>ERZ772998.254-NODE-254-length-12592-cov-3.80769_pt1 | contig 12592 bp, 7 predicted proteins | sample MGYA00580669_ERZ772998 | MGnify/ENA primary metagenome ERZ772998 (study PRJEB29015, sample SAMEA2738052) | human oral metagenome | biome: human oral; feature: human-associated habitat; material: saliva | place: China | collected 2226 ... | reverse complement strand
ATAAAAACCCCACCCTTCCACGATCCTTCACATCGGGTGGGTGCCCGGGAACCTTGTTACTTCGTAATAAAAACCCCACCCTTCCACGACGCTTCGCATCGGGTGGGTTCCCGGGAACCTTGTTGTTTCACAATAAAAATCGACCTATAGAAATTTTCTACAGATCGATTTATTTATTTTTGATTCAAACTTAACAGTTATTTATTAGATTTTTTTCTTTTAAATCCAATTGCAGTAACTGCTCCAGAAATTCCAACTAGAAGTGAATATAAAGATATATCTGTTCCAACACTTGTTCTTGGTAGTTTTGGTTTTTCAGGATTTGTTGGATTAACTGGCGGTACTACTGGTTGTTCATTAGAAACATATTTTAGAGTAAATGTTATATCCTTACTTGTAGGATTAATTGCATCTGCTCCTTCTGGTAATTGTTCAGCTTCCCAGTTTAATTTAAAGTTAATTACAGCACCAATTCTAGTGTCTTTTGCTTTTGCTTTAAGTTCTCCAGTCATTGTACCTTTAACTGTATAATTTGTATTTTCTGAAGCTTTATTATTAAATTTAGCACCATTAACTACAACATTAAGTTTATCTTCCATTCCATTTACAGCATCTTTCAATTCTGCAAATGTATTAACTTCTTTATTTACAGTCATAACTACTTCAATAGTTTTTCCATTTACATTTGAACTAACTATCTTATACTTTCCATTATCATTTAAAAGAGATACTTGAGGATTGCCATCAAAATCCATTTCTTCTGGTAATGTTAATTTAGCTGTAAAAGTTGAACTATAATCTGAAATTGTAATAGTTGTAGGATCTACATTTGTTCTATTGAATCGTTCTTCAATTTCTTTCATTTGTTTCTTAACAGGTGAAACATCTAAAGAACCAGTAAATGCAACTTTCGCATCCTTTTCAACTTCAAATACTTTATCATGCTCTGTTTCATTTCCAACTAAAATATCTCCTAATAGTTTTTGAGTTGCTTCAAATACATTTTCATTATCTTCAACATATTTAACAGTTAGTTTGATATCTCTAGTAGTAGGATCTGTTGAATCTTCTCCTCCAGCAAGTTGAACTCCATTCCAAGTGTAATCAAAATTAATTACTTTTCCTGAAAGAATATTTGTAGCTTTTGCTTTAAACTTACCAGAAACAGTTCCATTAATTGTATAGTTTGTATTAGCTATAGCTTTATCTGTATCGAATTTAATTCCTTTTACATTAACTTTTAGCTCATTATCTACTCCCTCAACAGCTTCTTTTACTTCTTTAAAAGTTTGAATTTCATCTGCTATTGTAAGAGTAACAGTTATTGTCTTTCCTTCTACTTTTTGTTCTGAAATTTTGAATTTTCCATTTGCTCCTGCTAATTCAACAGTATAATCATCAGCAAACTTTAATTCTTCAGGTAATGTCATCTTAGCTGTAAAAGAAGTAGTGGCATTTTCTACTTTGATATTTGTTGCTACACCGGAGACAACATAAGTATTTTCTAAATCTTTTACTTGATTTTTAATTGGAGTTACATTTAATAAACCTGTCATAGTCAATGAATCATTTTTGTTAGCTTCATAGACTTTATCATGTTGTGTATCTCCATTAACTAGTAAATCACCTTCTAGATTTCCAACTGCTGATATATTATCTTCATTTGGTGCTAAGTATTTAACAGAAATTGAAATCGCATTTGGATTAGAATTGCTCTTTCCAGCATATGTTTGAGTTCCATTCCAAGATAAATTAAAATTAACAACACTTCCAGTTACGGTATGAGTTGCTTTTGCTTTTAAATTTCCAAGAACACTACCAATTACTTCATAGTCAGTACCACTTTGAGCGCTGTCACTAAATTTTGCAGTTTTAAATGTAACTTTAAGTTCATCATCTACTTTATTTATCGCTTCTTTTAATTTAGCGAAATTATTAATATTTTCTGCTCCGACTAGTTTGAACTTAACTTTTGCAGTCTTTCCTTCAACTTTTGCTTCTTCAATTTCAAAAGATCCATTTGAGCCAGTAAGAGTAGCTTCTGATTTTGTAAAATCTAAACCTTCTGGTAATGTAAGATTTGCATAGAAATAAGTATCTAAGTTTTCTAATTTAATATCATTAGCATTTGCTCCCCTATGTGTTGCTTCAATAGCAGCCATTTGATCTTTTATAGTCTTAGCCTTAATAACACCTTCAAAATCTATTTCATCTGTTTTTTGTTTAACTATTGTATTATTACCAGTATCCCCAGCAATTAAAATATCTGCATCTATATTAACAGATTGTGTAAAATCAATATTTGTTGGTTTTACAAATACATCAGATTTTGAAAAATCAGTAGCTAGAGGTTTTGTGCTAGTATCTGTATTATAAACGACCTTAGTAAAAGCATATAAAAAACCACTAGCATGTGTTTCAAAATCACCTTTTGCAGTAATATTTTTAGTTTCTAAAGCTTTTGCTTCATCAAGACTTGTTGCCTTTACAGTATATGGAATACTTAAGCTAATTTTCTTATCTGAATTAGCTCCACCATCGTTAGTATATCCACTGTATATACCTGCCCAATTTACATCGTTCAGTGGTAATTTAAATGTTACAACTTGTCCGTTTACAGTATAAGTACTAGTTGTGTTATCTGTAGTTATATTTGCATTATCAATAGTCACACCTTCAGGGAATGTAACTTTATATTCTACATATGCAATTTTATTTTTACCGTCTTTACCATGTGGATAATATCCACTGTCTGCTGCTTGTTTCATCTCATTTTCAATTCCAGCCATTACTTTTCCCATTGGAATTTCAGCAAACCATTTTCCTTCATAAGTTCCATTATTACTAGCAGTTACCCCTGTTACAACTCCACTAGTTTTTGTATATTGTGCTACTTCTAAAGTAGTGGCAGCGTGAACAAATGAAGCACTAGGTATTATTACACCTAATGTTATTACGATTGCTGTAACAAATGAAAGAAACTTCTTAATTTTGTTCTTCATTTTATAATCTCCTCCTTTTTAATATAAAATAAATATTATTATTATTCATAGACATTTGTAAATGCTTATTATGTGAATTAAATAAATTATACCACAATGCTATTTTAAGTTCAATAATTTAATTAATTAAAATTTAAAAAATGAAAAACACCCAAAAGATAGCATTTTTCTTTACGGGTGTTTATATTTTATTATAAAATTCAAAAAAATTATTTATTTTTTCTATTTCTTCTAAAAGCAAATCCTGCTAAGATAGCTCCCAATGTTGGTACTACAACAGAAGTTGTTTCAACACCTGTCTTTGGTAATCCGCGTTTTGGTGCTGGATTTTCTCTCTTAGGTTCAGGTTTTTTTGGTTCAGGTTTCTTAGGTTCTTCTTTTGGAGTTTCTGGTTTGTTAGGCTCTTCAGCTGGCTTTTCTGGTTCATTCTTAACAATGTAAAAAATTACATTATTTCCTTGAGAATAACTAAAAGATGCACCATCAACTAAAGGTTGAACTTGATCATTTGTTGGATCAAAAAATAAATCATCGCCTACCTTAGTAAGAGTAATTTCAGATTTAATAATCTCTTTGCCTCCACCTTGTCCTTTATGTACTTTAGTTACTTTTTCAATAGCAGAATTTTGTAGAGTTAAATTTTCTGATACAAATTTATATCCTTCTGGTACTTTTGGTAATTTAGTACGAGCTGCTTTTGTAGCATCGCTAGGATTATTTGCATAAACTTGTTGAGCTATTACATTTCCTGTAGCTTCATCAACTAATTGAACTTTACCTAATGGAATATAATTAACATTTTCTTCAATATCAATATTCCCATTATCTGGGTCAAATTCTACTTCTTCAGCTTCTTTTTTATCAGCATAAAAACCTGGAGTTACAGGAGTAGGTATTTTTGGAAGTACTGCTATATCATCTCCATCTCCCTCAGCTGCTCTAGTTCTAACTTTCGGAAGATTTCTTTCATTTTCATTAACATTTTCAGTAGTAACTTCTACATTTTCTTCAGCCATGTATACCTTACTACTATTTAAACTTAAACTTAAAAGTACAGCAGCAAGAACAGAAGTAGTAGCTACTTTAAATCTCTTTTTTGAAGATTTTTTTCTCATTTTCATAATATGCTCCTTTACACTATATTTTATTAATTGCCACGATAAAATTGTATCTTCACAATTAATTTTATCACGATAATTATACTCTTTTAATTGAAAATTGTCAACAATTACAAAAATTACTAATAGTTTTATAAAACTCTAAATTTAAATGTTTACAGACTTTTTAACACAAAAAAACATAATAAGTCTTTCAATCTAATTATGTTTTTTTTTGATTTTTAATTTGACTATTTTTTTTAATATTTATCCATTTAAGTTCAGTTCCAATAATTACTAATGGTGTTAATAAAAATAAATAACGATAAAATCCTCTATATTTAACTGTTGCAGCATATACTACTTCACCAGAAACCGCTTGAAGTTTACCTTCTTTAATAATTGTTCTAATTCTATCAACATTTAAATTGCCATTATCATATAATAATTCATCTAAAACTTTATTATCTATAATTTCAAATACCGTATTATTTACAAGCTGACTATTTCCTAAGTTGTCGAAATAATAATATTTTCCATTTTTTGTCCAAATTGAACCATCAGAAATTTGACCTAAATCTTTTATTTTTTTCCAACCTTCTTTTTTATCAAATTTTGTGATTTCAGATATTTCTTTATATAAATACTTTGCTCTATGTCCATATAAATAGTTGATAAAAGTTTGATGTGAACTTAAAAAATACATATCTTCATCATCACAAAACACATTTTCAGTTAAAAATTCAATTTTTCCTTTAAATTTATTATCTCCAATTCTTACTTGCTTATTTTTTCTCTGATTAAAAAAATAAACACCATCATTTGAAACAAAAAACATATTATAAATATGTGAACTATTGTTTCCAATAGCTACATATGGTGCAGATTTTTCATCAAATCTTATATTATCTTTAAATACCTCTCCTGTTTGTCTATCATAAAGAAAATTACTTCCTTGACTACTAAAAACAAGTTCTAATTCTCCACTGTTTTTAATCGGTAAAAGCTCATCTTTGTAATAGACATTTTCTTTATCAGAAAAATATTCTCCAAGTTTAGAAATTTGCTTTATGGTATTTATATCTGCATTTTCAAGAGATTTTCCTTCGTAATATAGAACATCTCCGTCAGTTGCAAAATATATCAAATTATTAATTTTTGTAATTTTCTTTTCGGTATTCAATTTATGATATGGATAAATATATGACTTAGGTTTATAATTTTTATTAAAAATATGAACTATATTTCCAAAAGCATCTGAAAGATACGAAATTTCTTTATTTCTCTCAGAAAGTAGAGAACAAAAATAAGTAGTTTTTCCATCAGTATAATATCCATTGCCAATATTAGTTATTTCTTTCGGATTAAGGTCTTTAATTTTAACATTTCCAAAATAAACGTAATTTTTGTCCTTTCCTACAACAGAAGAGTCATAAGTATTCTCTGACTTAATTACACTAAAAGAATCTATATCTGCACCCTCTACAATATAATATCCTCCACTTGGAATAAGTGCATAAATCTTTCCATCATATTTATAAAAAATACTATTTTCAATTCGCTCACCACTTCTTTCGATATCGATGTAAGTATTATCCTTATCAAGAAGTTGACTAAATGCAAATATAGCAATTACAAAACCAGCTAAAATCAAACAAATACCCAAAATTTTTGAACGAATACTTTCATTTGTTTTTCTATTCAAAATATCATCTCCTGTAGTTTCATTTCCTAAATATGTTATAAAAACGTACTATTGTTTTCTATTTTTTTCAAGTAAATATTTGTAATCTAAAGCCTCAAAAACTGCATTTATAATATCTATATTTAACTCTTTTTTTGTTATATTCAATTCTTCTAAATCATTTTTATTACTTCTAATCCATTTTAAAATATACTTTTTATTATAATTTTCTAATTCTATATTATAAAATCTATTAGCTAATAAAAATATACAATTTTTATACTTCTTACAAATATCATTATCTGTTTTTCTATTACTCCAAGATACAAAAGCATTATAATCTTCGATAGAAAAATTTAGTTCTAAACTTTGTATTGAACTAGTTAGAAGTTGTGTGGAATATTTCATCATATTAACATAAGTTCCTAATTTATATTGTTGAGCTTCTGTCATATTATTATAATCTAATCCAAATGTTTTAATATTTTCTATAGCATTTCCCAAATTTTTACATTCATCTTTAATTCTTTTTATACGTTCTTTTATTTCAAATGTAGCTAATTCATATTTTTTATTTTCTCTTTCAAGTATTTCTTTAAATAAATTTGAAATATTAGTTTTATATTTTTTTCCCTTAAAAATTAATGATGCGCTTGTAAAAAAAGCTAAACCCGATATAGACCATCCGATTGGACCGATTAAATAGAGAAATAATGTTCCTGCAGCAATACCTCCTCCACCAGTTGCAAGAGTTCCTCCACCAAGCCATGCTAAAGCGGCATTAATCGAAGCAATACCACTTAAAGATGAAATAGCAGTTCCAGTTGATGCCACTCCAAATGTAGTTGCTATCCCCATAGCCGCTGTAGGTCCCATTGTTACAACTGCTACCCCAACACTTGCTCCTAAAGCTCCTGTTCTAACACTTTTGATATTATTTTCTTGGTAGTCTTTATCTATTTTTTCTGCAGCTAATTCCCAATTCAACCTTATTTTTTTTTGATTTTCAAATTGATTTCTTTTTTCGTGCGGAACTTTTCGAATTTTATCAAATAGTTCTTGAATATCAAACAATAAATCTGATAATATTTTTGTGTTTTCACCAAGCTCTTCTATTTTTATATTAGTTTCATTGATTGTAGCTTGAATCCTATCTTTTGCTAGTTCGACCTCTGATTTATTTTTCTTCAACAAATTAAATTTCATATATTAGTTCCTCCTTGAAAGTATAAATCTATATCTGTCTTATCTCTTAAGATTTCATTTTCTGGAACATTTCTTCTTTCAGCTAATTGAATTGAACTATTAAATACTTGAACATACATGTCACTTTCTTTTAGAGTTTTAGTAAATAATAATAACGATTTATCATCATAAATTTCAGCAATATTTTTAAGTCCAGCAGTATACTCGTCTAAAATCTTCTTCTTATGTTCTAAACTAATTATTTCTTTTTTAATATCTTGACACTTTGTTCCCCTATTTACTTCCCCATACATAGATATCATAAATCTTCCAACTCCAACTATATTTAGTCTCATAAATAATTCTTTTATATCTAAAGTACCTTTGCCAGATACAAAACTTCGTAATAACGAATCAGAAATATCTACTAAACAAAATGTCCCGTGTGCTACAGTTAGCATTCTCTTAACAGTCGAGTTAGAAAAAGGCTCACATTCTTGCCACAATGAAGAAAATGATCTTTCTTCTTTTTTAGTTTCAATAAAATACTTTACTAATCTTCTTATAGAATAAAAAATTCTTACAATTAATTCATTTACAAATACAGGTATTGTTTGTGTTAATTGAAATCTAATATCATACCCTTGTTCATAAATCTCAAGAGCAAGTTGATTAACAGATTTATCAAATTCAGTTATTGGAAAATTAAGATTTTTTTTTATAGCGATTATACTATTAGTTAAAGTCAAAATTGGAGCTGGAATACCCATTCCACGTCCTTTGCTATTTGAAGATCCTGACATATCTGATATCAAATGTCCAAACCAGTTCATAAATCCACAAAATAATTTACTAGTAACATTATTACCTTTCAATTCAAAATTTCCATTTACTTCTTGTAATGAAATTAACTCTCCATCTGTTACAAAGCTAGATGTATTTGTAAACTGATTAAGTATGGAAAAAAACAGACCTAATAAATTTGGATTATGACCTAAAGATTTAAAATGATGATTCTTAGGATTTAAATCAAATATAGCACTTCCCGCATCACCTACTCCTCTTTGATCATATGGTATTTTAAATTTATTCTCTAAAAACCTAATTGCAGATGAAATTGATTTTTTATTATTATCATTCCAACCACATATTTTTGCAAAATCCATTATGCGTTTTTCAACCCATTTGTCTGAAAGATTTCCTAAATAAGATTCTCCTGGTTTACCTACCAATATAATATCAATTATCCCACTTAAACATCCACTACATGAAGCTAACGAATAATCTATTTTATCACATTCAGGAGTTAACTTTTTTATTGAACCTATATTCTCCTCCAATTTTGATGATAATTCATATAATTCTTGGTCTACATAATCTAATTCAGTTTTTAAATCTGAATTAAACTCATATCCTTTTTCACTTATACCAAATTCTAAAATCAAAATGGAATTATCTGTTTTTTCTTGCTGAATGTTTTCCAATTTCTTCTCCTCCATTTTCCTTAATTATGCAGTAATTACTTTTAATTATATTATATTTCAAACTATAAATAATATCAATAAAAAAACCGTTATATTTGAAAATAAAAAGGAGTTGTTATATAGGATAAAACATCGAATATATACAACTCCTTTAGGGAAACTAATATCTAATTTATTTTTCTAATGCTTGGTCAATATCAGCTATTAAATCACGAACATCTTCTATACCTACAGAAAGTCTGATTAGGTCTGGAGATACTCCAGCTGCTACTAACTCATCATCATTCATTTGTCTATGTGTAGTTGATGCAGGGTGTAATACACAAGTTCTTGTATCAGCTACGTGAGTAACAATTGCTGCTAATCTTAGTGAGTCCATGAATTTAGCTGCTTCTTCTCTACCGCCTTTGATTCCAAATGATATAACACCACAAGATCCGTTTGGTAAATATTTTTTAGCTAATTCATGTTGGCTATCTTTTTCTAATCCTGAGAATGAAACCCAAGCTATTTTTGGATGTTTTTCTAAATGTTGAGCAATAGCTAAAGCATTTTGGAAATGTCTTTCCATTCTTAAATGTAAAGTTTCTAAACCAACTCCTAAATAGAATGAGTTTTGTGGTGAAGGAATAGAACCTAAATCTCTCATCAAGTTAGTTGTCATTTTTGTAATATATGCGCCCTTTCCAAAGCTTTCAGTATAAATTGTTCCATGGTAAGTTTCATCAGGAGTTGTTAGTCCTGGATATTTTTCGCTATATTGAGTCCAATCAAAGTTTCCTGAGTCAACTACTACACCACCAACTGCGTTAGCAGATCCATTCATATATTTTGTAGTTGAGTGAATAACAATATCTGCTCCCCATTCAAAAGGTCTACAGAAGATTGGTGTTGGGAATGTATTGTCAATTATTAGAGGTACTCCATTTTTATGTGCTGCTTTAGCGAATTTTTCTATATCTAATACTTTTAATGATGGATTTGATAAAGTTTCACCAAAGACTAATTTTGTATTTGGTTTAAACTTTGTTTGTAATTCTTCATCTGAGATATCTGGATCAACGAAAGTTGATTCAATTCCTAAATTCTTAAGTGTATTAGCTATAAGGTTATAAGTTCCTCCATAGATTGCTGAAGTTGAAATTACATGGTCTCCAGCACTAGCTATATTTATTATTGCATAAAAGTTAGCTGCTTGTCCTGATGAAGTTAATATTGCGGCAACTCCACCTTCTAATTGGCATATCTTATTTGCTACTGCATCATTTGTAGGGTTTGCAAGTCTTGTATAGAAATATCCTACATCTTTTAGGTCGAATAAATCTCCCAATTGTTGTGATGACTCATATTTATAAGTTGTTGATTGTACTATTGGTAGTACTCTTGGTTCTCCATTTTTTGGGTCATACCCACCTTGTACACATATTGTGCTTGTATTGTATTTGTTTGTCATAATTTTCTCTCCTTTATATTTTATATTTTTATTTAAAATGACTTTTAATCAAATTGTGTTATTGGTTCCTTACCGATTATAGCTCCTAGGATAAATCCAACTGTTGCTGGTAAGAACCATGAAAATCCTAAACCACTTAATGGAAGTATATCTATAAATGATTTAATTATTGCTATATCAGCAACTGATAAAATTGCTTCTAAAATACTTACTGCTAAAGTAAATATTAATGCATATCTAAAACTTTGTTTGTTAGGTATAAACTTGCGGAAAATACCTAAAATCATTAGTACTATTAAACTTGGATAAACTCCTTTGTAAATTGGTGTTGCAAAGTAAACTATATTTTCAACTCCAAGTACTGCAATTGTTGCTCCAAGAACTGCTGAAACTATAGCAGCTACTTTGTGTGGAATCTTTCCATTTGAAAAATTGTGAAAGAAGTTTGCTATTGAGGTAATTTGTCCGATTGCTGTTGTTACACAAGCTAGAACTACTGCTGCTGAAAGGAATGACATTCCCTTCTTTCCTAAAACTCTTTCTGCTATTGCTAATAACAATTTACTTCTATCAATATCTTTTGGATAGTAACTACTTACTGAAGCTCCAAGATAGATTAAACCTACATAAATAACTGCCAAAAGAATTAATGCAATAACTCCGCAATATGCAGTAAGCTTATTTCTCTCTTTACTTGTACGATAACCTCTATAAACAATATCTCCAATAAATACAGTTCCTATTAAGTAACTTACTATTAAGTCTCCAGTTTGATATCCTTCTAATAAAGAATGTGTGAAAATTCCACCTTGTTGCGGAACTACTGGAACTCCAATTGGAGTTAGAATTCCTTTAATGATGATTCCAATTAATAGTAGTACTAATAAAGGTGTTAAGTATTTTCCAACACTATTTATCATTCGGTCAATATCCAATGAAAAATATAATGCGATTGCAAAATATCCAATGATAAATGCTACAATTGAAACATTTGGAAATAATGCCTTAAAGCCTAATTCATAAGAAACGGCTCCTGTACGAGGTACAGAAATACATGCTGCAAAAATCATTATAAATAATAATAAAAACTTAGCAAAATTTTTATGTATATCTGAAGTCATGGCTTCAAGTGATCCACCATTTTTAGAAATTACATAAAGTCCAACAACTGGCATCAATACCGCTGATATACAAAATCCTAAAGAAGCTATTGACCATTGGCTACCCGACAAAAACCCTAACAGGGGAGGAAATATCAGGTTTCCTGCTCCAAAGTATGAACCAAACAGGGCAAATCCTACTATAAAAACATCCTTTGTTCTTTTGTTCATTAATTTTTTTCTCCTTTGTTTTATCCTATAATTGCTGAAAGAGAATGATAGATTTTTAAAAATTAAGAACCAGTTGCGCACCTAGTTGTGAAGTAAAAAAAAGCTCCCGTCCAATAAAGGACGAGAGCGAAAACTCACGTGTTACCACCTTAATTCATCTTTTTATCACTAAAAAGACCTTATTGAGTACTATCATACTCGCAATGCTATAACGGGCACTCCCGTCACAACCTAAATCTATAAATAGATCTCGATGTGATGACTCCAAGGCCATGTTCGAAAGTTTCTCTCTCATTTCTCTCACCATACGAAATGTCTCTGTACTGATTGAATGACTTCCTACTCTTCTCTTCAACGTCTTGCTATAGATTATAAATGATTTTTTTCCTTTTGTCAACACTTTTTTCAAAAAAATTTAAATTTTTTTGATATTTATCTAACAAAGTTGTATTTTTACCCATTTCTTAGATTTAAAGTTTTTATTAGTTTAACAAAAATAGCTTATTTTTGATTATAATTTTATAGAAATTATCAAAATAAGCATTATTTTTTTAATTTTTTATTTCAACAACATAGATTGTGTTTTTATTATTAACTCATAATAAAGAAGACCCTTGCGTATGCAAAGATCTTCTCTTAATATTATTTGATTTTATATAGCTTGCTATATCCTAAATTTTACTCTTCTTCATCTTCTTTTTTCTTTTTAAGAGCTAGAAGTCCTAGAGATAATCCTGATATTGCAGTAAATGCTGTATATCCAATATTTGTATCATAACCTGTTCTAGGTAATTTTCCTCTTGAATCGTTAGCATTTGTATTTACTGTTGGAGCAACTGCAGGTTTTGAATTAGCATCCTTAGGATTTGAACCCTTTTTGTTTTCTTCTACATCTGTTACTCCATCATTATCATCATCTGGATCTGTTACATCTGGGTCTCCATCTTTATCAGTATCTCTTTGAACAGTGATTTCAACAATCTTAGTTACTTTTGAACCATCTGGATTTGTAACAACTACAGGAATCTCGAAGTTTTTAAATTCTTCTCTAAGTCCCCAGTCATTTACAACTGGTGTTCCACTAATTGTCTTTGTTGTTGGATCATAAGTAACTCCATTTGGAAGCTTGCTTTCATCTACTGTTATTGTAGCATCATTATTTCCTGGTGTTACTACTACATTTGTAATTGGGTTTCCTTCAACTACTGTTTGTGTTGGATTTGATACTGTTGTTGGAGCTATTGGTGTAATTACAGCTGCAGGTCTTGAATTTGCATCCTTAGGATTTGATCCCTTATTGTTTTCTTCTACATCTGTTACTCCATCATTATCATCATCTGGATCTGTTACATCTGG
>ERZ772998.247-NODE-247-length-12721-cov-3.69272_pt1 | contig 12721 bp, 8 predicted proteins | sample MGYA00580669_ERZ772998 | MGnify/ENA primary metagenome ERZ772998 (study PRJEB29015, sample SAMEA2738052) | human oral metagenome | biome: human oral; feature: human-associated habitat; material: saliva | place: China | collected 2226 ... | reverse complement strand
GATGGCGTTGTACCTCGAGATCCACAGCATCCCTCCGATGTAAAGCATCTGGAAAACCTGGAAGGCAACTCCCGCCAAAGTACCGGAGATAAGGGCCGGCACAAAACGCACCTTCACGTTGGGCAGCGCCATAAATATGGCCACAAACGAGAAGACGGTGAGCACAAAAGGCACCAGATTGATGAGGAACGTAGTCATGCTACCGAGGAGGAAGAAATCCTTCATAAAGGTATTCCTGATGGTAGTCATGGCGATGGTAATACCCGAAGACAGCACGATTAGGACGGGCAAAAGGAAGATCATGGTAAAGTAACTCGTCACCTTGTCTTTGAAGGATCTGCCCTTGGTGGTCTCCCAGATGCGGTTAAAAGCGCTCTCAATGGTAGAGAGAAGGTTGAAAACCGTATAGAGCAAAAAGACAAGACCAATCCCCAAGAAGAGGCCGCCCTTTACTTGCGAAAGATAGTTCTCCACAAAGCCCAACGAAGTCTGAATCTCCGTAGTGTGGGTGGGCAGGGTCTCTATAAGGAAATCGGAAATCGCATCTTGTACCCCAAAGCCCTTGGCAATCCCCACCAAGACGGCAAGCATAGGCACCACGGCAAGTACCGTGCTATAGGTGAGCAGAGGCCTTACTCGTGAGATCGCCCTGCACAAAACCCTTTATTGCCATGTATAGAGACTTGAGCGAATTGATGTAGATACGACGGAAGCCCCGCACCTCAGAGGTCTCAATGTGCCACATGTCTCTTGACACAAAATCCATGAAGTCAACGAGTAGTACACGACCAATGCGCATCCATCTTTTCATCCTATTTTTCTTTGCCATACAGAATACTTTTCGTCTTTAGACCGACCAAAGATAGTAATAATAGCGCAGCAAAATGCTACCTTTGCTCAGCAAAAGGCAAATCGAACAACAAGCGAATGGGCTGAGTGTGCCCTCGCTTCTTTACGCTCCGCCTCTGCCCCAATAGGATGCAGAGAGTGAGGGGCGCATATCCTTCAACAAAGATGTTATACACATTATGAACTCAACCCTATTAAAGAGAATATTCTTCTCACTTTTCCTCCTCGTCTCTGCGCTACAACTACAAGCGCAAATCACCATCAGCGGTAAGATTACCGACAAAGAGACGGGGCAGCCCCTCCCCGGTGTTACCATCCGTGTAGACCACAGCCTGAAGGGAGCCACCAGCAATTCGAGAGGCGAATTCATCCTCAAAAACCTGCCCAATGGCGAGCAAACACTTCGCTTCTCCGCCATTGGCTACCGCTCCGAGCACGCCACTTTTGCCCAAACTACCTCAAACGTGCAGATCAGCATGGCAGAAGAGAACCGGCAATTGGCGCAAGTGGTGGTCACAAGCACCGGTACACATAGGCGGATGGCAGAGACTCCCATCCCCGTACAGGTGATTACCGCACAAGATCTCTCCTCAGCCCATATCTCCACCCTCGAAGATGCGCTCTCCAAACTCTCCTCTTCCTTCTCCTTCTCCAGCAACGCCATGGGTACCGAGGTCTCGCTTAACGGACTCAAAAGCAGCTACATCCTCTTCCTCCTCAATGGGCAACGAATGCTCTCCGACGATGCTATACAGCGCATCAATATGGCCAATGTAAAGCGTATAGAGATACTCAACAGCTCCGCCTCGCTCCTCTATGGGAGCGACGCAGTGGGCGGTGTGGTAAACATCATTACCGACGACGATAAAAACGGAATAGAGGTATCCTCCTCCACTCGAGTAAGCAACCACGAGCGCCTCAGTGAGGCCGTGACCCTCGATCTCAACCTCGGAAAAATCACCTCCGCCACCTCCTACCTCTACCGCCAAGCCGGCAACTGGCAGCTATCTCCCATGGCAGAGGTTGTGGACAAGAAGACCAAACAGGTAAAAGAAGAACCTACAACGAAACAAGCCTCTCTAGGCTATGGGAATCACCTCGTTCAGCAACGCTTCTCCTATTCCCCCCTTACCAGCCTTACCTTTAAGGCTGAGGGAAGTTTCTATGACAACATGAGCAGGCGCCCTATCGAAGGCTATGATTACAACGTAGACCACCGTGCCTATGCCTACGGAGCCGGCATGCAATACATTGTCTCACCACGTGTTTTCGTTACGGCCAACTTTGCGGCAGACAACTACAGCTCTAGCTATATCTACCTCAAAGACACCAAGAAAAACAAGCAGGGCGAACGCCTAGAACGCAAAAGGACCCGGTACTACAAGGGGGATCTATCCGGGGTATTCAAGCTGAGTCGCGACAATAAACTCAGCACGGGCCTGGAGTACCTTAATGACGCACTCAGCAGTGCCACCGACACCTACGACCACAAAAGCACCTACACGGCCTCGGCTTTCGCTCAAGACGAATGGACCATCGCACCCGGGCTGGAGCTAGTGGCAGGCCTCCGCTATTCCTTTAACGAAACATTCCACAGTCACCTATCCCCCTCGATCTCTATCATGGGTGTAAGCGGCGGATTACGGGGGCGAGTCTCCTACTCTACAGGCTTCAAGGCTCCTACGCTCCAACAGATCTATGCTTCGGAAGTAGCCCTAACCACCAATCGACTAAGCCTGGGAAATATAAACCTCAAGCCCGAAGAGAGCCACAACCTCTCGGTAAATCTAGAGTATCTACATCGTCGTTTTTCGGTCTCGGCAACGGCATTTTTCAATCATATATCGAATATGATCAACTACCGCACCCTCTCAAAAGAGGAGGCAGCTCCCTACCTCAAGGAGTATGACGAGGTGCAAATGCGCGACAATATCGACCGTGCCAGAGTATTCGGGCTCAACCTATCTGCCCACGCCTACTTAGGGGCAGGCTTCGACTTTGCCGGCTCTCTCTCCCTACTCGATGGCAAAAACATTACACCCATGGCCACGAAAAAGAATCCTCATCCCGATCCTATCCAACTCGATAAGAGCATGGGCATACTCGGGAATGCTCGCCTCAATTGGGGGCACACTTGGGGGCTGTACGATCTCAAACTTGGCATCTTGGCTTATGGGCAAGGCGAACGCTACTCCGCAACCTACGACTATTACTCCCCTGCCTTCTACCTACTCGACTTTGTAACAACCCACGACTTTACTTTGGGAGACTACAAAATAACCTTGGGTGCCGGAGTAGAAAACATCCTAGACTGGCGCGATGCTCGCCCCTGGAACACCTCTAAACCCTACGCCACCGTACAGCCGGGACGCTCTCCCTACGTGAGCCTAACGCTCCACTATCGTCACTAATTAGGGAGAGAGAACATGCCTTCTGTAGTAGATTTTGTAGCCTTAGGGCCCGGGGACTCTCACCTTGTAACGGCACGTGCGCTTGCGGCATTACAAGCGGTGCAGCACATATATTACCCCGAGTCGGGAGGCAAAAGTCAAGCCCGAGAGCTACTCGTACAACTCGGGCTCCCCGGCGAAAAGCTGAGGGGCTACATCCTCCCCATGAGCCACAATAGGCAGGCAGCCCTTGAGGCATACGCCCAAGTAGCTAGAGAGGTAGCCGAGCTAGCCCGGCAAGAGCACTCTATCGCCATTGTGGCAGAGGGCGATGTAAGCATTTATTCCTCCACCCACTATATTGCTACCCAACTGGAGGCGAAGGGCCTCTCGATACGCCATCATGCAGGCATCCCCTCTTTTATTGCAGCAGCTTCTGCCCTCAACATATCTCTCGTGGAGGGTAACGAAATGCTGGTTGTCTCCCCCGGCAAAGTCTCTCGGGAGCTACTACAGAGTGTAGCCGATGGGGGCAGCACCCTTGTCGTTATGAAGCTATCGCAATGCGAGGCCGAGCTAAAAGCCCTGATGCCCCACTTTGCGCCCCACCTCCAATACTACTATTGTGAGTTTGTCGAACGCCCCAACGCCCTCTACCTCCATGACCTAGAGGCGATACAGGCGCACCCCTTTACCTATTTCTCCCTACTTATCTGCAAATCGCATCCATCCCCTACAAACCGATGAAACGTATCAGACTTTACCTATTACTATGGGCTGCCCTCTGTCTGTTGCAGTCTTGTACTTCCAGAAGACTCAACCCGGGAAAGGCGCCCTCCGCAACCGAACAGATCGCCCCCGAGGGTGAGGGTGCCCAAAGCCCAAGCAGGACCACCCCTACTCCGCCCCAAGAAAAGGGAATACAAAGCAACCTCGCCCAAAAGATCTCCTCCCTACAGCGGGGGAAGAATGCCATTCTCCTCGTGGCTTTTGGTAGCACGTGGCAAGAGGCACACAATGCCTACAATGCCCTACAAAGAGAGTTAACTCGCACTTTTAACTCTGCCTCCACGGGAAAAAGTGCTCCGCAAGACGTATACCTCGCCTTTACCTCGGGGATGTGCATCCAACGCTGCCGGCAAAAGGGGCTGGGCGACTTCTACTCCCCCCTCACTTGGCTTGCGGCTCTAGCACAAGCGGGCTATACCTCTATAGTGGTGCAGTCTCTACACATAGCCCAAGGCAAAGAGTTTCTCGATCTCGCACAAGAGGTTAATAGCTTTACCCAAGCGCATCCCTCTATCGAGGTTTCGCTACAAGGACCCCTACTCGACCACGCTCCCGAGGTAGCCAAGATACTCTGCAAGAGCTACGAAAGGGAGCTAAAGTCCGGAGCTACGCTACTCTTTATGGGGCATGGTACTCCCAAGAAATACGACCTTGGAGGGCGAGAAGAGATCCACCTTCTATTCGAACAAGAACTGCAAAAACAGGCTCCCCGCTGCTTTGTTGCTACTGTCGATACCGAGGGCAATCTACTAGAAGACACCATCGCACGGATGCAGAAAAAGGGGATAAAAGGGGGCAGAGTGATCTGCATCCCGCTCATGACCATTGCCGGAGATCACGCCCACAACGATATGCAAGGGGGCGACGAAGATACGCCCGAGGCGGAGAGCTGGCGTGCAGAACTAGTAAAAGCAGGGTACCAATGCAGCAAAGAAGATTGCCGACTTATAGGACTTATTGAGATGCCCGAGGTGGCACAATTGCTAGAGCGACAACTAGAGAAGCAGATCACTCGCAAGCGATAACGCCTCCGCTCCTCCCACACACTCTTCCAACAAAAAGGCCTCTACTTATTGGATAAGTAGAGGACTTTTTTATATTCCGATAGGGTGGGTCTAGAGAGTCTCAGCCCTTTTAGCGCTCTGCACTCGTGCGCTCAGTGGTTTGCTGTTTACGCTCGTTGGCTTTGGCTTGTTGCTCCGCCTCTCGCTTTTTCTTGAGTTCTTCCGCCCGCTGTTTGCGCTCAGCCTCTTTGGTGCGTCGCTCCTCTTCACGCTTTTTCTTGAGCTCTTCGGCCCGCTGCTTGCGCTCGGCCGCCTTGGCACGCCGCTCCTCTTCTCGCTGCCGTTTGACCTCTTCTTCTTTCTTCTTTTTGGCCTTTGCCTCTTCGCGCTCACGCTGCTTGCGCTCACGAGCAGCCTTCTCCACGTCTTCATAGGAGATAGGAGCGGTTTCATTTACTTGGTAAATAGGCATTTCCTCTTCTTTGGATTCGGGTTTGGGCTCGGGTGCTTTCTCTGCTTCTACGGGTGCCGTCTCTCGAGGCATTTCTACCTCTTTAGTGCGAGCTACGGCGGCCTCTTCTCGAGCCTTTGCAATCTCTTCGTAGCGACTCAGTGCCAAGGCAACCGCTGCCTGACGGGGGGCAATGCTATCGGCAAGGAAGTCGAAGTAATTCCCTAGAGAAGCTCCGGAAAGAAGTGCTTTGTAGCTCGCCTGATCCATGGCAAAGAGCAGGGCATCACTCGGCAAAGCGGGCATGTAGCCATCGGGGCCATAGGCATCACGCACATAGTTCCAAGCCTCACGCTCGGAGGGGAAGCCGCTAATAGTCACTCTTTGGATGGGCGAAAGTCGCTCCAGAGAGACCTCTAGAGGAAGATCGGTATAGCGTGAGAAATTGAACGAAGTAAGTGCAAAAAGGAGCGAATGATACTCCACATTAGCCTCGGCACAAAGCAATACCACACTATGCGGAGAGCGCAAAAGCGGCAAGCGATAGGTGTAGAGAGAGTCGGCCGCCTCGGCATCCCCACCAAAAGACAACTCGTAATTGAGTCCGGAGTAGCCTCCCTTGCTAATGCTTCTACCGCCTGTCAGCTCTCGCAACATCTGCTGAGCCAGCTCCAACACCTCGTCACGTTGGTACTCTCTCAGGAGCTGTTCCAAAGCCTGCTTAAAGGCGATTTCCTCTCCCTCCAATACGTAAGAGAGGGCTTTGAGGAAGTCCATCTTAGGCATCAAAGGCGAGAGCGGATGTTCTGTATGTAGCTCCGTAGCCAAAGCTCTCACCACCATAGGATTACCACTCAAATAGGCAGCAAAGGCCTCGTTGTAGAGCCTCTCCTCTTGCTCTTGAGCCGTGCGGAGTTGCTCAAGATAGTGCGGAGAAGCCACCGCCTTAGCCAAGGGCTCTTCGGCAAACTCTGCCAATATTTTTCGTCGCCAAGCCTGAGCCTCACTCGTCAAGCCGCGCCGCTCTAGTAGCATATAGAGCTGATAGTAAACGCTCAAACGCTCTTCATAATTAGGATAACGGCGGAGCAACTCCTCCAGAGCATAGGTAGCCTCGACGAAAAGCTCCATCTCTTCTTGGAATACTTGTGCCATCCCTAGGAGTCCATTTTGGATAATAACGTCGCTAGCTGCGAGCTCCTCGGGCGTAGTAGGTAGCTGAGCCAAATAATACTCTCGCTTGGTTGGGTCTTGGCTGGGCGGTAAGTCCTGGGGAGAACCCGAGGGAGAGGCGGTAGTATCCGAAGCTAGCGAATCGGCTTGCTCCGGAGTGGGCTGCGACTCAAAAGCAGGCGAGGAGGCCGAGGGCATCACACTCTTCTGACGGCGGCGCCAATTATCTTCCAACGTGCGATTGCCCCACTTCTGTTTGAATTGAGCTTTCCCACGAGCAATGAGCTGGGGATTGTAGAAATAAAATTCACCCGAAGTAGGCATCCCCTGATCCGGAGTTTTAGATACCCCTGATGGGGTGTTACTACCGAGTTGCTCGTTGATAGCATCTTGTTCTTCTTGCCGAGCAGCCATCCGCTCATCACGCTCTCGCTCTCGTTGCGCCTTCTCATAAGCGGCGATGGCACTATCTATAATACGGAATTTCTCCACCTCGGGGAGAGAGGCAAGATGGCGCAGACTATCCTGCTCTGCCACGGCACGCACATGCAGCGCCAAGGCATCAAGTTGTTTAGAAAGTGTGGTATATTCTTCGCTCTTTGGGTGCGACTTAGGGAGAGCAGCCACCCCGGTAGCAAAACTTCTCTGCGCCCTATCCCAATCTCGTTTTGCTAGGTATATCTGCCCGGCAGCCACGGCACACAGGGCAAAGTCTCCCCCATGCTCCGTACTCTTCTCCACCCCTAGGTTATAAGACTTCAGCGCCGAGAGAGAATCCAATTGCCTTAGATATAAATCCCCCTGCGTGAGGTAAAGGCGATCCAATACCTCCTTGTTGCGCCCACGACGTGCCATCTTTTCCGTTGTCGTGATAGCCCTACGCACATTCCTCTCCGCCTCTATCTCTACCAAGCGGAGCTGCGTGGCAAACTCCAACGCAAAGGGTGGAGCCTTGCTCAAGAGGGTGCGGAAGACCTTTTGTGCCTCACCGGGACGCCCCGATTGCACAAGCAACTGCCCCAAGAGGTAGCGCATACGCAACTTCTCTGTTCGGCTCTCTTCCTTGGCAATGGCCCGCCTAAGGGGCTCGATAGCTTCGTCTATTCGCCCCTTGGAGAGCGCAACCTCCGCCAGCGTTTTGTCGTAGACTTGACTTTTTCTCAGGTATGCCGCATCGGTCTGTAGTGTCCTAATCATCTCCTCGGCCTCATGCAGCCAGCCCATAGCCGTATAGCTGCGAGCCTGCCAGAGACGGGCCTCATCACGGATAGCCGGCTCCGTGGCATAGAGACGAGACATGTACGAGAAGGTGGCCATGGCATCGAGGAAGTCGCCATTGTAAAACTGCGATTTCCCCACAAGGAGCCAAGCATTATGTAAGAAGCTATTGTACTCGCGACGCTTGTAAAACTCAGCCTCACGGGCGGAGGGTCTCCCCTTGCGTTCCGGTTTGGTGCGGATGCTGTGGAGCTTGATCGCCGTCTGTCCTTTGGCCAAAGCCGGGTCAAAAGCCCCTCCCTTTCGCTCCTTGAGCATACCTCGCTGCGCCTCTATCGGGTCGAGGAATATCTGCCGGGAGTAACTCTCGGAGTAGTTCGCTACGAAACTATTATAGGTCTCGTCAAAAGCATTTTTGCCATGAAAATAGACATTGTATCGGGTGGTAAGGTTGTGGTAAAAGCGTGTGGAGGCATTATTGCGCCGCACCGAGCAGCTCCCCAAGAGGAGCGCTAAGCAGAAACAAACTACGGAGACGAACGAAGCACGGCGCATACGCAACAAAGCTGTTTTAGCGAATTTGTTTTTGGGAGGAGGGGCCTTTTTTTTCGGCAGCAGCCCTCAGACGCTCCTCGGCCTCCCCCATGAGCGACTGCGGGAGCGCTATGGAGCGACGGCTAAGGCTCTGCATCCAGCCGGCCACGTCCTCGGGTAAGAGCGTAACGAGTACGCCACGAAACTCTTCCACCTCCTCGGGGGTGTAATCGCTATGCGACCGAGAGGCAAAGCGGTCTAGCTCTTCGTCGTCGTAATAATCAATCTTTGGAACCGTCTTTTCTTTGCTACAAGTACCCTCTCCGCAGGTGCAAACAGAGCACTTCTCGCCCGATTGCCCCCAAGATTCTACGCCTTTGACTATATCTTTTTTGTGCTCGTCGATCGTGCCGTGGCGCCGCCCCCAGCGATAGATCACCCAAACGAGCAGAGCAATCCCCAAGAGGATGCCCAATAATTTAGTTGACATCATAGGGCAAAGATAACGATTGAGCGGCGATAATAGAGACCTCTACCCCAATGTCGGGTGAGGGAAAGAATACTACTTCTCCGAGAGAGGGGCGAGGTACAAATAGACGAATTACCAAATAGTATCAATCTCTTCTTCCGGCTCTAGGGCGTGCTCTAGACGTAGCGTGATGGTTGTGGCATCACACACTGCCGAGGGGCCAAAGAACTGAATGGGGCCGGGATAACGGAAGGCAATGCCCTCTGCCCACTCCTTGCGATGCTCACGGAAAAAGCGGAAGGGGGCCCCCTCTATATCTACCAAGGCCTTAGCGATAACCGGTTTGTCCACGCCGTTTCGCTCCTCTATGACCAGCATCTCGGTAAGGGGAATCCCTCTGGGTATCCACTCTTTGGGGGGATGAACCAAATTGCCCACCGTAGCCATGTATCCGGAACAGCCCTCTTTGGCAAGAGCCACCGCAGTACGGCCCAGAGCATAACAGTAAGAAGCATCAAAATTGGAGGGCATAGAGCAGCGGCCTTCGTACCCAAAGAAATGGGTCAAAGCCGAGAGATTGCCCTCGAAAGAGCCCTGAGCACGACGCTTCTCAAGCTCTTGCTCTAGGAGCGTTACGATGAGGGATTCCGTCTCTATACGCGACACTTGCACATTTCCGTGGGGGTCACGCTCCAGAGCGAGCTGGCGAGCTACCTCCTCGGGGAGAGAGCGCAAGGTCTCTTCGTCTTCTTCTGAGAGTTTGCTGGCAATGTAGTTGATAATCTGGCTCTCTTTTACGAGATGGAGCTTGTGCCCATTCTCTGCCAATACTCGGTTGAGCGAGGCAATAAGGCGACGCACCTTAGGCACGAATTCTATCAAGCCCTCGGGTATAAGCACCACACCAAAGTCCATACCACGCTGTGCACGATCCACTACCACATCCGCCAACTGACGCACGAGGTCGCCCAGGGTGAGCCCTCGAGCCGCCACCTCTTCACTGATGATAGCTACCGTGGGCTGGGTCATAAGAGCGCACTCCAAGGTCAGGTGGGAAGCCGAGCGTCCCATGAGTTTGACAAAGTGCCAATACTTCTTCGAGGAGTAGCAATCGCGCTGAATGTTACCCACCAACTCGGCATAAACCTTAACGCAAGTATCGAAGCCAAACGACGTCTCTACCCAACCATTTTTGAGGTCGCCGTCTATCGTTTTGGGGCAGCCCACCACTGAGAGAGGGTCGTTTACGCTTCGGCAGTACTCGGCAAGCAGGGCAGCATTGGTATTGGAGTCGTCCCCACCGATCACCACAAGAGCATCCAAAGCCAAGCGATGAGCATGGAGAAGGACCTGCTCAAACTGCTCCTTAGTCTCTAGTTTTGTACGGTCAGAACCAATCATATCGAAGCCACCCGTATTGCGGTAGCGGTTAATAACGTCTGCCGTAAGCTCCCGAGCCTCGCCTCGGAGTAGCCCTCCCGGCCCCATGATAAAGCCATAGAGAATGGAGGCCGGATGATGCATCTTGAGGGCATCAAATATGCCGGCAATTACATTATGCCCCCCGGGAGCTTGCCCCCCTGAGAGCAAAACCCCCACCGTAAGAGGGCTGTTGGCCTCGGGCTCTACGTCGGCTGCGGCCAAAGAGACAACAGGGAGCTGTGCCGTGTGCGGGAAGAGAGCGGCAATACGCTCGTCGGGAGTCGCGGCATTGGTAGAGACATCAAGCTTAGTAGGGTGCTCTAGCACCTCGGGGAGTTGAGGCTTATAGATAGCGCGCAACTTATCTAAACGAATATAGGTCATAAGGGATAGATTAAAATAACGTGGGGCACCTCTTAGCATCATGCCGGGCACCCCACTTTTTGACTACATATTAGGCTTCAAACTCAATATCTACATCGAGATGTTCGTGCCATGGCAAGCCCTGCTTGGCCACCTCTTCGAGGAATGGATCGGGATCGAACTCCTCTACGTTGTGCACCCCGGGCTTATTCCAAAGCCCTCGTGCGAACATCAAGGCTCCCACCGTGGCAGGTACGCCCGTTGTGTAGCTCACCCCCTGCATCCCGGTCTCACGGAAAGCGGCTTGGTGACTACAATTGTTCCATATATAATAAGTGTGCTCCTTACCATCCTTCACCCCACGGATACGGCAACCTATTGAGGTCTCGCCCGTGTAGTTGCTCCCGAGGTCCTGAGGATTGGGTAGCACGGCTTTGAGGAATTGGATGGGCACAATCTCCATACCATTGTAATTGATCGGTTCGATGCTTCCCATACCGATGTTTTGGATTACACGCAAGTGGGTCAAATACTCCTCGCCAAAGGTCATCCAGAAACGTGCTCTCTTGATGGTGGGGAAGTTAAGCACCAAACTCTCGAGCTCTTCGTGGTAGAGTAGGTAGCTCTCACGCACACCAATACCGGGGTAATGGAGCGGACGATGGATCTCTTGCGGCTCCGTTTCTATCCACTCACCATTGAGATAGTACTTACCCTTTTGGGTAATCTCCCGGATATTGATCTCGGGATTAAAGTTCGTAGCAAATGCCTTGTGGTGATCCCCTCCGTTGCAGTCCACAATATCGAGGTAGTGGATTTCATCGAAGTGATGCTTGGCAGCATAGGCGGTAAAGACGCTCGTCACCCCGGGGTCGAAACCACATCCAAGGATAGCGGTAAGGCCGGCCTTTTCGAATCGTTCGCGATACGCCCACTGCCAGCTATACTGATATTTTGCCTCGTCTAGAGGTTCATAATTGGCGGTATCAAGGTAGTTTACTCCGCACTCCAAGCAGGCATCCATAATGGTAAGGTCTTGGTAGGGAAGAGCTACATTTATTACAAGGTCGGGCTTAAAGCTGCGGAATAGAGTACACAGCTCGGGCACCTTATCGGCATCTACCGAAGCCGTTTGTATCTTCACGCCTCCAAGGGTTTCTTCGATCTCCTTAGCAATTTTATCACATTTGCTCTTGGTGCGGCTTGCCAGCATTATATCGGTAAAGACCTCGTGGTTCATAGCTACTTTCTTAGCTACGACGGTGCCAACGCCTCCGGCACCAATTATCAAGACTCTTGCCATAGTTATAGTTGTTTGCTTTTTACGCTCAGTCATTTTTATGCTCCGCAAAGATAGAGAAAAAGAACTATCCTCTGAATAACATACCCCACAATACCGAGATATATTCCATACCCAAAACAGCACTTGAACAGGGAAGCCCATGTCAAGTGCCGCATAAAAAAGAGATGAGATTACAGGGATACTTTGTGAATAGAAGTGCCAACCCGCACTATATAAACACCCCTTGACGGAAGCTGTAGCACGTGAGAGCCCGTGAGGTATCCCTGAGCTATCGTTTTCCCTTCCACTGTGTAGATAGAGTAGAGAATGGGGGACGAAGGCTCCTCAGGAAGCTCGATAACGAGACTGCCATCCCTTCCATATACCATATACTTCCCTAGCCCCTCCACCAAAGGAGGCTCTACCCCTAAGGGAAACTTATCCGTTTCTATAATATTGGTGAAGTAGTTCCAGCCGAATGCCTGCCGGTACTTCTCTCCTGAACCGATAGGAACGTAAACAGGAATATCATTGGGAGTAAAGCCGTGAAATGGACCTTTCCCAGGATTGGCCAAAGGATGTTCAGTACAATGAGGAGGATTGGGAGAGAGAGAATATATCTTCTGAAGGTGACTCAAGTCTCTAAATGCACCGCCTTCAATATACTCCACAGTAGAGGGAAAAACAATCGAATCAATGAGACAGGAATTAAATGCGTCGTAGCCAATCCACCTCAGTTTCGGAGGAAGCTGATTGACCTTCAACTCGGAACACCAC
>ERZ772998.246-NODE-246-length-12798-cov-6.62301_pt1 | contig 12798 bp, 8 predicted proteins | sample MGYA00580669_ERZ772998 | MGnify/ENA primary metagenome ERZ772998 (study PRJEB29015, sample SAMEA2738052) | human oral metagenome | biome: human oral; feature: human-associated habitat; material: saliva | place: China | collected 2226 ... | reverse complement strand
CACGCAGGGCGCAGTACATACCCTCACGCAGGGCGCAGTTCACTACACCGTTTACCCTGCACAGCTTCCCTCCGGTATAGGGGCCAGAGGGTCGTACCCAAAGGTTACCTATATGTCTCTTGTACTTGATGCGGCGCAGCTCAGCCGTGTCTTTGGTAAAGGTGAAAACGCCTTTACCGCAGTCGACCGGGTGTCGCTTCGCGTTAGCTCCGGTGAGATCCACGCCCTCCTCGGCCCCAACGGCGCGGGCAAAACAACCACCGTGCAGATGTGCTCAACCCTGCTCACCCCCACCAGCGGCACCCTCACCGTGAACGGCATTGACGCCATCGCCCACCCGCAGCGGGCGCGCCGTCACGTGGGTCTCGCGCTGGGCGGGGATAACGGCTTCTACCCGCGCGCCAGCGCACGCGATAATCTACTGTTCTTCGCCGATATTGCGGGGGTCTGCGGGCGGGCTCGACGGCACGAGGTGGAGCGTGCTCTAGCCCGCGTGGAACTCACCGACGCCGCCACGCGCCCCGTTCAGGAGTTCTCCCGCGGCATGAAGCAGCGCCTACACATTGCCCGCGCTACGCTCGGCTCCCCCGCTCTGCTCCTGCTGGATGAGCCAACGAACGGGCTCGACCCCGATATCGCTCTGACCGTGCGTGCCCTGATCCGTTCCCTCGCAGAAGACGGTGCCGCCATTCTGCTGACGAGCCACCTGCTGGGCGAAATTGAGGATCTGGCGCACACCATCACCGTTTTGGGTGCCGGCTCCGTTGCTGTGAGCGGTAGCCTCGAGGATGTTGCCGCACACGCCGGTATTGCCGCCACGACCGTGGTTCAGGTTGGCGCCAACGCGACCGAGGGTCTTGATACGCTGCGCGGATTCCTCGGCAATCAGGCGGCGGTACTTTTTGCCCCGCGCGGTTCCGGCTGGGAACTCACTCTCTACTGGCACGGCGAGCGCACCACGTTCGAGGCGGGCGCGGCGCACCGCATCCTGGCGGATGGGCTTGCCGCCGCACGCATCGGGGCGCGGACCGAGCCGTACACGCGACCGGCGACTCTGGAAGAGGCATACCTGGCAATGGCGGAGGGGCTCAAGCGATGAACGCACACAGCGCGCACGGTAGTGAAGGTGTGAAAGAGCCCCAGCAACAGAGCCAAGGGTACGACCTGTGGCAGGAGTGCGCCCGCCAGCTGCGACTTATGGGCTTTAGCCTGCGGCAGTTTCTGACGGTCCCCTACTTCATTCAGCTGCTCATCAGTACGGTGTTCGGGTCGGTTATTATTCAGGCTCTTGCGGTGCACGCGGCGGCGCAGAGCTCCGAGAGCCACTCCATTGACCCGACCCTGGCGTGGACTCGCGCCGGTATTGTGGGCATGTGGTCGGTCTGTATTGTGTCTGCGGGCATCATTAATTTTGAGCGTTTCCGCGGGACTCTCGTGTACCTGTGTTCGGGGTCGATTTCTCCGGTGCGGGTGCTAGCGGCTATCGTTTCGAGCGCCTCCATTGTGGGTCTGGCGGCCCTACCCCTGTCGTGGCTCATCTGGGCTCTTGTGACGCTCAATCCGCAGGTCACTGACTTTTCCACCCTCTGGCCCCGCTACGTTCTGGGCGTTCCCCTGCTGTGGCTTGCGTGCCTGTCGATCACGTTCATGATTGCGGTGTTCTTCGTGGCGACGCCAAACGCTATTGCCTACGAGGAGCTTCTGCTTGTGCCGGTGTTTATTCTCTCCGGGGTTCTTTTCACGACCGTTGAGGCGCCCGCCTGGCTGGATGCCGCGGGCGTGCTCATTCCCCTACAGGCACCGGTGCACCTCCTCCTTGGGCGTACCGCTATCACTACCCCGGCGGATGTGTTCCTGCCCGTGGCGCAGACCCTATTCGTGAGCTTCATCTGGGCGTTGTGTGCCTTCCTTTTTGCTCGGAAGGCTCTCGCCTCCGCCCGTCATCGCGGCACCCTGGGGGCGATGTAGCGTGCGTGCTCTCTCTTCTGTTGCCCTGCCTGGCGCTGTAGCCCTGCCCAGTGTGATGCGCCGGGCTCTGTCCACCGCTTCTATCGGCTGGTCGTCATCCATTACCTTTGCGACCCTCGGAACGGCTATCACTACCCTGGTGCTCGTGCCGGGCCTCAACGTGCTTTTTACGGTGCTTTTGGGCGCCGACCTCGCCGCGAACGATACAGTACGCATCGGCTGCGCGACCGCCCTGATTGCCACCCTCAGCTCGGTGGCAGCCGGTATTGTCGCGCGCGTCGCCACTGACCGTTGGATTGGTGTCTTCGAGTACGTGTGCACGGCACGCCCCGTGGATGCGGGCTATTGGCTGGGTGCGGCGGCGGTGCCGGCCCTGTTGGCGTCCGTGACGGGTCTGAGCAATGTGGGCATCGTGTGGTTGCTGTCCTTCACGGCACCCTCTACCGGAGCGGTTTCGGGGCTTCTGCTGGGCGCCCTTGCGCTGATGCCGGTTGCGGTTCTGGGCGGGGTCTGCCTGGGCATTTTTGCCGCCGGCCTGGGGCTATACCTGTCAGATCCGTACACGGGGTCCAATTTTCTGGCGGTTATTCTGCCGGTTAGCGCAGGCGTGATTGTGCCGGTGAGCACCTACCCCGCATGGCTTGCATGGCTGTGTTCTTGGGTTCCGGGATCCCGGCTGGTGCAGGCTTTAGATACCTCTGGCGGTACTGCGAGCAGCACCACCCCGGATCTCTTCGCGCTCTTGGCTGCAGATACAGCCCTGGGGATGCTCTACGCCGCTATCGGGTTGGGGCTGACGTATCTTGCTGCCCGCCGCATCCGTGCCGGTGCCCGCGCCTCACTGCTATAGGGCGTGAAACCCAAAAAGAACGAACCTTTTAAGTGCCCGCTACCTGGCGCATTATCCGGGTGTCATATTCAACCGGGCACCACGACCAAGAAAGAACCTCCTGTGACCATCACTCCCGCCGCGTACACGCTAGAGACCCTCGGTTTCGACCCCTCCTGGCAGGGCGCGGCAATCCGCGCCGCGTTCGCCCTCAACAGCGCCCTCGAAGATTTCACCCTCGCCCGTGTGAGCGCCGTGCACCGCACCCGCTGCGAGCTACTGACCTGCGAGCGGGGCGAGCTCATCAAACTTTCCGCTCCCCTGCGCCCGGTCGAGAACGACTACGGTGAAGAAGAGTACCCCGTCGTCGGCGACTGGGTGCTCACCCAGCCCATCCCGGGAACCGGCGGTGATACCCAGCCGGAGCATAAACCCCTCGCGATTCTGCCCCGCCGAAGCTACCTCACCCGCCCCAGCGCCACCCGAGAATCCGCTGACCAGCCCGTTGCTGCCAACGTGGATATGCTCTGCGTCGTTGAGCCGTGCTTCCCCGAGCCGTCCATCGGGCGCGTTGAACGCTACACCGCCCTCGCGCATGCTTCCGGGGTGCAGGTAGCTCTAATTCTCACCAAGGGTGACCTGGTCACCGCGGAACAGCTCGCCGGGTATCGGGATTCTCTGGGCGGCGGCGTGGATGCGGTGCTCACCGTCTGCACGGATCACGGCTACGACCCCGCCCCGGTGGCTGAGCTCGTTGCCGGACGTACTGCCGTATTCCTGGGCCGCAGCGGCGCCGGTAAATCCACCCTCGTCAACGCCCTACTTAGCCCAGGGGTTGACCCCCGCGAAGACAGCGCAGAGAACCGGGTACAAGCCACTTCCTCGGTTCGCGATGCTGACGGCAAGGGACGCCACACCACCACCAGCCGCCAAATGATTGTTCTGCCCGGATCTGAAGGATCAGGTGCTGAGAGCTCAGTCGGTACGGTGCTGATTGACACCCCGGGTGTGCGAGCCCTCGCCGCCACAAGCGATAGCTCCGCGATTGACGAAACCTTCGACGACGTCTCCAACTATGCTTCCGCCTGCCGGTACAGCGACTGCTCCCACAGCTCCGAACCCGGATGCGCGGTGCAGCAGGCCATCGTTGACGGTGCCCTCGACCCCGAACGCTTCGAACGCTACCGCAGGATGATGACAGAATCCGCGCGCCTGCGCCTGCGCTCTCAAGAACGTGAATACCGGCAGAGTAACCGCGCCTTCACGAAGGCGAATAAGGCGGGTCGCCGCACCCTCATGTCTCTTAAAGGCCGCGCTAACTAGCCGCTGAACGGGCATATCCCGGCGGGGCTTCCACAAGCTGAGCCGGGCAATCCTGCTCAGGCCGCGATATAGTAGCCTGCCTCACTCTTCGATACACTAGAACTAGGCGTGCCCACACTCCCCCGCACACCCTCACCGCCACCCGGCGGCACAGGAACGCGGGCGCAGACGGCACACACCATTCACAAACCCCATAACTCATGAAAGAGGTGGCAGCATGGCTGAACAGAACCTCACCCCGCCCGTACCGAAGAAGGTCGAGCACCGCCGCGAACACCATGGCGACGTCTTCATCGACCCCTACGAATGGCTCCGCGACAAGGAAAGCGAAGAGGTCCTCAACTACCTCAAGGCAGAAGCCGAATACACCGAAGCTGTCACCGCAGACCAGCAGCCCCTCCGCGAATCCATCTTCAACGAAATCAAGGACCGCACCCTGCTGTCGGATCTGACCGTCCCGAACCGTATCGGTGACTGGTGGTACTACAGCCGCATGGTGCCCGGCGGCCAGTACCCCGTCTTCTACCGCTACCCCGCCCTGCACGAAGGCGACGAGGTGGTGCGCTACACCCCGCCGACCGTCACCCCCGGCGAAGTACTCGAGGGTGAAGTCGTCATCCTCGACTGCAACGAATACGCCAAGGACATGGAGTTCTTCTCCCTCGGCAGCTTCCAGCCCGCGCGTAACGGCAAGCTGCTGAGCATCTCCGTGGATGAGAAGGGCGATGAACGCTACGAGCAGCGCTTCCTCAACATGGAAACCGGCACCTTCCTCGAAGACACCATCCCCAACATTGCGGCGGGCTCCTTCTTCATCAACCACGCCGAACAGCTCATCTACCTCGTCCCCGACGAATCGTGGCGCCCCTGGCGTGTCTACGTGCACGACGTCGGACAGGACACCGAAGACCACCTGATCTACGAGGAACCGGACAACACCATGTGGCTCAGCGCCGCCATGAGCTCCGACCGTTCCTCCGTGGTCATTACCAGCTCCAACTCCGAATACACGGAAGTGCGCCTCATCCCCACCCGCGAGCCCAAGGGCGAGCCGACCCTGCTCATCCCCAAGAGCGCGGGCATCGAATACTACGCCGAGCCGCTCAACATCGCCGGCGAACAGCACCTGCTGATTCAGCACGACTACAATGCGCTGAACTCCGAGCTGGTCCTCGCAGACATGCCGCGCGAAGGCGAAAGCCTCGAAGAGTACGCGCAGCGTTGGGTGCCGGTCATCCGCCACAGCGAACACGTGCGCCTGGAAGGCTTCACCTTCACCGCAACGCACCTGGTCGTCACCGCCCGCGCGGACACCACCACCCGCATCTTCCTCGCACCGCGTGAGCAGCTGCCCATCCAGTGGCGCCGCCGCCGCCCCGCTGGCGTGACCTTCATGGAACCTGCCGGTTTCGACGAGGAACTGTACACCGCCTCCGTGCTGCGTGCGGAAAACTACTCCCCCGTGCTGCGCATCGCCTACACCTCGTTCCTGACTCCGCGCCGCGTCTACGACTACTTCCCCATGTCGCAGACCCTGCTGCTGCGCCGTGAAACCCCGGTACTCGGTGGCTACAACCGCGAGGACTACCGCGCCTACCGCGACTGGGCACCGGCGGCGGACGGCACGCTCATCCCGATCTCGGTGATTCACCGCGCCGACCTGGACATGAGCAAGCCGCACCCGGTCATCCAGTACGGTTACGGCTCCTACGAGTCATCCATGGACCCGATGTTCTCCATCCCGATGCTGTCAATCCTGGACCGCGGCGTCATCTACGTCATCGCACATATTCGCGGCGGCGGCGAGATGGGCCGCTCCTGGTACCAGAACGGCAAGAAGCTCGCGAAGAAGAACACCTTCACCGACTTCGTGGACGTCACCAGCTACATTGCGGCAAAGCCGTGGGCTGATGAGGCGCGTATCGGCTGCTACGGTGGTAGCGCCGGCGGCCTGCTCATGGGCGCCGTGCTGAACCTCGCCCCCGAGAAGTACGCCGCCTGCCTGGCTGCCGTACCGTTCGTGGATGCGCTGACCACCATCCTCGACCCGGAGCTGCCGCTGTCTGCGATGGAATGGGAAGAGTGGGGCAACCCGATTGAGGACCCGGAAGTGTACGCCTACATGAAGTCGTACACCCCGTACGAGAACATCCGCCCGGTCCGCTACCCGGCGATTGCTGCGGTGACGAGCCTGCACGACACCCGCGTACTCTACGTGGAGCCTGCGAAGTGGATTGCGGCGCTGCGTGAGCAGATTGACCCGTCGTCGCCGGTGCCCCTGCTGAAGATTGATATGTCGGGCGGTCACGGTGGCGGTTCCGGCCGGTATACGCGCTGGCGTGAGATTGCGTGGGATTACGCGTTCCTGCTGAGCAACCTCGGCGTTACTGAGTAGGCTGTATACACGCCAACCGCGTATACCCTTCCGCATGCAGATTTGGTGCCTCGCGCGCTCGGAATCTGCATGCTCCAGTGCGTTGGCGTGAGATCGCGTGGGATTACGCGTTCCTGCTGAGCAACCTCGGCGTTACTGAGTAGGCTGTAGACACGCCAACCGCGTATTAAATAGAACGCTCCGTCTGTATCTTGAGGGATACGGACGGAGCGTTCTTCGTTTAAGTACATTGCGTTACTGGAGGGACGGCGTTCGTCCTCGTTCCTTCCCCCCTAACCAGCGGAGGCGGGGCGCCGCATATTTCCTCCGCGCCTACGCAGGGGCACCCGTCACCCGGACGCTCCGCCCTCTCCTCGCTCCGCATCGGAGAGCGTCCGGGCTGACACCCTGAGGGCGCATCCGGAAAACGCGGCCGCGCCCGCACAGTGTCCCAGCGCGGAAAGGCGGTATCGTCCGAAGTGACATCAGGGTGCCCGAAGCGAAGCGAGGGCGGGTGCCCCTGTAGGAACGAGGACGATAACCGCTTTCCGTGCGGAATCCATGCGACCCAGCTTTTCCAAGCGGAAGCAACCGTGCAGAACAAGAGAGCACAAAAGAGGCGCCGCCTCCCACCTCGGGAGACAGCGCCTCTTTTACGCCGAGAGCAAGGTCAGCGGAAAAGCTTAGCCTTCCACGCCGCACTCAGCCAGAATCAGCTCACGCACGCGGGCGGCATCAGCCTGACCGCGGGTAGCCTTCATGACCTGACCGACGATAGCGCCAGCAGCCTGAACCTTACCGGCACGGATTTTGTCGGCAACGTCGGGCATTGCTGCCAGTGCTTCCTGAACAGCTGCGGTGAGCGCGCCATCGTCAGAGACCACGGCGAGGCCGCATGCCTCAACGATTTCGGCGGGGGTGCCTTCACCGGCGAGGACGAACTCGAGCACCTGGCGGGCGATCTTGTCGTTGATCTTGCCTTCGGAGATGAGCGCTTCGAGGGCGACCACGGTTGCGGGCTCCACGCCGAGGGCGGTGAGCTCAACTTCAGCCTGCTTTGCGCGGCGGGCGATTTCGCCCATCCACCACTTGCGGGCTGCTGCTGCGGTTGCGCCTGCGGCGACGGTCTCTTCGATGACGTCGAGTGCGCCAGCGTTGACTACGTCGCGGAACTCTTCATCGGAGTAGCCCCATTCGCCCTTGAGGCGGCGGCGGCGTTCTGCCGGGGGTTCGGGCAGTTCGGCGCGCAGACGCTCAATCCACTCACTGTTGGTGACGACCGGTACCAGGTCCGGTTCGGGGAAGTAACGGTAGTCGTCAGCGTCGGACTTGGGGCGACCCGAGGAGGTTTCGCGGGTGTCTTCGTGCCAGTGGCGGGTCTCCTGGGTAACCTTTTCGCCGCGTTCGAGGATCGCTGCGTGGCGGCGAATCTCGTAGCGGACGGCGCGCTCAACGGAACGCAGGGAGTTCACGTTCTTGGTTTCGGAGCGGGTGCCGAACTTCTCTGCGCCCTTGGGCATGAGGGAGACGTTGGCGTCGCAACGGACGTTACCGCGTTCCATGCGGGCGTCGGAGATGCCGAGGGAGCGGACGATGTCGCGGATTGCGGCAACGTAGGCGCGTGCCAGTTCGGGTGCGCGTTCGCCGGCGCCGACGATGGGTCGGGTGACGATTTCGATCAGGGGCACGCCTGCGCGGTTGTAGTCGACCAGGGAGGAGGTTGCACCCTGGATTCGGCCGTCTGCGCCGCCGACGTGGGTGAGCTTGCCTGCGTCTTCTTCCATGTGGGCGCGCTCAATTTCGACGGTGAAGATGGTGCCGTCTTCGAGCTCGACGTCCAGGGAGCCGTTTTCCGCGATGGGGCCGCCAGCCTGGGAGGTCTGGAAGTTCTTCGGGGAGTCCGGGTAGAAGTAGTTCTTGCGGGCGAAGTAGGACTTGTCTGCAATGTCGCAGCCCAGTGCCAGGCCGAGCTTGATGGCGGACTCAACAGCGGTCTTGTTCACCATGGGCAGCGCGCCGGGCAGGCCGAGCGATACGGGGGTGACGTTGGTGTTGGGTTCGTCGCCGAACTCGTTGGGTGCGGAGTCGAACATCTTGGTTTTGGTGTTCAGTTCGACGTGCACCTCGAAGCCGAGGACCGGGTCGTACTTTTCGATGGCTTCTTCGAAGCTGAGGACTTCTTCACTCATTACTTGGTTCCCCCAAAGTCAAAGTCGCGGATCAGAGTTTCGGTGTCGGGCAGGCTCTTGTAGAGCGGTGCGCCCCATTTTGCGGTGAGCAGTTCTTCCAGTGCTGCACCAACGCGGTAGAGACGTGCGTCTTCGCGTGCGGGTGCGGTGAACTGGATGCCGACGGGCAGGTTGTTCTCTTCGGAGAGGCCGCCGGGCAGGGAGAGCGCCGGGACGCCTGCCAGGTTGACGGGCACGGTTGCGACGTCGCCCAGGTACATTGCCATGGGGTCGCCTTCGGTCTTCTCGCCGAGCTTGAACGCGGTGGAGGGCGCGGTCGGGGAGATGAGCACGTCGCACTTTTCGAATGCTGCTGCGTAGTCGCGCTGGATGAGGGTGCGTACGCGCAGTGCTGCACCGTAGTAGGCGTCGAAGTTACCTGCGGACAGTGCGTAGGTGCCGAGGATGATGCGGCGCTTGACCTCGTGGCCGAAACCTGCGGAGCGGGTTGCGGACATAACGCGTTCGATGGTGACGGGGCCGTCTTCGGGTACGACGCGCAGGCCGTAGCGGACGCCGTCGTAGCGTGCCAGGTTGGAGGACACCTCGGAGGACATGATCATGTAGTAGGCGCTGATGGCTTCGGTGACGGAGGGCAGGGAGACCTCGATGATCTCTGCACCTGCGGCACGCAGCTCTTCGACGGATTCGCGGAAGCGTGCGAGGACGCCTGCTTCGAAGCCTTCGCCGTCGCCACCGCCGAGTTCCTTGATGACGCCGATGCGCAGACCGGACAGGTCGCGCTTGCGTGCGGCTTCTGCGCCTGCCTTGGCTTCTTCAACGAAGTTGCCGGGCTCATCGGGCAGGGAGGTTGCGTCGAGCGGGTCGTGGCCTGCGATTGCTTCGTGGAGCAGTGCGGTGTCCAGGACGGTGCGGGCGACGGGGCCTACCTGGTCGAGGGAGGATGCCATGGCGATGACGCCGTAACGGGAGACGGAGCCGTAGGTGGGCTTGACGCCAACGCTACCGGTCAGTGCTGCGGGCTGGCGGATGGAGCCGCCGGTGTCGGTGCCGAGCGCCAGGGGTGCCTGGAAGGCGGTGACGGCTGCTGCGGAGCCGCCGCCGGAGCCGCCGGGTGCGCGGTCGAGTGCCCAGGGGTTGCGGACTACGCCGAATGCGGAGTGCTCGTTGGAGGAGCCCATTGCGAATTCGTCGAGGTTGGTCTTGCCGAGGATGGGCATGCGTGCTTCGCGGACCTTGCGGGTGACGGTGCCGTCGTAGGGACTCATCCAGCCTTCGAGCATGCGGGATGCTGCGGTGGTGGGCTGGCCCTTGGTGACGATGAGGTCCTTGACGGCGATGGGTACGCCTGCGAGCGGGGGCAGTTCCTTGCCTGCTGCGCGGTCTGCGTCCACTGCTGCTGCGGTGGCGAGTGCTTCTTCGGCGTTGATGTGCAGGAAGGCGTTGAGGCCGCTCTTGCCGTCTGCTCGGTTGTCGCTTAGGGGTGCGCCGTCGGTGGCTGCGATGCGGTCCAGGTGTGCCTGGGTGAGCTCGACGGAGGTGATTTCGCCGGATGCGAGCTTTTCTGCTGCTTCTGCGGCGGTGAGCTGGATCAGTTCGTTCACTTGGTTGTTCTCCTCTTAGTCTTCGTCGAGGATTGCCGGCACGCGGAACTTGCCGTCCTGTGCGTCGGGGGCGCCGGAGAGCGCCTCTTCCTGGGTGAGGGTGGTGACGGGTACGTCTTCGCGGAAGACGTTCTCGAGGGGGATGGGGTGGCTGGTCGCGGGGATGTCGGCAGTTGCTTTCTGCGACATGGTCTCAACGGATGCGACGATGACGTCCAGCTCAGACGCCATCGCGGTGAGTTCTTCATCGGTCATCTCAATGAGTGCCAGCGATGCCAGGTGCTTTACCTGTTCAAAGGTGATGGCAGACATGGTTCTCCCGTAGTTTGTTTTCTTGTCTCTTCTCTAGTGTAGTGGAGGTTGCGTGTTCCGTCTCATTGGGGGTTGGAGGGTTTACCTGCTGGTTTGTGTGTTCAGGCGGTGTCCTTCTCCCCTGTTTTAGGGTTAAAAGCTCAACGCCCCGCTCCTCGTGTGAGGTGCGGGGCGTTGGGCTACAACGTTTCCACGTTACGCTTGAGGGTCAATCCTTAGGCGGGGATGGTCAGAACCTGGCCGGGGAAGATCAGGTCAACGTTGTAGATGATGTCGGTGTTCGCAGCTGCGATTGCCTGGTAGCCGCCTGCAACGCCGAGCTTTGCAGCGATCAGCGAGAGGGAGTCACCGGGAACCACGGTGTAGGTGCCTGCTGCAGCCTTGGGAGCTGCAACGGGTGCCTCAACTGCCGGTGCAGCGGGTGCTGCTGCGGGTGCCTCAACTGCTGCGGGAGCTGCCGGTGCAGCGGGTGCTGCTGCGGGAGCCTCAACAGCTGCGGGTGCAGCCTGAGCTGCAGGAGCTGCGGGTGCAGCCTGTGCCGCGGGAGCGGTGTAGGTCTGCTGGGTCTGCGACTGTGCAGCCACGGTGGTGGTGGGCTCGGTGTAGGTGGGAGCTGCGCCGGTCTTGCCGTAGAGGCCAAGCTTAGCGGAGCATGCGGGCCATGCGCCCCAGCCCTGGATAGCGAGCAGACGCTCGCCAGCCTCGATCTGCTGTGCACGGGTAGCGGTTGCGGGGGAGCCGGACATGCCGACGCCGTTCCAGGACTGCTGGGTGAACTGCAGACCGCCGTAGAAGCCGTTACCGGTGTTGATGGACCAGTTACCACCGGACTCGCACTGTGCCAGTGCGTCCCAGGTAGCACCGTCTACTGCGTTTGCAGCGGGCATCGACATGGTAGCTGCTACAGCGCCACCGATGGCGAGAGCTGCTGCGGTACGACGAATGGAAGTGTTCTTCATAATGCTCCTTGGGGCCGTCCCCGCTCGTTCCGTCCCCGGAACTCTAGCGCGCCGCCGCTCACCCTTTGATAACGAAGTAGGTTACTCATTTTCTGGCTCTACCATGTGAGCGGCTCTCCACCGATTTCATGTCACCGTGAGCGATTCTGCACTTGTGTGCGGAATCCGGGTGGCACTTCCTCGATGGGGACGTGCGGTAGAACCGGGCATCGTTTCAAGCATTCCAAGCTTGAAACCACACAGGCGATTCCCTTGCGAGAATCTATCTGGTCTCAAAGATAGCCGAGGTTTTTTATGATTCCAACCCAGTTTCAAGTTCACAGCGAACGTCCCGGGTTCTCCCAGGGTTCTTTCAGGTAAAAAGTGCAGGAAACATTAATGGAGACCTTGAGCCCCGCGTATCTTAGGGGTTTTCCCCCGGAATTTCGGGGTTTTCTAGGGGTTTAACTCGGATGCACTCCCCCACCAAGCTTTCCGGTTCGGAGTTGCTGAGCGCCACCTTTAAGGGTTTTGAACGGCGTGTAAATATTTTTTAAATATTTCTTCGCTTTGGGAGTGTTTTAAGGCGCTTCCACCTTAAAAGCTGTGGTAATTATAAATGCCAAAAATTGGCATTCAGGCTCTGGAGCACGCACTCCAGAGCCTGAATGCTCTACATATTGCAGGTCAGATTCGATTGACCCCGCTACCGGGCCTACTCGGCGGTAGCCTCAACCGCCTCCGGGCCGCCCTCGAGCAGGGCGGTGAAGCCCTCCTCATCCAGCACCTTCAGACCCAGCTGCTGAGCCTTATCCAGCTTCGAGCCGGCGTTCGCGCCAGCAACCACAAAGTGGGTCTTCTTAGACACCGAACCGGACGCCTTACCGCCACGAGAAATAATGGCTTCCTTCGCGCCGTCACGGGTGTAACCGTTCAGCGTGCCGGTCACAACCACGGTCAGCCCCTCCAGGGTGCGCTCCACGGACTCATCGCGAGTATCTTCCATGCGCACACCGGCGGCAGCCCAGGAGTCCACAACCTCGGCATGCCAGTCCTCAGCGAACCACTCAATAATCGAGTCGGCAATCGTGGTGCCCACACCGTCCACAGCGGCGAGGCGTTCACGGTCAGCCTCGCGGATCGCCTGCATCGAACCGAACTCCGCGGCGAGCTCGCGGGCAGCAGTCGGGCCCACGTGACGAATCGAGAGGGCAACCAGCACGCGCCACAGCGGCTGCTGTTTTGCTTTCTCCAGCTCGGC
>ERZ772998.231-NODE-231-length-13334-cov-3.95715_pt1 | contig 13334 bp, 9 predicted proteins | sample MGYA00580669_ERZ772998 | MGnify/ENA primary metagenome ERZ772998 (study PRJEB29015, sample SAMEA2738052) | human oral metagenome | biome: human oral; feature: human-associated habitat; material: saliva | place: China | collected 2226 ... | reverse complement strand
CAAGACAACAACCTATACGTAACAGGCTCTGACGGCATGATGCGAAGCCGCGGGGTACTCCCCGTGATCACCTCAGAAGGGAACGCCACCTTTGCCGTTCACCCCAAGGATATATTGGAATACGTAAAGGGATTGCCCGACCAACCCCTCCTTTTCGACTACGAAGCGGAGACCTCTACCCTACTGATGACTTTCGAAGGGGGCTACATCCGTTTTGCAACGAGCGATGGAGAACTCTATCCTAAGGACGACAAAGACAGAGAAGAGGCCGAAACGGCACACGTAGCCACCATGTCTGCCTCTGCCATGCGTCGTGGTTTGGATTTGACAATTGGCTCTATGGCAGAGGATGCTAGGCGACCCATCCTTGCTTCGGTGTGCTTCGACTTCAAAGCAAAGTACCTTGCAATGGTAGCTACCTCAACCGAGATCCTTACGAAATATACAGACTCTAGCGTGGTGGATCCCTCTATCGTAGAGCCGGCCGACGTGCGAGTACAATCGCCCTATCAGTTCTGTTTGCCCCAAAAGATGGCGAACTTCTTGCGCGCTCTCTTGGCGTCTTTTACAGATGAAGAGGTAACTCTCTCGCACACGGACCGCAAGGCGTTCTTCAAAGTTGGTAACATTGAGGCCTCTACTCGCCTCGTAGAGGGCCGTTATCCGCCCTATGATTCTGTAATTCCTAGAGACAATCCTCACCGCATCTCCATAGAAGGGCGTCTGTTTGTACCTGCCATCAAGCGCATGAACTCCTTTATGAGCAGCCCCAATCACCCCCTAGTGATGCAGATGTCTATCGATGGGAATTTATTGACAGTCAGCATGGATGTACAAGACGTACGGCAGGCAGAGCAACGCTTCCCCATAGAAAATCCCTCTAACCTCAGCATGAAGCTCCGCTTTAAGGTACATAGCTTTATTGCCCTTATCAATACAATTGAGTCGAGCAACATCGTCTTTGAGATTGCCGATGCCTCTCGAGCTATGGTTATCATCCCCTCCGAGAACCCCAAGGATACGGAGCTAACCAATGTGATCATGCCCATTACTACGGCTCGCTAAAATTGCCCTTCTTCTATGGAACTACAGCTCAAGCGTCCACTTGTATTCTTCGATATCGAGTCCACGGGGCTCAGCCCCGAGAAGGATCGTATCGTAGAGATTTCCCTTATCAAAGTCTACCCCGATGGGCACGAAGAGGTGCGCACGCGGCGTATCAATCCAGAGTGCCACATCCCCGAGGAGAGCACGGCAGTCCACGGCATTACCGATGATGACGTGCGCGATTGTCCCACATTTCGGCAGGTGGCCAAGAGCTTGGCTTCTATGATTCAAGGGTGCGACATTGCGGGCTACAACTCCAATCGCTTCGACGTTCCCCTCCTAGGAGAAGAATTTATCCGAGCCGGCGTAGAGGTCGATTTCTCGCGCTGCCGTTTCATCGACGTGCAAACGATCTTCCATAAAATGGAGCGCCGCACCCTAGAGGCTGCGTACAAATTCTATTGCGAAAAGGACTTGACCGAGGCTCACTCGGCCGAAGCCGACACTCGCGCCACGCTCGAAGTGCTCAAGGCTCAGCTCGACCGCTATCCCGAAGATCTGCAAAACGATGTTGAGTTCCTCTCTTCTTTTACAACGCAGCAGCGGAATCTCGACTTGGCAGGACGCTTCGTTTACAACGAAAAAGACGAGGTCGTGATTAACTTTGGCAAGCACAAAGGCACTCCCGTTGCCGAGGTGCTCAAAAAAGAACCCGGGTATTACGACTGGGTGATGAAGGCCGACTTCTCCGAAGACACCAAACAGCACCTCACACGCCTTCGCTTCAAACTCGCATCCGAAAACAACTAATCAAACCCCACCATCAAGCCTTTTATGAGCCTTCAAGGTAAGCATATTGTTCTGGGCATTACGGGCAGCATTGCGGCCTATAAGAGTGCTACGCTTATTCGTCTTCTCATAAAAAAAGGGGCCGAGGTGCAGGTCGTCATCACCCCTTCGGGCAAAGAATTTATTACTCCCCTTACCCTCTCCACTCTTACACAAAAGCCTGTAGTCTCGGAGTTTTTCGACCGCCGAGATGGCTCTTGGCACAGCCATGTATCGTTAGGACTATGGGCAGATCTCATGCTTATTGCACCGGCTTCGGCAGCCACCCTCGCCAAGATGGTAACGGGCGTTGCCGACAACATGTTGCTCACCACGTACCTTTCCATGAAAGCTCCGGTCTGGGTGGCTCCGGCCATGGACCTAGATATGTATCGCCATCCTGCAACTCAGAGTAATCTACAGACTCTCCGTGAGCGAGGAGTGCACGTCGTAGAGCCGGGAGACGGCTTTCTAGCAAGTGGACTGGAGGGCAAAGGGCGTATGGAAGAGCCCGAGCAAATCGCACAAGCCGTAGCCCAATACTTTGAGGCAGAGGAGCAAGAATGTAAAGAGCCTAGCCTAGTAGGGATGGAAGTGCTCATCACAGCTGGCCCCACCTACGAGCCGATTGATGCGGTTCGTTTTATCGGGAATTACTCCTCCGGACGAATGGGATATGCACTCGCTGCTGAGTGCGCTCGCCGAGGAGCCCAAGTTCATCTCGTCTCCGGCCCCTCCTCTCTGCCCGATCCTCAAGGGGTGCATGTGGAGAGAGTATCAACGGCTTGCGAGATGCTAGCCGCCTGCCAAAAAGTTTCAAACTCATGCCGCCTTGCCATTTTTTCCGCTGCTGTGGCGGACTATCGCCCCGAGCATAAAGCGGAAGGCAAGATGAAACGAGAAAGCACAGGCGCCTCCATGTCGCTCTCTCTTGTAAAGAATCCGGATATCGCCGCCACGCTGGGAGCAGAAAAAAAGGAGAAGCAAATCATGGTAGGGTTCGCCTTGGAAACCTCTTCTGATCACGAGGAGGCAAGGCGCAAGATGGCACGTAAGGGCATGGACCTTATGGTGCTCAACTCCATCAACGACCGGGGAGCCGGCTTTGGCACCCCCACCAATAAGGTAACCTTGATTCCCCAAGAGGGAGAGCCTTTGGAGTGCTCCCTCAAGAGCAAAGAAGAGGTGGCAAAGGACATCCTCAACTACCTCACAAACCATTATTTGCAGTAATGAAGGTGGTCCGTCCTTTTCTGATTTTGCTTTGCCTACTGCTGGGAGTAGGACAAGTCTCTGCACAAGAGCTCAAAGCAAAAGTAACGATCAATACCGAACGACTGGGGTCGGTCAATGCCAGCCAGTTCGCAGAAATGGAACGCCAACTAACCGACATGCTCAACAATACACGTTGGACTTCGCTACAATACTCCCCTGCAGAGCGTATCGAATGCGCTTTTGCCATTAACCTTACCGCCGTAGAAGAGGAGCGTAAGTACGCCGGAGAGCTTTACATCACGGCACAACGCCCTGTCTTCAACAGCTCCTACCAATCCCCTCTTCTCGTTTGGCGCGACCGAGAACTCAACTTCGATTACCAATCCTTCGACGTCTTAACGTACTCCCCCAACGACATAGGAAGCAACCTCATTGCCAGCATCGTTTTCTATGCATACTACATAATCGCTCTCGACCTCGATAGCTTCTCGCCCTTGGGAGGCAACGTGGCTCGTGACGAGATGCGGCAGCTCGTCAATATTGCCGGGCAGGCAAGCACGGAGTGGAAAGGATGGAAAGCCTACGACAACGACTACAACAGATACGCCATAGCAGAGGCCCTCAGCGACCCCACTCAAGAGCCATTCCGCCAAATGTGGTACACCTATCACCGAAAAGGATTAGACGAACTTGTTGCCAACGTGCAGCGGGGGCGCACCACCCTTTTAGAGGCTCTTAATCAACTCGAGGAGGTCTGGAAAAACACCCCTCGCTCCCCGCTCCTCATTCTCTTCTCCCAAACCAAACTTTCCGAATTGGTCAAAGTGGCAGAGAAAGCGACCTCTGAAGAGAAGCAAGCGGCCTATAAACTCCTCAATAAGATATACCCCACAGAGGGTAATACGCTCGATGTGCTCAAGCGTTAACTTCCCCCAAATCGCTAAAAAACAATAGACACTGATGCTCCAACTCCTCAGGATTCAAGATTTTATTCTCATCGATCTCTTGGAGGTCTCTTTTGCCTCCGGCTTTACTTCCATCACGGGAGAGACGGGTGCAGGTAAGAGCATTTTTGTTGGCGCTCTCTCGATGTTGCAGGGGCGCCGTGCCGATAGTAGCCTCGTCAAGGCAGGGGCAAAGCGAAGCGTTATAGAGGCAACCTTTGTAGCACTCCCCCCACATGTGGAGGAATGGTTGCGCCAAAAGGATCTTTGGATGGAGGATGGTGCTTGCGTGGTATGGCGAGAAATCTCCGCCATGGGGCGCAGTAGATGTTTCATCAACGATACGCCCGTCCCCCTCGCTACGCTGGCAGAGTTGGGCGTTCTACTCATCGACATTCACTCGCAACACCAGAATCTGCAGCTTTCGAGCAACCAATTCCAACTGCACATAGTAGACCGGATGTCGGACGATCCTCAACTCCTCCTCGCCTACAAGACCTCATACACTCAATACGAAGAGGCCACCCGCACTCTCGAGGAGCTGAAAAGTCAAATAGCTCGCAGCAGAGAGGAGTATGACTACAACCTATTCCGCTACCAAGAGTTGAGCGACGCCCAACTCGTAGAGGGCGAAGAAGAGGGATTGCTTGAGGAGGAAACCCTTTTGCGTCATGCCGATGAAATCAAGAGCACCCTCTACCAAGTGCAAGAGATGCTCGACGGAGAATCCTCAAACGTGATCGGCCAGCTCTCCGGAGCCATTCGCCAACTCGAAGAGATAACAAGCAAGTTCCCGAGAGTCGAAAGCCACCTCGAGCGGTTGAACTCCTGCGCCATAGAGATGCGCGATGTGGCTAGAGACCTCGCCTCTTTTACAGAGCAGGTAGATACCGATCCCGAGGCTCTTGCTCACGTTTCGGCCCGCCTCGACCTCATCAATACGCTGTGCCAAAAGTACCATCACCCGGATACAAAAGGACTCATCGCCCTCCGCGAAGATCTTCACAAGAAGGTGCAATTCTGTGATGGGCAAGAAGACCTTCTCCTAGAGGCTGAAAAAAAATCCGCTGCTGCCCTAAAAGAGGTGCAACATCTGGGTGAAAAATTATCGAAAACCAGGCAGAGTACCGCCCTAAAACTAGGCAAGAAATTGTCGGAAGAGCTGCGGCTTCTAGAGATGCCCCATGCCCGAGTAGAATTTAGGGTAACGCCCCTAGAAGCTCCCTCACCCACGGGTTACGATCGCGTGGAGGTGCTCTTCAGTGCCAATGGGGATGCCGAACTACAACCTGTGGGGAGCGTTGCCTCCGGAGGGGAAATGGCTCGTCTGATGCTCACCATCAAGGCAATGCTCGCCGCCTGTGATAACCTCCCGACCATCCTTTTTGACGAGATCGACACCGGAGTTTCCGGGCGCGTGGCAGATCGTATGGGGCAGGTTCTCCGATCCATGGGGCACCACCTGCAGGTCATCGCCATCACCCATTTGCCGCAAATTGCAGCGCGTAGCGAAGCGCAAATGGCCATCTCGAAGCATTACAACGAAGAGACAGAAAGAGCCTCTACCGAGCTACGCACCCTCTCGCCCCAAGAGCGCGAAGAGGAGGTGGCACGCCTCATCAGCGGCTCCGTTATTACCCCGGTAGCAATGGCTGCTGCCCAAGAATTACTACAAAACAATGATTAAAGAAAAAATCATATTTGGCATCCACTCCGTACAAGAAGCCCTGGAGGCTGGCCAGGAGATTGACAAGATTTACCTGCGCCGTGCCCTCATTTCGGAGGAGATTCGCACCATCAAACGATTGGCACGAGAGCAAAGAATTCCCGTCCTAGAGGTGCCCGTGGAGCGACTCAATCGCTTTACAAGAGGCGCCCATCAGGGCTGTGTTGCCATCATTGCACAGGTCTCTTACACTCCGTTGGAGATGCTGGTCCCTCAGATTTTTGAGCGAGGAGAAGATCCCCTTATCGTGCTACTCGATGGGGTGACAGATACGCGCAACTTCGGAGCAATAGCACGCTCTGCCGAGTGTGCAGGCGCCCATGCCCTAGTGATTGCCGAGCGAGGGAGCGTCTCCGTCTCCGCAGATGCCGTGAATGCTTCCGCCGGAGCTTTGATGCGTATTCCCGTGTGCAGAGTGCCCTCAATAAGCGGAGCTGTAGGCTACCTCGCCGAGTGCGGACTCCAGATTGTTGTTGCCAACGAAAAGGCAGAAAACAGCTACTACACGGCCGATCTTACGGGGCCTCTAGCTCTCGTGATGGGGAGTGAGCACGAAGGGGTTTCGCCACAAGTGGCTCGACTTGCCACGCTATCGGTAGCCATCCCCCAAGTGGGAGAGATTGGCTCCCTCAACGTATCCGTAGCCGCAGGGATACTCCTTTTTGAGTCTCTCCGCCAAAAGCAAACGAAATAAATATCACCTAATTATAGAGAAGAGATATGAAGAAAGTAATTAGTACGACCAATGCTCCTGCAGCCATTGGTCCCTACAGCCAGGCTGTAGAATTCGACAACATGCTCATAACAAGTGGTCAGTTGGGTCTCGACCCCAAGACCGGTGCTTTTGTAGAAGGAGGCGTAACGGAGCAAACGGAACAGGTATTCCGCAACCTCAAAGCCATCCTCGACGAAGCCGGATACACCTTCGATCACGTTATCAAAACGACTTGCTTTTTGGCCGACATGGCGGACTTTGCCGCTATGAATGCCGTGTACGAAAAACACTTCTCGGGAGCTTTCCCCGCTCGCTCTGCAGTTGCCGTAAAGACGCTTCCCAAGAACGGACTTATCGAAATTGAAGTAATCGCTCGTAAGTAACCCCACCTATAGGGTGCCCAAAGAGAGGGGAGGAATCTTGAGAAGCCTCGCCTTTTGGGCACCCTTTTTTGTCCCAATCGAAAAAAGTTGCGACTCTCGACTCAGAGGTCTCACGCCTCTCTCCTTGTGACATAGCGACCCATACCGCAGGCCTTTAGAGCCTAGCTAGTTTTTCTTTATGCCCATTATGAAACAACCTTTGCCCCCTACATCCGACCCTACGGAGCATCTTTTCACCTCTCTCCGTGAGCACCCTTCTATTGGCTCTCTAGCTCAGACTCTATCTTCCATTCAGCCCGGGGAGGCAGTGCGTTATCGGGGAGTAGCTGGGTCGGCTCTTGCGGTGATTGTGGCAGGGCTTCACATACAGGAGACAAAACAACCCTTGCTGATTGTAGCCAACGACGAGGAGAGTGCAGGGTATCTCTATAGTGATTTAACCCAAATCTTAGGGCGCGAATCCGTTCTCTTCTTCCCCTCTAGTTACCGCCGTCATATCCGATATGGGCATACCGATGCAGGGAGCGAGGTGCTTCGTTCAGAGCTCATCGCCCGCCTCTCTTTGGGCGATTGTCCGATTATTGTATCCCATCCTTTTGCGCTGGCGGAGGGGATCCCCAATGCCCACGAAGTGGAGACGCATGTCCGCTCCCTACGTGTGGGACAGGAGGTGGACAGGCAGCAGCTCCGAGCTTGGTTCGTGGACGAAGGGTTTACCATTACGGACTATGTGTACCAACCCGGGGAGGTGGCCTTCCGTGGTAGCATCGTAGATATATTTGCGTACAACGCAGAACGCCCCATCCGATTAGACTTCTTCGACACCGAGATAGAGAGTATCCGTTCGTTTGATATAGACACCCAACTCTCGCACGAAAAGCTAGAAGAGGTTACCCTCTCCTCCAATCTTGCCAATATGGCAGGGGGTGAAAAGGGACAATCGCTCTTCTCGTTTCTCTCCTCGGACTACACGCTCCTCTTTACCGATTATGAGGCGGCATTAGGGCGAATAACTCAGCTATACCAAGAGGAGGCCCTGCTTGTAGAGGGGGAGGGATTTTCCTCTACCGAAGAGATGAGAGCCAAGCTAATCGCCCTCGAGACACTGCCCCAAGAGATACACGGCCATCGCCTGATTTTGGGGATGCTCCCCTCGGGCATGGAAGCTACCAAAACAGTAGAGTTTGCCACCCTTCCCCAGCCCCTATTCCATAAGAATTTTGATCTCCTTATTGAGGGCTTAAAGCACTATAAAGAGAAGGGGTATAGGGTATGGTTCCTCACCGAGAGCACACCCCAAGCAGAGCGTTTGAGGGAGATCTTGAGCGATTTGGGCGAAGCCTCTCTGATGCCCGAGCCACTCCCCTTGACCCTACACGAGGGATTCGAAGACGCCGATAGCGCCATGGTCTTCTTGACCGATCACCAGATATTTGAGCGTTATCACAAGTATCGCTTGCAGAGCGACCGCATCCGCACGGGCGGAGTCTCGCTTTCCCTCAAAGAACTCAAGAGCTTCACCCCCGGCGATTTTATCGTGCATTACGACCACGGAATCGGGCGTTTTGCAGGACTATTCACCCAACGCGACGGCGACAAGCAGCAGGAGGTGGTAAAGATTGACTACCGAGATGGCGCCTACATCCTCGTGAGTGTACATAACCTCAGGAAGCTCTCGAAGTACCGAAATAGGGATGACGAACCTCCCAAACTGAGCGAATTAGGCGGAGGAGCGTGGAACAGACTCAAGGAGCGCACCAAGAAGCGAGTAAAGGATATTGCGCGAGACTTGATCCGGCTCTATGCAGCGCGCCGAGAGTCTGAGGGCTTCGCTTTTAGCCCCGATAGCTACTTACAACATGAGTTGGAGGCCTCCTTTATCTATGAAGAGACGCCCGACCAACTCAAGGCTATGGAGGCCGTGAAGCAGGATATGGAGCAGCCTCGCCCCATGGATCGGCTTATTTGTGGCGATGTGGGCTTCGGCAAAACAGAGATCGCCATACGTGCGGCATTCAAAGCAGTGGCCGATAGCAAACAGGTGGCCGTACTGGTACCCACCACCATTCTTGCCTACCAGCATTATCGCACCTTTTCGGAGCGACTCAAAGATTTGCCCGTGCGTGTCGCTTACTTCTCACGCGCTCAGTCAGCCAAGGAATCGAAGCAATTGCTAGAAGACCTCAAGGAGGGGAAAATAGATATTGTGGTTGGGACCCATAGGCTTGTGGGGAAGAATGTGCAATTCAAAGACCTCGGACTACTTGTAATTGACGAAGAACAAAAATTTGGGGTAGCCGTAAAAGAGAAATTGCGCTCGCTGCAAGTCAATGTAGATACCCTTACCATGAGCGCAACCCCCATTCCACGCACCCTGCAATTCTCCCTTATGGGCACGCGCGACTTAAGCAACATCCTCACCCCTCCTCGCAATCGTTACCCCGTAGCTACAGAGGTAATTCGCTTCGACCCTGAGGCCATTGCCGAGGCCATTAACTTCGAGCTAAGCCGCAATGGACAGGTATTCTTTGTCCATAATCGCATTGACGATATAGAGGGAATTGCACGCATGATACAGCAGCGCATCCCCGACTGCCGAATTGCCGTAGGGCATGGACGCATGAACCAAACTGAGCTGGAGCAACTCTTTGTCTCCTTCTCGCAACATGAGTTTGATGTGCTCGTCTCTACCACCATTGTGGAGAATGGCATTGATGTTTCTAATGCCAATACCATCATAATAGACAGTGCGCACCATTTTGGTTTGAGCGATTTGCATCAGTTGCGAGGGCGTGTGGGGCGCTCCTCCCGAAAGGCATTTTGCTACCTTATTACCCCTCCCATGGATCTCCTGCCGGAGGCATCGCAGCGTCGCTTACGAGCCATTGAGAGCTACTCAGACCTCGGCAGCGGCATCCGTATTGCCATGCAAGATCTCGATATTAGAGGGGCTGGCAATATCTTCGGTAGCGAGCAGAGCGGTTTTATTGCCGATCTAGGATTCGATGCTTATCATAAGGTATTCGACGAGGCGGTGCGAGAGGTAAAACGAGAGGAGTTTGAGGAGCTTTTCCAAGACGAGAGCGCAGAACTTGCCGCCGAGGAGGACTGCCCCTTCGAGAGCGATCTCTATTTATCGTTGCCTCCCGACTACGTTCCTCAAGACTCCGAGCGCATCAGCCTTTACAGAGAGCTAGACAATCTTACGACAGAAGAGGAGGTAAAGGAATTCCGTGAGCGGCTCGAAGATCGCTTCGGGCGACTGCCCTCGCAAGTGGAGCAGCTTATCTTGGTACCTATTTTGCGCCGCTGGGGTCGATCACTCGGCGTGCAACGCATTGTACTACGGTCGGGGGTTCTTTACTTTTTCTTACCCGAGGATCCGGATTCGCCCTACTATCAGGGGCCTCTTTTTGGGCAGCTTATTGCCTATGCTTCGTTCCACCATCGCCAGTGTAGATTAGAAGAAAGCAAGAAAGGGCTTCGCATGGTACGTTTTTCGGGCATCGGCTCTGTTGGCGAGATTATCACGCTCATCCGCACCATTCTTGGGGAGAAGACATAATTCCCTCCCTCTTCTCGGATTAAGAAATAGATTTCGTCTTTCTCCCTAGATAACGAAGCCGCTCTTCTGTAGGGAGCTTCTCTATCGAATAGCGCAACGTGGTACGAGGCATAACAGGGGCATAGCGATTGAGGAAATCTCGAAGAAGATCAAGCCTTTTCTTCCCCACCTCACGCAGCATCCAGCCTACAGCTTTGTGCATAAGATCGTGGGGATGGTGCAATAATTTTTCAGCAAGGCAAAGGGTATCATCGCAGTCCCCCTCACGGATAAATGCCCAAGTGGAGACAACGGCAATGCGCTGCTCCCACATATTAGAGCTACCGGCAAGGTGATAGAGAGGTGAGCGATTGCGTCGGAGCAGATGGGCTCCCACTATTTTGTAGGCACTTAGGTCTACCAAGTCCCAATTGTTAATTCCCGAAGTATGCTCGAGGTAAAAGTTGTACACCGCCTCAGGCTCCCGTTTGTATTTCTCCACCAAAGTAAGAAGAGCTGCAAGGCGACATTCGTGCCAAGGGCTGGCGAGTAGCTCTTCGAGATCCTGCCAATTCACTTTCTCTTTGTAGGCCTTACTTACGGAGCGCACCTCGGGTACCGTTACCCCCAAGAAGCGGTCGCCTTCGCCATACTCGCCCGGCTGGCATTTGAAAAATCGGCTCAAGTCTCGGGCTTTCTCCTCTCCACCCCGAGTGCGGAGTTGCTCAAAAATCTCGTTCGCAACGGTCATTTTTCTGAAGATAGGGGTGTGTAGAAATTAAGAATGCAGCCATAAGGCTCATAGCAATAAGGTATTGACTTAAGCAGGTAATCACCTCAATAAGCATGACAACCAGCATAATCACCACATAGATAAGGGCGGCATAGTTGCGGCTGCGCAGGGCATATCTTAGATAGGAAATGAATATCACGACCCAAAGCAATAGGCTCATAATCCCCCCCTCTACGTAGCACAAAAGATATTGATTGTGGAAGTGTGTGGCATATTCTCCCTGATAGAAAGGAGAGATAAGAGCCTTAGCAGAACCTAGTCCATAGCCCCAAAGGGGGTTCTCTTTTAGATACATAATAGCCGTCTCGAAGAGGTTAAGACGGTGCTCATCTATGAGGTATTTCAAGGCTGATGGATAGCACAAAAAGAGGAGAAGAGAGGCCAGCGCGGTGATAGGGAGTAGGAGCAAAATCCGCTTCTTCTGAGTAGCTTTTTGTGGGAAAATAAGAGTCGTAAAAAAGTAGAGAAGTCCAAGGGAAAAAGCTCCACACAAGACTAACATCAAAATCCTACTTTGGAATATGAACACGAAGAGGAGGAACCCCACAAGAGAGCCCACTAAAAGGTTTCTGACCTCGGGCAGACGCTCCCGCTCCAACAGCCAGTAGAGAATGGGGGCTAGCATGATAAAGCCAAGGTAGGTGTAGTGTTGGAATCCAAAAAGAGAACCCAAAAAGAGCGTCCCCATCGGCGTCCCATTAAACACAAAATACATCTTTTCAAGCCCAAAGGCTGCCCCCAGAGAGGTATCAGTAGCCCAACATACCACTACATAAATCGCCACAATGCTGAGGAGGTAGAGGTAGCTAATACGTAGGGCATAGTGCATAAAGACGCGTATATCACGAGGATGCGGAGGATACATCAGCAGCAGGAAAATCGAGGGTAGTAGGCTGGCTTCACGTATCCACCACTCCAGAGAAACAGCACGATTGGAAGACCAAAGGAGGGTGCAAAGGTCGTACAATAAGAAAATCCCAATGGCGAGGATGTAGCCACGAGGTTGCCACGAGGGGCGTTCGCCCAGGCGTACAGCACGAGCGATATAGAGCACCATCCCCACAAGAAATGGAGCTATCGTACCTATAACGCTGGGGATAACACCAAACAAAAGATTGCCATACCCCAGCACCCAGCAGGCAATGGCACCCTGGCGTAGCCGCTCGCTTCCCTCCTCGTGCCTAAGGTGCGAGAGGAAAGATTTCCCTTGTGATGTACGCGGATAGAGAATGGTAATGAGAAAAGCCACAGCTAGTGCAGCATAGAGGGGGGGACCTAAAGGTTTGAGCCCTCCCACCAGATTGAAGACAATCAGAGGGCGAATCTCCTCAGCAACCAGGGGATAGCACGAAAAAACAATCCCCCAAACGAGAGGGGGGAGTAGAAGGAGCAAAAACCATTGCTGCCCTCTGCGGGATACTTTCTCGTTCGGCTCCGTTATGCGTTTAGCTTCTTCCATAAAATTAGGAGGGCTCTTTTCTCTCAAGACATTTGATCCTAAAAAAGGGCTCCCATTACTGGAACAAAAGTACTGCATTCCTCCGTAACACATAAAATCTAGAGAGGGAGATAGGAGTGCAACCCACAGACACCCCAAAAGGAGACAAAACAAATAGGCAGAAAACAGAATGAATGAAATACAATTCGAAAGCTCACTCTTCAAGAAAAGATCAAAAGCATACATCAAACATATCTATTTAGAATTTTATTTATACCTTTACAAGCGAAGGGAATCAATAAAAGAAAGAGCATCAAGTTGTCTCCAACACTTTCTCACATGTATCAGAAGCATTAAACACTTATTGGCATTATGAAAAAACCAAACACACTGACCTTGTTACTATCTGTAGTCCTTCTTCATGCCTGCACACCAAAGACAGAATGTGATAAAGCGAAATGGCATAAATATGCTATTGAAGCCTATTACGTACCAAATTATGTTTATGTAGCGAAAGCAGAAAGGTCAGAAGACCCTTCTAAACTCTATTGGAATCTTTGGTTCAGTCGTTCTGAAGAATCCTCTATCACGGAGAAGACAAATAAAGAATTGTTTGAAAAGATAGCACGAGAGCATGGCGAAACGGGAGTAGGATTTTATGCCTTTCCTCCCATGTTACCATGTCTATATGGAGTCCAAAA
>ERZ772998.228-NODE-228-length-13405-cov-2.91446_pt1 | contig 13405 bp, 10 predicted proteins | sample MGYA00580669_ERZ772998 | MGnify/ENA primary metagenome ERZ772998 (study PRJEB29015, sample SAMEA2738052) | human oral metagenome | biome: human oral; feature: human-associated habitat; material: saliva | place: China | collected 2226 ... | reverse complement strand
AATCCGCTACATTCCTTGGTGTGAGATTCTGAGATGACATAATCTGGTCTGCTGCCGAGCTTGTCCGTTTTCTTATGTATTCCATCATGACCGACAGTAATTAGATTACATGTTGCATTTTTTACAATGAAATCAATATTTTCATCATCAAGATTAACGATGCCTGTACTACACTGCTGTAGCAGAAGACTTTTACAATATGCATAGTCAAATGTAGGGTGTTCATCTGTTCCAACATGGTCTCCATGCTGAATATTTAGAAATACACCGACATCAAAATTAATCATATCCGTCCTATGTTGCATAAGTCCCTGTGAAGAGCACTCGAGAACTGCGTACTCTATACCTTTTGATACCATGATAGAAAGAAACTTTTGCATCTGGTCAGAGTCAGGTGTTGTGTTGGCAACCTCTAGAACTTCGTCGCCTAAGTTCACCCCATTTGAGCCTATTGATGCCGCTCTATAGCCTGCTTCTCTTAACGATGCCATAATCATCGTTGTAACAGTAGTCTTGCCCTTTGATCCAGTAACGCCAACCATCTTGAGCTTTTCCGCTGGATAACCATAAAATGCAGCTGAAACCACAGCCTTAGCATGTCTTGTATCCGAGGTTGAAATTACAGTTGAGGTTACAGCTGATAAGTCGAGTTCGCAGCTCTCGTCTACTATGATGAGGGCAGGATCGCCACTATCGATCTCTAGAAGTGCATCGTGCGAGTCAAATGATGCGCCGCGAATGCATACAAAGACATCGCCGGACTTCACTTTTCTGCTATCGAAACAGATACCTGTAACAGCTTGGTCAAGTGACCCTTTTAGCAATTTATATTTTAGTCTCGAGATAATTTCTTTTGTGTTCATAATTCCTCCGAAATCCATAAGAATATGGGATTTACAACTTATAATTATATCCTTAATTAGTTAATTTTCCAATACATATGGTATAATACAGCGGTATAAAGAGGAGTAAAGATGATTAGATTAATAAGTTCACATGAAGAAAAACGAGACTTTTTAAAATCACTAGATGAAAAATCTAACGAGAAAATTAGAGTACTTAGGGAGTATGCGTTCCGAGGCATTGCTGATGAACTCATTTTAGGATTTCGCACTGAAGATGATAATTCAGCACTTATAATCACATCTCGGAATGAATGCGTTCTTATAACGGAAGATGCAAAGCTTATCGAATGTATATCAAAGGTTAACAGCAAAGATCCTCGCGATGAACTTCTCGAATTGATGTTAGAGTATTCATCAGATGACATATATGAACTAGAGAATCTTGAGTCGAGTATAGTCGATATGGAGGAAGAGCTATTTGGAGGCGCTAGGCCTGATAAAGCAGGGCTCAAACAAATTGTGGTTAGACGAAAGGAAATCATGTTCAAGAAGCAATATTATGAAAGAATGGAGCTTCTTACCGATGACCTAGCAGAGCTGGATAAAACATTTTCATACTTAGATAAGAGATTTGATAAACTCTATAGTTTCATACTCAGGGTTCAAGAATATCTTAATCACGTCAGCGAGATGTACCAAGCTCAGATAGATATAGAGCAGAACAACTTGATGAAGTTCTTTACTGTCGTGACCAGTATATTTGCACCGCTAACACTAATTACGGGATGGTATGGTATGAATCTGAAGCTACCAGAATTCGGGTGGAGATTTGGTTATATCTACGTATCTGTACTCAGTTTAAGTGTGGTGCTGGGGCTTATATACGTGTTTAAAAAGAAGAGGATACTCTAGAACTCAGTGAAATCAAATTAGTGATTGATGGTTCTAAGTTTAATGATTAGACAATAGGAGAAAAGATGGATAATAAGGACTATATAGTAAGAGCGAGCCTTGCAAATGACAGTGTTAGAGCTTTCGCTATCAGCTCTACACATCTCGTGGCTGAAGCAAGAGAGCGTCATAGGACACTGCCCGTAGTGACGGCGGCCCTAGGGAGACTGCTATCAGCAGGGGCTATAATGGGCTGCATGATGAAGGGTGATAAGGATATAGTGACGGTTTCTCTCAAGGGTGATGGTCCTGCAGGATATATAACCGTAACAGCGGATAGTCATGGTCATGTCAAGGGTTTTCCAGGAAATCCAAATGTTGATATTCCGCGCAAGTATGCCGGGAAGCTCGATGTCGGTGCGGCAGTAGGAAGAGGCCTTTTAACAGTTAGCTACGACCTCGGATTAAAGGAGCCGTATAGCGGTCAGGTTGAGATTCAAACTGGAGAGGTTGCGGAAGATCTCGCATACTACTTTACGGTGTCGGAACAGCTACCATCAGCAGTTGGTCTAGGGGTTATGGTAGATACAGATAGCAGCGTAAAGCATGCTGGAGGCTTCATAGTACAGCTCTTACCAGATGCTCCTGAGGATGTGATCGAACTCCTGGAGAAGAAGTTAGCTAACCTGGAACCTGTAACAACTATGATGGAGCAGGGGATGACACCTGAAGAGATGCTTTTACATATATTTGAAGGCGTCGATATTGAGTTTACGGAGAGGCACGATGTCAAGTTCTACTGTGACTGCTCCAAGGAGAAGGTAAAGAGAGCGCTAGCCGCAATTAGCGATAAGGATTTACAGGATATCGTGAATGATGATGAGGATATTGAGGTTAAGTGCTTTTTCTGCAATACCGCATACAAATTTAGTATAGCTGACATAAAAGACATACTTTCGTCGAGAAAAATCGATTAAAATTTGTTAGAAATCAATAAAAATAATACATACGTATTGAAAGAATTTACAAAAAATGCTACAGTTAGATGTAGTTAAACCATTGTAATGATAAAAATTTTTTAGAAAAAGGTGTAGTAATGAAAGATAGAATTTATCTAAACGATAATGAAGTCATTTTGAACTTCGATTTAGTATACCCAGAGACTAGTCTAGAGGTTATTAAGTCTAAAGAATTCAAAGTGTTTATGCAGAGTTATATAGCTCATCTCGAAGAGACTGATTCAAAGCTTTATAATTGGGCAACACAGGGTAAGTCGCTACAGACGGCTATCGAGGCGCTATCTACATTTGCACGTCAGACATTAGTTTTTTCTGCAGAGGAGATTGAATCGCCTTATATTGAAGATAGAACGTCAGCACTTTCGTTCGTCGAAGGCATGTATGACTTCTGGAAGGCTCACGAGAGGTATTCAGTTACAACAGATAGAAGAAGAGAATCGAGCTCAACAACATTTGTACATGCTGATTCTTCTCATAACCAGCTTATTATGGCTACATATAGACGCATCGAAGAAACTCTCATGGGTCGTGCAAACAAGATATATCGTCAGCAGCCTGCAGGAACTAATGCAGCTCTGTCCCTATATAAAAATGAATCGTTTAAACTAGGTGCACGATATGAGTCCTTGAGAAAGGTTAAGTTCATAGACTCAATCATGCTCCGTACACCGATGATTCTGCATCCTAAGTCGAACAAACGTGAGTGGGCATTCCAGCAGGTATATGAGAATCCACTAGATACTTTTAAGGGCAATAGTGATGAATTCTTCTGCTTCCCAGCTAAGGTTGGGGACCTCACAGTTTTCGTTTACTTCCACAGAGATTTTATGTCAAATGGAGTATCGCTAGCTAACCTATTTGAGCTTGCATCCAAGAAGGAGGCTTCGAAGAAACCTGACTGTGTGCTGATTTTCGGTAACGACGATGGCAAAAATGCATGCACCTTCTACCACGATGAAGAGGAGAATATATGGGTAGGTTCTGTTACATATAACGAGAAGACCTCTTACTTCGGATATATGAAGAAGACCGTTCTAACGCTCCATAACGTTGCGATGATGCAGAAGGGGTGGCTGCCAATTCACGGTGCGTTTGTAAATATTACTCTCAAGAACGGAAAGAGCAAGGGTATCTGCCTCATGGGAGATTCAGGAGCTGGAAAGTCTGAGACTATTGAAGCTCTAAAGTCGCTTGGTAATGAGAAGATTAAGAATATAGAAATCGTGTTTGACGACATGGGAACATTCCATGTTGAAGATGGTACAGTATATGCAAAGGGTACTGAAATAGGTGCGTTTGTAAGACTTGATGACCTCGATCCAGGTACACCTTATCGAGATATGAATAGATCGATATTCTTTAACCCGGATTTATCTAATGCGAGAGTTATTACGCCAGCAGCTCCTTATTCAGTAGTTACAGAAAATCATCACGTAGATTTATTTGCTTATGCAAATAACTATGATGAGGATCTCGGACTGCATGAGTTTGAAAACCTCGATGATGCAAAGACTGTATTTGTTGAGGGTAAGAGAATGGCGAAAGGCACTACTCAGGAAGTTGGACTATCTACCACTTACTTTGCTAACCCATTCGGTCCTATGCAGCAGCAAGATATCTGCGACCCAATTATCGACAAGGTGTATGAGTGCCTAAAGGATAACGGCGTATTTATCGGAGAGGTATACACTCACCTCGGTAGAGATCCAGAGGATAGAGAGAGCATCGTAAAGGGTGCGGAGGAACTTCTAAGATTTATAGAAGAGAACTAATCGCAGTGTAGATTTTAGAAAATATGAGGCGGAGCAGCATCGCTGCTTCGCCTCTTTTATAAGTATTGATGAAACTCAGTTGAGTTGTTATCCTAATTGGATGAATATATAATTGCTTAAATAGCATATACAGGAACGATAGTTCAAAGCATGTGACTAGCTGAAATAAAAGAAAGATAAATATAGTCTGGGTATGAATGAAATAGAGAGATTAAAAAAATCATTAATTGATGATCCTGGGGCGGAGTCTACCGCTAAGAGTTTCGGTGTACTGATACCTATAATAGAGACTCCGCACGGGCTATCTGTATTGTTTGAGGTGCGTGCCAGAAATCTGAGGCGGCAGCCAGGTGAGATATGTTTTCCTGGCGGCAGCACCATGGAGGGCGAGCCTCCTGCACATGCTGCAATCAGGGAGGCGAGCGAGGAGCTCCTCATCGCCCCATCTAGCATCGAAGTTCTGGACGAGCTCGATGTAGTGAACATATATTCGGGCGGCACCTTGCAGCCTGTTGTTGGGCTTCTTAGGGACTATGAATATACTTTCTCATCTGATGAAGTGGCAGAGGTTTTTACGGTGCCGCTTGCGTTCTTTTTAGAGAATCAGCCAGAACGCTATGACGTAGCGATGAGGAGCGTACCAGTCGAAGGCTTTCCCTATGACAGAATCGAGGGAGGGAAAGCCTACGCCTGGGATTCTAGCTATAGAACCATATATTTCTACCAGCATGATGGTAGAAATATATGGGGACTTACAGCCGGCATAGTAAACGATTTTATAGAGAAAATAAAGCGAGGTGGATACCTTAAATAATGGTGAACTGCAGTTCTGATTGAGTATATATCTAAAAGTATAATAGTGCAGTTTCGAATCAAAATTCTTATTTTAAAATAAATATTACAGTATTTGCATAGACTTTTCACACAGTACAAATAAAGATTATGCTATAATAAATTAAAAGCTGATGTGGGTGTTAATCACCCGCATTTATTTTTCAGGATTTTTATTATTCGAAGGCTGTTATTTCAAGCGATGCAAAAAAGAAACATATAAAGAGAGACTTTAATGAATTTAAGCGCCAAAGAAAACAAGTTGATAGATAAAAATTATATGCCTGCTATCTCGGCCCGTATAGCTACCATGATAGTGGCTTTATTTCTGTTGGCGTTTTTTGCTTCTAGTTCGGTGTTTGCAGGCACTTCACTACCAAGCACGCCGCCGGGTAGAGAGGGTTATTATGAATTTCTCGGCATAGATGTATCCGAATGGCAAGGCAGTATCGACTGGACTGCAGTAAAGGATGATGGAGTAAACTATGCATTTATTAGAGCTGGAGCCACCACATCGTCGAATTTTGATTTGAAGACGGATTCTAAATTCGATGTGAATATGGAAGGAGCAAAGGCAGCAGGCATCGCACGAGGAGTATACTGGTATTCTCAGGCCACGAACGAAGATGAAGCTGTTGCTGAAGCTAAGAAACTCGTTGCGCTTGCTAAGAAGTATGATCTAGAGCTCCCGCTCGTCATGGATCTAGAATTTTCCGATGGCAGGTTTGATAACGCATATACTTCTTGGCGCGCAAATGGAAGCGAGTACGCAAAGAAACGAATGACCGCAGTTGCGGATGCTTTTTTGTCCTACTGCCGATCACAGGGATATCCTGCTTCGATTTATCTTTCAACATCTCTCGCAGGAAGTACCACTGGTGTGGATACTACAAGTCTTGTGAATAATTCAAACGAGGTCTGGGTTGCTCATTACGCGAGCAATCTCTCTGCATCATCTGACTATACGATGTGGCAATTCACAAGCACTGGAAGAGTGAATGGCATCAAGGGTAAAGTGGATTATGATGTTATGTATGTGGATAAGAAAGCCACAAAAGCAGGCAATCCGGGTCTTAGCGCAGAGGCATCTAATGACATGCTTAAGTACACGGGCAGTCCTGTTACAATCAATGTTAATCTTACTGATAATGGAAAATCACTAACGTTAAATAAGGATTATACCGTTTCCTATATTGACAATGTTAATACTGGGACAGCATATGCGCTAGTCAAAGGAAAGGGCGATTACATTGGTTATACCGAGGTTATACCGTTTCAGATAGGTGATGAAGATATCCTTAATTCCACTGAACTTGAACCATCTAAAGTAGTAACAAGCGTGAAGGGTGGAAAGACAAGCGTGAAGTTTACACCTGCAAGTGGCAGAGTAGACAACTATAGGATTGAATACAGGAATAGTGATTCTGATGAGTGGGATTCAGTGATGACTGATGGCAAGACTGAGTATGTTATAGATGGAACGCCTAAGCAGATAAGAGTATCTTCTGTTTTGGGAAAAGACATATATGGTCTAGTTACACCGGATAACTCGCAGAAATATGAGATTATCGATGGCTCTGTAGAGGCTGATTACAAGCTCGGCGGACAGTCTCTATTAAATAGCGATAAGTTTAAAAAAATCAATGAGGAGGTAAGTGACGATGTCGTCATCTAAAGGTAATAGCCCGCATAAGAGATATACTCGTAAGCAGAAGCTTCTTATCGGATTACTTATCTTTATCATCATAGATGTCGCATTATTTATGTTCACGGTTACCAGATACACAGGATACGATCTCATTAACTCAGAGAAGTACGTAGAATTCAGAATGCCAAAGGAGAAAACGCTCACGGAGCAAGAATGGCAAGCGCTTGTTAAGAATACAAGGGTGATCAAATACCCAAAGGTTCAGTTATCAAGAGAAATTAATAACATTAAGAATCAGTATAGGAAGCGCATCAAAGAATATGATATGACCATGACTGAATATCTCAAAGAAGCGGATTTGACACAGTCCCAGTTTGATAAACAGGTTGAAGAAATGGCAAAAGCGAATGTGAAAGCTAAACTAGTGCTCCATGCCATCGCAGAGAAAAAACGGGTATCAGTAAGTAAGACCGAGATAGATAAAGCTGAGAAGGGAATTCTCAAGGAGAAGGGCGTTAATTCGGAGACTGAGTACAAGAAGTTAACTGGGGAGTCACTTGGTGAACACGTCAAAGAAATAGACCTCGAATCAAAACTTCTATACGCTAAAATCGTTAAGAAATAGAATGATGCTGGCAAAAGCGTTAGAACATTGCTGACCAGAATGAGATGTTGTACTGCATCTCATTTTTTAATGAGAATAAGCATTGCATAAGTATAAAAACCAAGAAATTCCAATCTTAATTTTTATTTAATAATTTCTTCCCACTCATTTAATGCGATTTATATAAAATTTATAATAACAAAGGAGTAATGGAGGTACGATATGGATATCATAGCAAAGATTAAGAGCACTGCTATAGAAACACCTGATCGCTTGGTGTTTAGCTCGAGAGATGGCAAGATGACATATGGCGAACTTTGGAAAAAGTCATCAGCACTTGCTAGCTACATATCGAATAGGCTAGAGGGAAATCGCGAACCTATTATGGTCTATGGACATAAGCATCCGGATATGCTCGCTGCTTTTCTCGCATGCGTGAGGTCAGGTCATGCGTATTGTCCAGTGGATATAGGAAACCCTAGAGAGAGGGTGAGCGATATTGCATCAGCTATAGATAATGAGATTGTAATAGTCGTCCAGCACGAAGAGATGATCGATATAGACGATAAGTACGAGATTGTGGGTAGAGAAAAACTCGATGCTATTCTTGAAAGCGACACCTCGTATGATGATAAAGAGCCTGTATCAGGTGATGAGACGTATTACATAATATTTACATCTGGAAGCACAGGAAAGCCTAAGGGTGTTAAAATTCCTGCTGATGCGCTTAATAACTACTTGAAATGGTCAGTTACACTTTCAGGCGGCATTCCGGAGGCTACTAGATTTTTAAATCAAGCTCCTTTTTCTTTTGACCTATCTGTAATGGATTTGTACACTGGTCTCGCAACTGGATCGACAATCATTGCGCTAGATAAGGGATTGCAGCAGGATATGCCGGAGATGCTAAAGTATATTGCATCATCAGATATCGAATACTGGGTATCTACTCCTTCATTTTCGGATATGTGCCTAGGAGAAGCTGATTTTAGCGAGGAGAATTTTGGAAGCATCAAGGCGTTCCTGTTCTGCGGAGAGGTTCTTACAAAAGATACGGCAAAGCAGCTAAGGTCTAGATTTCCACATGCTAAGGTAATCAATACATATGGACCGACTGAATCGACCGTATGTGTGACAGAAATCGATATTACAGATGAGGTTATCGCTAGAGAGGGTGCACTTCCTATCGGACTTCCTAAGCCGGGAACTGAAATTAGAATTGATCCTGATAACAGTGAAATGATAATTGTCGGTGATTCAGTAAGCTCAGGATACTATAAGGACAAGGAGAGAACTGATAAGGTCTTCTTCATGGCTGAGGCCGGGTCGCTAAGTGAAAATCCTAAGGAAATGGTTAGGGCTTATAGAACAGGCGATACAGGGCACTACGATGAGTCAGGCATGCTATTCTGCGATGGCAGAATCGACCATCAGGTTAAGCTACATGGATATAGAATAGAGCTTGGGGACATTGAGTCTAACCTTACGAATATAGAAGGAGTAGCAGCTGCGGCGGTTATTCCAAAGAGACATGAGGGAAAGGTTGAAAGCTTAACAGCATTTGTTGTAAGAGAAGGGAATATCATCGCTGATGACTATAGTGGCAGAAAATATGTGCGCGAAACGTTAAAATCATTTTTGCCTAGCTACATGGTCCCAAAGCGTGTAAAGTTTATAGACAAGATGCCACTTACTAACAACGGTAAGGCAGATAGAAAGAAATTGGAGGAGTTGGTATAGATGCAGCTTTTTACAGACAATAGCTTCTTTATATGGTTAGCGGGTCTGTCGATTCCTGCAATATATCTAGGTTGCAGGGAGAAGTCACTCAAGTGGTACGGTATGTTCGTAACATTTGTGTTCGTATGGCTGTCGATGGGTAGCAATCTAAATGCTCTCTTCAATCTAGGGCTGTACACGGTTATAGAATATGCAGTTGTACGTATATATCTTGAGCTAAGAACTAAGAAGGGTAGAGTAACATGGCAGTATAGGATATTTTTGTTAGCGAGTTTAGCTCCGCTTACAATTTATAAAATCCTGGGTCTGACTGGTAATAAGTACCATATCTTTGCATTCTTAGGCTTGTCATACATGACGTTCAAGTCTACTCAGATGGTAATCGAGATATATGATGGAGTTATAAAAGACTTTAAGACTTCGAACTTCATATATCTACTGCTGTTTTTCCGAGCTATCACATCTGGTCCTATTGATAGAAGCAGAAGATTTGACGAGGATATAGATAAAATCATTCCTAGAGAAGAGTATCTAGAGCTTTTAGGAGAAGGCATATACAAGATGCTCAAGGGCATGGTTTACAAGATGGTAATTGCAGCATGTTTTTACACGGTTATGAATTACTTTGGAACCGGAGGAACATGGTACTCGATAGCGATTTACTTCTATCTATACGGAGTATACCTGTTCTTTGATTTTGCCGGATACAGCAATATGGCTATAGGAGCCAGCTACATATTCGGAGTTAGAACGCCTGAAAACTTCAAAGCTCCGTTTGTGAGTAAAGATATCAAGGAATTTTGGAATCGCTGGCATATGACACTGTCGTTCTGGTTTAGAGATTTTCTTTTCTCTAGAATCACAATGGCACTAGTCAGAACTCGCAAGATTAAGAACAAGCTTGTGATTGCCTCAATCGCTTTTATGATTAACATGTTCGTCATGGGTGTATGGCATGGGCTTGAGCTAAACTACATCGTTTACGGTCTATATCACGGAGTGTTATTATCTGCATGCGAGATATTCCAAAAGAAATCGAAATTCTATAAGGCGCATAAAAAAGATAAGTGGTTTATGGGAGTATCTTGGTTCATTACGCTTCACCTCGTTATGTTCGGATTCTTCATCTTCTCCGGAAGACTAGGGATTTTACTTTCGAGTCAAGGCTAGGTATGTGTAAATAAACTTTGATCGCATAATTAAAGAATCAGAAAAAGTAGAAACACTGAAAACGCAATAATAATTAAAATAAAAAAATATTTAAAACATAGCTAAAATTAGGAGGAAATTATCATGAGAGATAAGCTACTAGACATCATTGAGAATATTTGCGGAGATGAAATTGTAAAGGAAAACCCAGATATCAATTTGCTTGAGGAAGATTTAATTGATTCGCTCGATTACGTTAGCCTCTTGTTAGATATTCAGGATGAATATGGAGTTGTTTTATCACCATCTGAATTTACAAGAGAGCAGATGGATACACCAAACAAGATTATAGAAACAGTTTCAGCAAGAATTCTAGGGGAATAAGACAGGAACGAAGATAAGATGAAGAAGATAAATTCGTTTGTAGCGGCTCTCGTGCTGCTGGCGATGTTCACAGTGGTTGTGCATTTCATATGTGCTAATAATGATCTTAAAGACAACACAGGGCAGTTTGGAACTTGGTATAACACATATAAAGATCTGTCGTATAATGCATTGTCGCGAAATCTTGAAAAAGATTCGGTGCTCATGCTCGGCTCATCTGAGTTCAGACACGGCCGTAAGACGCAGTACCATCCAACGAACTTCTTCAAGGATACAGATGTTAAACTCGTTACAGTCGGAGGGCCGTTCAACCAGACGCTGTTCCACACTGTTGCACTTGGGTCACTTCAGCCACATCTAAAAAGTAAAAAAGTTATACTGCTGATTTCACCAACCTGGTTTAAACACTCAGGTGTTAAGAAAAATGACTATGCTCTAAGATTTTCGGAGACGGAATATTTTGCATTCATGGAGAACAAGAATGTTCCGCTAAAGACAAAAAAATACGTTGCAAAAAGAACGGAGCATCTGCTATCCAAGAACAAGAGCCTGCAGATGAAGGCGCGCATGATTGATAAAGTAAATCTTAATGACGAATCAAATCTCCTATATGGATTTGAGAGGCGCCATGCTTTCGACAAAGATAAAATCACTGTTGGAGCAGCAATGAGATTTATGATGAAGAACAAAAAAACGCCGCAGAAATTCGAGAGGTACACACCAGATAATTTCAATTGGAATGGTTTCTTGAAAGAGGCATATAGAGATAGTGAGTACAAGGCTGATAATCCGTTCTATATGAGCAATCGTGTGTGGAGAAATAAGTTTAGACAGGTATATCCAAAGATGAAGGATGTTCGTTTGAATCAAAACTACAATACTTCACCAGAGTACAACGATCTTAAAGCATTCCTCGAGATCGCTAAGGCTAATGATATTAAGGTCAAACTTATTCTACTTCCTGTAAATGGTAGATGGTATGACTATACAGGTATGACTGCTGATAAGCGTGTAGTTGTTGGTCAAAAGATTCAAAAGCTCGCTAATGAATACGGTGCAGATTACACCAATATGACAGAATATAGCTATAACAAATACATTGTTTCGGATGCAGTTCATCCATGGAATGAAGGTTGGGTAAGGATTAATGAAAAAGTCGCAGAATTCGCTCATAAGTAAAATTAAGAATAAGATATCTTTAAAATATACTCTTTATATGTTTATATTCATGGCTGTGCTGTATGTGTTCTCGCTGTTTGGGAGCATGCTCAGCAGTCCTGCATTTACATATGCTGAGTTCTAAAACTCTTTAATAAGTTGCTATTTATTAAATGCTCCGTGTTATGAGAATGCAGGCGCTATTCTCCTAGCACGGAGCATTGTTTATTTTGACCTCTTCAAATAGACATATTAGTATCAATATTTTATAATTAACAGATATATCCAATCATCAGTAGATGACATGGTTGCTAAAGAGGAAGGTTAAGATGAGCAAAGTTTTAGGGATTGCAGAGAGCATAATTAAAGGATTAGAGCATGGAGAAGTTACGTTATCTAAGCCATTCAGCGTCTTAGAAAAACATATGTATGACAGCTTTAGTGCTAATGAAGCCAACTCTGATTTAGACACTAATATTCTGGCACTTGGCGATAACCTGGAGTTTATGTCATGGCTTCTAAAAAATGGATATGAGGGTAAATTTAAGTGTATATATATTGACCCCCCGTTCTTTACAAAGTCTAAATACGATGCAACTGTAGAAATATGTGACAGTGATGGAAAGATACATAAAGTTAAACACCTCGCATATGATGATACATTCGACAGAAGCATAGAGCAATATGTTGAAAACATGACTACTAGGCTAGTAATCATGAAGAGACTTCTTGCGGACGACGGCTTAATCTGGGTTCATCTTGACTGGCATTCGGCACATTACGTTAAGCTCGCGATGGATGAAATTTTCGGTTACGAGAACATGCGGAATGAAATTATATGGAAATATAAATCTGGTGGCAGTGCAAAGACACATTTTTCAAGAAAACACGATACGATTCTCATGTATAGTAAGTCGAAAAAATATTCACTAAATGTGCCTAAGGAGAAGTCATATAATCGAGATTTCAAGCCTTATCGATTCAAGGGGGTTAAGGAATATCAAGACGAATATGGGTGGTATACACTCGTTAATATGAAAGATGTTTGGAGTATTGACATGGTGGGTAGGACCTCCAGCGAAAGAAATGGTTACGCAACTCAAAAGCCTTTAGAACTGATGAAACGAATAATTAGTTCATGTACAGAAAAAGGCGATTTGGTTGGAGATTTTTTCTGTGGTTCTGGTTCATTTCTAAAAGCTGCCAATGACATGGATAGATGTTGGGTTGGATGCGATGTAGAAACTCTAGCGCTTGGAACTGCTAAGAAAAGGCTCGATGCATGTGAGTCAAACTATCTTTTCTATGGAAATGGAGTAGAGCGCCCATACAGAGCAGATGCGATAATAAAAATAGAGAGAGCT
>ERZ772998.224-NODE-224-length-13532-cov-4.97485_pt1 | contig 13532 bp, 9 predicted proteins | sample MGYA00580669_ERZ772998 | MGnify/ENA primary metagenome ERZ772998 (study PRJEB29015, sample SAMEA2738052) | human oral metagenome | biome: human oral; feature: human-associated habitat; material: saliva | place: China | collected 2226 ... | reverse complement strand
GCTGCTACGACCGAGTTGGTGGTACCGAGGTCAATACCTACTGCACGTGCCATATATTTATTCACTCCTTGTGATCAGTGCCCCGCTTCTTCTAATGCGAGGCGGGATAGTTTGAAAGTTTTGGAGACGGTCGGTGCTACGCGTGCCGCCCCGTTCGGGGTGGTCTGCGCGGCTCCTTGAGCCTCATGTACTCAAGTATGCACCCTCTCGGAGGGTGTGTCAATAGACTTGAGCGAACTTTACTCAACTTTTTTTCGCGGAAGTGTGTGAGGGGCGGGTTTTTCGGGGCTCGGGAGGGGTGCTTTGCGGGGGATTTTAGGGCGCCGGCGAGACACGAATGAGCGGTTTTGCCGCGGAATTCCGGGGTTTTTGGGCTGGGCGAGGGCGCGGTGCGGCGATTCAGCGCACGGCGGACGGTGCCGGGCGCTCGGGGCGAAAAAATTTTTAAAAATTTTTTAAAAGAGGGGTGGAAAACCGAAAAATTGGGGCGTGAGAGGGGTCGGGAGGTGGCATAAGGGCACCCTCTATAGGGTGTGCGGGGCGATTTTTGAGTCTGGGAACGAGACCTCTGGCAGCATTGCTAGAGGTGTAGTGAGACGCCAGAGGTTCACCCCTCTTATATAGAGAGAACCTGCGCGCAAGCTCCATCACTCACTTTATAGAGGTATCTCCGCTTGTCCGGTCCGCAATTCTCCAACCCTCACCTGTGGCTTGAGGCCACCCGCCTGCCGTATCCTTGGTTACGACCATATCCTCTCAAAGTAGATAGGAAATTACGATGCCGATAAATAACGGCCCAATACCTCCAGCTAATCCATATGATGGGGGGAACATCAACTTGGATTCCAGCAAAGAACCCAAAACCCCACAGGTAGCGGAGAATACCACCTCCGCTTCAACAATCACCGAAGTTACTACCAGCACGCCCCCACTCAATGAAAAAAAGACAAATTTATATAATTTCTCTTCAGATGACCCAATAGCACTTGGCACAATTTTCAAAAATAACACAAAAAAACCGCTTGCAAAAATATTTGCATTAATCATCATAATATTGAGCGCCATACTATTATGGCATTTTAAATACATTGTAAATATTTCTACTACTAGTTTTATAATTGCAACCGCCACAATTTTTATTCTTTTCCTTACAGTCGCTACGATTTTTATTTTTTACACTGCAATTGCTACGATTTTTATTTTTTACATTGCATTTGCCATGATTTTTATTTTATGCATTGCGATTGCTACGATTTTTAAAATCATCAAAAGAATTTCTATTATGTTACACAAAGTAGTCAGCGTTCGAAAAGGTAAGACCTACACTGGAGCAGAAAAGTCCTTACACTATATAATGTTTACACTTATCCCTACCTTTGCCATCTTTGCGGTAGCACTCTTTGTCCTCGGAGTCGACACATTTTCCACTACCCTATACGATCGACATGCCTACAGGACAACCCCAACACTCCTCAAAGAATTTTTCAACGACCCTGACATCGGATTTGTACTACTTATTTTCCTGGTCCTTTCTATCGCTGCCAACCTCAGTAGCACAACTTCAATCATCATTATCATCGAAGAAATTTTAAAAAACAAACGGCGCCAAAAAGCCAAGAGAATAATATTAGGCTCAGAGGAAAAGTCCACTCGGTCAACTATCATCTCCCACATAAAGCTAGTACTTCCGCTTCTACCTTTAATAGCATCTATAGTATTTATGCTTGCACTAATCCACAACACACAGGTAACAAAAGGTAATCTAAGTACTGCAATTCAAATTACAGCAATTCAATTTACGGACAGTAAATATATTTGGCTGACAATGGCCTTCTCCCTGCTGCTAATAGGATACATATCATTTATCCCCTATTTCCTCCTCCCCCAATGTGTCAACGGTGCTGAAAAAATAATCCTCAGAGGTAGAAAAGAAAATATAAAAAGGGAAGTGGAATGTATCTACTTTATGATAATCTTTATTTCATCAGCCCTCACCTTCTTCTGCGCTCTCATAAACTATCAAATATTAAAAATTCTTTCGCATAAAGAAATAATTATATTTTTATTAACGGCAATATTTATTTCGTTTACCCTTTGCAACGTCTCCTTAAGAAATATTTTAGACAAGAAATATGAACTCAAAAGCACAACAGAAATACGTTCAAGAACTCGTGAAGAAAATAGAACGGCCTTAATAATGGTTACACTCTCTGCAATTTTAATATCATCGATTAGCTCTTGGCTTATCCCAAATATAACAAAAGGTTTTAGCGATATAGTAACAAGCCCCGGGGACACTCTGGGGTCGGTTGAGACAGACTATTCCTGCGTTTTCTCCAACGACATCAAAGAAAAAAATCTATTGCCTTCGGTGTAATCGCAGAATCAAAACCTGAATCAGTTCATATATTCACCCCTGAATACAACCAAGAGAGAAATAGCTATGGGGAAGAAGTGGAGAATGGGCAAGTGATTCCAAATAAATTAGCAGAATCTCAAGTTAAAATTCCAGGAGGTTATCGCATCGAAAAATTTGATGGTTCCAAGCATGGATACAATCTCCACACGGGAAAATGTGAATATGTTCAAACTAGGTATTCACTTAAAGAGATATTCTATGCAGAATATATAGAGAATTCTAAAAAGCCGCCACATAAATAATAAGTTTATGTGTCTGTCCCGCCTGCACCTCACGTGCAGGCGGGGCTTCTTCTTTGCCCAGCGCGAGCGCACAAGGGCGGTGCGCTCCCCTATGCTGGATATAAGCCAGCACCGGAGCAGGAAGGGAACACCACCATGAACCTCAACAAACTCTTAACCGCGCTACGGCAACGCAAAAACATCCCGGCACACAACCAGCAGGCCGGGCGGCACGAACGCTACACGCACGCCCTTGAGCAATTCCTCGACGGGCACCAGCCCGCCGTACGCCTCGGCGGGGCGTACACGCTCGCAAACCTCGCAGACGAATGGCTCACCGACGCATCCCTCCCCGAGCAGGTACGCCGCGAAGAAGCCCAGACCATCATCGATGCCCTGACCGGGTGCATCCGCACGCCCTACCCCCTCGCGCAGAAGCGGCAGGTCCTAGAATCAGACGAGGCCCCCGAAGAGTACGAAGGCGACTTTACGCGCGATCAGGAAGCGCTACGCGAAGAGCAGCTGGTGCGCCGCACAGTCTTCATGGAACTCAGCCGCCGCCTCGCCACAATTGCCGAGAGCCCCGAGAAAGACAACGGGGAGAACCAGCACGCGGTGCCGTCGCTATCGCCCATATGGGCTGACCTGCGCTTCGACTTTGGCGGCGCACCCATCTTCTACCCGCTGCGGCAGCTGTACTTTCAGAACGCCGATTTTGCCTCCGCAACCTTCTACGGCCCGGCAGATTTCACCTCCGCAACCTTCCGCGGTGACACCAGCTTCTCCGCAACACAGTTCACCGCTGACGCATCCTTCCACGGCACGAACTTCAACGACTGGGTAGGCTTCAGCGCCGCACACTTCGCGGGCGCGGCAGAGTTCAGCGGGGTGCACTTTGCGGACGCGGCAAGTTTCGCAACCGTAACCTTCACCGGCGAGGCCGACTTCTCAGACGCGGTCTTCGCGGCTGCGGCTGACTTCGCGGTAGCCTCCTTCGAGTCCGACGCCAACTTCTCACGCTTAAACACCGCGGGCATAGCCAGCTTCGCGGCGGTCACCTTCAGCGGAAAGGCAGTATTCACCGCCTCCACGTTCCACGATGAGGCGCACTTCGCCGCGTCGGTCTTCAACCGTCCGGCGGTGTTCTCCAAGTCGCTGTTCGGCGGGGCCGCGCGCTTTGCCGGTATAGTGACCAAGCAGTCCGCAATGTTCAGCAACGTGCGCTTTACGGGCGCGGCGGACTTTAGCGGAGCGTCCTTCACGCAGTACGAGGATTTTGGTGGGGCGCGGTTCGACGGCGACGCCACGTTCAGCCGGGCGTCTTTTATTGCGCTTCCGAGGACACGCTATGAGATGGACTTCCCGCAGCACGCGAACTTCAGTAACGCGGCCTTCGCGCAGGATGCCGACTTTAGTCAGGCGACGTTCACGGCGCATGTCGGCTTCTACAAGGCGACGTTCGCGCGGGCGGTGAGCTTCAACGGGGCGAACTTTGAGGGCGCCTACTTCGCGGATGCGACGTTCGGTCATGGCGCGGATTTCAGGCAGACTAGCTTCATGTATGTTAAGCCGTCCTTTGAGGCTTTGGATAGGCGGCTGCAGAGGGCAAGGTTCTCGGCGCAGGCGGATCCGCAGGATTACCTGTTCGAGGCACGCCCGGAGAGCCCGCACGGTTTCAGCTGTGGCGCAGCGGAGCTTCTTAATAGAACGTTCGTTCTACCTCTTGGCACGGTGCTGTACGACCCGGATTCCTGGGACGAAGAGAAACAGGAGTACACGCGCATGAGTGAGCCCGCAAAATAACAGCTAGCTCTCCCTCGCCGTCGGGGAAGCTCCCACACACAGGCCCCGCCCGTGCATCCAACTCTGGCGGGGTCTTCATTATGACCGGCGCGACTCATGGCAAGTAGCTTTACCCTATGCTGGAAGGTGAACATTCCTCTCAAAGGAGATAGAGATAGGGATATGACTAAACCGATTAAAGATTCCAAAAAATCGCGGCAGGAACCTAGCTGGTGGAGTAAGTACTGGTTTTATACAGTCCTCATTTTGTTAGCCCTGATTGGAGTTCCCAGCGCTTTTTCATTCCTATGCTAATCCCCGGGATCATCAATGATGGCAATAGCGTTGTGTCCGTTCGTCAGGGTATCCTCGCGGTTTTAGCAGGAGCCCTCACTATGCTTACACTCTCGGAAACCCACCGCAAAAATACTCAGGAGAAGGATAAGAACGAGCGTGACCATATCCGTCAGGTACATGCAGAACGTCGTAGTCGCTACACCAAAGCTGTTGAGCAGCTCGCTGATGAAAAAGTAGCTGTCCGCCTGGGCGGCATCTATACTCTTGTAGGCTTGGTCGATGAGTGGCTTGCTGATAATGCTCTCGAGCAGGAAGAACAGCAAAAAGAAGGACAGGTTATTATCAATAATCTTTGTTCATACGTTCGTGCGTCCTTCCCTCTGGCAGCAAAGACGGAATATCTTCAGTCTGATGTAGATGTAGTTCCTGCTAACTATGTAGGCGACTTCGTTGCAGATCAGGCAATGTTTCGTGAAGAGCAGGATGTCCGACGAACAATTTTTGCAGAAATTAGCAATCGCAGTAGTACCTTCACCAAAGATAAGAACGGGAATGTGTTTGTAACCCCTGGCACGTGGAGTGACTTTGATTTCGATTTCAGTTGGGCACCAATTTTCTACCCTTTGAGTAGCCTCACCATTGAAAAAGCAATTTTCTCTTCTGCCAGATTCTACGGTGACGCGGATTTCCTCAAGACATCCTTTATTCGGAACGTAGACTTCAGCCGAGCAACTTTTAACTGTAAAGCAAAATTTAATGGTTCAGAATTCGCTCAAGCAGCAACCTTCAACGAAGCGACTTTCAACGAAGTCGCAGATTTCTCTAGCCAAGGAGATGCCAAAACATTCTTCGGTGGGAGCGCTTCCTTCAACCGCGCGAAATTCACCAATGAAACAAACTTCAACGAGGCAGATTTCGCTCAAAAAGCGTCTTTCAGGAACGTAACCTTCGCCCACAATGCAAACTTCTTCAAAACAGTCTTCCGCCATTATGCAGATTTCTATAAAGTAATTTTCGAGCAACCTACAACTTTCTTCGAAGCAAAATTTCTTGGGGAGAAGCAAGAACACTATGCAAACTTCTATGAAACTACTTTCAAAAGTAGCACCGACTTCTGCAAAGTATTTTTTAAAAAAATGCAGACTTCCGAGGCGCAGCGTTTGAACAGGGTGCCGAATTCAAAGATTCATTTTTTGCAGAAGAAGCAGATTTCTATAAAGTACTTTTCAAAATGAAAGATGCGGACTTTACCGGAGTTACTTTCACCCAGGGCGCTAATTTCGTCAAGGCAACTTTCCGCCAAAACGTGTGCTTCATCAAGGCCGCTTTTGCTAAATTCACAAACTTCACCCAGGCTACATTCGCTGAGAAAGTAAACTTCCGCAAAGCAGCTTTTACCCAATATGTGAAATTTAGCGAAACAATCTTTGAAAGAGATACAGATTTTAGTTACGCAGTCTTCTCTCAAGACGCTAACTTCAGCAACACGATTTTCTTTCAAAACGCTGATTTCAGCAAGGCAGTTTTCTTTCAAAACGCAAGCTTCCTCGGGGCGACTTTCGCCAAAGCAACGCTTTTCCCTGGGACAGTCTTCGCCAATGGCATGAATTTCTACAATACATACTTTAAAAATTCTGAGCCTGTCTTTGCTATTGATAATTGTAGAGCCCAATTCTCTGCTCTATCAGATCCAGATGATTACCTATTCTCAGTTCAGGGGATTAGCAAGCCCGTGCGTCTTGGGACGGCTACGTTTCTTGGTAAGTCATTCGCTCTCCCTCTCGGTGCCGTGCTATGCGACCCGGAGTCCTGGGATGAAGAGAAGCAGGACTACACCCGCATCAGTGAGCCCGCACAGTAATATCCCGCGCTGGCAGAGCTTTCATCTATAACCAACAACAGCCTTTGTCAGATAGATTTCCGGTATACTGAAAGGCGACCGTTCCTCTCAACGAAGACAGGAGAACTAAACATATGCAGTCAGATGTATCTCTCGCCTGGTGGGTACTTGGCATATCCACAGTATCGGTTGCGATATTCCTAATTGCTATACATAGGCCTTCTCTAAAAGAAAAACCTCTAGTCCGCAATTGGAAATTATTCTACTGCTGGATTGGCGCAATCACAGTTCTAGGAGGCATCATCGCCTTCTTCCTACCTATTGCTCTTAACTCCGGGTTCAATAAGAGTGATGATGGGCCAACTCTACGACAGCTTCTTCTGTACGCTACTGGTGGCATCTTAGGTGTCATCACTCTTGGCGAAAATCATCGCAAAAATAATCTTGAAAAAGATAAATTTGATGAACAAAAAAATCAATTTGAAAGTCAGCTAAAGTCTCAGGAAAATCAGATTGCCGCACAGAAAGAAAAAGATAATCAAGAATATAATCGTCAAGTATATTCAGAACGTCGCAGTCGTTACAGCAACGCTTTTGAGCAGCTCGCTAGTAAAGAAGCAGTAATTCGCTTAGGCGGTATATACACTCTTGTGGGCCTTGTTGATGAATGGCTCACAGATGAGGGTATAGAAGATACTGAAGTCCGGCGCATGGAAGGACAAGTCATCATCAATAACCTTTGCGCCTACATTCGTTCGCCTTTTCACCTTGCAGAGAAACGAGATATCCTCGAGTCAGATATTCCACCTAATGACTACGAGGGAAACTTTGCGGAGGATCGAGCGAAATTCCTTGAAGAAGCCAATATACGTAAATCCATATTTGACGAAATAAATAAAAGAATCACAATTAAGATAGATGAAAACGACATAAACAGCAGGGAAATAGTTGGCACCTGGAGTAAATTTACTTTTGATTTCTTTGCTGCCCCTATATTCTATTTCCTTCAATACTACACCTACACAAACACATCATTCCATGCCGCCAAATTCTACGGCCAAACAACCTTCAGTAATTCACATTTCTTCGGGAAGACTGATTTTACAGATGCAATATTCTACGGTCCTGTAGAATTTAATGACACTTTCTTTTTTGATGGTGTGAGTTTTGCTTGGGCAAAGTTTAAGGGAAACGCCTCTTTTCAGCCAGCCATTTTTAAAAATGATGCTCTTTTTATAGGCGCAGAGTTTGCTGAAACAGCGAATTTCACTTCCTCACTCTTTGAAGGAAGAGCTCGCTTCGAAGATGCGGAATTTTCACAGAAGCCAATCTTTATCAAACACACACATATACCGGATGCGCACCCCAACAATTGCTTGTATACATCTGCCCTATTCTCATATAAAGTCGCTTCTAAGGAACATAATTTTTTGGTATCACCAACAAGCACTTTTGATATCTCTCTCGGTAGCACCTCATTCAAAAATAATGATTATGAAGATGATTACGAAATTCCGATGGGAACAAGGATTTTTGCCCCTGATTCGTGGAGTAAAGAAGAAAATAAGTACCTCGATATGAGCTCTCCTGCACAATAGCTAGATGGACACGCAGAAGGTTGTTCAAGGCCCCGCCGGCTCCTCGTCGGCGGGGCCTTCGTTTATATCTGACAATAGGCACCTTCAGGCAGCTTATACACTATGATGAATGGTGACCATTCCTTTCAGAGAAGACAGGAGATCTCTCACATGTCAGTGCAGGATAATTCATCGAGCTCGGAGTCTAAGGCTCCCCCACCGTCCGCTGAAGACCCCTGGTATATTCGCAGTTTTACCAGAGCTCTTATCGGTCTTGGAATCGGAGGAGGCGCCACCGCGCTATTTGCCCCCCTTATACTGTGGTTTTGCTTCAATATGGACCCCATCCATGTTGACCAGCTCCGGTTACATCTTCTTTACCTAGGTGGCGGCATCATCGCGATTCTGGCTCTTCTGCAAACCAATTGGAAAAACCAGATCGACCGCTGCAAAGTCGATGCTGATATCAAAAAGTATGAGGAAGATGTCAAGAAGAACGACCGTGACCATATTCGCCAGGTTCAGGCAGAGCGCCGCGGCCGATACGCTAAAGCTGTCGAACAACTTGGTGATGAAAAAGCTACTGTCCGCTTGGGAGGAATATATACTCTCGTAAGTCTTGTCGATGAATGGTTCACAGATGAAGGTGTCGACATTATAGTAGGAAAGAAAGAAGGTCAGGCTATTATCGATACTCTCTGTGCTTATATTCGTTCACCTTTCCCCCTTGCAGAAAATAAACATTTTCTCGAGAAGAAAAACCCAACAGATAATGAGTTAAAAAAATACAATGGAGATTTTACAGCAGACCAAAAAAAGCTTCGCGAAGAACAGGATGTACGCAGAGCAGTTCTAGATGAAATCACATCTAGATGCAAGATTTCTGGCGCCTTAGACGAAGATGGGAATGAAAGCATCTATTCAGAACTATGGCCATCATTTTCTTATGATTTTTCCTACGCAACTTTCTTCTATCCAGCATATTTCCATGGGGTTTTCTTTAAATCCACAATGAATTTTTCGGATGCTACTTTTAAAGACTACACAAATTTCAGTAACAGCATATTTTTGAGACATACCTCTTTCTTATCAACCAATTTCGAGGATTTGCTGGATTTTAGCCAAACATACTTTGAAAGCCCCGCTTACTTTGAAGATGCGACCTTCCATAAGGTATCAAATTTTGAAAACTGTTTCTTTTCAGAGTCAGACTTCAGTCGCGCTAGGTTTAACAACATCGCAACCTTCAGAGATTCATGTTTCGATAAATCTGTAAAATTTGACGCCACCGTATTTACTAATGTAGATTTCAGCAACGCTAATTTCAAAGAGTCTCCAGATTTCAATAATACAAAATTCAATGGGTCTGCTTTTTTTGATGGATCTACTATCACCAATAGACTTGATGCTGATTCAGAATAATTTATGAGCATAGACTTTTGTTTCGGATTCAAAGATGTTACAAAATTCGATTATGCAACCATATTTTTAGTTCTTGCAGATTTCAATGGATTTATTTTAGTTCTATAAAATATTGATTAGTTTTATCTTTAAAAGGCCCCGCCGGCCCCACCGTCGGCGGGGCCTTCGCGTGCCCTTGCGCGCCCGCACCAAGTACGCCTCCCGAGTACCCACCGGCTAGCGCATCCGCCCGTCACGGCGCCACCCCAAGCACCGCCCCAATCACCCGCCGCGCTCAACCACCCATCACCCCACCGATACACTAGAACCATGTACCGAATCATGACTGTCTGCACCGGCAACATCTGCCGCTCCCCCGTCGGCGAATACCTCATCCGCCAGCACGCCCAAGAAGCCGGCGTGCCCGTCACCGTCACCTCCAGCGGCATCAGCAACGAAGAAGAAGGCAACCGCATCGACCCGCGCGCCGCCGCGCAGCTCACCACCCGCGGTATCGACCCGTCCGCGCACCGCGCCAGCGTCTTCACCGTCGAGGACTTCGACCGCAACGACCTCATCCTCGCCATGGACGCACCCCACTACCTGCGCCTCAAAGCCCTCGCCCGCAACGAGGACGACAAGACCAAAATCCGCATGATGCGCAGCTTCGACCCGAAGGTCACCACCACCCACCTGGACCAGCTCGGCATCTACGACCCCTGGTACGGTAGCGAACGCGACTTCGTGTACACCACCGAACTCATTGACGCCGCCGCACGCGGCCTCATCAACCACCTCAAGCAGGAAGGTGACGCATAGTGAGTCAGCGTATTCCCCTGAACCAGAACCGCCGCGTCACCGGCACCACCGAAATCCTGGAGCTCTGCAAAGATATGCTGCGCCTGGAGCACGGCATCGGCAACGACTTCGACATGGACACCGCCGAATTCACCGAATTCCGTGCCCAGTTCCTTGCCGACTTCGCGGAAATCCCGCTGATTATCGGCATTGACGGCCGTAGCGGCACCGGCAAGACCAGCCTCGCCGCGCAGCTTGAGCAGCAGCTCACCGCCGCCGGCCACAGCGTGCACGTGCTGCACCTGGACGACTTCTACCCCGGCTGGGACGGCCTCTTCGACGGCGTGGAGGCGTGGGACGCGCTATCCGTGCAGCTGACCGAGGGTATTGCCGGGACCTACACCCCGTGGGATTGGGAGGCGGGCGCCCCCGGCGAGGTGCGCACCGTCGACCCCGCGGCTACGCAGGTCATCATCTGTGAGGGTGTCGGCGCGATTGCGGGCGCCTGCGAGGTGCGTATTCTCGCCACCGCCCCGGACGAGGTGCGGTACGAACGCGCCATGGCTCGTGACGGTGACACGTTCCGCCCGCACTGGGAACGCTGGACGGCGCAGGAGGAGGCGCTGCTCGCCGAAATCCCGGAGGACTACGCGACCGTGGACTTCATCTACGACAGCGCGGCGCAGTAGCAGCCGCCTACAAGACAGTAGGGCCCAATGCTTGGTGTATCTCGAAGCATTGGGCCCTACGGCTATTCAGAGGCTGTTTTATTTAGGCATGGGAGCCGGGCTGGCGGATTCCATGCGGTCTTTATCCCAGTAGGTTGAGGTATTGTCCGGCGCGTGAGTGGAGGCTGTGCCGTCTTTGCCATTACCCGGGTTGTTATGAGAAAGCACAGCAAGGGTTACGAGCAAGACGCAAGCTATGAGCAGCAGGACGCATAGCAAATATTTGTAATAGTGGTTGCGCATCTGAGGTGCTCCCTCCGGTCGTACCGCCTGGTATGACCAGCGTAAGTTATGCAGTTGGACCGAGCAATGTTTCTCAAGAATATTTCTCAAATATCTCTTCAGTGCTGGGGGTGCTGAGCGGCAGGCACAAACCGTTCAAGGGGCGGTGTTATCTCTCCAACGGAGCGTGGCTAACACCATCCTTTTGCCCCAGCATGCGTTGGGCGCAGCCACGTTTTCCGGAAGCGCCCTCAGGGTGTCGCACAGACGCTCTCCGCAGCGGAGCAAGGAGAGGCGGAGCGTCTGTGCGACGGGTGCCCCTGCGTAGGCGCGGAGGAAATATGTGGCGCGCCCTCCCCCTACCCCTGTAGGAGCGTGGATAACACCGTCCCTTCTGCGTACCCTCTTCATTCCCGCACCGAAAAAATGTCAAACATTTAACTTACGAAGCCACACCCAATTCTGCTAGGGTAAAAAAGTTGTGCTTCCAGCCTGCGCAAGCTCATTCCCAGGGGCGGTACCGCCGCATCCACGTCTTGTAGAGCCGCAGGCGCCGTTGCATGCGCATCACGCAGAAAGAAAAACTAAGGCTAATGTCTTCGAAGTCGATTAAGACCTCCTTCGGGCTATCGCCCCTTTTCATTGTTGTTTTGGCGTTGTTGACTGCTATCGCGCCGCTGGCTACGGACATGTACCTGGCGGCGCTGCCCGCGGTCGCTGAGAACCTGAACACCACCAGCACGAACGCGTCGCTGACCTTGAGCTCGTTCATGGTGGGTATGGCGCTTGGCCAGCTGGTTGTGGGTCCGCTGTCGGATAAGACGGGCCGCCGCAAGCCGCTGCTGATTGGTGCGGTCATCTGCTTTATTGCGACGGTGGCGTGTGGTTTCGCGCCGAATATTGAGCTGCTGATTTTTGCGCGTTTCTTGATGGGTTTCACCGGTTCGATTGGTGCGGTGCTGGCGCGTTCCATGGTGGCTGATACGACTGAGGGCCTGGCGACGGCTAAGCTCATGGGCGTCATGATGATGATTAACGGCTTCGCGCCGGTGCTTGCGCCGCTGTTTGGTGGTTGGGTGCTGTCGTGGGGTAATTGGCGCGATATTTTCCATGTGCTTGGCGTGGTGACCGCACTCATGATGCTCGGTGTGGTCTTCGTGATTAAGGAGACCCTGCCCGCTGAGAAGCGATACACCGGCACCGCCCTGAGCGTCTACTCTGAACTGCCGAAGGTCTTCAAGATTCGCCGCTACCTGGGTTTCATGCTGACGATGTGCTTCGCATTTGGTGCGCTGTTCTCGTACATTTCCGGTTCAACGTTTGTGCTGCAGAAGATTCTGGGCTTGTCCGAGACTGAGTTCACGATCGTATTCGGTGTGAACTCGATCGGCATTGTGCTGTTCAGTGCGATTGCAACGAAGCTGGTGGGTCGTGTGGCGCAGCGCCGCATCGTGAATATCGGCGTGGTGAGCCTGCTCGTGGTGTCTTCGCTGCTGACGGTCAGCTTCCTGGTCGGTATTTCACTGGTGCCGACGCTGGTTCTGCTGTTCCTGCTGACCTGTTCGTGCGGTCTGATTTTTGGTAATGCTTCGGCGTTGGCGTTGAACGAGGCGCGCCACATGGCGGGTAGTGCGTCGGCGGTGATGGGCACGGTTCAGGCAATGTTGGGTGCGTTGGCGGCGCCGCTGGTGTCGATTGCTGGTGAGCATGAGTACCTGCCGATGGGCTTCTCCATTCTGGGTTTCGCGGTCCTGACGGCGCTGGTGCTGTGGACGACCCCGCGTAAGGATTCGGACTACTCGGCGGACGGTCTGAGCCACGGCGCTGGTAAAGGTCAGGGCGCGCCGGCGGGCAACTAGCCTGTTGTTGAGTTGTGTATAGCTAACGCCCCGGATGGGCGACCCGCTAAGGGTTGCGCGTCCGGGGCTTTGCCGTGCCCGCACATGGGCGCAGGGGCTGCCGCGTTTTCCGGAAGCGCCCTCAGGGTGTCAGCCCGGACGCTCTCCGCAGCGGAGCAAGGAGGGGCGGAGCGTCCGGGTGACGGGTGCCCCTGCGTAGGCGCGGAGGAAACATGCGGCGCCCCTTTTCTGATGCGTTTAGCTCTGCTCGGGAAGCGGCATTCGCCCTCGCTCCTACAGGGAACCCGCCCTCGCTTCGCTTCGGGCACCCTGATGTCACTACGGGCGATACCGTCTTCCCTCGCCGGTTAGGGATGCGAACGTACAATAAAACTATGTCTAGTACCGT
>ERZ772998.216-NODE-216-length-13771-cov-9.0565_pt1 | contig 13771 bp, 14 predicted proteins | sample MGYA00580669_ERZ772998 | MGnify/ENA primary metagenome ERZ772998 (study PRJEB29015, sample SAMEA2738052) | human oral metagenome | biome: human oral; feature: human-associated habitat; material: saliva | place: China | collected 2226 ... | reverse complement strand
GGGAAGAATTGCCAAAACTCAGAAGCGAGATTGAAAATTTCCATGCCCTCTTTAGCCAGCAATGGTTGAAAGAAAACAAGGTCTTTGGCTTGGATACGGTCGATATCCGTATGGGAGGACTCTTGCAACGGATTAAGCGAGCAGAAAGCCGCATCGAAAACTATCTAGCAGGTGAAATTTCTCGTATTGATGAACTAGAAGTAGACATTTTACCATTTAATGATTTCTATGCAGATAAGGATTTCGCAGCAACAACAGCCAACCAGTGGCATACCATTGCAACAGCTTCGACAATCTATACAACATAAAGATTAGAACACCCTGTATGAAGTAGGGTGTTTCTCGTGAAACATACTTTTATAAACAAAATTTCTCCACATAAAATAATTTGTGGAGTTTTTTCTATAATTTGTAGTTTAAACTGTCCTAAAAATAAGAGTATACTATTTTTGTAAACGTTATCAAATCTAAAAATGTGAGATTATGAAGCTTTAGAAAAATAAAAAGGGAGGAAATTATGAATAAGTTTTCAAAAACTTTAAGAGATAATTGGATTTTTCTCTTAATGGTTTTACCAGGAACAATTTGGTTGATTTTATTCTTCTACATTCCAGTTTTTGGGAATGTGGTTGCCTTTAAAGACTACCATATGACTGGTGAGGGATTCATCCACAGTATTATAAATAGTAAATGGGTTGGACTAGATAACTTTAAATTCTTGTTTAGTTCGAAAGATGCCTTTGTCATCACTCGAAATACTGTCCTTTACAACCTTGGATTTATCTTTATCGGTTTGATTGTGTCAGTTGGTATCGCCATTATCCTTAGTGAACTTCGCTCTAAGAGAATGGTTAAAATCTACCAAACCTCTATGTTGTTTCCTTACTTCCTATCTTGGGTTATCATCAGTTTCTTTACAGATGCTTTCCTAAATATCGATAAAGGGCTTATTAACCACACCTTGGAAGCTCTTGGCATGAAGGGGATTAATTTCTACGCTGACATCAGTATCTGGCCTTATCTTCTCCTCTTCCTAGGTATTTGGAAAGGGTTTGGATACAGTAGTGTTATGTACTACGCAACCATCATGGGTATTGATCCAACTTATTACGAAGCAGCGACAGTGGATGGTGCTAGCAAATGGCAACGTATCCGTAACGTAACGATTCCTCAGTTGACGCCGCTTGTGACAGTATTGACCATCCTTGCAGTCGGAAACATCTTCCGTGCAGACTTCGGTCTTTTCTACCAAATCCCTCACAATGCTGGTCAGCTTTATAGTGTAACAAACGTATTGGACGTCTATGTCTTTAACGGATTGACGCAAACAGCAGATATCGGTATGGCTTCGGCAGCCGGTCTCTATCAGTCAGTCGTAGGTTTGATTCTGGTTATCCTATCAAACTTGCTTGCAAGACGTGTTGATCCTAACTCGGCACTATTCTAGAAAGGAGGAGCATATGGCAAAAAAAATTCAAAAAGAAAAAATTGATAATGTTGGCATACACTCCTTCGGAAAAAAAGCAAACATCTTCTTCAGTATCATATCAGGTTTGCTGGCCTTCTCTTGTATATTGCCTTTTATCTTCGTTATCATTATATCAGTTACAGATGAGAAGAGTATTGTTCAATATGGATATAGCTTCTTCCCATCACAGTTTGGATTAGATGGTTTTGAGTTTTTGGCTCAATTCAAAGATAAAATTTTACAAGCGCTCTTTATCTCAGTATTTGTGACAGTTGTCGGTACATTGACAAACGTCTTTATTACTACAACTTACGCCTATGCCATCTCACGTTCAACATTTAAGTATCGTAAATTCTTTACAATCTTCGCACTGCTTAGTATGTTATTCAATGCTGGTTTGGTACCAGGTTACATCGTGGTAACTCAGTTGCTTCACCTTGGTGATACCATTTGGGCCTTGATTGTTCCAATGCTTCTATCACCATTCAACATCATGTTGATGCGTTCCTTCTTCAAGAAGACCATCCCAGAAGCAATCCTCGAATCAGCTCGTATTGATGGTGCTAGCGAGGCTCGGATCTTCTTCCAGATTTGTTTGCCGCTTTCACTACCAGGTATCGCAACGATTACACTATTGACAGCACTTGGATTCTGGAATGACTGGTTCAATGCACTTCTTTACATCAAGAGTGATAACTTGTATCCATTGCAATATTTGCTCATGCAAATTCAAAACAACATGGATTACATTGCCAAGTCAGTTGGTATGTCTGGACAACTTGCAGTTGCCCTACCAAAAGAAACAGGACGTATGGCTATGGTTGTAGTTGCAACTGTTCCGATTGCGATTCTCTATCCATTCTTCCAACGCTACTTTGTAAAAGGTTTAACTATCGGTGGTGTTAAAGAATAAGAGACACTGAGAAACAAGCTTTCTCTACCCTATCTAACTTTTCTTTGTTGAAAAGTAGATCACTAAAATTGTTTTAAATTTAAAAATAAAAAAAGGAGTTTTTATCATGAAAAACTGGAAAAAATATGCTTTTGCATCTGCTAGCCTTGTAGCTTTAGCTGCTAGCCTCGCTGCTTGTGGAAACCTTAAAGGTAACAACCAAAAAGCTGCTGACTCAGCTTCAGGTGACAAAACTGTTATCAAAATGTACCAAATCGGTGACAAACCAGATAACTTGGATGAATTGCTAGAAAATGCAAACAAAATCATCGGAGAAAAAGTTGGTGCTAAATTAGACATCCAATACCTTGGTTGGGGTGACTACGGTAAGAAAATGTCAGTTATCACTTCATCAGGTGAAAACTACGATATCGCATTTGCAGATAACTATGTAGTAAACGCTCAAAAAGGTGCTTATGCTGACTTGACAGAATTGTACAAGAAAGAAGGAGCTGAACTGTACAAAGCTCTTGACCCAGCTTACATCAAAGGTAACACTGTAAACGGTAAGATTTATTCTGTTCCAGTTGCAGCTAACGTTGCATCTTCACAAAACTTTGCTTTCAATGGTCCACTTCTTGAAAAATATGGCATCGATATCTCAGGTGTAAATTCATACGAAACACTTGAACCAGTCTTGAAACAAATCAAAGAAAAAGCTCCAGATGTAGTACCATTTGCAGTTACTAAGAACTTCATCCCTTCTGAAAACTTTGACTACCCAGTAGCAAACGGACTTCCATTCGTTATCGACCTTGAAGGGGATACCACTAAGATCGTAAACCGTTACGACGTTCCTCGTTTCAAAGAACACTTGAAGACTCTTCACAAATTCTACGAAGCAGGATACATTCCAAAAGACGTAGCAACAAGCGACACTTCATTTGACCTTCAACAAGATACTTGGTTCGTTCGTGAAGAAACAGTAGGACCAGCTGACTACGGTAACAGCTTGCTCTCACGTGTTGCTAACAAAGACATCCAAATCAAACCATTCACTAACTTCATCAAGAAAAACCAAACAACTCAAGTTGCTAACTTTGTCATCTCAAACAACTCTAAGAACAAAGAAAAATCAATGGAAGTGTTGAACCTCTTGAACACTAACCCTGAACTCTTGAACGGACTTGTTTACGGTCCAGAAGGCAAGAACTGGGAGAAAATTCCAGGTAAAGAAAACCGTGTTCGTGTCCTTGAAGGATACAAAGGAAACACTCACATGGGTGGATGGAACACTGGTAACAACTGGATCCTTTATATCAACGAAAACGTTACAGACCAACAAATCGAAGATTCTAAGAAACAATTGGCAGAAGCTAAAGAATCTCCAGCGCTTGGATTCATCTTTAACACTGATAGCGTAAAATCTGAAATCTCTGCAATCACTAACACAATGCAACAATTCGATACAGCTATCAACACTGGTACTGTAGACCCAGATAAAGCTATTCCAGAATTGATGGAAAAATTGAAATCTGAAGGTGCCTACGAAAAAGTATTGAACGAAATGCAAAAACAATACGATGAATTCTTGAAAAACAAAAAATCATAAGATCAATTGATTTCGTGTATTCATTCCTAAAAAATGTTATCACTACCTCCTCTGGTACTCCCAGGGGAGGTAGTGGTTTTTTATTAGAGTAGCTAAAAGTAAAAAAATCTTGTTAAAAACTTTGTGAAATACCAGTATAAAATATAGATATCGATTAATTGGACTAATACCTCTATTAGTTTAATTAAGTAGATTTTTAGAATGAACTAGCTTATAATAAGAGTACGATGAAAGCGCTTAACATTGTGAAATTTAACTGGATTTTGATTTAAGAAGTGGACAGGAGTCCTTCTTAAATGTTTCATTTATGTCTGATTTCAGCTTGTTCATATTTTGTAAATTATGAAAGGTTCAAGTGAAACACAGCAAGTGAAAATCCGATAAAAAGTTGTTTGCTATCCCTTTTGGGAACAAGAAATATTACATGAGGTTATTCATATGAAAAAAACACCCAATCGATGGTTAATTTTGGCTGCGGCCATTTTAACGAATCTCTCTCTAGGTGCAGGATATGCCTGGTCGGTCTTTCAGAAGGCGCTCCTAGAAACCAATGCTAGTCAAGGATGGGTTCAAGCTCAGACTTCCTTAGCCTTTAGTATTTCTTTTGCTATGGTACCTGTTGGAATGATTCTTTTCGGTCCCAAAGTAGATTCGGTTGGACCTAAAAAGTTTGTCTTTCTAGGTGGTATTCTCTTTGGTACAGGGATGTTTGCGACTGGTTTTGCCAACTCACTACCCGTGCTTTATCTAACGTACGGTGTCATCCTAGGACTTGGTATCGGCTCTGCTTATGGGGCATCTACGTCCGTTGCGACAAAGTGGTTCCCAGACAAAAAAGGCCTAGCTGGTGGATTGACAGCGGCAGGATTTGGCTTGGGTCCACTAATTATCGGACCGGTTGCAAAATCTTTGATTGCTTCTATGGGGATTTACTCTACCTTTAAGGTACTAGGTATCGTCCTTTTACTAGTGATCTGTACATCTTCCCTAGTTATGGCCAAAGCTCCTACTGTTGCTCCAGTAGCGGGGAATGCTCAACCGGAAGGAAAAACTTATAAAGAAATGCTCCGTGATGGAAATTACTGGCTTCTATGGTTGATCTATGTTCTTGGTGCTACAGGCGGAATGATGATTATCGGAACTGCAGCAGCAATCTCAGACCAATATCAACTTGTTGGAGAAGCGACCCTCTTTGTTATGCTGGTATCCATTGCAAATACATTTGGTCGTATCTTCTGGGGTACGGTATCTGATAAGATTGGCCGCTATCCTACCGTTATTGCCATGTTTGGAGCGGTCGCTACTGGTTTGTTGCTCACAGCCTTATTCAAAGGTCCTGGAAGCATCTTGGCCATCCTTGGAATCATGATGGTTGCCTTGTCATTTGGTGGCTTCCTCGGTTCCTTCCCAGGAATTACTGCTGAAAACTGGGGAGTGACCTACGTAGGGACAAACTATGGATGGATGTTTACTGCTTATGGAGTAGCTGCTATTGCTGGTCCTCAGTTAGGGGCACGTCTTGCACAAGCAAACCAAGGAGATTATACAATGGCCTTCTTTATCGTTATCGGTATGGCTATCATTGGTATTCTACTCCAACTCTTCTATATGGCTAAAGTTAAGAAAGTTTAAAAATGAATCCTTGGATCATCCAAGGATTTTTTAAATTGGAGTAGACATTCGTTGGAATTAGCTCCTTTTTAATTTCCGGTCAAATAAATTGCATTCGTTTTCTCAAGTGGGTATACTAGAATAGTTGAATGAAAAATTCTGAAAATTTAAGAATAGAAAAGAGAACAAATCTTATGGCAAAAGATATTCGTGTCTTACTTTACTACCTCTATACCCCAATTGAAAATGCAGAGCAATTTGCTGCAGATCACTTGGCTTTCTGTAAATCAATCGGCCTTAAAGGTCGTATCCTAGTCGCTGACGAGGGAATCAATGGAACTGTTTCAGGTGACTACGAAACAACTCAAAAATACATGGACTACGTTCACAGCCTACCAGGAATGGAAGACCTCTGGTTCAAGATTGACGAAGAAAATGAACAAGCCTTCAAGAAGATGTTTGTTCGCTACAAGAAAGAAATTGTCCACCTTGGTTTGGAAGACAACGACTTTGACAACGACATCAACCCACTTGAAACAACAGGTGCTTACTTGTCTCCAAAAGAGTTCAAAGAAGCCCTACTTGATGAAGATACCGTTGTCCTTGATACACGTAACGATTACGAGTACGACCTAGGACATTTCCGTGGAGCTATCCGCCCAGACATCCGCAACTTCCGTGAGTTGCCACAATGGGTTCGTGACAACAAGGAAAAATTCATGGACAAGCGTGTCGTGGTTTACTGTACAGGTGGCGTTCGCTGTGAGAAATTCTCAGGCTGGATGGTCCGTGAAGGCTACAAAGATGTCGGCCAATTGCACGGAGGAATCGCAACTTACGGTAAAGATCCAGAAGTTCAAGGTGAGCTTTGGGATGGGAAAATGTACGTCTTTGACGAGCGTATCGCAGTTGATGTCAACCATGTTAACCCTACCATTGTAGGAAAAGACTGGTTTGATGGAACACCATGTGAACGTTATGTCAACTGTGGAAATCCCTTCTGTAACCGTCGTATCCTAACATCAGAAGAAAATGAAGACAAGTACCTTCGTGGATGCTCACACGAGTGCCGTGTTCACCCACGCAACCGTTATGTTTCAGAAAATGAATTGACACAAGCAGAAGTTGTGGAGCGCCTAGCTGCTATCGGTGAAAGCTTGGAAACAGTGGTAGCACAGTAATAAGGAGAGATCCTAATGGAAAAATTTTGCGTTTATGGTAAATTAATTGCCAAAGAAGGAAAGGCGCAGGAACTTGCTGCTTATATGCAAGAAGTTGTTAAAGAAATGCAAAATCTTGATACTTGTTTCTGCTATATCTTAGGTGAGAAGGCAGATGAACCCAACAGCATCTATATTTACGAAGTTTGGGAGAGCGAGCAAGCTCACAATGACAGTCTGACCTTGGAAGTTTTTCAAAATCTCATTGCAAAAGCTAGACCCATTATTGCAGGCATGGAAAATTTACATAAGCTGACTATTTTTGATGGTAAGGCAAGTTTCTAAATTCCTAAGAAAAACTAAAAACTTTAGACGACTTAAGCGTCTAAAGTTTTTTTCATCATTTATCTACAGGTAAAAGGTTTGTTGGACAGAGATTTGGGAAAGCAGACTATTTCCTCATGTTTTTGGGGCATCTCGCGGAGTATCACTTGATTTCTGATTTTCTTTCTTCAGTTTTGATTTTTTGTCCTTTCTTTTTGATGTGATATAATGAGCTTAAATAAATGGGAAAGGAGCAGGTCTATGTCTAAAGCTATCATGGAAGAAGTGGCAGCCTATCTGCGTCAGCATGCAGATGAAGAGCTGAGTCTGACCGATTTGGCTGAGCATTTCCATTATAGTCCTTTCCATCTATCCAGAACTTTCAAGAAAAAGATGGGATTTTCTATCAAGCAATATGTGGAAGCTCTTAAGATGGAAAAAGGGATTCAGGAGATTGTAGAAAGCCGGCAAAATGTGACCGAGACCTCTATGGAAGCTGGTTATGATAGTCTAGGCAGTTTTTCCAATACTTTTAAGCGGCATACTGGACTTTCGCCTAAAAAATATTACCAGGAATCAACCAAGGCTTATGATTTTATGGTTAAACAGCTGGATGAGAAGGGAGCTTTGTTGCATCAGGATCCTGACCACAAAAGTGGCAATCGGTTGACTGTGGCGCTATCTTATCCTGAGGGCTATGAACCGCGCATTAGCTGTGTCGGGCTTTTTAAAACCCGCATACCTAAAGAAGAGCCAGTTATCGGAGTGGCACTAAGTCAGGAGAGCCAGTTTACTTTTGAAAATGTACCAGATGGCCACTACTATCTTTTGGCCTGTGAATTGCTGGAGGATTTACGCCTAACTAAAAACTATGTCTTGAAACATAACTTTCGCTGGGGCAGCGATGAGCCTCTCACTTTTGCAGGCGATAGCATCTATCAAGAGGAAATCAGCATGCGCAGGCCATTGCCGAGCGATCCACCTATTACAGTTAATCTTCCAGTTTTAATCATGCGTTCCCTAGCCAAACAAGCGCAATTGAGAATAAGAAAATTTTTATCCTAATTGATAAACTGATACTAGAGATTTATTCTCAGCTATAAAAAATTGGAGGAACAATAATGAAATTAGACGTGTTTTTAAGTTTTAATGGTCAGGCAGAAGAAGCTTTTCGTTTTTATGCTGACCTTTTTCAGACAGAGATTAAGGGACTTGTCCGAGCCAGTGAGATGATGGATCCAGCAAACCTTCCTGCAGAAAAACGGGATAAGCTTGCCTGGATTGCCTTAGATACGGAAAACTTAACCCTGCATGGTGAAGATGTAGGCATTTTTAACGACCTATCTATTCCTAGCAATCACCAGCCCAATCAATGGTTAGTTCTGAGCCCAGACAGTAGAGAAGAAGCCGATGAGCTCTTTGCTAAGCTTGCTGAAGGTGGGCAAATTCTCTATCCTTTAGAGGAACAAGCTTTCGCAGAGTTTTATGGCCGCTTGATTGACCGTTTTGGTATCGGCTGGGATGTGATGATGAATTAGAGGAGAGCGATGGCGTATAGTAAATCTTTAGCTCAACAGATTCGTACCATTTTAGCTACTGAACTTCCTCCTCATGTTTTTGAAGAAGAGGTAGAAGAGAAGAAGATGTTTGGTGGTTTGGCTTTTATGGTTCGCGGTAAGATGACCGTTACTGTGAGTTCGAGAAGTCAAGAGCTTGTCATGGTACGCATTGGTAAGGGACTGGAAAAGCAGGTCCTGCCTAAAAATGGTGCCAGTGTGACGTTAATGAAGGGCAGGCTTTATCATGGCTATATTGATTTAGATGCCGAAGGACAAAAAGAACTGTCTTACTGGATTAATCTAGCTTTGTCCTACAATCAGGAGCTGGCACAGCAGGATAAAAAGTAAGAAGAGCTCAGAATAAGTTTTTGCTTTCTTAGAAGTTCATTCATTGCTTTTTTATGAAATTCAGATATATTCTCAGAATATGTATTGATTTTGTGACTTTAATTAGCAAGATTTTATGAAAATAAATCCCATACGAAGAAATGATGCTAAGAAGGAACATATAGGCAATTAAATTGATAAGCAAATTAAAAAGATCTACAATCATAAAAAGATATATGAGATTATAAAGAAATACTTACCTTAAATAAAGACGATTCCTTTGGTCGTCTTTATTGCATTTCTAGGGTGTGTGAATACCGATTACTTTTAGTCTGCTGAATGTCAAGCAATTTTCAGGGGCTGTTTTTCTATGCTTTTTATCTAAAAATCTAAAGTTTGTTTCTGTATCTTTCAGGAAAATAGGTTATACTGTATGTAAACGATTTCAAAGGAGGCCAGTTATGGCGAAAACATTTTTTATCCCAAATAAAGAAAGCATTCTAGGACAACAGGAGGTCTTGACTGCCAAGTCTATCTTGGCCTTGGTGGAGGGCTTGGAGTCACACAGTTATGATGCGGTCTATCTCCGTCAGCCCCTCAATCGTCTCGAGTATATCGAGTGTGGGATTGTAGGCCAGTCGCAATTTCTCTTTAAAGTGAACTATGCGGATAGTCGAAAAGGCTATCAAGTGGTGATTCCAGATTTCCTTACTAGAGCGGACTGGGAGATTGTAGAAGCTCTCCTCCAGGCCCTATCGAGCAAGTTGGGGCAAGTGGTAGAAGGGTTAGAAGGGTTTGACTTTGAAGCTTATTTCCGACAAACGGTCAAGCAGTATCTAGCTGACAAAGCAGCTCGTTTAGTATATTGCCAAGGGCTCTTGTCCCCCATCTATCTCAATAAGGAATACCTCGAGAGCTTTTTGGCTGAAGACGGATTGGCACGTTTTGAAGAGCTAGTCAAGAAGGTTCAAGGCTCTGATGCCTACCTTGCCAGTATGAAATTTTACCCAGATGCCCAAGGCAAGGTACACGGTATCTACCACCTAGCCCAGGGAGTCAAGACAATTTTGCCAAAGGAACCCTTTGTACCAGCACCCTATACCGAGCAGCTAGCAGGCAAGGAGCTTGTTTGGGAGATTGACCTAGTGACGATTTCTGGTGATGGCTCAAAAGCAGAAGACTATGAAGCCATCGCTCGCTTGGACTATGCAAGATTTCTAGAGTCACTACCAACAACATTTTACCACCAACTAGATGCCAATCAACTAGAAGTACAAGCCATCCTAGGACAAGACTTTGAAGAATTGGCAAGCATCGAGTAGACCTTGTCCAAAAAAGAGTAAGCATAAAAATCCCTGTCATTAATAAATGGCAGGGATTTTGGTTAAAAGAAGGTCAGGATGCGAAGGTAGTCAACTGTCAGCGCGAGCTCTGCAATGAAGAAGGGTACGAGAATAGCGCCATCAAGTAAGACAGCTAACAAGAAACGATAAAATGGGTCAAGGCTACTGGTCTTACTTGGCTTGCTAATCACAAAGAGATTTCCAAGGGCAAAGATGGCCATGCTTAGAAGAGTGAGGATGCCAGCAAATCGTAAGCCACCAAAGAGTGCAAAGAAACTTGCTAGAGCCGTTAGAACAAGTGGGATAGCAAAGAGTCTGCTATACCGATCAAAGGCTTCTTGGAATGTGAAGTCGCTCTCCTGGTCCAGCACACGTCGGACAGTAAAGCCTCCCAAAATGATGGAAAAGTAAAATAGAGCGCTAGCGACCAGAATCGAAAGTCCGGCAAAGAGATCTAAAGGTGGGAGCTGGTTAGGTAAACTATTGGCAATAGAGGCCATATAGCCGTAGTAGAGATGCTTGATATGATAGATACTAAAGAAAAGATTAATCGAAGATAGCAAGGTGAGTAGGGCAAAGACACTGTAACGATGCTTTTGGTCCGTAGTCTTGCTAGTAGTTGGTTCTTGGATAGCATCCAGCAACCAAGACCAAAATAGTGCGATTTCTTCTTTGAATCGAGCAGTTTTGCGGGGGTCAATGTCTGGGATATAGGGACTATCTAAAGCCTTGCTGAGGATACTTTTCTCTTTTGCAGGTTTTTCTTGCTTGTGTTCCTCTTCAGCTTTCCCTTCTCCCTCTTCCTCGGTTTGGGCTTCTTCTATCGTTTCGGGAGCTTCCTCCTCATGCCTTTCCGACTCTTTAGATAAGATAGGAGTTTCTTGGCTTGTTTGTGGTTCGGTCTCTACAGTTTCCGAAGTCTCTGGTTGGTCGGGCTGGATTTCCGATTTCGTCTGAGCTGATTTCTTCTCAAGATCGGTGCTTTCAAACCATTCTTGTGTCATGGTGGAACCTCCTTTTTTATGGTCGTTTTCTATCTTTAGATTAGCAGATGAAAGCGTTTTTGTCAATGATTTCTAGGTGGAGCAGAGTATTCTTCTTCCTTGGTGAGGTAGATATCCTGGTTTGCTTTTATAATGAGCAGGTTCTTGACATCTGCTTTGTCTGTCTTGTATGGGTTGGCAAGTTCATTCTCTCTTTGTCGAGGGTGTTCTCTTTTTGCATTATGATAAATACCGCCATGCTTAGAAGACATATCTAGATTGATACGGTCGGTCTCTTTCTGGGAGAGAATGAGTGTTAGAGTGGAATGGGCCTCTAGCTCAACCTTACCGTGAACCTGAATATTTTCAGCGTAGATGTGTCCCCCCTCCGTCTTGACCTGACTATCTGTCAGTTCTGTTTTAAAGATATTGATGATATTGGGTGTTGTGAATTTGCTATTTTTAATACGACTTCCTTCAATTCGGAGGAGATATCCGTTTGTATTGAGGGTCGCATTTTCAAGGGTCGCATTAATGATAGTGGTCTGTCGAAGATTAGCTGAAACGGTGATTGCTTGCAGCTTTCTTCCTTTCGGTAGGGAGAGAATGACTTCGTCAAAACGGTGAGAATAACTGCTGGCAATACGAAGTAGGCTTTCGATTCCTGAACCGAGAAAACGATGTTGGGAGGCTTGTTTGTCAGTGACGCTCAGTGTTTTGTCACTCATGCCAGTAGTCAGATCGTGACGACCAGACACGGAAGGATGATAGGTGATATGGATCTTGTCATCTACAGACTCTGTGATGGTTAGGCTATGTTCCTCAAGGGTCAAATCAAGTTTTTCCACTTCGCTTCCAAAGGTCACTTCTTCGATACGATTGTCATAGACGGGGTCTTTTGACATGGCAAGCAAACTTTGAATACCATTGGACTGGGCGCCTACAATGATCATGATAAAACCAAGGATTGTAGAAACCACACCAAAGATGAGAAATCCTTTTGTCAATTTACGCATGTCTGTCACCTCTCTTTCCTTTTTTAAGAATCCATTGCACCAAGCGGACGACCAGGAGCCCAAAGAAACGAGCTACATAGGAGATGCCTAGTAGAACAAGAGAAGAAGCACCGATAGCAAGCAAACCAGCCCCGAAAATCAAGATAAAGGCAGATTTGGCTTCGACTAGGACACTAAAGCTCTCTACGATAAAGACTCCGCCCAGCAGGATGCCCGTCACAGAGACGGTAAAGAAGGCTAGAATGACAGAGGCAGCCGCGATAAAAATCCCGATGATGGCCATGAGGATACCGATTCCAACAGGAATTCCGATAGGAGCTGCTAGTAAGGCAAGTAGGGCAATGTGTAGCAGTTGACGGTCATTCTTTTGAGCAGGGGCTTCATTGACTTTTTTGTCGAGGAGGTTAGAGAGAACATCATGAGCGGCTTCTTTTGGTGTTCCTAGACTAGCAATGAGTTCTTCTTCGCCCTCTGGACCTGCATCATCAAATAGTTCCTTAAAGTAGTCCATTGCTTCGATGCGGTCAGCTTCAGGTAGTTTATGGAGATAGGTTTCTAACTGAGTCAGATAGTCAGTTCTTGTCATGGCGGATACTCCCTTCTATGATGCCGTTGACGGTTTCGGTATAGAGCGTCCACTCTTCCTTTAGAGTAACGAGCTGCTCTACGCCCCGATTGGTCAAGGAGTAGTATTTGCGCATACGCCCCTGAAACTCTCTAGAGTAGGTGGTCAGAAAGCCACTGGCTTCCAATTTTTTGAGAATGGGATAGAGCGTAGATTCTTTTATATTGGCGATGAGTTTAATGGTTTGACTAATCTCATAACCATAAGAATCCCCCTGCTCCAGTACAGCCAAGATGAGAAACTCGATCAAGGCAGAGGATGTTGGGAAGTACATGGGAAACCTCCTTTATATTATATAAAAATTTTATATATACTCTTTTCAAATATATTGTATCTCAATATGAAAGCCCTGTCAAGAAATATGTGTAAAAATTTTATATATAAAAAAACTCCTAGTAAAAACTAGAAGTTTAAAGAATCTTATCCGCCCGATCTACCATAAAGAGCGAGACGGTCATGATGATATCGATGACTAGAAGGGCAAGGACAGCTGGAACCCAAGATTGGAAAAGTTCAAAACTGTAACCAAACAAGGTAGGACCAAAGGCCGCCAAGATGTAGCCCCCTGTTTGCGCTAGACCTGAGAGTTGCGCAGTCTTTTCAGGCGAGCTGGTCTTAAGTGAGAAGCAAACCATGAGGTAGGGGAAGAGGGCGCTACAGGCAGTCCCAATCAAGAGATGGACAACTAACCAGTAGAGGAAATTATTGGCTGGATACAAGAGCATGGCAATTCCCATCATACCAGCGATAGAGATAATTGCCAGCATGATTCGACGGTGACCATCTGATAGACGAGTCGTCAGACTTGGAACAGTCATTGAAAAAGGAATGCTGATCAGTGAGAAAATAGA
>ERZ772998.207-NODE-207-length-13970-cov-6.0332_pt1 | contig 13970 bp, 11 predicted proteins | sample MGYA00580669_ERZ772998 | MGnify/ENA primary metagenome ERZ772998 (study PRJEB29015, sample SAMEA2738052) | human oral metagenome | biome: human oral; feature: human-associated habitat; material: saliva | place: China | collected 2226 ... | reverse complement strand
GAGTGAGTACCTGCCCGAGCCCGGACCCTCCCATGACCATCTCCCCCACGACCGCACCCGTGACCGACAGGGCGAAACCGTTGCGCAGGCCGCCAAGAATGGCGGGAGCCGCGAGCGGAATCTCCATGTGCACGGCCATCGTCCACCCCGTCGCGCCGTCGAGAGCGGCCGCCTCAAGCAGCTCGCGGTCGATATGGCGCAGCCCGACGACAGTAGACACGAGGATCGGGAAAAAAACCATGAGCGCGCACAGCACGATGACTGGCGCAACACCGTACCCGACCCACAGCACGAGAATGGGGGCGATTGCGATGGCGGGCAACGCCTGGGTTGCCCCGAGGAAAGGTTCCACCGCCGCAGCCAAGAGCCGCAAACGGTAAATCGCATACGCTAGCGGCAGCGCAACGACCGTTCCGAGCGCGCACCCAGCGACCGCCTCGCCACCCGTGACCGCGATCTGGCGCCAAGTGGTCGGGCGCTGCAAGAGCGACGCCCCCTTGCGGGCGACAGCGAGCGGATCAGGTAGCCGCCAGGCTTCGATGCCGGTCAGCGTAGTCGACAGCCACCAACCCGCCAACAACAGGACGAAGAAGATGATCGGCGCCGCAACGGCGAGCGTACCGCGAGGCTTGTTCCGAGATGCCACGACTTACTTTCCGACACCGGGGGTACGCGCAGCACAGTAGACGCACGTATGCGCCTCATGCACTCCTCCCATCCGGACTTTCACCGTCGGTGCCGGACTTTCACCGGCTCAACCGCCCTCGTTCGGTGAGGGCGGGTCGCGGACTATCACCGCCGGTTCGGACTTTCACCGACCCCGGAGTACTCAGTTGCCATTGTGCCACGCAGGCCGTGGCGCTGCGAGAGGAGTTCCGGTTGCGCTCAGTGAGTGTGCGCGTTCGCGAGCTCGCGCAGCGCCTCCACCTCGCGGTGGGCGTCCTCTGCGCGGAAGACGGCTGAACCCGCGACGAAATTGTCGGCGCCAGCGATGGCGGCACGCTCGATGGTCGAGCGCGAGATCCCACCGTCCACCTGAATCGAAACCTCCAGGCCGGCCGCGTTGATGGCCGCCCGGGTGCGTTCGATCTTGGGGATCATCTGCTCGATGAAAGACTGGCCCCCGAAGCCCGGCTCGACCGTCATGATCAGGATCATGTCGAACTCGTTGAGAATATCGACGAAGGGCGCGATGTCGGTGGCGGGCTTGAGAGCCAGGCCGGCGCGCGCACCCAGACGGTGCAGCTCACGCGCCAGGCGCAGCGGGGCGGCCGCGGCCTCGGCGTGGAAGGTCACCGAGTGGCAACCGACCTCTGCATAGCCTGGCGCCCAGCGGTCGGGGTCCTCGATCATGAGGTGGGCGTCAACCGGCAGGATGCCGGACTTGACGACGGCTTCCGCGACCGGGAGCCCCCACGACAGGTTCGGAACGAAATGGTTGTCCATGACGTCGACGTGGGCGACGTCGGCTCCGGCGATCTTCGTCAGCTCGCCGTGCAGGTTGGCGATGTCGCAGTTCAAGATCGACGGGCTAATTGTGGCGTTCATAACGCATATGCTAACGCTTGCGCAGGCACGCCACAAACATAAGGTCGGTGCCAAACCGGTGATCCCACAGCTGCAGGGTCCGTCCTGCCACGCCTAAGAGGCGGCCCGCCGCGGCCGGCACCCCGAGCGGGGACGGAGCACATTCGTCGGCGAGAGCGACAGTGTCACACAGCTCGACGTCGCCGGCCTCAAGTAGACGCGTCACCTGGTCGCGTGTCTCGGCGGCGTGCGGCGAGCACGTGATGTAGGTCAGGACGCCGCCGGGGCGCGTGAGCGCGACGGCGCGGTCCAGGAGCTCGGCCTGTAGCCTCGTGAGCTCCTCCACGTCCGCCGGGGTGCGATTCCAGCGTGACTCGGGCCGCCTGCGCATCGACCCCATGCCCGAGCATGGCGCATCGACGACGACGCGGTCGAAGGACGCCAGCGGCCAGGCGCTGCGCCCACCGCCGAAGCTGCGTCCATCTGCGCTGACCACCTCGATGCAGTCGTAGAGTCGCGTCGTGCGTTCGATGAGACGGGCCCGGTGAGGGTGGACCTCGTTGGCGGTCACGCGTGCCCCACGCTCCTGCGCCAGTCCCGCGAGCAAAGCCGCTTTGCCGCCCGGTCCCGCGCACAGATCGAGCCAACGTTCGTCCGCTCCCCCATCCAAGGGCGCGTGCGCGGCAAGGAGCGCGGCGAGCTGCGATCCTTCGTCCTGGGCACCCGAGCGACCATCGCGAATCGAAGGAAGTCGCGCCGGATCGCCCGATTCAAGCAGCACGGCGCGTGGCGAGACGGCACCGAGGGCCACGCGCGTGTCGAGAATGTCCTCCGCCTCGTCGGCGAGTTCGTCGACGCTCATCAGCCCCGGGCGCGCCACGAGGGTCACGGTGGGCACCTCGTTGTCTGCGGCGAGCACATCCTCGAGCTCGTCCTGTGAATAGCCGTGTGCGACGAGTGCTTCGCGGAACGCGCGCACCATCCACGCGGGATGCGAGTAACGCACGCCCAGCGCCTCGTCCTCGTTCGCGATGGCGGCCATGGCGGCCTCGCGCTCCTCGCTACTCTCGCGTGTGATCGAACGCAGGACGGCGTTGACAAAGCGAACGGGGCCGTCCGTCAGATGCTCGCGGGCGACGTCCACCGTCGCCGAGACCGCCGCATGGTCGGGTACGCGCATGTCGAGGAGCTGGTGGGCGCCCATGCGTGTCAGCACCACAACACGCGGATCAAGGTCGGCCAGTGGCCTGTCCACGTGACGCGCGATGACCCAGTCGAGGCGCCCAATCGCGCGCAGCGTACCGTGGACGAGCTCGGAGGTGAAGGCCGCGTCTCGGTCGGAGAAGTGGCTCTCGCGGCGTGCCTGACGCAGCGCCTTCGGCAACAGGATGTTCGCGAAGGCGCCCTTGGCCTGGACCTCGTAGAGGACCTCGTAGGCGATGCGCCGGGGCTCGTCGGCGCGACGCAGCTTGCGGTAGCCGTCGGAGTATCGGCGTTCGCTCATCGTCCATCCCCCATCGCACCACCGATGCGCATCGTGTCATCCGGCCTGGCGCCCCGAGCCCACGCAGCGGCGTCCATCCAGGACTTACCGGCGGGTGCGACCTGCCCGAGGATGAGCGCGCCGCCCGCGCAGCCGACGCTCACCTGCTTCTTCGTGATGTCCAGCTGGCCGGGCTCCAAGTCATCGCGCTGCACCGGCATCGCCACGCCAAGCTTCATGCGCATACCACCGGGCAGGATCGTGTAGGCGCCCGGGTTGGGCGTGACGGAGCGGATAATGCGATCCTCTTCCTCGGCGCTTCGCGTGAAGGAGACGTAACCGTCGGCGTGCTCCAGGCGGCGTGCGTGCGTGATGCCCTTCGTGCTCTGCGGGAGCGCGACCGCGGTCCCAGCCTGCAGCTTATCGACGACGTCAAGGACTTGGGCGGCACCCGCCTGCGCCATCGCGCTCAGCAGCTCGCCGGCGCTCTCGCGCCCGATCGGCACCGCGACGCGCGAGTAGACGTCGCCGGTATCGAGTCCCTCTTCAAGGTTGAAGACGCACGAGGCCGTCTCGGTGTCACCCTCGCGTATCGCCCACTGGACAGGCGCTGCGCCGCGCCATCGGGGCAGGTCAGAAAAGTGTAGGTTCACCCATCCGTGTGTCGGCATCGCCAGGACGGCGGGAGGGATGAGCCCCCCGTAGGCCACGACGACACCGAGGTCGGCTCCCACGGCGGCGATGCGCTCGCCGATCTCCGGCGTCTTCAGTGTCGTCGTCTCCGCCAGCTCAATGCCAGCCTGTGCGGCAACCTCGGCCACGGGAGACGGATACAACGTTTTACCCCGTCCGCGCCGCGCTGGCGGACGGGTGATCACGAGGGCGACCTCATGGGGGGAGGCAAGTAGGGCGCGCAGTGTGGGCACTGCGGCGTGGGGAGTTCCAGCAAAAATAATGCGCACGGGCGCCAGTTTACGGCACCGCGCGGCCTCGGACTTAGAAGAGCTCCGGTGGGTTCACGCTCATTTTCACCAGTGGTGCCTTGCGTGCGCTACGCGAGCGCCGAATGTCGGCGAGCGAGGCGAGCATTTGCGCGCTGTCAGGCAGCGGAGCACGCACGAGGGTACGCACCTGGTTCTCCTCACCCTCACGGGTAGCTGGCACGGCCACCGTACCTACGAGCTGTGCCCCGCCTTCGCGCACGACCTGGTCGGCAACCTGGCGCACCTGTGCGGCAGGCCCGTCCAGGGCAACCATTGTGCACGCGGGGAAAAAGCCGAGGGCCTCACGCTCGTCGAGAAGTCGCTCCGCGTAGTCGGTGGGTGACCAACGAACCAGCATCTGACCCAGAGCCTCAGGAATCGTCCCGACGACGAGGCCCGGGCGGCCCGGGCGCACGAGCGAGAGGGCGCGAAGCCAGCGCCGTGCAGCCTCCTCGGGGGCCCACAGCTCCGCCCGCCCGGCGAGGGCTGCGGCATCGAGGACGATAGCGCATGCGTAGCCGTCCTCGACGTGTGGTTCGGCGCCCGCGGTCGCGACGATGACGGTGGGGCGAGACGGAAGCGTGCGACTGATGCGATGGGCAGCCGAAGACTCGAGCACGGAGGCCTCGGGCAGGGTTCGAGCGATCTCCTCAGCCGTGCGCGAGGAACCCACGCGGGCACCGCGCAGCTCTCGCCCAGAGCAGTGCGGGCACCGCCAAGAGCTAGGTTCGCGCCCGCACCAGGCACACGAAAGCGCCTCGTCGGCGCCCATCGTCAGAGGCCCGAAGCATCGCGGGCAGCGCGCATGCTCCTCGCAGCGGCGGCACACGACGGTCGGCCAGTAGCCTGCGGACGCCACCTGGATAAGGACCGGGCCGTCGCGCAGGCCCTGGCGAATCATACGTAAGGCGGCCTGCGGGATGCGCATGTGTCCGCCGGCTCCCTCTCGTTGTGCCTCAACCTGCCCGTGCAGGTGCACGCGTGGCGTAGCCTCGCGCAGCGCGTGCACGGTGGGATCGAGACTCACCGCCCAACCGTAGCGGACGAGAGCCTGAGCCTTGACCGAACGGGACGCAGACAGGACGAGTAGGCCGGCGCCCTCAACCGCGCAGCGTTGCACGGCCACGTCGAGGGCATCGCAGCGAGGAAAACGACGCTCGCGCAGACGATCGTCCCCATCGTCAAGGATGATGATGAGCCCGAGGGACGCGCAGGGAACCCACGTGGCCGAGCGAGTACCCACCACGACGGGAACGCGGCCCAGGGAAGCGGCGACGTGAATGCGGTAACGCTCCTCGGCACTCACCTCCCCTCCGCTTATGACCGCGGGAACGGCGAGATCCTGCTCGAGGTCGTGGGCCACGCGCGTGGCCTGCTCGCCGGTCGCCGTGATCACCATGACGCTGCGCCCCGATGACACAGTTGCGGCCACAGCTTCCGACAGACACGAACGCAGGTGAGGTTGCAGGGAAGTGACGATGGCGCGGGGGCTCTCCCCCGCCGCCAGTCGCGACAGCAGGGCCTGACCGGCCGAATATGCGCGCCATCCCTGCCCCACCTCCGGGCTATCAACGAGAGGCCACGCGCCGGGCGCACTGGCTAGCACGTCCTTCTCCGCGCGCGCGTGCCGGGGCGGCAGCGCAAGAGAGAGCACCTGGGAGGTGGTGGCAAGGAAACGTGAGGCAACGCGGCGTGCGGCCTCGTACAGGGAGGGCGTGAGCACGGGCGTTGCCGACACGACGGCCTCGAGACGGCCAACGCCATCGCTCACCTCGCGGCGGGTGCGCTCGATAATCCAGCCGTCAACGCGGTTGCCGGAAAAGCGAACACGAACGAGAGATCCGACCGTGGCCTGGTCAACGAGTTCGTCGGGGACGAGGTAGTCGAGCGGCCGGTCCATGTGAGCCAAATCCACGTCGACGAGCACGCGGGCGACCTCCGCGCTGCGCGTGGCAGGCGGGTCGAAACCGTCGAGTAGACCCTGAGTGGACGTCATGAGCCTAGTGAAACACGGTGCGGGCTCATCTGCGTAACCGCTCAGCCCAAGAGCTTAAGCCCATACTTGGCAACGACCATCGCGAGCACACCGAAGACGATGAGCCCCCACAGCGCCCAATCCAGGCCCTGGCCAACAATGCGACGCACAGACTCCGGCGCCGGAATCACGCCATCACGGATGTTGATACGTGTAATACCACCGAACACGAGCGTCGTCGTGAGCGTGATCAGCAAGCACCACGGGCACAGAACCTGAATGACGAAGTAGGACTGACCGAACAGCCAGAAGGCGAAAACCAGCGCGACCGTGTACAGGAGATTCGTGCAGGCCATGTACCAGCGCGGGAATCGCACACCGGAGGCAATCGCGACGGAGATAGCCAAGACCACCGCCTCGAAGAATATGCCGAGGAAGGCGTTGGGGAAGCCCAGGATGCGGGCCTGCCACGTCTGGGCAACCGTCGAGCATGAGAGCACCGCAGACACGTCGCAGCCGAAGCGCGCCGAAGAATCGGCGGCCAGCTGCCACGCCTCGATCGACAGAACGAAGGAGGTGACCAGGCCGATAAACCCGGAGACGATCATCTCCAAGCTCGTGCGCCGACGCCACGCCCCGCGTGCCTCGTCGGTATCCCAGGAGGGCACGAAGTGGGTGGGCTGCTCCCCGGAGCTCGTCATGCGAGGGCGGCCTTGAGCTGCTCGACGCGGTTGGTGGCCTCCCAGGGGAACTGGTCGCGACCAAAGTGGCCGTAGGCGGCGGTGTCACGGTAAATCGGGCGCGCCAGATCCAGGTCTTCGATCATGCCGAGCGGACGCAGATCGAAGACCTCGCGGATGGCATCGGCGATACGCTCCTCGGGCACGACGCCGGTACCGAAGGTATCGACGTACAGGCCGATCGGGTGGGCGCGGCCAATGGCATAAGCGAGCTGAATCTCGCAGCGCTCGGCGATACCGGCGGCCACAACGTTCTTCGCGACCCAGCGGGCCGCGTAGGTGGCCGAACGGTCGACCTTGGAGGGGTCCTTGCCCGAGAAGGCCCCTCCGCCGTGCCGGGCCATGCCGCCGTAGGTGTCGACGATGATCTTGCGACCCGTGAGGCCTGCGTCCGCTGCGGGGCCGCCCAGGACAAAGCGTCCCGAGGGGTTGATGAGGGCTACCATGTCGCCGGTTGCCAGTGCCAGGCCGGACTCCTCGATGACGGGGTCGATGACGTGAGCGCGCACCGCGTCGGCGATGGCGGCCTGGGTGAGGTCCTCGTCGTGCTGGGTCGACACGACGATGGTGTCGACGCCGACAGGACGTCCCCCCTCGTAGGCGAGGGTCACCTGGGTCTTACCGTCGGGGCGCAGACCCTCGACGATACCCTGCTTACGCACGTCGGTCAGGCGCTTGGCGAGTCGGTGCGCCAGCCAAATGGGGGCCGGCATGAGGTCCGGGGTATCGGAGGCGGCGTAGCCGAACATGATGCCCTGGTCGCCCGCGCCCAGGCGGTCACGAGGATCGCCGCCCTGGGTGCCGCGCACCTCGAGCGCCTCATCGACGCCGCCCGCAATGTCGGGGCTCTGCCCATCGAGCGAGACGGAGACGCCGCAGGACGCACCGTCGAAGCCGACGCGCGAGGAATCGTAGCCGATGGAAAGGATCTCGCGGCGCACGATCTCGGGGATTTCGACGTATGCCTCCGTAGTCACCTCGCCGGCGACGTGGATGAGGCCGGTGGCGGCCATCGTTTCGACGGCGACGCGCGAGCGGGGATCCGCTTCGAGCAGGGCGTCGAGGATCGCATCGGAGATGCGGTCACAGACCTTGTCGGGGTGACCTTCGGTGACGGACTCGGAAGAGAAAAGCTGTTGACTCACCGCTCAAGGTTATCAAGGAAAGCGGCAATCTGGCCGATCAGACCTGCGGCAACCTCATCCTTTGAGCCGGTGTAACGGCCCACGATGGCGCCGCTGGCGTCGAGGAGACGGATGTCGTTGGGAACATCGCCAAAACCGACGCCGGCCCCCACGCGGTTCAAAGCGATGTAGTCCGCTCCCTTGCGCGCGGCCTTGTCGGCGCCGTAGGCCAGTATCTCCTCGTCGGTGCCCGTCTCTGCTGCGAAGCCCACGACGAGGGGCGGGCGAGTCGCACTGTGGCCCACCTCGGAGAGGATGTCAGGGTTTCGCACAAGGCGCAGGGTCGGCGCGTCCGACGTGCTTGGGTCCTTCTTCATTTTCGAGGCCTGGGCCGCCTCGGGGCGAAAATCGGCGACCGCAGCGGTCATGACCAGGGCGTCGGCGCCCTGAACTTGGGCGAGGGTGGCTTCACGCATCTGTTGGGCGCTGCCCACGCGAGTCACCTCAACCGAGGGGGGAAGGCTCTCCATGACGGAGTCGTCGATGTTGGCTGCGATGACACGAACGCGCGCGCCCGCACGCTGCGCGGCGGCGGCGATGGCCAGGCCCTGGCGACCCGACGACTTGTTGCCGAGGAACCGGACGGGGTCGATCGGCTCCCTCGTGCCGCCGGCCGTCACGACGAGGGTCTTTCCTGCGAGCGCAGGCGCAGTCGTGTCCGCTTGACTCTCCGTGAGAATCGCCAAGGCGTGGCGCGCGATCTCCTGCGGCGACGGCAATCTGCCGACGCCGCTGTCGCCGGAGCCGAGTGCGCCCGACTCGGGTTCGATGATGTGGACGCCGCGTTGGCGCAGCGTTGCGACGTTCGCTTGGGTCGCGGGAGCCAGCCACATGTTCGAGTGCATCGCGGGCGCCACGACCACGGGTGCATTCGAGGCGAGCACGGTCAGTGACACCATGTCGTCGGCAAAGCCCCCGGCCAGGCGGGCGAGGGTGTTCGCGGTCGCAGGGACGATGATGATCAGGTCGGCGATCCTGGCGAGTTCAACGTGCTCGGCGCGTCCCTCCCCGGCAATATCGACGGCGACGGGTCGAGACGTGATGCCCTCCCAGGTCGATCTGCCCACGAACTCCAACGAGGCGTGCGTCGCTGCCACATACACGTCGTGGCCCGCGCGTTGACACTCGCGGACCACGATAGGTGCTTTGAAAGCTGCGACGCCGCCGGTCACTCCGACGACGATCGACGCCACGTCAGGCCTCGGGGTTTGCTTCGAGAGAAAGCAGGCCCTCGTTGATCTCACGCAGAGACACTGCCAGCGGCTTCTCGTCGGGCTGAACGTCGACGACGGGGCCCACGAATTGAATCATGTTCTGCTGAAGCTGCAGGTTGTAGGAGTTGATCTGGCGAGCACGCTTCGCGGCAAAAATAACCAGCGCGTACTTGGAATCGACGTGCTCCAGCAGATCGTCAATAGGCGGGGAGGTGATACCCACGGGCTGGGCAACAATTCCGGACATGCGTGTCTTCCTCTCAGTGGCAGATTCAGATAGATACTACTCCAGGCCAATGAGCACGGCCAGCTCACCCACCGCGCGCTCGACATCGTCGTTGATCACAACGTGGTCGAACTCGGAGGCCGCTTCCATTTCGACGCGGGCAGTGGCGAGCCTGCGCTCGCGCTCCTCCTGGCCCTCGGTGCCGCGCCCGATCAGGCGATGCTCGAGCTCCTCCCACGAGGGCGGGGCAAGGAAAATGAACTGTGCGTCGGGCCTGTTGACACGAACCTGGCGGGCGCCGGCCAGGTCGATCTCAAGGAGCACGGGCTTGCCCGCCGCGAGGGCTTCATCGACGGGTCCGCGAGGGGTGCCGTACTTGTTTTTTCCATGAACAAGCGCCCACTCCAACATCTCTCCCCCTTCGATCATCGAATCGAATTGCGCGGGGGAAACGAAGTAGTAGTGGACGCCGTTCAGTTCGCCTGGCCGAGGAGCACGAGTCGTCGCCGACACCGACACCAACAGGTGTGGGTAGCGCTCACGGAGAGCAGCGACAACTGTTCCCTTTCCAACAGCGGTTGGGCCAGCAAGGACTGTCAATTGAGCCTGAGTCATGGCTCAATTGTGCCATGCGTGCCCGTATCAGCCGAAACGCTCTACCAGTGCCTTGCGCTGGACAGGGCCGAGGCCGCGCACGCGCCTGCTCTGGGCGATCTTGTACTCGTCCATGAGGACGGCGGCAGTGTTCGTGCCGACGCGCGGCAGCGACTCCAGCAGCGAAACGACCTTCATCTTCGCCACGGCTTCGTCTGAATCAGCGAGTTCCAAAACCTCCGACAGGTTCATCGAGCGCGCCTTGAGCGCGTTCTTCACTTCGGCGCGACGCCTCCGTGCCTGCGTTGCCTTCTCGAGGGCCTGCGCCCTCTGTTCTGGCGTGAGATCAGGTAGTGCCATTCTGATCATCTCCTCGGTTGGGATCTTCGGTAAATAAACTATGTCACCTCTCAAAGCACTTGCGCCATCCCAAAACGCCGACTTCTGATTAACTCGACAGACTATTTCAGTGAATCAACTGTTGCAAGGTAGGCGTCGCGCAGTCCGGCTACACTTGGGCCCGCGCCCAGAATCGCACGGGATGACGAGGCTAATACGGCATCCTCTGCGCCCGCGAAAACCTGCCTGACCTGCACCGGACCGGCCCCCTGCGCACCCACTCCTGGAGCCAAAAATGCGCCCTTTAGTGCGGGCAAATCGATTCCTAGATGCTTCACGGCATCGCCCACGGTGGCGCCTATGACGATACCCGCAGGGCCAAGGTGCGATTGGTCACAGGAGGTGTTAAAGTCCGCCAGTTGGGACACGACCTGACCCGCGACGCTGCGTCCATCTTCTCCTCGGGCGTGCTGCACGGAGGCACCCTCGGGGTTCGAGGTGAGTGCCAGAACGAACACTCCCCTGCCCGTCTGCTTCGCAAGCTCGAGGGCGGGGGTCAGCGAGCCGACCCCCAGGTAGGGAGAGAGCGTGACCGCATCGCCGGCGAGCGGCGAGGAATCCGACAGATAGGCCGCTGCGTAGCCGGCCATCGTCGAACCGATGTCGCCACGCTTGGCGTCGACGATACACAGCGTTCCCACCTCACGGCAGGCCGCGATGACTTCCTCGAGGACCGCGACGCCGCGAGAGCCGTGGCGTTCGAAGAAGGCGGCCTGCGGCTTGAAGGCGGCGGCGCGCCCACCCAGGGCCTCGACGACGCGAAGAGAAAACTCTCGCACGCCGTTGGCATCATCGCCCAGGCCCCACTGCTCCAGGAGCGAGGCGTGCGGGTCGATGCCCACGCACACGGGACCGTGCTCGCGCATGGCGGCGTAGAGACGATCGCCGAAACCGAGGCGAACGGGCTGGGTAGCGGGGCGCGGGTTCATCGTGTTTCCTCCGATCGGATCAAGTCCCATTCCTGCAGGGAACGCACGGAGTAGGCTCCGCGCATACGCACCTCGATGGCCTGCACCATCGCGTTGAACGCCTGGAGCGTCGTGACGGCGGGACGATCCTGTGAGGCTGCGGCCGCACGGATCTGGTAGCCGTCGTTACGCGGGGCGCTGCGCTGAGGCGTGTTGACGACCAGGTCGATCGATCCCTCGTTGATGAGGTCGACGACCGTCGGCTCTCCCCCGTCGCCGCGGCCCTCAGAGGACTTACGAACTGATAGGGCCTCGATGCCATTGCGGCGCAGGACCGATGCTGTTCCGGAGGTCGCGAGGATGCTAAAGCCCATCTCGTGCATACGAGCGGCTGGCAGAACGATCGCTCGCTTGTCGGTGTCCGCAATCGAGATGAAGACGGTTCCCGACGTCGGCATGTCGGTTGAAGCGCCGAGCTGGGACTTAGCGAATGCCGTCGGGAAGTCGCGGTCGATGCCCATGACCTCGCCGGTTGAGCGCATCTCGGGACCAAGAACGGTATCCACGATTTCTCCGCCTGCCGTGCGGAAGCGCTTGAAGGGGAGGACCGCGGCCTTCACCGCGATCGAGCCACCGTCGCGAATCTCGCGAGCGTCCGTGTCAGGCAGCATCCCCTGCTCTCGCAGGGACGCTATCGTGGCGCCCACCTGGATGAGGGCAGCGGCCTTCGCGAGCTGTACGCCGGTCGCCTTCGACGCGAAGGGAACGGTACGCGAGGCGCGCGGATTGGCCTCGATGACGTAGAGGGTGTCGGAGAGCAGAGCGAACTGAATGTTGATCAGGCCGCGCACACCGACGCCGCGCGCGATGGCCTCGGTCGAGGCCGTGATGCGCTCCAGCTCGCGTGCGGACAGCGTCATGGGGGGCAGCACGCAGGAGGAGTCACCCGAGTGAATGCCCGCTTCCTCAATGTGCTCCATGATCGCACCCATGAAGAGCTCTTCGCCGTCGTACAGGGCGTCCACGTCGATCTCGATGGCCGCGTCGAGGAAGCGGTCGATGAGCAGCGGTCCGCGCGAGAAGAGTAGCTCGGAGTCGTGGCTGGCGAGGTACTCGCGAAGCGCGGGTTCGTCGTTGATGATCGCCATGCCACGTCCGCCCAACACGAAGGAGGGGCGCACGAGGACCGGGTAGCCAACCTCTTCGGCGACGGCGATAACCTGCTCGTGGGTGTTCGCGGTGTCGTGTGCGGGGGCAGGGCACTGCGCGGCCTCGAGCACCTTGCCGAACTCCTCGCGATCCTCGGCCAGATCGATCGCGCGCGGGCTTGTGCCCAGGATCGGCACGCCGGCGCGCTCCAGGTCGGCGGCAAGCGACAGCGGGGTCTGGCCACCGAGCTGGACAATCATGCCCTTGACGGGGCCGGCCGCGCACTCTGCGCGATAAATCTCGAGGACGTCCTCGAGCGTGAGGGGCTCGAAGTAGAGGCGGTCGGAGATGTCGTAGTCGGTCGACACCGTCTCTGGGTTGCAGTTGACCATGATGGTCTCGTAGCGGCCGCGCAGCGACATGGCGGCATGCACGCACGAGTAGTCGAACTCGATGCCCTGACCGATGCGGTTGGGGCCCGCGCCCAGGATGATGACGGCCTCGCGCTCGCGCGGGCGCACCTCGTTCTCCTGGTCATAGGTCGAATAGTGGTAGGGCGTGCGGGCGGCAAACTCGGCGGCGCAGGTGTCGACGGTCTTGAACACCGGACGAATGCCAAAGGCGCCGCGTACCTCACGCACCGTGTCCTCCGACAGGCCACGCATGGCAGCGATCTGGCGGTCGGAGAAACCGTGGCGCTTCGCCTCGGCCAGGACGTCACCCGTGAGGGCCTCGGCCTCGCGAATGCGGGTGGCGACCTCGTCGAGCAGGAATATCTGGTCGAGGAACCACGGGTCGATCTTCGTCGACTCGAAGAGTTCCTCGAGGGTCGCGCCGCCACGAATAGCCTGCTGCACCTGGACGAGACGTCCCTCGGTACCAACGGCCGCGGCCTCGACGAGCGCGCGGGTCTCCTCGGGGGTGGGCGCCTCGCCGTCCCAGTGGAACTGCACGCCGCCCTTATCGATCGAACGCAGCGCCTTTTGCAGAGCCTCCGTGTAGGAGCGGCCGATCGCCATGGCCTCGCCCACGGCCTTCATCGAGGTCGTGAGGGTGGGATCGGCGGCCGGGAACTTCTCGAACGTGAAGCGCGGGACCTTGACGACCACGTAGTCGAGCGTCGGCTCGAACGAGGCCGGGGTCGAGCCCGTGATGTCGTTGGGAATCTCGTCGAGCGTGTATCCAGTGGCAAGGCGCGCGGCGATCTTCGCGATCGGGAAGCCCGTCGCCTTCGAGGCCAGAGCGGAGGAACGCGACACGCGCGGGTTCATCTCGATAACGATGATGCGGCCCGTCTCGGGGTGAATCGCGAACTGGATGTTACAGCCGCCCGTGTCCACACCCACGGCGCGAATCACGGCGATACCGATGTCGCGCAGGCGCTGCATCTCGCGGTCGGTGAGGGTCAGCGCCGGGGCAACCGTGATCGAGTCCCCCGTGTGCACGCCGACCGGGTCGACGTTTTCGATCGAACACACGACCACGACGTTGTCCGCCTTGTCGCGCATGAGCTCAAGCTCGTACTCCTTCCAACCGAGGATCGACTCCTCCAGGAGCACCTCGGTCGTGATGGAGGCGGCCAGGCCCT
>ERZ772998.203-NODE-203-length-14116-cov-3.18029_pt1 | contig 14116 bp, 15 predicted proteins | sample MGYA00580669_ERZ772998 | MGnify/ENA primary metagenome ERZ772998 (study PRJEB29015, sample SAMEA2738052) | human oral metagenome | biome: human oral; feature: human-associated habitat; material: saliva | place: China | collected 2226 ... | reverse complement strand
GACGCTTTGAGGGATTTGAAACTTGGAAGGGTGAAATACCAGAGCGTACTAACGGTGTTGCTGTAGCACAGGAAGAAGGCAACTGTACGCCATATGCAATATTTAATATTCAGGAGCGTGTGCAGATGTTCGTTGAACCTGGAACTCACGTTTATGAAGGTATGATAGTCGGTATGAACTCTAGAGGCGATGATATGGTAGTAAATCCATGCAAGGCAAAGAGAGTATCTAATATGCGTGCGGCGGGCAGCGATGACACGATTAAGCTAACACCACCGCGAACATTTACCCTGGAGGAGGCACTCGAATTCATCAATGGAGATGAACTCGTAGAGGTAACACCAGAGGATATCAGACTTCGCAAGAAGCTTCTCAAAGAGATTGAGAGGCGCAAAGCTGGTAATAGAAATAAATAGTCATGTTATCACGTTCGAAAGTATTTATACTAAGGACATGATTAAAATATTGAGGTAACGAAAGGAGAAATTGGTAACATGAAGATTCTTGTAATCAACCCTGGAGCAACATCCACAAAGATTGCTGTATACGAGAATGATCAGGAGCTTATGCGCGTAGGTATTGACCACGATGCAGCTGAGATGGACAAGTATGCAAACATCGTAGATCAGATGCCATTCCGTCGCGACGTAATAATGAAGACGCTCGATGCTGAAGGCTACAAACTGGAAGATTTTGACGCAATTTGCGGTCGTGGTGGGCTATTCAAGCATATTCCATCTGGGACTTATCTCGTAAACGATGCAGTTATCAGAGATATTAAGAACCCACCTTATGGTGAGCATGCTGCTAACCTAGGAGCATATCTAGCAAAAGAGCTAGGTGATAAAGTTGGCATTCCTGCTTTCTTCGTTGACCCTGTTTGCGTAGACGAACTTGATGATGTTGCTAGATACTCTGGACTAAAGGGTATGGAGAGACAGAGCTTCTTCCATGCGCTTAACCAGAAGTCAGTTGCTAGAAAGGCAGCAAAGGAAATAGGAAAGGCTTATGAAGACCTCAACCTAGTTGTAGTTCACCTCGGAGGTGGAGTATCTGTTGCAGCTCACAAGAAGGGCAGAGTTGTAGATGTATACAACGTAAAGGACGATGGTTCTATGGGTATGGATAGAGGTGGTGCTCTTCCTGCAAATGCTCTCGTTAACCTATGCTTCTCTGGAAAGACTAAGGCTGAAGTAAAGAAAATCATCGGTCATGAGGCTGGTGTATTCTCATACACAGGAACTAAGGATTTCCGTACAGTAGAGAACAAGGCATTTGACGAAGGAGATAAGGAATGCTTAGGTGCATTCAGAGCTATTGCTTACCAGCTATCTAAGGATATCGGCGCTATGTCTGCCGTTCTTCACTTCGATGTAGATGCAATTGTGTACACCGGTGGAATGGCTTATAGTGATAGATTCTGTGAGGAAATCACTTCCTACGTAGGTAAGGTTGCTCCAGTTCTAAGATTCCCAGGAGAGGAAGAGATGAAGTCTCTTGCTGATGGTGCACTCAGAGCTCTCGAGACAAAGGAGTACAAGATTTACGAATAGTAAACTTTTGAATCGATTTCGAAGTTAAATAAAAAAAGCGGACGGCAGCGCCGTCCGCTTTGTCATTATGCTTATGATTGCAGCTTTGATTTCATTATATCTAAGATAGTCTCCTCTGTTTTGATCATGCCAGGTGAGGCGATTAATCCCATATTACGCATAGTTTCTTCAGGAGTTGAACCATTGATGCCGTGTAGGTTTTCTATGCATATACCAGACATTGCAAAGTCTTTTGAACGAAAAGCCGTATCTACAGCTGAGACACCCTTCATAACACATCCATGGTTTCCTCCGTCACAAATCATCCCAGTGATGCTACTCGCCATGTTGTTAAGGCATCTAGATATCGCTTCAGTATCACCACCGTCAAGGTATACAAGCGCAGAAGCCATGCCACTTCCAGCAGCGATAGCGCATCCGCAAAATGCAGATAGCTTCCCAGAATATTCTTTTATATATGTACAGACTAGATAGCTGAGAGCGGTTGCTCGGATAAGTTTCTCCTCTTCGATATTATGGATTTTACAGTAGCCATATAGAGGAAGTGTAGCTATGATTCCATGTGCACCAGATCCAGTAATACTCATCGCTGGAGCATCAAGTCCTAGCACTCGTGCTTCAATCGTAGCATTGCACAGAAGGTTAGCGGTGTCGACATCATTGTTGCTGATGGTTTTATTTCCATTTTTTGCAAAAAGGGATTTGGCAAAAGTCGTTCTATCGCTCGCCAGAGAAACCTCGTATAAGTTCAAATTTACCTTGTATGCATCTTTGATAAACTCGATATCTTCAAAAGGAACTTCATTTACAAGATCAACGAAGTCCTGGAGAGTGTACTTATGAATAATAGGTGCTTCAGCTGATTTTGACTGCTCCTCGGTGTATGAATCGCTGCCTCGCACAATCTCTCCGTTGTGCTTTATACACGTGATATTGGTGTGGCTATCCCAGATGATAACCTCGGCAGACTCATCGCCGCAGCGGGCAACTGCTTCTATGTGTATGCGGCTACTCACTTCTGACAGAACAACTGTTATTCGGCCTTCGGCAATCATCTTCTCAGCGGCTTTATTATCAGCAGGAGTGACTGACGAAAGACACTCGAGCCCCATAGAAGGGTCGGCTGCGATTGCACCTAGTGCGGCAGCGTATAGGTTACCTACGTGAGGACTGCTCGGAATACCACAGGTAAAAGCATTCTTGTATATACCGCTATTAAGTCTAAGCTCGATGCTCTCTACCTCGCCGCTGAGGTACGAACAAGCCGTGGAAACAGCAAAAGCTATAGCACCTGGTTCAGTTACACCTAGTGCAGGCTTCATATCAGATTTTAATAGTTCTATAAGCTCGTGCATTTGATACTCCTTTCTGTGTATTTACATAATACCATACACGTGAATATAATAACGGCTTGCGTTTAGATTCCGTTTATGTTAATCTAGTTAGGCATGATTTGAATATGATTGCGTTAGCCACGTGTGGAGGATTGACCGAGTGGCTAAGGAGCCTGATTGGAAATCAGGTAAGGCGTAACAGCCCCGTGGGTTCGAGTCCCATGTCCTCCGCCAATATGACTAGAACCGTTGAATTATCAACGGTTCTTTTATTTATACACGAATTATACACGAATTTTATTAAGAATAGATAAAGCCTTGTCTTCTTCCTGGGGGTAGAAGTGGCTATATGTATTAAGTATCTGCTCTATGTTACTGTGTCCGAGCCTACGACTTATCTCTAGGATATTAACACCATTATTAGCTAATAGTGATGCATGACTGTGTCGGAGTTACCGCAAGGGCGCATACTCGTATCATAACCACCTTGATTCTGAGACTAACTACTCATTCAGTGAAGATGACGTAGCAGGATTCACTGCAAATAAAGAGGCATATATGAGAGCGTCCGACAGCACATACTCTTATGAGATGCGAAGACGAAGTGATACCGTTGATATGTCGTGGGATGAGGTGTACCATAGACACAGAGAGTTGTTTAGAGTGGAGAGCTATAAGGGATCTGTTAATAATACCGATTTTGACATAGACGTGGACGGGGATGATTATGTTATGCGATTGCTGAGCAGGGAGCTATAATTTGACTATGAGCGGAAAATTAAATGAGAAACACCCAGATGCAGCGAAGTACAAGGATGAGGCTGACGCAATATGGGCGGCCTTCAACCGCGAGTGCGAAAAAATCGAAGATAATTATGGTGGAATACGAAAAGAAACTGCCCGTTTTATTTTAAAGGATGAAAGACCATTGATTAAAAAACTGAGCAATGATATGGACAGTTTGAGGAAGAAGTACAAGCATGTTTTTAAATAAAACTTGTGCTTGACTTGCATAGCCTTAAGCGGTTCAAGGGTGGCTATAAGAATCAGATATCCAAAGAATATCAGGAATATTTATAGGCCAGATTATTCAACCATTCCAACTGTAGGATGGGTACAAGATTCCAAGGGTTGGTGGTACAGGACTAAAGAAGGTAACTACTATAAATCAACCTGGGCGCAACTAGATGGTGCATGGTATTATTTTGATAGTTCAGGCTATGCTGTTACTGGCTGGCAGCAAATTAAAGACAAATGGTACTATCTCAACAGCGATTGTAAGATACACACGGGGCGGCTGTCAATTAATGACAAATGGTATTATTTAGAACCTAACGATGGAAGTGCCTATATAAATGGTATGCATGCGATATCGGGCAAAAATTACTACTTTAACTCTGATGGAGCTATGCAGGTTGGTTGGGTAAAAACTGACAATGAATGTCAATTCTACAATGATAATGGTAGTAGAGTTGAAAAAGGATTAGTTATGGGCGATAATGCTGTCTTTGCTGTCAAGGGTGGAAAGCTTATCACTAATGGAACGGTAGACATTAAAGCAGACAAAGACGGAGCTATTTCCGTTATGTAATTGAGAGGGTAGCTCCCTCTCTTTTTTTATTGCAAATTTTTTAAAAAATATTAATAAAACTACTGACATATACGGCAATGCGTGTTAATATAATTCCAGAAAGGAGGTAGAAAGATGAGAAATAAAAAAAGCAGCAACAAGGCTGAAATGTTTAACCTCATCACTGCAACTATCAATCTGATAGCTTCGTTGACTACATTGATTATAGCAATAAGATATGGTTAAGACAAGGGGGATAACATAATCCCCAGCTCATCTAAAAAAGATAAAATGAAGATATTAGCAATAACATTAAGTAGCATAGCGATTGTATTATCAATCTGTTCTATCATTATTACTTTAAAAAGGAGATAGTTATAATGGAACTAAAGGAAATGCGAAAGCTCCTTGGATTATCACAATCAGCATTTGGCAAAAGATACAACATACCTGTAAGGACAATTCAAGATTGGGAGAGTGGTCATAGAAAAGCCCCAATATATGTTCTTGAATTATTAGAAAGAGTAGTGACAGAAGACTCTGAGGCTGAAACACATTAATTGCGTATTTACGATGGAAGGGGGGCAATTATAGCCCTCTTTTTTTATGCAATAATGATGGGGCGAGAAGCCACGGGTTCCCGTGTCCGCCAAAATGATTATAATCATTGACTTTTCAATGATTGTTTTAGTTTTATGTACGAGTTATACATGCTTATAAAGCAATCAGGTTGCAGACTATCATATAAAAACCAGGTGACCACCTCGCGTAGGGTAAGCACTCACCTGGTATATCCATCTTTTAAAGATGGTGTTTTCATTAAATAATTAATATAACAAAATGTCAATAGGATACCTTAGCTTATATTATTAGCACATTAATACTGCCGAATTTTTTATAGACAATTATTGATACCTATTATTGTATGATATAATACAGAAAAATTTTATTTAAGTATAAAAGAAATCAAATTAACTAAATCAACTTCAAATGGTATCAAACGAATTCCTAGTTTAAAAGTGTTCTAGGAAATCGCTAATACAATTGAATTTGTATTCTATTCAATTTAAAGGAGAAAACATGTTTACTTTTAACCATTTTAACTTCAACGTCCTAGATTTAGATCGTAGCCTTGAGTTTTACGATAAGGCGCTTGGACTAAAGCCAGTTAGAGAAAACCATGGCGACAACTTTACTTTAGTTTATCTTGGCGACGGTAAAAACGATTTTCAGCTGGAACTCACGTATTTACACGACCGCAAGGAGCCATATGAACTAGGAGAACTCGAGTATCATCTTGCAATGACTACTGATGATATTGAAGCTTCTGTTAAACTTCATGAGGAGTTAGATTGCATTGTTTTTGTTAATGAGGGGATGGGAGTATATTTTATCGAAGATCCAGACGGATATTGGATTGAGATTATACCGGCAAAATAATGATTTAAAATGATGCTAAGTTGTTGTTTATCTATAACTTTCAACCTCTTTTGAAAAGTCGGTCGACTTATATTGAGACATTTAAGTAAATCTCTTACTTCTTGCTTTAGGGTTGTCGAGCCAATCACCTCTCTAATTTAAAAATAGTACAGATATATTACACGTCATTAAAAAATATAAGCTTATTTTTTAATGAAAGTAATAAATTTAATTATATATTTAAAAAATACTCTATAAATTTGAATAGCTTTTAACCTCCTTGCACATAATAAAAACAATTCACATCGAACTCCCATCTATACGATATAATCATGCCAAAGGTTAATAGGGTGGGGATATGAAGTACACAATCGGAGAAGTAGCTAATTTCTTGCACTTATCCAGAGATATGATTCGCTACTATGAGAAAAGAGGCGTGATTGTCTCGGAGCGCAATGAAAGCAACAATTACCGCACCTATGACAATATGGCGGTTTTTGAGTTACTTGATACAATTCAGCACAAAAATCTTAATCTGAGCATTAGAGAAATCGAGTCGATGCGGCATGGTGATTATGAACACAATATGTCGTGTTATCTGGATAGATATTATGATGAACTTAAGAGCGAAATAAGTTTTGGTACCACGCTACTAAAGCGCATAGAAGAACTCAAATCTAGGTATGAAACGAGTAATCAGAACATCGGTAGCTATTGGATAAAGAGTGTGCCTGGTCGCTATAGATACCACGTTGTAGATAGTATTAGTGGGGAATTTGGTGCTATAGAACTTGAAGCATCAATCAGTGATGTATTGTTCTCAGATTACGTAAACCCTTTTGTGGATTATGGTTTTACTTCAATCGATGATACGGAGTCGTGGCATGCGGTTATATCAGAATCATACACAGATGAACTATCCATAGATTTGCCTCATGGATACGAGTATGAGCCAGAGGGAATTTATCTGTGCTCTCTTGTAAATATTGGCTCTGTAAAAAAGTTTGATATGTCGGCAATCGATATGTTCCGTAAGGATGTCAGTGAAAACTATAGTGAAATGGGTGCGATTAATCCGGTAAGGGGTATCATAGCTAGCAGGATCAAAAAAGCCGGAGAACTTCACGTGGTGATGGAACTTCAGATAAAGATTGGCTAATGAAAAGTCGATAGCATTGGTATGAATGAATCTTGGAGTAAATCCAAGGTTTTTGTATGCAAAATTATTCAAATAAGCTCTATATATTTTTATGATACATCAAATCTAAAAATGCTATAAAACATAAGCATTTTATAAAAAAAGAAAATAATCACTTGACACTAGAATAATTCCATACCATAGAATTAATTTGCATAAGATAGGTGCCATAATAGCGATAGTCAGTAGATTATTGTACTGCGTCATCGCTTTCAAGGCATGTGCCCAAAGTAGTGGGTGCTGGCCATATATTAACACAGGTCGAAATATTCCTAACTCCATATTTCGCACATGCAAAAAGGTCTGATTCCTAGAATCAGGCCTTTAGCATTTTGTTTTCTTGAATTAAAGATGACATCTTTTAGATAACTATGCACCGTGCAATTTTATGTTGTTAAAATACAGTGCTAGAAAATAATTTAGATTCCCAATTTCATTCTAATTATCCCCAGTATTAGTAGGTGTACAGGATAGAATAAATAGTTCAAAATCTTATACTGCTTTCCGCGTTCTCCGTTATAAGTGAGAACGAATCCATATCCAAGTAGTGCCCATGGTTCCTTGATCATCGAAACAAAACAGAATGGAATTGCCAGTAACTCTCTCCCATGGAATAAATAGAAAAAGTATGCAATCAGGATTCCGTGGTAATCATAGTCGACACTAAAGTACAAGGAGAGCGCGATACCTGCTAGGATGACGAAAAGAGATGCGAGGTACCAAAAAGCCATATGTAAAGACTTCATCTTTTCCTTAAGTATATCTATAATCCAGATTGTTATAAGCATGAGTGCAAGCGTAAACATCACGTTGCTCCAATTCTTTTCGTAGAATTCTGCGCTTGTAAACATGTCAAAAGGCACCTCAGAAATAGCTCCGAACAATAGGAGTGTTCCGAGGTATCGCCATTTATTACGTGTTTTGAAATAACCCTCTACAAGTAGAAAGGCAAATATAGGGAAGGCAATTCTACCTAGTATATCAAATACATCGCTTAAGACATTCAGTTTTCCACCCGTAAGATTCGGGTATATAAGGGCTTTGTTTGTATGATCTATCAGCATCGAGATAAATGCTATATACTTGAGCTGTGCACCAGACAAGACTTTCAGTTTGTGTAGTTTTGAACTGTCCATTATTAATTCTCCTAATCTCGTAATGAGTACGTTCATTGTCTATAAATATAGCATTTAAAAACCGTTCTTCATAGTAGGTTGTGTGCAATTTAATAAATGCTTAATAATGGGATATTCTGATACTAATTATTGAAAAATAAAAAATAATAACTGGCGATATAAAAAAGGTTTATAATCCTAGAAGTGCTGTAAAATACGTATTTATGAGATTGAATTTATGCATGGCCAGGTGTAAAATCCTCTAAAGTGAACTGGTATAATTATTTTAAGAGTGCATTAGCGCAAGTAAAATGATTTATCGCATGCAGCACGAATTTTGATACTTAAAGAGTAGGTGGAGAGCAGATATGGAAATTATTAAGGAATTACCGGAGGTATTTGAGGAGTTCTCGGAACAGAGAAGAAACTCATTCTTAAGCGTTAAAGAAATCAAGGAGTCGGGCACACCGGTTATAGGCGCATACTGCACCTATTTTCCGCAGGAAGTTGCTATGGCAGCAGGGGCAGCACCTATAGGCTTATGTTCTATGTCGGATGAAGCTATTCCTGAGGCCGAAAAAGATTTGCCTGCAAATCTATGTCCGCTAATTAAGGCGAGCTATGGATTTGCAAAATCTGATAAGTGTCCTTATTTCCATTTTTCCGACGTAGTTGTAGGTGAAACGACTTGCGATGGTAAGAAGAAAATGTATGAGCTCATGTCTGATTTTAAGGAACTTTACCTAATGAATCTTCCTAATAGTCAGGACGAAGAAGGTAGGAAGCTGTGGCGTACAGAAGTAGTTAAGTTTATCAAGTATTTGGAAGAAAAGTTTGGTGTTGAAATTACAGAAGATAAGCTTCGAGATGCTGCAAGGCTCAAGAATAGGGAGAGAGATGCACAGAGGAAGGTTTCTGAAGTGATGATGCATGACCCGGCACCTATAACAGGAGAAAATCTATTCAATGCTGTATATGGCAGCACATTTAAATTTGATAAAGAAGAGCTCGTCGAATCACTTAATTCTTTGACTAACCGAATTGAAGATGAATACAATCATGGCAATATGTTAGATAAGCGTTCTAGAATTTTAATAACAGGATGTCCGATGGGGAGTGGAACCATGAAGGTCGTGAATGCCATAGAGAATAATGGTGGCGTTGTGGTATGTTACGAGAACTGTTCTGGGTATAAGAATTTTGATAGACTTGTGGATGCAGAGGCTGATGATATAATAGGAGCGATAGCAGATAGATATCTTAAGATTGGCTGTTCAGTGATGACTCCAAATAAGAATAGGTACGAACTGCTAGGGAGACTAATCGATCAATATAATGTAGACGGAGTAGTGGATATGTCGCTTACGGCCTGTCTGACATATAATATTGAATCTAAATCGATAGGAAAATTCGTAACAGAGGAGAAGGGGATTCCGTACCTGAGCGTAGAAACGGATTATTCTAAGGCAGATGTCGGGCAGCTTAATACTAGAATTACTGCTTTTCTAGAGATGATATAAAAGTATTTAGTCATCTCGGAAGCTGGTTTAAATTAGCATCATGCTTTCTGTAAGAATTTTAGTAAGAAGGTATATTGGAAACTAGATACGATAATAAGAATAAGAATAAAAGAAAAAGAATTTACATATGGATGACTATTGCAATCGTTGTGGTTGCAATAGTTTCTTTAATGTGGTTTTTTATCTCTGATAGAGGAACTGGAGAGTGCCGTAGCAGAAGCAAAGATATCTATAATAGCAAAAGTGTATATGTATACAACTTGACTGACGGCAAAGTAGAGATTGACGTTAACGGCAATAAGAAGCTGCCTATAGCATCGCTGACTAAGCTGATGACCTGCCGAAAGGCTCTCATTATTATGCGAAGCAAGGGTCTTGTCCTTGATGATAACGGGCAGGTAAGTGCAGAAGCGGTTAAAATTGTCAAGCGGCAAAAAGAGTTTATGGTGGGTTATGATGTGGATGAGAGCACCGATTTAAATGATCTCTTCTATGCAATGATTATGAGATCTGATGGCGCGTGTGCAAATTCTATAGCTAGCATGATGGGTGGTAATATAAACCATTTTGTAAGTGAAATGAATGATGAAGCAAGTGTAATAGGGCTTTCTGATACGCATTACGAGACACCGGATGGTGTTTATAAGAGAGGGGAGTACTCGACTGCTTCAGACGTTGCGAAATTACTCAAGGAATCGCTACCGGATAAAGACTATTACAAATTTTTCACTACGCCGACTTATGTATCGACAAAGACTGAGCGTCACCCTGATGGTATAAAACTATCAAATGACGTTATTTCAGCATTTAATAAGCATAAGACTAAAAGTTTTAAGGTTCTCGGTGGTAAGTTTGGATATACAAGAGAAGCTGGTAAGAGCATAGCTGTATTAGCGGAAAAGAATGGCAAAAAGTACATAGTCATTACATTGGGATGCTACAACAAAGGCGGTAATCATGGTCATATGGATGATGTTCTAACAGCGATGAAAAAGATTAATGGGTAAATTTATGATCAATAATTATAAATCTTCACATGTAGAAAAGTTTAAAAAGCTAAAAGCGCCTGAAAAAGACGGTTTCTACACATATATATTGCTTTGCGATGATGGTACTTTATACACGGGATGGACGGTAAATCTAGCTAAAAGAATTGATACTCACAATAGTGGAAATGGTGCAAAATACACTAGTATACGTGTCCCTGTAGACTTAGTGTATTACGAGGAGTTTGATAACAGAAACGAAGCGATGAGCAGAGAGTGGCACATAAAAAAGATGACAAGGGAAGCTAAAGTGCAGCTAATTACAAAGCTAGAATCATAGGTAATGCCATTTAAAATAATATACAAATAATAGACACATTATTTGTAGTGTGGTATAATTTTCACATTGATGCATGATTATTAGGGGAATCGTGCATCAACTTTTTGTACTAAAATACTTTTACTTTATACGTTATTACTATGCGGACTTATTATTAGGGAGAAAAAATATGGAAAATGCTATTAACAATATAGTGCTCATGATAAGTGATGTGCTATATAAGCCTTGGATTGTGCCACTGCTACTCCTTGCTGGTGGATTGTACTTTACAATTCGCACCAGATTCATGCAGATAAGCATGTTCAAGGATTCAATTAAAGTTGTATCTGAGAAACCGAAGAGCGAAAACGGTATTTCGTCATTCGGCGCGCTCATGGTTTCCACTGCATCTAGAGTCGGCACCGGTAATATCATCGGTGTTGCTACAGCTATTATCCTTGGCGGTGCTGGTTCAATCTTCTGGATGTGGATTACTGCCATTTTTGGTGGAGCGTCGGCATTTGTTGAGTCTACGCTTGCTCAGATTTACAAGAAGAAAAACAGCGATGGGTCTAGCTACGGCGGACCGGCATACTATATGCGAGATGCGATTAGGTTCAAAGGCCTCGGAAAGGCGCTCGGAGTATTCTTCTCTATAATCATAATATTTACATATGCAGTCGGCTATAATATGTTAGCCGCTTATAATCTGCAGTCGACATTTAGCACCTTCAGTTTCTATAATCAGAATTCGCCAAAAGTTATCGGTGTGATTCTTGCGATTGCGTTTGGAGCGATAGTAATAGGTGGAGCAAAGAGATTATCAGATGTAACAAAGATACTTGTACCGGTAATGGGAGTCATCTATGTTGGTGTAGCGCTTGTGGTTATCCTCATGAATATCAAGAACGTTCCTCACATGTTCCAGCTTATTTTTGCAAATGCTTTTGATTTCAAAGCAATCTTCGGTGGGTTCACGGGGTCTTGCATAATGTTTGGTGTAAAGAGGGGGCTATACTCTAACGAAGCAGGTATGGGATCTGCGCCTAATGCTGCCGCTACAGCAGATGTATCTCACCCTGTAAAGCAGGGACTTGTTCAGATGCTGTCGGTATTTATCGATACGCTACTTATCTGTTCAACAACTGCATTCCTATGCTTAATTACGGATGTAGATCCTCAGAAATATGTCGATGGAGATGCTGCAAACGCTGCGGGATACGTACAAGCTGCTATTCATTCGACACTCGGCAATTTCGGACCTATATTTATCGCTATATCGATGTTCTTCTTTGCTTTTACTACGCTAATTGGAAACTACTCATATTGCGAAGGGTGCCTGGCATTTGTACTGAAGAGAAATCTCAAGAGACAGGAAGCACTTGTGTTTAGATGTATTGCTATTGTGCTCATATATGTGGGTGCTGTGTCGCAGGCTGACCTCGTGTGGAATATGGCTGATATGGCACAAGGATTTATGGTAATTACTAACATGCCGGTAATTTTATTCCTAGGTGGAACTGCTGTTAGATGCTTGAATGACTACAGGAAACAAAAGCATGCTGGCCTTGATCCGCATTTTATCGCTTCAGATATCGGAATACATGATGAGACGGATTTCTGGAAATAGTTGATTCGGTAGAGTCTAGAGATAACACATATTTTAATATATTAGGGACCGCTACTTGCAGAAGCATGTAGCGGTCTCTTGATGTTGTGTGGGGTAAGTGATAACATTAAAAATGTTCATAAGCAGTAGTGTTGGAGGTCTAAAACATGAGAAAGGGCAAACGCGTTCTTATAACAGATGGTGTAAATGCTGGTGGTGAGATGCTAGTGAGAAGCTTTGCATCGCACGGTGCATCTACAGCTTTCTTTTACAGCAATTCATACGACAAGGCCATTGCTCTTAGTAAAGAGGTAAGCGCACTTAATATTAGGTGTAAAACATCTAAACTTGATTCGCTGTGGTCAGCACTTGAAGTACTAAGAGGATATTTCGATGATGAGTTTGATGTGCTTGTGTTTAATATTGATATTTCTGACAATACTAGCTTCGACAATATGGATGGTGATAAATGGCGTAACATGGTGATTGCAGAGATTGATGGACTCTTCTATACGATTAGAGCTCTCAGACCGTTTCTGAATCGACGCTGTGGCAGTATTATAATAACAGCCGCAAAGAATGAGAACTCAGGGTTCGCCTGCGATATACTCGAATCGTATATTAGGGGATTGACAATATCTCTCTCTAAATCGCTGAATGATGCAAATATTAACGTCAATGCTATTATATATGAGAATGTAGAGGATGTGGGAACACATGTTGCAGATGCAACTAGGCAGCTTGCATCAAACAGCTCATCATTTATGACAGGGCAAATAATTCAACTGTAGAGTAGAAAAGGGGACTTATATGAGATTCAAGACACATTATAATATCAGATCGTATGAAGTCGACCTACATGGTGCGCTTAAACCGATGCAGCTTATGCAGCTTCTTCAGGAATCTGGTGATAGACAGATGAGAGAAGAGGCGGTAGCATACGATGAGCTATATAACAAAGAGCATAAAGCTTTTGTGGTAAGTCGAATGAGTATTGAGGTGTTTAGACCAGTTGAAAAGTATTACGACGTGGACGTAGAAACGTGGATTATTCCTGGTAAAGGTGCGAATTTTCCGCGCGGCTATGAAATGTATAAGGGTGGTCAGTTGGTTGCAAAAGCCATCTGCAACTGGGCTCTCGTTGATACCGTTACGGGAAAGCTTATAGCTAGCAAAGATTATGATATGGGTACCTATTCGATGGATGAGGCTCCGGAACTCTCGATTCCAAGAAGGTTTAGAATTCCTAAAGAGCTAAAGTTTCAAGAGGTTGAGAGTTCAAAGGTGGCGATGTCGATGATAGACATTAATATGCATATGAATAATACTGTATATGCATCAAAGCTGTACGATAATATTGATGATGCAGAAAAGTATTTCATTACATCGATTAATCTTAGGTACGTTCACGAAGCGCCGCTGGGCAGCGAGTTTAAGGTCTATCGTAGCGATGCTGTGGATCCTGGGGAAATGGATTATAGGGCGGAAAAGCT
>ERZ772998.198-NODE-198-length-14243-cov-3.18424_pt1 | contig 14243 bp, 10 predicted proteins | sample MGYA00580669_ERZ772998 | MGnify/ENA primary metagenome ERZ772998 (study PRJEB29015, sample SAMEA2738052) | human oral metagenome | biome: human oral; feature: human-associated habitat; material: saliva | place: China | collected 2226 ... | reverse complement strand
GACTGTGTACCATTCGTGATAGTAGTTGGTGTCACAGGAGTTACAACAGCAGCAGGTCTGGAATTCGCATTCTTAGGGTCTGAACCCTTTGCGGTCTCTACTGTATCTGGTACGCCATCTCCGTCATCGTCTGTATCTGTGATATCTGGGTCACCGTCACCATCTGTATCCCTTAGTACTGTAATCTCTACAGTTTTGGTGATTTTAGTTCCATCTGGATTCGTAACTACTACAGGAATCTCAAACTTACGCTTTTCCTCTGTACTACCCCAATCTGTTACATTTGGTGTACCACTAATGGTTTTAGTCCCTGGATTGTAAGTCACACCATTTGGTAGCTTACTATTATCTACTGTAACTACAGACGCTGCATTTCCAGGTGTTACTACAATATTTGTAATTGCTGTCTTATCATTAACCGTCTGTGTCCCATTTGTGATAGTAGTTGGAGCAACAGGTGTCACAACAGCAGCTGGAATAGATCTTGCGCTCTTAGGATCAGAACCTTGTGTCTTTTCTGCGAGATCGGTATATCCATCACCGTCATCATCCGGATCTGTTATATCTGGATCACCATCTCCATCTGTATCTCTAAGTACGGTGATTTCTACGATTCTAGTAATCGATGAACCATCTGAATTTGTAACAACTATAGGAATTTCGTACTTGCGCTTTTCTTCATTGCTACCCCAGTTAGTAACATTAGGTGTTCCAGTTATTGAGAGAGTTCCTGGATTATATGTAACTCCCGGTGGAAGTTTTGTACTATCAACATGTTCAGTCGAGTCAATATCTATCGTTCCAATAGTTATATCATTAATAGCATGTCTATCAACAACAGTCTGTACTGGATTAATAATATTTAATGGATCTGCTGGAGTAATCGTACCTGCTGGTATAGAGTGACTGTTCTTCGGATCAGATCCTTTTGTCGTCTCCTCTGTATCAGAGTATCCATCTCCATCATCATCCGTATCAGTGATATCTGGATCGCCATCACCATCTGTATCTCTAAGTACGGTGATTTCTACTGTCTTTGTAATCTTAGAGCCGTCTGGATTCTTAACTACAACAGGAATTTCAAACTTACGCTTTTCTTCTGTACTACCCCAATTTGTTACATTTGGTGTACCACTTATTGTCTTTGTACCTGCATCATAAGTTACTCCGCTTGGTAACTTACTGTTATCAACGGTAACAGTTGCGCCAGAAGCTCCCGGTGTTACAACTATATTCGTAATTGCCGTTTTATCATTAACCGTCTGAATCGGATTTGCAACCGTAGTCTGAGCAATCGGTGTTATCATACCTGCCGGTACTGACTTTGAATTCTTTGGATCGGATCCCTTAGCTGTTTCTTCAGAATCTAGGTATCCATCTCCATCATCATCAAGATCAGTAATATCTGGTATACCATCCTTATCGGTATCCCTCTGAACTGTGATTTTGAATGTCTTTGTAGTAGTATTTCCTGCTGGATCTTTAGCCTCTACCGTAACTGTAATTTCACGAGTTTCCTCATTACCATGCCAGTCAGTGACTTTAGGAGTACCACTTATTTTTCCATTCGAATACTGAACTCCAGTCGGTAAATCTTTAACCGTAACAGTAGCAGTAGGATCATCAGTTGTAACAGTAATCTCTGTTATCGGCTGCCCTTCGATAACTGTCTGGTCTCCAATGTTATCAATTACTGGTGCCTTGTTATCTTTCCATACAGCAAAGACTTCTTTGGCTTCAGTAATATTCTTTAGAATATCCGAATCTGCCTCAGTAGCACCAGCCGTTGCAGCCCATCCCATAAACTTGTAACCATCTCGGGTAGGCTCTTCTGGCTGAGTTGCTTTTCCGTTTACTGCTGATACTACCTTGTCTGCATTCGTACCGTCTGCCCATTTTCCGCCATTAGTATCAAATGTGACTTTTATAGCACCAACATTTACCTTGGTGCTCGAAACCATAGGATTCTTTCCATCCGGTGAGTAAGCTACAAGTATAACTTTATCACCGTCTGCAAAAGTTCCAGCTGGAACGTTTATACTAAATTTTCCATCTTTCAAATCAGAAAAAGGTATTGTAGTCTCTGCCTTCGCCGTCTCGTGAGTGTAATCTGTATCATCAGCGACGTATTTATAGGCTTTTACAATAACGTTACCCGCATCAGTGTTGGTAGCGGTTAGCTTCTTAGTTTCATCTGCAGGGTTATTATAAATTGTCTTTGGAACAGTTCCCTTGATTGTCTCTGCTCTATTTGCTTCGATGTTCGTCGTTGTTACATTTGGCTTCACAACCAGATACGAATTAGCCTTTGTCGGATCAGTCTTATCTGTTAGGTATTCCTGACCATCAGGAACTCCATCGCCGTCAGTATCAACGTTATACTTATCAGAACCTATTTCGTCTTCTACAAAGTCAAATAGACCGTCCTTATCAGTGTCAAGAACCTCTAGGAATGCGTTAGTATACGAGTGCTGAATTCTCTTATTAGGCTTCCCACCGTCAGGCTTCCTGATTCCCTTAAATACATTTGTAGAATCTACAAAATCAGCTGTGAGCCATGACTCAAAGTTAAGCTGCTGGTTATTAGCAGTGATATAATCATTGAGAGCCTTTGCGAACTCCTGATTTGTAATGTTCGACTTCAGCTTATATTCAATTGTATATGATCTTCTCTGACCTAGTGCTCCGTAGAAAACTTGTGAATCAAGGGTATTCCTAACTTGTTCTACCTTGCTCCAGTCACCGCCAACTATGCTGAGAGACGGAGTATCTTTTGTAGAAATTACACCGTTTCCGTTAGGGTCTACAGTTATCTTAATAGGATTAGACGCTGTGATTGTACCAGTTGGTGTGGAAACACCAAGTCTGACCTCATTAGTATCGATATACTTGAGCAGTTCCTTTGGAATCACTTCATTGATATATAGAACCCATCCGCTATTTGCCTGCAGGAAGTTCTGATCAGGCTTGAAAGAAACTGTCGACTTTATAACCTTGTTCTTGGCATCGTAGCTTACAAGCTTACCGGTATTGCCCCCTGAAAAATTACCATCCTTCGACTGTGTACCATCAGTTGTAAGAAGATTCAGTCCAGTTCCTAGATAGTCGTCATTACCAGCGCTGGAATTAGTTGGAAGCGCAGGAACATTAGGGTTGTTCTTAAGGATAAATCCATTATCATTTCCACCCCTGTCTGCTTTTCCATCTGATCTTACCCAAGTAGTTGTAAAATCAATTTTCTTTGAATCAAGCCCTAGGCTCGTAAGTGTAGCACCATTCTTGAGCTTGATAATAACGTCTCTGTTAGTAACGACACCGATTAAACCAGATTGTAAGGTATGATTATTGATAGGCACCTTCCAAAGTGCACCATCTGCTTCTTTTTCAAACTGAACTCCGTTAACCTCAATTGACTGAATCTGCTTGTAGAAATCATCGTCAAAGAAGTTGATAAGGAATCTGCCGTTATACGGTCCTTTATCTGTATCTCCCCAGCTACTAGCGAGTTTTGCCCACTTAGTAACTGTTAGATGGATACCAGAGGCATCCTCCTTGGCGAAGTCGGTTCTAGCGTAGTCCAAAACTCCATCTGTCTCTCCAGCTAATGTGTAGTTGACTGAATTGTTCAGCGATCTCGGCTGCCCACCTTCAGCCCTTACTGTAACTGGTGATATAAGCATGGTAAAACAAAGCATGCAAGATAGCGCTATAGACGATGCTCTTCTCGCTGCTTCTCCCCGCTTCCCAGTCTTCGATGTTCGTCTTGTCTCTACATTGTTGTTGTCAAAAATGCCAAAACAATTCATCTTGTTCCTCCGAAAATTATCTCTAGTTAATATACTCTTGATATATTACCATAGATATGCTATTAAATGTTGCTTTTTTTAGACAAAATAGGTATTGTATTTTAAGCGACTCAATTGCACCAGTTTAAAACGAAACATATTTTGTCTAAATGCTTACTTTTTAGGGATTAATACCCCTATTGTCATTCCTATTATCTCCCCGATAGATATTCCCATAACCATTCCAAATCCAGATCTATCAAACATAATACCTGCTAATAAACCTGCGGAAATACCGATAATCATTCCGCTCGCCATATGGTCGCCTTTATATTTTTTCGTCATAACCCTTCTAACAATGGTAAATATCATAATAGAGATACATAGCACCGTTAAAATTATAGTATATTTACCAATTACCAAATAATTACCATCACTCACAAGGTCCCCCCCTTCGCCGTTATTCATTCTCTTTATTAAAAGCTAAAATATTTCTTATTGCTAACGCATAAAAAACCACTGCTGAAAGCACGCTCATATATGGATTCCGTGTTACACCACTTCCCCGTAGGTAGTGTATAAATTCAATTACCCCCCCGTAGTTGCAAGAATTAGAGGTAATATTATAAATATAACCTTAAATATTTTTTTCATTTTACCCACCTCATTCATACAAATAGATTGCAATCTAATTCCAATCTTGTTTTCAAAACTTAAACTTGTTTTCTAAAATGCATATGGTGACTAGCTGCACGATTAATAGTTCCATGTTTTGACTAATAATAACATGTTGGTAGTTGATTTAAAATCTTTTATATGCTCATTACATTCTTCAATATTAAATGATATAAATATGCTCAATATGATAACTAAAAAAGGAGCCTCTGCACCTTGGAAAACCAACTGGTAAGAAACCCCTTTTATGTAATTCTATTTAATCAATTTAGTAAGCTGTATTCATGCAATTACTGCTCAAGAGCCTGATCAACGTCGGCGATTATATCATCGATATCCTCGATACCTACTGACATTCTCACTAAATCCTGAGAGATTCCAGCCGCTGCTAGCTCTTCATCATTCATCTGTCTATGAGTAGTCGATGCAGGATGAAGCACACAAGTTCTTGAATCAGCTACGTGTGTAACTATCGCTGCAAGCTTCAGCGAATCCATGAACTTAATAGCTGCCTCTCTACCGCCTTTTACTCCAAATGCAATAACTCCACAAGATCCGTTAGGAAGATACTTCTCCGCGAGCTCGTGCTGGCTATCATTTTCTAGTCCAGAGAACGAAACCCAGGAAACCTTCGGATGATTTTCGAGGTGCTTAGCGAGAGCAAGCGCATTCTGGAAATGTCTTTCCATTCTTAAATGTAGCGTCTCAAGGCCAATTCCCAGATAGAAGGCATTTTGAGGTGAAGGAATAGATCCGAGGTCACGCATAAGGTTGGTCGTCATCTTTACAATGTATGCAGCCTTGCCAAAGCTCTCTGTATAAACAGTGCCGTGATATGTCTCGTCAGGAGTTGTAAGTCCCGGGAATTTGTCGCTGTGCTTAGTCCAGTCGAAGTTACCTGAATCTACAACTGCTCCGCCGACTGAATTAGCGGTACCATTCATGTATTTTGTAGTTGAGTGTGTGACGATATCAACACCCCACTCGAAAGGTTTGCAGAAAATCGGCGTAGGGAACGTATTATCTACGATTAGCGGTACACCATGCTTATGTGCAGCATTAGCAAATTTTTCAATATCTAATACGCTAAGTGAAGGGTTTGATAAAGTTTCACCGAATACAAGTTTTGTGTTAGCCTGGAACTTCTTCTCTAACTCCTCAGGTGATATATCTGGTTCAACAAACGTAGACTCTATCCCCATCTGCTTCATAGTATGTGCGATAAGATTGTATGTCCCACCGTATATAGCAGAGCTAGAAATAATGTGATCACCCGCGCTTGCAATATTCATCATAGCGTAGAAATTTGCAGCCTGACCAGATGATGTAAGTATAGCTGCAACACCACCCTCTAGCTGGCAAATCTTGTTTGCTACTGCATCATTAGTTGGGTTAGAAAGTCTAGTATAAAAATATCCAGACTCTTTTAAGTCGAATAGATTTCCCATCTGCTCTGATGATTCGTACTTAAAAGTAGTGGACTGAATTATTGGAACTACTCTTGGTTCTCCGTTCTTTGGCTCGTAGCCACCCTGCACGCATACCGTGCTAGTTTTGTAATTTGTCATATAAAAGTCCCTCCTTTTTGTATCTAATTAACTATATAGTGTTTATTAGTGAATTGCAAGTTGTACGAAGAGCGTTAATTAAATGATACTTACTACTTAACCGAACCGAACAAGTCATTAAGTGCCTCCGCCATTGTCGGATGTGTAAATATCTGGTTAGCGAGCACTGTGTATGGCTGCTTTGCAATCATTGCTGTAACTACAATATTGATAACTTCGTGAGACTCCTCTCCAAAAAGTACTGCTCCAAGTATCTGATCAGTATCGGCATCAACGACAGCCTTGTAGATCCCCGTCTGATTTCCAAGTATCTTGGCCTTTGGAATAGCCGTTACGGACAATTTCGAGACTCTTACGTTATAACCTTTTTCCCTTGCATCTTTTTCACCGAGACCAACTTTAGAGAATGTAGGATGTAGAAATGCTGAGAAAGCTATTCCCTGGCGCTCTTTTCTCGAGTAGCTTCCATCCCCGTCTAAATAGCTTTTCACAATGCGGTAATCATCGAGGGAAACGTAAGTGAATTGAGGCCCGCCGTTAATATCTCCCATTGCGAAGATATGTGGCTTGTTAGTCTGCATGTGATCATTTACACTAATAAACCCACGCTCTGAAACCTCAAGTCCAGCATTCTCTACATGCAGGTCCTCAACATTCTGCCAGTAGCAACTAGTAGAGCATCTGCCCTGAGCTCTTTGCTGACACCATTTTCGGTATAGGCGATTGAAACTTCATCATCGCTCTGCTTAACATGATTAATTTCTGAATTGAATAGAATATCAACGCCTAGTGACTTATATGATTCATATACTACTTCTGCTACATCATCATCTTCTCTTGGAAGTAGTCTGTCCCCATTATCAATAATCGTTACTTTAGTTCCAAACTTTGCATATGTTGCTGCAAACTCTAGCCCTATAAATCCACTACCCAGAATAGCTAGAGTCTCTGGAAACTCCTCGAGGTTCATCAGCGTTTCGCTAGTATGAATGTGGTTTCCTACTTCAAGTCCTTTTACGTTAGGAATAAACGGTTTAGTTCCAGTATTGATAAAAATCTTTTCTGCGAATATCTCATATGAATCCGCTCCATTATCAACTACGATTGTGTGGTCGTCTTTAAACGAGGCTGTTCCATCTAGAACTTCTACGTATTCATTGCTCTCAACCTTGTCGTAATTTGCTTTATTCAGCTTGGTTATAAGGTTTTTCTTACCTACTACAGAATCTTTATAGTAGGTTTTATTATCAGCACTACTATAAGCTTTTCTATCTGCACAAGTCGCTAGGAACTTAGATGGGATGCATCCAACGTTGATGCAAGTTCCACCATACATCATTGGTGATTTCTCTACTAAAACAGTTTTCTCGCCTTTATTTCCAAGGTAATTAGCCAGCGTCTTTCCAGCTTTTCCGAACCCAATTATTATGTTATCTACTTTTCTATTCATTTTTATTATGCTCCTTATTGTAATTTTAAATTGCGTGCTATTTATTCAAACAATATCATATTGCGTAAAGCATAATATGTTGAATTGTAGAAGTTTTTTAGTTATTGAAATATATAATTTATTTCTTAAAAATATCCTTCTTTTTTAAACCATTCTTCTTAGCCTTTGGAATCCAGTACATTCTATTAGCCTGATGTTTCCATATAAACCTTGGCCAATTAGGATTAATATATAAATCTTCTCCTGAGTTCTGCCTATTGATGTTTGTGGCAAACACTTCTAAAGCATCGCCTAAATTTTTATTTGGTCCATGTCCGAGTGGTACTTTTTTTAGAAAAGGCAGCATCTCACCAGCTCCACATCCTATTCCTTGCCCCCATACAAAACCATTATCATAACACCAAATTTTCATCTGCTGAATGGCAATATGATTCTGTTTGCCTTCATAAAAGCCATTATTCATAATTACGTATATAATGAGATTATTGTTTCTATGATTTTCACTTATTCTTTCCATAAGATAAAGGATGTGAGATGGAATACTATCAACATACAAAGGAAAAGCAAGTACGAGCATATCTGCTTTTACGATTTCATCAACATTATTATCTGCCGATTTAAAGCTCTCCACATGAATAATAGTCACTTCATTTTTTTCTTTTATAAGTGGAATTAACAATTCTATAAGAAGTCCAGAGTTGCTCTTCCCACTTCTTGGACTACCATTAACAATTGTGAGCTGCATATGATACCCCCTTTCTCAACGCTTCCTCTTCATTTTCGCAGAAATTAATCTTTAACCTATTTGCATCAAAGTTAATTGCATTAGCCTCTACTAGCTTTGTAGCGATTTCTTTTTCTTCATTTGAGATATCACTTCCATAAAAACATACAATAAGATTGAACTTATTACGGTAGCGCTTCTTATGATGTGTTTCATTTTGTTTTATTTTGAAGAAAGGAAGTAAATAAGGAATGCTTCGGTCTATTACATTTTTTACAAATGGACTATATCCTCCGTAGAAGCAGCGACTTATAACAATGACATTTTCCGCCGCACCAAACAACGCCCCCATATTTTGATAGTCATCATTTATCACACATTTGCCTGGTGTCTTTATCCAGCATCCGAAGCAGCCCATACAACTTCTTATTGAGCTGTTATTTGAACTGATTTTTATATCATCAGTCTCTCCAATAAATTTCTCAACTTCAATTTTGCTTAAATCATGAATTAGTAAATTCATCTTGTATCTCCTATATTTCTCTGATGATACATAATATTATACTCCCTCATAATCCGCTCTTTATGATATGTGCTTATTCTTTTTGAAAAACTATTACCTATATCAAGATATGAATTGCTATAATATCACTATATACTTTTTTTATATTTTAGAGGGGAAAAGACTTAACATGGGTTATTTAATTGTATTTCTTGGCTTTTTTATTATCCTGAGTCTGTCTTTCATTGCCACTATTTATATATACGTTAGATTCGCCTTTGCTGTTAAATCTGATACAGATGTTCCTGCTTGGATTTATAAAATCGGTCAATCTTTTAAATCTAGAAGCTATATCACCTTTGATAACGTTACTGATTCCAAGGCATTTAAAGAAGCGACACTATTTATTGTTAGGCTCATTTTTATAAATTTTCTTTTTATAGCCGTAGCTTATCACAATACTCACAGCCTAACATTCGCCACATACAAATGCATAAAGGCACAGTTTGCCCTTGTGCTCGTAAATACTTTTATTCAAAAAATTATTAAATTAATCTCTATAACGAGAGCTAAATCAGATAAGCCTATTTACTCATATGCTTCGACGAACGCTGTAATTGCTTCGATATTTTTTACATCCTTTATCTTAATGCTCTGCACGTCCATGGCAGGCATCCCTGTAAAGCCGCTTAACGTACAGCTTGATAATACCAATGTGATTATCGGTGAGACGACAGCAGCCGACCTAATCTCCTCGGGATTCACTTTCACAGATGCTTCCCCAAATGATATAGTTGTAAATCAGCGTAACGATCACTTTTATTATGGCAAGCTCGTTGAGATTACTAAAGATGGTAAGTCTTACGGAAACATGTTTCTCACTCCGGAAAGCGGTGATAAGGACGAGCTCAAGAACTGCATAGTTACATTTTACAGAGTGGAAGCTACGAACAAGCAGATATCAAAAGTGAAAATAAACAATACAAGACTAGGAAATCTTAGATACAATGACTTTAAGAGTAAGAAAATGATTAATATCTTCTCGCTGAACCCACTTGACTACAAAGAAGATACATATGATAACTCTTTTAGCTTGAAGGTCGGCACCGATGAATACCTAATATGGAAAGCATACTGGATTACTGCTGATTTTAACTCTGATAAATCACCTTACAGATATAGTATAGGAGCGCACCACATAAAATGGGAGTAAGCACTGCGCTTACTCCCATTTACATATTTTCTAACAAGCTTATTTCCTTTTGTAAAATATTTTTTTCTTTCAAAATAGCTATGAGTTCTTCTCGTTGCTGTTCAGACATATATTTTTTTACTTGATTGTTTTGCGAAGAAGCATAACACTGTCTAATAGCAATCTTAATATGTGATAACGTAAGCTTATCTCTTTTCTTCTCTAGTACTTTTATAAAAATGTCCCATACAAACGGTTCCTCATATATCCAAAAGAACGATGCTACAGCCTGAAGCACCTTGGGATGATTGTGTGTCTCAAGCAAATCTCTAACGTATTTTTTACTTTCTTCTTCAAAATGATTAATTTTGTCTTCTGTAATCATATCTGAGTCAGCCTTATATAAATGACTTAAATGAATATATCGTGCACAAAAGTTTTGGAGAGTATATACATTGTTCCATATAGTATCAGTATCGGTCTCTTTTTTAATTGCTGAGATATACCTATCTGTATTGATAATAAACCAAACCTTTATCTGTTTTGTATCTTTAGTACCAAGCTCTTTGCATGCAGCTCTCCTAAAATAACTTGAGGCTTTTTTACGTTCTTTCTCATCATTGCTTTCCAAGTTGCATAGTTCATTGTCCATTGTCTCAATCGTATATTTCATATCAATTCCTCGTGATATTTAAAATTTATGTCTTACACAGTCTACCATATAACAAGAATATTCTGGATATAATTTAAGCTCCATTTCCGGTCTAAGCTGCTTGTGCTTTATTCGAGATATCATTTCTTCAAAATCTCGCTTATCTTCCTCCCAGCTTTCGATATTCTCTTGCTTTTCCTTCTCACTATCATATTCTGTATCTATTATGGCATCAGCGATTGCATCCTCAAGATATTTTCGATTCTTTTCTTCAAGTCGTGTAAACCTATCTCTTTTACCACTTATCCACAGCACATAATACAAGTGTTCCCAATCAACTGTATAGTATTCGCTCTCCACTTCTTCAGTGCAGTAGCTCAGGAATCTATCATATTCTTCTAGCGCATAATATGCATCAAATACCTGATATTCCATAATATCATCGGTATTCAAATCATAATTATCGTCAGATCCTATTTTTATATTTTCTAGATATGAAATCGCAGTGTTTTTATTACCGAGAGCCACATCACAGTATGCTATACAAAGCTTTAGCCACATTCTATCTGGATACACCGTAATTAATTTTTCAAATATATCTTTCGCCTCTTGATATTCTCCAAGCGCATAAAGTGATGCCCCATAGTTAATATTAGATTCATAACTATTCTCTAGCTCTCTTGCATACTTAAAAAACTCATTACTACGTACTATATTCTTTTTCTCTTTAGAGAAATCATTATCAGGAAAATAATAAAGTCCAAGGGCTGTATATGTCTCTACATATGGGGATTTCAACTCCTTCGCTTTTATCAAATAATCTAACGCTCTTCTTGAGTAATCTTCAACGAAAGCAATATTGGTATAAATCCTCGCAACTTGCTTATCATCAATCTCATTTTGAAATCTATCTAGAAAATCCTCAAGCAATTTAATATATTTGGTGTCATCTTCTCTGAGTTCTAATTTGACAGAAGCCAATGTGCATATTGCATCTACATCAGAGGGATGCTCCTTTAACTTAGAGAGTAGATATTCTTTCATCTGTTCGAGATAGTTTTTTGATTTTTCAAAATCTTTTAAAAAAGATTCTTCATATCGATTTTCATATTCTGCTCTTAACTGTATCCAGTGCGCTCTTATATCCTGCATCATGTGTGTAAATCCTATGGGTTTCTACAATAAAAACACAAGTCTATCTATAGACATAAATTAATTCTATCAAAAAAGCTGGGTGCGATATACCCAGCTTTCAAGTATTTTTATGTCTAATCTATGTTCTACTTCGCATTTCTCTTGCGTCTGTATCCGATAGTAGCTAACGCTAATCCAGAAGTTACCATAAGAAGTACATACTGTGCAAAGCTTCCTTCATCCCCTGTTTTTGGAGATTTAGACTTTACCACAACGCTTGGCTTCTTTGTCCCTGGCTTTGGTGTGGTACCCGGTGTTGTTGGCTCTGGCTTAGCATTGTCTGTTACGGTGATCTTTCCATTTGCTGCAACTACTGTTTCACCCTGAGCAATTGATCCGAGTGTTACAGTTCCATCCGCATTTACTGTAAATGTAAAGTCTGTAACTGCAAGGAATCCCGCTGGCGCAGCTTCCTCGTGGAATCTATATGCTCCTGGCTCTAGCTGGATCTTTTTGCTAGTTGTGGTGCTTGTCCACTCGCTAACCTTCTGTGTGCCCTTGTAGATTTCAATCTGTGCTCCTGCAAGCTCTGTGCCACCGAGCTTCACCTTGCTGAATTCCACTTCCTTGGTTGTTGGCTGTGGCTGTGGTGTATTTGGCTGGAAGTGGCCGCTTAACAAATTCTGATAAGCATTATCTTTTGACCTATAAATGTCGAGTTTCGTTCCCGCAGGAATTGCAGTAGTACTATTAACTAAATCGTTAAACGCATTTTTCTCATTTTCAGTAAAATTGTTACCACTTGTATCTCTTGCTGGCATATTGAAAGTGTCAGTATAATACCAAACTGCATACTGTGTTATCTGTCTAAACTGACCATCCGTTAATCCATATCGTTCTTTTATTCCCGATTTGTTGTTAGGATAACCATCGTAAATTACCCTTACTAATCCATTATAAAGATTTTCACCGTTCACTCTTTCAGTATCAGCAAGTTCTTCAAACTTTGCAGCTGTTCCAAGTTCCTTTGTATATAAAGTCTTTCTTGGTGAAAAAGAGCTTTCAGGAAATGATCTATGATCATTGAAGCAATATGCTACATCGCCCTTATCGTTTGAGCCGTTTGGTCTAACGTAGATTGGGTTTTTAAGGTGATCACTAGCCGGATACTCTCCCGATTTTGTATACGCTTGATATATATCTTCAGCGTAAACTTCTGTAAACGGACTAGAAATAAATGGAATCAATACAATAGATACCATCAGCACTGTTACTATTATAGGATTCCTCAACTTATTGATTATTCTATTCATCACAGTCCTCCTCTTGGTCTTGTTATTCAGGCGGATTATATAATGGAATCTATAAAATTTCAACAATTTTTTATTAATTATAGAATGGTTGTCTAATAATAATGCTACAGATTATTCTTTTTTTCGATTCTAAGTCTTTCTGCTGGTTTTGGTATCCTGTTTAAAACTGTTCTGCCACTAACCTTAACAAGGCTACTTAAAGCAGTCATAAGTTCTGTTCTTTTTTCTTTTGGCAGCTTAACCAGACCTTTTATAATAATTCCTGTATTCTTGAAAAGGCTATCGCTAAACTCATAAAACGTCTCAGCTTCTGTCTCCTCAATCATTGAAAAAACAGTAGAAACAATAGATAGCCTCGTTTCATCGTCAATCTTCTCTAGCCATGAACCAAGTGCCACATCAACAAAGTTTCCGAATGCATCCAGCTCTGCCTCGACAAAACTATCCTTTTTTACTTTCCATGTCATAGCGTCATGCTGATATAGACCGAATGCATCGCTCTCTATGACTCTCTGCTCACTTTCATTAGCTAATAGCTGCCCAATCATAGATGTTTGAGGAACAATGGTGCATATCTTAGGCAATATCTCCTTATAGCCTGTAGACTCAATTACTTCATCTCTAAATCCAGGACCATCGTTGTTATATACACGGCTGATACGATCTTGGACCACCTTGTCACAAAACGCTGAAGCAAACATAGCAAAATTTCCCCCTTTCGAGTGACCTCCTACTATCAGTTCACCTTCTAGGAGTTTCGATACTTCATTTAAATATTTAACAGCTTCCTTTGCACCTTCAGTATCTGCCATAAAAGCCATGAGAAAGTCCTCTTTCCAGCCTGTTATTGTGCTATCAGTTCCTCGAAAGGAAACGTAGTTTGTTCCATCTGGAAGTATGAATGTAACTGCTGCAAATTGCTTTACCTTCTCCTTATCGATATCTTCCGCATAGTACAAAACTTTCGTCCCTTTGAATCTGTCAGCCTGCACCATCTCTTCTAACAGCAGTGCTACACGCTCAGTGAACTGCTTGCTCTCCCTAATCTCGTCTAGCGAGTGGTTTTTTCAAAAAAGCTCAAATATTTCCTCAAGTGTATAAGACTCATCAGAATTAGCAAAAAACTCACCGAAATCTATATACGCAAGACACGACAAGATGACGTTATCTATATCGTTAAATGGCGAAATTTTTAGGTTTACATCATTTCGCCATTTTAAGTAATCTAGTAAAACCATTAGAACTCCT
>ERZ772998.196-NODE-196-length-14296-cov-8.63907_pt1 | contig 14296 bp, 12 predicted proteins | sample MGYA00580669_ERZ772998 | MGnify/ENA primary metagenome ERZ772998 (study PRJEB29015, sample SAMEA2738052) | human oral metagenome | biome: human oral; feature: human-associated habitat; material: saliva | place: China | collected 2226 ... | reverse complement strand
ACTGCACCAATCAATGTATCGAGAATTCGTTGAATCGCATAGGCGGTATTTTGGCTTGCTTCGACGTTAAAGAAAATAACGAGGAAGGTTGAGCATGAGTTGATCACACCTGTTTTATTGAATCGATTACAGAATAAAATGATTAAGATGATGCCGATAGGAGCAAGCAGCAAATCTGTATACTCTGGGAACGGCAGAATTGATCTTACGTAGAATAAAAGAATCGCGATAACCCCACCAGTCGTATTCCCGATAAAACGAGAGAAGGCGAATTTGAATGTTTGTTGATGGTCTGTCCGTAAACTGAAAATAGCGGATAAGGCAGCTAACATTGGCGAACCACGATGTAAGATTCTAAATAAAACCACGCAAATAAATACAGACACGGCTGTTTTAAAAGTACGAAGTCCGATATGGAATGGATTATTTGACGATTGTGGCACGCTCTCACCTCTGCTAATTTTTAGATATCGCTATTATAATATATGTGCTAAAAAAATGGTAGAGTTATTGAACAATTCACCTATTAGGTGTATAATAAGTTCAAGAGGTGATAAAAATGCATGAAGCGTTTGTATTAATTGTGGTGAATGCCGTTAAGGAACGTTATGTTTCGGAAAAAGCATTTTACACGGAAGAATTAGGAATTAGCGGGCAAAGTTGGACAAGATGGAAGAACGGTGAAAGAGGGTTGAAGGCAGAAAATCTGCAAAAAATCGCGCGACTCTTTACGGACTATGAATGGATGCTCGTCAATAAAATTGCACGGAATGCGGAGGTGCTTCCGGAAGTAGCTTCAGATCCGGTTGCGGAGTATTTACGCTTGAAAGTAGAAATTGCCAGCCGTTGGATTCGTCAAGACAATGTACGGGTAGACTGGAAAACAGCTGCTGTTAGCAAGGGTAAATTTAAGGAAAATGTTACTATTTTACGAGTAGCAACGACTTATGGACACTGGAGTTATCAAGATATTATCGAGATTCGAGTGGTAGGAATCACGCATAAACAAATTGGGACGAAAAAACAGGCGCTTCTTGAATGGATGCAGGATAAAAAAGCACAACAAAAGTATTTAGAGTACAGTAAAAATGCATTTGTTCCGGAAGAGGGTTCGAATGAGTAGAAGGCCTTAGAAAAATAGATTTTATTAATGGAATACTCTCTTGTAAAACAAGGGGGTATCCATTTTTTTATAGGCCATTTTATGATAAAATTGAAAAGATAAAGAAAGTGGTGAAACTGTGGCGAAAAGAAAGAAAAGAAAAAATAAAATCGTCTTTCATCTTGTTGAATGGTTCAAGTCATTATCGAAATTGACGGGACTTCTAATCGTAGCTGTAGCAAGCGTTCTTTTGGCCGGGACCATCACGTGGTTGTCTGAACATAAAACCCAGCCTCAAGAAATACATGTGACACAAGATGAGTTTTTAAAAGTGCTCATCCCAGCAGCGCAAAAAGCGTATAAAGATTACGGTGTGTTGCCAAGCGTGAGTTTAGCGCAAGCGATTCTTGAATCGAATTGGGGAGAGAGTTTATTAGCAAGTAAATATTATAATTTATACGGCGTAAAAGGGTCATCTGCCGAACCAAACGTCGTCCTAGAAACAGCAGAATTCGTAAACAACACATGGATTACAATTAACGGAAGATTCCGTGTCTATGAAAGTTGGGCGGAATCGGTTGAAGCGCATGCTAAGTTATTAGCGTATGGCGTGGATTGGGACCCAACACTCTATCACAAGGTGCTAGGGGCTAGAAACTACAAACAAGCCGCTCAAGCCTTGCAAGATGCAGGATATGCGACCGACCCAACCTATGCACAAAAACTCATTCAAATGATTGAGGAACATGAATTATACAAATACGACCAATTACCAACGGAAGAAACAACAGTGTCTGTACGAAAGAGTTCGTAAGGCGCGAGGGTTTAGAAAAGGAGAGGATAGTTAATGAGTCAGTTATTACCAGGAGCCATCATCGGAATTATCGGTGGAGATGAACAAGTGTCATCCATTGCACGTGAAGCAAGAAAAATGGGGTACGTTGTGTACTGCTACCATCAATCAAATGAAGCGGCTATTTCGATGGCTGAATATGAAATTGTCTCTTCTTACACAGACCGCGAGGCCTTATTAGACTTTGCTGAAAAAGTCGATACAGTTTTACTCTTAACAAACTTAGTGCCAGTAGATGTGCTGTACGAAATCAGCAGCAAAACGCGCTACTATCAGTCATTTGAACTGGCAGAGATTTCGCAAAACCGTACTGTTGAAAAATTATTCTTAGATACGCATGCGATTAACTTAGCGCCATATAGTTTAGTGACACATGTTGGTGAATTACCATCGATTGTACAAAGCATCGGGCTTCCAGCGTACTTAGAAAGCAATCTTGTGAAGAGTCGCCATGAAGAAAAATTGGAACTCTACGATGAAGACTTCGAAGAGCGCGTTCTTGAAAAGCTTGAAGAAGGGCCTTGTATGTTAACAGCCTTCGTTCCAGCGCAACGTCATTTCACTGTAACGGTCGTGCGTGACTACGAAGACCGCGTAACGGTACTTCCGATTTCAGAAGATGTGTATATTACTGGAAAATTAAAATACAGTATCGTCTCTCGTCGCCTAAATCCAGAATGGGTGCAAGAATTGAAACGCATTGCCTTCAAAGTGATGGATAATTTATCTGGAACGACTATTTTATCGATTCAAGTGAAGATGGGAAATAATGGTATTTTCTATGTGGATGGAATCAACCAATTACCACTCGTGCAACAACAATTCAGCAGCGCCTTCTTAGGTCATAGCATGTCTGAAATTCTTGTACGTGTAGCAACGGGATTACCAATTGAATATAAAGACATTAAAGAAGAAATGATCATCGTACCAATCTATGAAACGATGATGGAAAAAGCAAGTTTATTAACGTTATTGAAACCACAATGGGACTTCGAATTCTTCCAATTAACACCAAAACGTCCATCAGATGTTCTCGGTGTCATCAGACTTCGCGGCGCTTCCAGTGTGGAATTACTCAAAGAAATTGAAGTAACAGATTTATTTTTCAACGTTCAATAACCTTTATGAAAGGACAGAGTTGTGAAAAATTCGAGTGAATTAATTAAGGGGATGAACCCTCGCCAAAAAGAAGCGGTCATGCATACGCAAGGACCACTGTTAGTCATGGCGGGTGCAGGTAGTGGGAAGACACGTGTGTTAACCCACCGCATGGCCTATATTTTGGCAGAAGAAGCGGTACAACCGTGGAATATTTTAGCGATTACGTTTACGAATAAAGCCGCCAATGAGATGAAAGAGCGTGTGGCTGCACTTGTCGGAGAACAAGCAAAGGACATGTGGGTCTCAACCTTCCACTCGATGTGCGTGCGTATTCTTCGTCGCGACTGTGAGCGTATCGGTTTAGCCAAATCGTTTACGATTATCGATGCAGGAGACCAGCTCTCTGCAATGAAACGAATCATGCAAAAACTGGATATCGATACGGATCGCTATGAGCCTCGTGGAGTCATCGCAAGCATCAGCAATGCGAAAAATAATTTCGAAGACGCTGAAACATTTGCGAAAAAGCATTTGGACTATGTAAGCCAAATTACCGCAAAATGTTATAAAGAATATCAAGCAGAAATGCGCAAAAATATGACGGTAGACTTCGATGATTTAATCATGTTGACTGTTAAATTATTCCAAGAACATCAAGATGTGTTGGATTACTACCAACAAAAATTCCACTATATCCACGTGGATGAGTATCAAGATACAAACCACGCGCAATACTTATTGGTGAAACTCCTTGCAGATAAATTCAAAAATATCTGCGTGGTAGGAGATGCCGACCAAAGTATTTACGGATGGCGTGGAGCCGATATGGAGAACATCTTGTCATTTGAACAAGATTATCCGGATGCAAAAGTGGTCCTCCTTGAACAAAATTATCGTTCAACAAAGACCATCTTAAAAGCAGCGAACCAAGTCATCGAAAATAATGTGAATCGTAAGCCAAAAGAATTGTGGACAGACAATGAAACCGGCGAGAAAATCACGTATTACTGCGGACATACGGGATATGATGAATCTCGTTATGTGATCAGTACCATTCAAAAAATGGTGAACTTTGATGGGTATGACTATAGCGATTTTGCAGTGCTTTATAGAAGTAATGCGCAGTCACGTGCCCTCGAAGCAGATTTATTAAAGGCAAATATGCCATTCAAGATGGTCGGAGGTCAACGCTTCTATGAGCGCTTGGAAATCAAAGACCTTCTTGCGTACTTACGACTCTTAGTAAACCCAACGGATGACTTTAGTTTCAGACGTGTGGTGAATGCGCCAAAACGCGGAATCGGAGATAAGAGTATTGATAAACTAGCGCTCTTTGCCGAAATGCATAGCTTCTCCCTTTTAGAAGCAGCTGGAAGCCCATTAAACGGTATTTCTGGTAAAGCAGGGAAAGGATTAGCCGATTTTGCACAACTGATTGCTGATTTAACGAAGATGCAAGAGTTTGTGACGTTAACGGAATTAATCGAAGAAGTTATGACAAAATCAGGGTATATCGCTTCGTTAGAACAAGCGCGTACCATGGAAGCCGATGCGCGTATCGATAACATGCGCGAGTTCCTATCGGTAGCTAAAGAGTTCGAGGACCAAAGACTCGATACAGAAGCTGAAGAATCACCGCTAGTCCAATTCTTAACGGACTTGTCACTGGTGACGGATATGGAAAGCGAAGAAGAGACTAGCGCTTCTCAAATTACATTAATGACCTTGCACGCGGCAAAAGGGCTTGAGTTCCCTGTTGTTTTCCTTGTCGGAATGGAAGACGGAATTTTCCCGTCAGGCCGCTCATTGCAAGATGGGGACGAAGAAGAGGAACGTCGCTTGGCGTATGTAGGGATTACTCGTGCCGAGAAGAAACTCTTTCTGACCCGTGCGTACTCACGACTTCTTTACGGGAAGACACAAAACTATCGTGAGTCACGCTTTATTGAAGAAATTGATGATCGTTTATTACAAAAAGAAGGCGAAATGGTGAGTGATTTGTTCTACTCAAGTAGTTTTTATACGAATAACCAGTCATCGTCTTATGGGAATCGTAGTCAAACATCATCGTATGGCTCTCGTAGTCAGTCACAGTCATCCGCGTCAACAGGCACGGGACTATTTGACCGCTATCGAACGACTAGCCAATCGCAAACTAGCGGTGGTTATTTACAAAAGAAACAAACGACACCAGCGCGTATCCAACGTGCAGACAAGCCACAAGCAAGTTCATCTTCAACGGATGGATGGACAGTGGGCATGAAAGTGTCACATAAAAAATGGGGAACAGGAACCGTTGTCCGCATTACTGGTGAAGGAGACCGTCAAGAGTTAGATGTGGCCTTTGCCGGAATGGGAATTAAACGACTCCTTGCAAGTTTTGCCCCAATCGAAAAAATCGAAGAATAGAGGATGAAGATGAGTACAACGATTCAACAAAGAATTGAAGAGCTAAAAGAACAATTAAATCGTTGGAGTCATGAGTATTATGTGGAAGATAAGCCAACTGCAACCGATGCACAGTACGACAAGGCTTATCATGAACTAGTGGCGCTCGAAGAGGCCCATCCGGAATTCGTGACACCAGATTCACCAACGCAACGTGTAGGTGGAGAAGTGCTCGACCAATTCCAGAAGGTGACACATACCAATCCAATGCTGAGTCTTTCAAATGCCTTCTCGAAAGAAGACTTGGAAGAGTTCGATGCGCGTCTTCGTAAATTAACGAATCGTGCGATTGAATATGTATGTGAATTGAAAATCGATGGACTCTCAATCGCGTTGACGTATCAAGACGGACAACTTGTACTTGGAGCGACTCGTGGCGATGGAACGACTGGGGAAGATGTAACGGGAAATGTCCGCACAATTAAATCTGTGCCGCTTTCTCTAAAAGAACCTTGGAATATCGAAGTGCGCGGTGAATGTTATATGCCAAAGAAAGCATTCGTGGCATTAAACCAAGCGCGTGAAGAAGAAGGACTTGAAGTCTTTGCGAATCCAAGAAATGCGGCGGCAGGAAGTCTCAGACAGCTCGATCCAAAAATTGCGGCAAAGAGAAACTTATCCGTATTTCTTTACAACAGTCCAAGTGTGGAAGAGTTAGGTGTTTCCACCCAAGAAGAGCTATTAAAGAAAATGGCAGAGATTGGCTTTGTGACAAATCCAGAGCGTTTGAAATGCCAAACAATTGATGAAGTGTGGAATTATATCGAGACGATTGCAGCCAAACGCCAAGATTTACCGTATGAAATCGACGGTATGGTCATTAAGGTTAACGACTTTGCTGCTCAAGAAGAAATCGGCTTTACGGTGAAAGCACCACGTTGGGCAATTGCGTATAAATTCCCAGCAGAAGAAGCACAAACCGTAGTCCGCGATATCGAGTGGACGGTTGGACGTACGGGGGTTGTAACGCCAACTGCGGTGATGGATCCAGTCCAACTAGCAGGAACGACGGTACGCCGTGCGAGCTTGCATAATATTGACTTGATTAAGGAGCGCGACATCCGCCTAGAAGATACCGTTGTGATTCATAAGGCTGGAGACATTATTCCAGAAGTCACACGCGTGATTTTAGAGAAACGTCCTGCAACGAGCAAGCCTTACGAGTTTCCAACGACTTGTCCGGTCTGTCATGAAAAATTAGAGCATTTGGAAGAAGAGGTAGCGATTCGCTGCTTGAATCCAAAATGCCCTGCTCAATTGACAGAAGGGTTGAGCCACTTTGTTTCACGCAATGCGATGAATATGAGTGGGATTGGGCCACGTGTTATCAAGCAACTCTTTGAAGAAGGGCTTGTTCTCGATGTGGCAGATTTATATCAATTAACGCTAGACCAGCTATTAGCTTTAGATAAAATTCAACAAAAGAGCGCTGAAAATATTCTTGAAGCGATTGAGAAGAGTAAAGAAAACTCACTGGAGCGCCTCCTTACAGGACTTGGAATCCGTCATGTGGGAACGAAGGCGGCTAAAGAATTAGCGCAACATTTTAAAACGATGACGGCTTTGAAAGAAGCGAGCATTGAACAATTGTTGGAAATTGATGGTTTAGGTGATATTATTGCTTATAGTGTAAAAACTTATTTTGAACAACCATCTGTTCAAGAATTAATTCAAGAATTGCAAGATAGAGGCGTGAATATGACCTATCTTGGAGTGACAAAAGACGATTCTATCGCTTCAGGACACATCCTTAGCGGGAAGACCGTCGTATTAACAGGGACTTTAGAACAATTAACAAGACAAGATGCAAAAGAAAAACTCGAATTGCTTGGAGCCAAAGTAACCGGATCTGTTTCGAAGAAGACGGATGTGGTGATTGCGGGGCATTCTGCTGGAAGTAAATTAACGAAGGCAAATGACCTAGGAATCGAAGTGTGGAGCGAGCAACAATTTCTCGATTCTCTTGCATAGAAAGGATATCACATGAGAAAAACATTACGATTGGGATTGCTTGGTTTAGCAAGTGTTGTATCATTAGCTGCCTGTGCAAATGTTACAAGAGCAAATCAACAAAGTACCAATACGAATAAAGATGCAAATGCAAAAGTAGTACAATCAACAACAAATCAATTGTCGAATAATTTTTATCGTGCGCTTATTACAAATGGAAAATATGAAGTGAGCCAAAACCGTGGAGCGACTTTAAGCTTAAATACAGGATTTAACTTAAAGAACTTTGAAACAGGATTGATTGACCTTTCAAGAAGCGTGTTCCCAACGAACCAATACTTCTTTAGAGAGGGCCAAATCATCGATGCGGAAACAACGGCTAAATGGATTGCGCGTAAAAGTGATAAAAATCCAGATGGGTTAAATCCGGCTGATAATGGAGATACATCTCCTACGGGCCGTGAGCCAATGTACTTAGCACAAATCCTTGAACAAGACTACATGATTCAAACGGAAAACAACTTTGAGTTAGGTGGAATTAGCATCGGAATTGCGATGAATAGTGTGGATTACTACACGAACGATGGAAAAGATGCTGAAACGGAAATTTCAAATGAAGTGTTGATTGCCAAAGCAAAAGAAATTGCGAATACGATTTTAACGCGTTTACGTCAAAACGACGCGTTGAAGGCTGTGCCTATCGTGTTTGGAGTATTCCGTCAAACGTCTAAAGATGATATTGGCGGAGGGGTATACCTTCTTGAAGCCACTTCAGTAGAGGGAACAGAAATTACAAACTGGTCAAACGTGAACCAAAAAGTAGTAGTGCTTCCTTTAGTGAACGAATCTGCGACAGAGGAGTCTACAGCGTTTGAAAACTTCAGAACAGAAGTCCAAAACTTCTTCCCGAACTTATCAGGGGTAACCGCTCGCGTGATGTATCAAGATAATGTTGCGAAGAAAATGGTCGTAAATATCATGACGCAATTCTATGGTGAGTCTGAAATTATCGGTCTCGCACAGCACGTAACAGACGTTGCGAATAAATACTTGCCCAAGACAACACCAGTCGAAGTTCGTATTAGTTCGATTAATGGAGTGGAGGCATTCTTATTACAAGATATGTCACAAGGCGTCTTCACATACCATATCTTTGATTAACATTGACGGAGGCATAAGTGCCTTTTAAAATAGAAAAGTATTGATTTTGAAAGCGAGGAAAAAACATGGCCATTGAGGAAAAAGAAGTTAGACACGTTGCCAAACTTGCAAAGCTAGCTTTTGCCGACAATGAAATCCTTCATTTTACAGAACAAATGAGCGATATCATTGATATGGTGGAACAATTAAACGAAGTAGATACAACGGGTGTGCCTGTCACAACTCACGGATATCCATTAGTGAATGTGATGCGTGAAGATGTTGCTGAAAAAGGAACAGACCGCGACTTGTTAATGCGTAATGTGAAAACAAGCGAAGATGGATTTATTCAAGTGCCTGCAATTATGGGTGAAAACGAGGAGGGTGAAGCATGAGTATTATCGAAAACAAAACATTAGTTGAGCTTCACGAAGGCCTTCGCAATAAAGAATTCACTTCTGTTGAATTAACAAAAGAAACCTTCGAACGTATCCACGCTTTAGAGCCTAAAGTAGAAGCGTTCGTAACATTAAATGAAGAAGAAGCCCTGCAACAAGCAGCCGCTGCTGACGCAAAAGGCTACGGTGAGGAAGCTTCTCTTCAAGGACTTCCAATCGGGATTAAAGACAATATCGTAACACGCGACCTTTTAACAACTGCTTCAAGCCGTATGTTAGAAGACTTCAACCCAATTTACGATGCGCACGTCATGGAATTGTTAAAAGCAGAAGGTGCGGTAAACGTTGGTAAACTCAACATGGACGAATTTGCCATGGGTGGTTCAACAGAAACTTCTTACTTCAAGAAAACAAAAAATCCTTGGGACTTAACAAAAGTTCCTGGTGGATCTTCAGGTGGTTCTGCTGCAGCGGTTGCTTCAGGCGAAGTACTGGCGTCTCTAGGTTCTGATACAGGTGGTTCTATCCGCCAACCTGCAAGTTTTACTGGGATTGTTGGGATGAAACCAACATATGGCCGTATTTCTCGTTATGGTTTGATTGCCTTTGCGTCAAGCTTAGACCAAATCGGACCATTTACACGTACCGTTCAAGATAACGCCTTAGTATTAAGCGCGATTTCTGGATATGACCACCGCGATTCAACAAGTGTGCCACAAGAAGTTCCTGCTTACCATAAAGGATTAACAGGCGACATTAAAGGCATGCGTATTGGCTTGCCAAAAGAATATTTTGCAGAAGGTGTGGATCCTGAAGTGCAAGCAGCTGTTCTTAAAGCGGCTGACCAATACCGTGAAATGGGAGCGATCGTTGAAGAAGTGAGCCTACCTCACTCTAAATACGGGATTCCAGCGTATTATATCATCGCTTCATCTGAAGCTTCTTCAAACTTACAACGTTTTGACGGAATCCGTTACGGTCACCGTTCTACAGACGCAGAAACATTAGAAGATTTATATGTGAAGAGCCGTTCTGAAGGGTTCGGAATGGAAGTGAAACGTCGTATCATGCTTGGAACATTCAGTTTAAGTTCTGGTTACTACGATGCTTACTTCAAGAAAGCTGGACAAGTACGTACATTAATCAAACAAGACTTTGCAAAAGTATTTGAAAACTATGATTTAATCTTAGGACCTGTAACGACTTCTGCTGCATTCGGATTAGGGGAACATAGTGACGACCCAATCGCAATGTATATGGCGGACTTATTAACAGTTCCTGTAAACTTAGCTGGACTACCAGCGATTTCAGTTCCTGCTGGCTTCACAAAAGAAGGTCTACCAGTCGGAATTCAATTAATCGGAAATTACTTCCAAGAAAAAACGATTTATCAAGCAGCGTATGCATTTGAACAAGCAAATGATTACTACTTACGCCGCCCACAATTATAAGGAGGAACAATGACATGAACTTTGAAACAATTATTGGTTTAGAGTGCCACGTTGAATTAAAAACAGATTCAAAAATGTTCTCTCCATCACCAGCGCATTTCGGTGCGGAACCAAATACAAATACAAACGTCATCGACTGGGGATATCCAGGGGTTCTTCCTGTCGTGAATAAACGTGCGTTAGAATTCGGAATGCGTGCAGCTCTTGCGTTGAACTGTACTATTTCTCAAGATACAAAATTCGACCGTAAAAACTATTTCTACCCTGATAATCCAAAAGCGTACCAAATCTCTCAATTCGATTACCCAATCGGTCATGATGGCTGGATTGATATCGAAGTAGAAGGACAAACAAAACGCATTCGTATTGAACGTGTTCACCTTGAAGAAGATGCGGGTAAAAATACGCACGGAACAGACGGATTCTCTTATGTGGACTTAAACCGTCAAGGAACTCCACTGATTGAAATCGTATCGGAAGCGGATATGCGTTCTCCGGAAGAAGCGTATGCGTATCTGGAAGCACTTCGTCAAATCATCATGTTTACAGGTGTTTCTGACGTGAAGATGGAAGAAGGTTCAATGCGTTGTGACGCGAACATTTCAATTCGTCCTTATGGGCAAGAAAAATTCGGTACAAAAACAGAGTTGAAAAACTTAAACTCATTTAACAACGTCCGTAAAGGGTTAGCGTTTGAAGAAGTTCGTCAAGCGAACGTCCTACGTAATGGAGGAGAAATCCTACAAGAAACACGTCGTTTTGATGATGCGACTGGTCAAACTATCTTAATGCGTGTCAAAGAAGGTTCAAGTGACTACCGTTACTTCCCAGAACCAGACCTACCAAACTTCCAAATCTCAAATGAATGGATTGAAGAAGTACGTGCTTCGATTCCTGAAATGCCAAGCAAACGTCGTGAACGTTATGTGAGCGAATTTGGCTTACCGGAATATGATGCAATGGTATTAACATTAACAAAAGAAATGTCTGATTTCTTCGATGCAACAGTTGCTGCGGGTGCCGACCCTAAACAAGCCTCAAACTGGTTAATGGGTGACATCTCAGCGCACATGAACAGCAAGAAATTAGAATTGAAAGACTTGAAGTTAACGCCAGAAAGCTTAGCAGAAATGATTCAATTAATCGCAGACGGAACGATCAGTTCGAAATTAGCGAAGAAAGTCTTCTTGCTATTAGCAGAAGAAGGCGGAACTGCAAAAGGCGTTGTTGAAAAACACGGTATGGTTCAATTGAGTGATCCTGCTCAGTTATTACCGATTATTCAAGATGTGTTGGCGAACAATGCACAGTCTATTGAAGACTTCAAGAATGGTAAAGACCGTGCTGTTGGATTCTTAGTTGGGCAGATTATGAAGCAAACGAAAGGGAAAGCAAACCCTGGCGTTGTCAACCAACTATTACAACAAGAGTTAGCGAAATACTAAAAAATATAAATATGTTTGATGGCTTCGAAATTTTCGGATGTCTTCATAGTAGCTGTAATAGGGCAGCGGCTCGAGCCGAAGTCTCTCGCCTTTAAAGCCTCAAAGGGGGAGTAAGGAAATAAATTCCTAACTCCCCCTTATTCGTTTTAATGCTTTTCCTATTACTGCTACTATAGAATCCGAAAAATTCTCCGTCATCAAAGACTTTTTTGAATTCGCAAGTCTTTTTAGAATTGGGGATTGCAACGTGGAGTTTGCTTGTCCCTTTTGGAATTCAAAGAAGGGTGGATGGAGAAGAATGAGATTGGGGGCGTTGTAGTTTGTGTACAAGACAACTACATTAGAATTTGTAAGGTTCTTACCCTCAAAAAGGTTTCGCCATCAAAGATTTTTTTGAATTTAGAAACCTTTTTGGAATAGGGGTTAGCGCAGAGTTTGCTTGCCCAATAAGAATCCAGAAAGGGAAAATGCTGAGAGGGGGATGGAATGTGAAGTTAACGATTGAGACGGTTTTGAGTCAAGGTGGGGAAACGATGAAGCAGCGGATGCTTGCGGATGCGACGCGTCTTCGTAAGGACTCTGGTTTTGTGCTTAGTTATGTAGAGGATGAGACGAATACGCGTGTGAAAGTAGAAATCGACACGACGGGGGAAGTGCCGCAAGTGACACTTCATCGTCAAGGCGATGCGCGTAGTAAAATGGAATTCAATAAAACAAAGGCAACTAAAGGGATTTATGAATTAGGTGCTGGTCGACAAATGCATTTTGATATTCAGACAAAACAACTACACGTGGAAGAAACAGAAGAGACGGTGCTAGTGGTTCTGGAATATCAGTTATTCCAACAAAGACAGCTGATTACAAGCTCGCTTGTGACGTTCCATTTACAAACAGGAGAAAATGCATAAAAAATCTCTCTAAAGTAGCACAATATGAAGAATCTGTGCTATACTGTTTAGGATGAACAGGAAAGGAAGTGTAACCATTGGAATTAAAGAAACTCGATGGCATTAATAAAAACGAATTATCAATGGTCGAAGTAGCGCATGCTATTTTAGAAGCTAAGAATGAAGTTTTAGATTTCAACCAATTATTAGTAGAAATTCAAGAATACATGGAATTAAGTGACGAAGCGTTAGAATCACGTATGACACGCTTCTATACAGATTTAAATATCGACGGAAGCTTTATCTCACTTGGAGATAACCGTTGGGGATTACGCGCTTGGTATCCAATCGATTCTATCGATGAAGAAATCGCAACTTCTATGGAAGATGAAGAAGTGAAAAAACCTCGTAAGAAACGTAAGAAAGTTAACGCGTTTGGTTCTGAAGATGATCTTATCGATTACAACGATGATGATCCAGAAGATGAAGAACTTATCGATGACGAAGAGCTTGATAGTGATGACTTAGACGACGATATCGATGTGGATCTTGACGACGATGTCGAAGAGGAAGATGAAATCGATGCTTACCGTTCTGACTTGAACGAACTAGGTGCTGATGAAGACTTAGTAGACGTAGTAAGTGTAGAAGAAGACTTAATTATCATCGATGACGAAGAGTTAGATAAAGAATTCGACGAAGAAGACGAAGAAGAGTAATCTTTGAAAATAAACAGTGAAACAATGGCACAACTTATGATCATTTTGTCGTAAGTTGTGTTTTTTTGTCAAAACGGGTGTATAATACACCTGTTGAGAGTGGAGGAAATAATTTGAAAAATCAACTATTTAAAATATTTGATAAGACGTTTTTAAAATTTATCGTCGTTGGAATTATAAATACATTATTCGGAATGGCCATTATGTTTTCTAGTTTTTTTATACTAGACTATTATCAATGGTTTTCATACGACATCAATTATTGGACTTCGTCAGCGTTGAACTATTTATGTGGGAGTATTTTAAGTTATTTCCTTAATAAGAAGTATACATTTGAGGTTAAGGAAACAAGTAAGGAGTCCGTCATTCGATTCGCGATTAATGTATCCATATGTTATTTTCTAGCGTATGGGGTTGCAAAACCTTTAGCCTTGTATCTTTTCCAAGGAGTAGAAGAACAATTACAAGGGTATATCGCACTTGTGATTGGAATGGGATTATTTGTATTATTAAATTATGTAGGACAACGTTTTTGGGCATTTAAACAAGATGAGGCCATAGAGTCCGACAAAGAAATTATTGAAAAGAATACATTTTAGCGTTTAGAATAGTACATGTTTTCTTACTAAAATTATATGGTCTATCTTATAATTACCTTTAGTAAAGTCATTGAAAATACAAATGGTTCTACAACGATGCAAATATACGCCAACTACTGGAACAACTACACCAATCCCTGAATTATCGAACACTGGTTCAATTCGTGATGCTTACTGGGTATTATCAGCAATCTTCGCTACAA
>ERZ772998.188-NODE-188-length-14731-cov-14.2692_pt1 | contig 14731 bp, 9 predicted proteins | sample MGYA00580669_ERZ772998 | MGnify/ENA primary metagenome ERZ772998 (study PRJEB29015, sample SAMEA2738052) | human oral metagenome | biome: human oral; feature: human-associated habitat; material: saliva | place: China | collected 2226 ... | reverse complement strand
TGCTGCTTGGGTTGAGGGAGAGTCTCCACCGCTGCTGCCACAGGCGGCAAGTGCGACTGCGAGGATAGACAAAGAGAAGGCGCGTGATAGGTATGTCATGATATTTCCCTAAGCTCGTTTATGGACAATGTAAAGGATAATGTAAAGATTTTCTTCGGGTGCGAAGATGTTCATTCTCTTATGTTTTTTATAATTTTTCAAGAAGTTATTTTAGACTTTGGTCAGTTTTTTGATAGGGGGTTAAGAGGGAGTTTTTCATTTAATTACATTGAAACAGGGAGGGGGGAAGCTTTTTGTATGCGTCAATTTATTTTTCAAATGCACAACTCAATGCTTGTAGATACCTCCTAATTCTTTTCACGCAAAAAAGGTTGTCTGAAAACGTGTAGTTGCTTCAAACCGACACCGTTTCAGACGACCTTTTATTCATTATGGTTAAATTCTGCATAAATTATGATAAATCGGTATAATTGGAAAGCTGGTTATTATCCAATACATTTTTTCCTTAATATAAAAATAAAATGAACCATAATAAACATTACGGGACAATCGCCCATTGGTTCGGGGAAATGAGCCGCGGCTCCATTATTTGCGACGAGTCTTCGCAACGCATCTTTGCCAACCGCCAATCCCTCCACCCCGATTATCAAGAACCTGAAACCGGACACCGTGTCAGCTTTCAAATGGAAACGGAAAACAACCGCGCCGTCGCAAGGGGTGTCGAGCGCGTCAATCCGGGTTATAAAAACAATGACAGCGCGGTCATTACGCTGACCGACTGGGATTGGTCGAAGAATGGTGGTTATGGAATGGATGTTTCAAATGAAGGGCAGCCGGTCTTTGTGCTGGGACAGTTTCTTGCCGACCAAACCCGTACGCCTAGGGCGGGCGACCGCCTTGAAGGCACGCTCCGCCGCCATCCCAACGGACAATGGCTACTGGTCAATGCCGTTATCCGCAGTACGCCTGAGTCCGAACCCGAGCCTGAATCGATACACGCTGCGCCCGCCCAAAAAGCGCAAGGTCAAACCGTACACTTTTTCCGTCCGGAACACGGTCCTAAAGTTGAAGTCAAAATTGAGCAGCCGTTGGTTGCTGAAACCCGCTATCCCGCTCCGAAATCCGCCCAAAGAAATCTGCTGCCACCCAATCAGGTTATGAGCGGTACGATTACCACATGGGATGATGCCAAAGGCTACGGCTTTATCCGTTTCGGCGACGAATCCCAAAATATTTTCTTCCACATCAGCGCGTACCATTACAATACCTGCCGTCCGCAAACAGGGCAGCGCGTCAGTTTCTACTGCAACCGCCCGATGGAAGGCAACCGCCAACAAGCCGTCAAGGTTGTCCGACTGGGCGACGAAGCATTCCTGTTTGACGAATTGCCACCCGACTACAACAGGCTCAATATCGATATGCAGGCACTCCTGATCAACAGCGTCATCGCCGTCGTTTTCCTGACCGTTGTCGCCGTGCTTTCCAATAAACTGTTTTTCATTTACGTCCTTATCAGTATCGCCGCCTTCATCCTCTATCAACAGGACAAGCAGACGGCGATGGAGTCCGCGCGCAAAATCAGACGTAAAAACGAATACCAAAACCGTATCCCAGAAAATAAACTGCACGCATTCAGCCTGCTGGGCGGCTGGCCCGGTGCATTGGTTGCGCGCGCCGCGTTCCGCCACAAAACCAAGAAAGTTCCTTTTGTTCAGATTTTCTGGCTGACAGTGGCAATAAATGTTGCCATTACCTATGCCCTGCTGATACATTACGCCGATAATCCTCTGACGAATTTTCTGAAAAACTAAACTGAAACAAAGGAATATCATGTCTTTTGCATTTTTCTTCCCCGGTCAGGGTTCGCAAAGCCTCAATATGATGGACGGTTTCGCAGGACAATCGGTCGTAAAAAACACCTTCGACGAAGCTTCCGCCGTATTGGGTCAAGATTTGTGGGTGATGATTAACGGTACGGACGCCGACCTCATCGGGCAGACCGTGAATACGCAGCCCATTATGCTGGCTGCCGGTGTTGCCGTTTACCGTGCTTATCTTGAAGCGGGCGGCAAAACGCCTGCCGTCGTTGCCGGCCACAGCCTCGGCGAATACACTGCACTCGTTGCCGCCGGTGCATTGGATTTTGCGGATGCAGTCAAACTCGTCCGCCTGCGCGCCGAACTGATGCAGTCTGCCGTGCCGCAGGGCGTAGGTGCGATGGCGGCAATCCTCGGCTTGGAAGATGAACAGGTTAAAGCCATTTGTGCAGAAGCCGCGCAAGGCGAAGTGGTCGAAGCCGTCAACTTCAATTCGCCCGGACAAGTCGTGATCGCGGGCAATGCCGCCGCCGTCGAGCGCGCCATGAACGCCGCCAAAGAAGCGGGAGCCAAACGCGCGCTGCCGCTGCCTGTATCCGTTCCTTCACATTGCAGCCTGATGAAGCCTGCTGCGGAAAAACTTGCCGAAGCGCTCAAAACCGTTGAAATCAAACAACCGCAAATCCGCGTCATCCATAATGCCGATGTTGCCGCTTACGACGATGCAGAGAAAATCAAAGACGCGCTTGTCCGCCAACTTTACAGCCCTGTGCGCTGGACGGAAACCGTCAATGCGCTGGTTGCTGAAGGCATTGCCGAATCCGCCGAATGCGGACCGGGCAAAGTGTTGGCAGGTTTGGCAAAACGTATCAACAAAGAAGCCGTGTGCAGCGCTTTGACCAATTCCGAACAAGTTGCTGCCTTTATCGAAGCGCATTAAGTTTGCCGCTTGTTATGTTTCAGACGACCTTTCTTAATGAAAGGTCGTTTTTTAATGTCTGTCGGTTGTGTTCGGATAGGGGAGGGAATAGCAACAGGGGGATGTTTTATAGTGGATTAACTTTAAACCAGTACGGCGTTGCCTCGCCTTGCCGTACTATCTGTACTGTCTGCGGCTTCGTCGCCTTGTCCTGATTTAAAGTTAATCCACTATACATTCCAGTTCACTATCAATTTATTTTGAACATTTAAGGTCGTCTGAAAAAACTTTACAGAAATAAAAATTGTTATTCATTTAAAAACAGCAATTTCGTCGCGTCAGCATCTTCGTTGCGATATAATCATAAGCTTTACCAATCCGATAGATTGACAAAACATTCAATCTGCATCATTCCGGAACACCGAGCCAATGATAGAAAAACTGACCTTCGGCCTGTTTACCCAAGAAGATTCGCGCAGCTTCATGCGCTTGATGGCTTATATCCGCCCTTATAAAACACGCATCATCTTTGCTTTAATTGCTATCTTCGGCGTTGCCGCCACCGAAAGCTACCTCGCCGCCTTCATTGCACCCTTGGTCAACCAAGGCTTCGCCCCGCCTTCCGCGCCGCCCGAACTCAATACCGCAGGCGGCATCGTCGCCACGCTGCAAAATTGGAAAGACCAATTTACTTACCTGATTTGGGGGACGCCCAATAAAGTCTGGGTCGTGCCGGTATTTTTTATCTTTTTGGTCATCATTCGAGGCATCAGCCGCTATGTCAGCACATATCTGCTGACTTGGGTCTCCGTTATGGCAATCAGCCATCTGCGCCGCGATATGTTTGCCAAGATGCTGCAACTTTCTTCCAAATTCCATCAGGAAACCCCGTCCGGTACGGTTTTGATGAATATGGTGCAAATGGCGGAACAATCCATCAGCAACGCCAGCAATGTATTTATCGTGCTGACCCGCGACACCATGATTGTCATCGGTTTGGTCTGCGTCCTGCTTTATTTGAACTGGCAGCTCAGCTTGGTCGTCGCCCTGATGTTCCCGCTGCTGTCTTTGTTGTCCCGCTATTACCGTAATCGTCTGAAAGACATTATTGCGGGAGCGCAACTCAGTATCGGTACCATGAACAATGTCGTCAACGAAGTCCATCAAGGACATCGTGTAGTCAAACTCTTCGGCGGCCAACGTCAGGCTGCCGAACGCTTCACCGCTGTCAATGACACCATCGTCCGTCTCGGTAAAAAAATCACCCAAGCCACTGCCGCGCGTTCTCCATTCAGCGAACTGATTGCGTCGTTTGCTTTGGCTATTGTCATCTTTATCGCCCTTTGGCAGAGCCAACAAGGACATACCACCATCGGCGAATTTATGGCGTTTATCGTTGCCATGCTGCAAATGCTCAGTCCGATTAAAAACTTGGCGAACATCAGCATCCCCATGCAGACCATGTTTATTGCTTCTGATGCCGTTTGCCAATTCCTCGATACCGAGCCTGAAAAAGATAACGGTACAAAAATCCTGACCAATGTCGAAGGTCGTCTGAAATTTGATAACGTCGATGTCCGCTACCACACAGACGGTAAAAAAGCCTTGGACAGCTTTAATCTCGATATCCGCAAAGGCGAACGCGTAGCCCTGGTCGGCCGCTCAGGCAGCGGTAAATCTACTGCCGTCAACCTGCTTCCGCGTTTCGTCGAACCGAGCTCGGGCGCGGTTTATTTGGATGATGTAAATATCGAAGACATCAAACTCGACAACCTGCGCTCCCAGTTCGCCCTTGTTTCGCAAGATGTCTTTTTGTTTGAAGGCACGCTTTGGGAAAACGTCCGTTACAGCCGTCCCGATGCCACTGAAGAAGAAGTATTGGCAGCCCTCAAAGCCGCGAATTTGCAAGATTTGGTTGAAAGCTCGCCGCATGGTTTGAACCAACAGATAGGTGCAAACGGCAATCAGCTCTCCGGCGGTCAGCGTCAACGTGTCGCCATCGCTCGCGCCATTCTGAAAGACGCCCCCATCCTGCTTTTGGATGAAGCCACCAGCGCGCTGGACAACGAATCCGAACGCCTTGTGCAGCAAGCCCTCGAACGCCTGATGGAAAACCGCACCAGCATCATCGTCGCCCACCGACTGACCACTGTCGAACAAGCCGACCGCATTATTGTTATGGATGAAGGCCATATTGTCGAACAAGGCACGCATGGTGAGCTGATGGCGCAAAACGGTTACTATGCCATGCTGCGTAATATGCCAAAGCAGGCAGCAGGTTGATTTTCAGACGACCCGTCGGTCAGTTGAAGGACGATTTGTCTAAAAGGTCGTCTGAAAACACCGAATCGCAAGACAAGGAAGGCTGCCGAACAGACAGAAAGGAACTATCCGCATGAATCGTCAAGCCCAGTCCCCCACCGTCTCCGTGATGATTCCTTACTACAACTGTAAGGAATACATTGTAGAAACCATCCAGTCCGTCCTTAGCCAAAGCCATCAGAATTTTGAAATCATCATTGTTGACGACGGCTCCGACCCGGAACACGCCGATTATTTGAAGGGGTTTCTGGCGGACAAGCCCGCAATACGTTACGCCGTACAAAACAATCAAGGCGTTGCTGCCGCCCGAAACCATGCCGCGCGGCTGGCGGGGGGCAAATACTTCCTGTTTCTCGATTCAGACGACCTCATCCTGCCGGATTACATCGAAAAATGCGTCACGGTTTTGGAAAACAATCCCGACTGCAAGCTGGTGTATCCGTTGGCGGAATATTTCGATGCGCAAGAAGGCTTATGGAATCTGCCGGATTATGACGGTTTGGAAAGTCTGTTGAAGGGGAACCGTATCCCTATCATTTCTATGCATCGTGCCGAGGATTTCGTCTCTTTGGGTGGGTTTGATGAAAACCTGACAACACATGAAGATTGGGATCTTTGGATACGCCTCTTAAGCAACGGCGGAACCGTTATCCGTATTCCGGAAGTATTGTTCCGCTACCGCAAACGCCGTGACGGGTCATCGCTGATTAACCGCTTGGAACAAAATCCTGATTTAAACCGCGAAGACTGGCAAAAAGTCTACGAAAAAAACCGCGTTCTGTTTATGCAATATCATTTGGGATATTCCGACTGTATTCAAAAAATATCCTTATTAGAACAACAAATCCAATCTTTATCAGAATTAAACCTTCAATTGCGAGAAGACAATACCAATATGCAAAATCAAAACCAAGAATTACAGCATGTAATGGCAAAACTGCTGCAACAAACCGAACTGTCTGTCGAACAGACTGAATTTCTGCAACAGCAAATTGAAATGCTGTTGCGTAACAGTACCGTAGAAGAGCAATTAGAAGAACAAGAAAAACAAATCAAACTGCTGAAAAAACAAATTGATACCTTGCAGCAGGAAAAGCAATCGCTGGAGCAAAGTATTCATAAAGAAAACCGGAGATTGGCAAAATACAAAGGGTTGTGGACGGTTAAGGTATTCAAGCCTTTCGTTAAAACCGAACAGGCCATCAGCTCTGCCAACCGCTACCGCAAAGGCTTCCGTTTTTTGGTACGCGAGAAGGGCAGTATCGGCAAGGCATATCAGTTTTTACGCCGCCATTACAAGCAAACCCATTCGATTAAAAGCGTGAAACAGATATTGAAAGCCGTCAGTTCTGCATCGGCTTTTGAGCATTCGATTCAGGCAGACTCAATTCCGCAAACGTTTATCCATCGGCTGACCAAACACGCTGCCTACACGCTTGCGCCTAAAGTTGCCATCATTGCCGAACTTAGTATTCCGCAATGCAAAAAATACCGCGTTATCCAAAAGCAGGAAATGCTTGAAGAGCTGGGTATTCCTTGTTCCGTGACTTCATGGACGGACAGCAACGAAGCCAAGAAACAGATTTCTTTGGCAAGTTTGGTGATTTTCTACCGCGTTCCCGGTTTTGACAGCGTAATGGATTTAATTGCGGAATGCCGTCGTCTGAACATCAAAACATTATGGGATGTTGATGATTTGATTTTTGACGAAGATGTCCTGAAAACCAGCAGCACCATCAACTCGCTTGAACCGGCTGAAAAAGAAGGCGTAATCAACGGCGCGAAACTTTACCGGCAAGCCATGTTGGCGTGCAACGAAGGCATCGCTTCGACTTCCGGGCTGGCAAAAGCCATGAAGGAAGCAGGTTTGGAAACCATTTATGTGGTTGAAAACGCGTTGGATGATGAAACGCTGGCAGCGGCACGCAGCATTGAGGGTCGTCTGAAAAAACAAGAAGACGGTTTGATTCGGATTATTTACGGGTCGGGCACCAAAACGCACAACATCGACTTTTTGGAAGCCGCTCCCGCACTTGCCAACATATTGAAAGAAAATCCGAATGTCAGGTTCAGGATCATCGGCTATTTGGAGCTGCCCGAATATTTCGATGAAGTACAAAGCCAAATCGAGCGCATCCCATTTTGCAACTATACGGAATACCTGACTTATTTGTCCGAATGCGACATCAGCATCGCGCCTTTGGAAAACTTCGTTTTCAACGATGCCAAGAGCAACATCAAATACCTTGAAGCATCGATTACCAAAGTGGCGTCCATATGTTCGCCAAGGGCGGCTTTCGCCGATGTGATTGTTAACGGCGAAAACGGCTTTCTGGCAGACAACGAACAGCAATGGCATGAAGCGTTCGACACCCTGATTCAAAATTCCGAGTTGCGCGACAGTATGGCGCAGGCGGCATACCGTACGGTCACGGAAACATACAGCCCGCAAGCCATCGGCAGCACGCAGCTTGCATTCGCCGTCCGTTTTGAATCTGCAGCAAAAGGGAAAACCAAAGTCTTATCGTTTAATGTTTATTATTATCCGCAATCGTTTGGTGGGGCGACCATCGTTGCCGAGCAACTGAACAAACTGCTTGCCGATGAAGAAGCCTACGAAATATATGCGGTAACGACTTTGCCGATGAAGAGCTGGCTGCCGCCGTACAGCGTTATCCGTTATGAATACGGCAAAGTGACCGTGTTTGGCGTTGCCGTTCCTTCAGAAGATGCAGCCGCCCACGAAAACCCGCGTTTTGATGCAGCTGTCAAAGACATCATCGAACTCGTACAGCCCGACATCGCTCATATCCACTGCATTCAAAGCATGGGCGTCGGTATGGTCGATATTTGTCGGGAAGCTGGTGTCAAAACCCTCGTTACCCTGCATGACGCATGGTGGATTTGTCCGAACCAGTTCATGCTTGACGAAAATGAAGTCTTCCGCGAGCAATGGAATACCGAAGACGAACGGAGCAAAACCATAGCCCGCGCCTTGGCAAAAATCGATATGTTGCTTGCGCCCAGCAAATATTTTGCCGAACTGCATGAAAAAACCTTGGGCAGGAACGTCCTCGTCAACAAAAACGGTGTTACCCGCCCCTTGGGTCAAATATCCAAACGGAAAAAAGACGTTATCCGCTTCGGCTATGTCGGCGGAAAAACCAAAATCAAAGGCGTTCATCTGATTTTGGAAGCTTTCAGGAAATACCGTTTCCCCAATACCGAACTGGTTGTCGTGGACAATATGCTCAACGTCGGCGCACGTTCGTTCTTTGATAGCGATTTCGACGGCGTGGAACGCTTCCGTATCGAACCTGCTTACAGCCAAGACACCATCGACTATTTCTTCTCGGAAATCGATGTTTTGCTGTTCCCGACCCAATGGAAAGAAAGTTTCGGTTTGACGGTCAGGGAAGCAGTGTTGCGTGATGTTTGGGTAATCGCCACGGATGCAGGCGGTGTGTCCGAAGACATTATCGACGGCGAAAACGGCACGGTCATTCCGTTTGACAGCGGCGTGGAAGAATTGAGCCGCGCCATTGCCGAAGTTTGCGAACGCTATCAAGCAATGGACGACGGCGCAGTCATTGAACTGCCGAAAAGCCATATTCGGACTTTTGCGGAACAAAAAGACGAATTGGCAGGCCTATATCAAGAAATACTGTCGAACCAAGCAGATTGATGTTTTCAGACGACCCTTTCGATGGCAGCAAAGGGTCGTCTGAAAATGACAGCGAATGAACTTAATCCCGTACGGTGTTGACTTATCGAAACTAATTTTCACTGCATTAAAGCACCTACAATTAACCACACCACACCTAAATCATGAATAAAACCATCATCCTAGCCGTTCCCTATATGTACGGGTTGGACAAGTGCATAGAGAAAAACCTGCGCTTCCACGGCTTCAATATCATCAATCTCTGTTACGACGACAGGGACTCATACTATCCGCACATAGGCTGCCGTATTCTCGGTTTGTATCATAAACACATTAAAAAAGACGGCGATTACAAGAAAAAACTGAAATATTCCCGCTACCGCAAGCAGATAACCGAAAAACTGGCTTCCTTGGAAGGCGGCAAAGCAGACTATGCCCTCTGCCTCCGCGCCAATATTTATCCCAAAGAAATCATCGCCGCTATCCGAGAGCACAGCAAGATATGCGTTAACTATCAATATGACGGTATCGACCGTTTTCCCGACATCATCGAATATTTGCCTTATTTCGACTGCTGCTGGGTGTTCAATAAAAACGATGTGGAGAAATACCCCCAATATCATTTTAAAGCAACCACCAATTTCTATTTCGATTTCCCGATTGAAAGAGAGGGGAGGGTGGAAGGTCTTTATTTTTTAGGAGGTTATGAAGAACGAAGAGAACATCAAACCTCCGTTTTTCTCGATGAAGCACGCAGACTGGGGCTGTCTTTGGATTTCCACATCTACTGCAAAGACGACCGCGCAAGCAAAATTTTCGGCAACGACGGCATTACCTATTTGGACAGACAAAGCATCCTGAGCTTCGAGCAAAACCTGCAAAAGGTCAAAAACTGCCTGGCAATCGTCGATTTTGTCCAATTTGAAAATTACGGCCTGTCTTTCCGCGTATTCGACGCCCTGTGTTTCGACAAAAAACTGATTACCACCAATCAGGCCGTAGCGGAATGCGACTTCTACCATCCCGACAACATCTTCATTTGGAACGGAGAAAGCCTTGATGGATTGGAAGACTTTTTCAGACGACCTTACCATCCCGTTTCCGAAGAAATAAAAAACAAATACGCCTTCGGCAACTGGGTTCGCCGAATCCTCGACATATCAGACAAAGCATAAACAGACACCATGCCGACCGAACAAAAAACGATTATCTTGGGGATGCCTGCCGACAACCAAATCTACCGCGTCATCGAAGCCGCCTTAAATCATCACGGCTTCAACGTCGTCAGCGTCGTCATGGACAACCTGAATTTCCGCTATCCTTCCCTTTCCAGTCGTCTGAAAGTCAAATTCAGACAACTGGTGCTGCGGGACAAAAACGCCAAAAAAGACTTTAAATCCGCCCAATTGATCCGAGACGTCGAAAATAAACTGGCAGCGCACGGCAAGGCGGATTATGCCCTGTTTATCCGCGGCGATATTTACTCGCCCGAGTTTCTGGATATGATTAAACGCCATACCCGTCCCGGCAATATAGTCAACTACCAATGGGACGGCATCGACCGTTTCCCCGCCATTTGGGATTGCGCCGACCGGTTCGACCGTATTTACGTTTTTGATCCCGCCGATATGCGAAATCCGAAACATCCCTTCCTGCCGACCACCAACTTCTATTTCGACCACGATGTCAACCTGCCCGAAAACCCGCCCAACGATTTCTATTTCATCGGCTGGCATATACCCGACCGCGCCCCGATTATTTCCGCGTTCGGCAAAGCGGCCGAAACGCTGGGCTGGAAGCTTGACTTCAATATCGGCTGTTTGAATACCGACGTCGATACCCTCCGCCGTTTTTATCCTACGGAAAACATCAAAGTCTTCATCGGCATTAGAAGTTTCGCCGACAACATCGAAGCCGCCAAACAGGCAAAAATCCTGATAGATTTCAAAACACCCGTTCACAACGGCCTCTCGTTCCGCCCCTTCGAAGCCCTCGGTTACCGCAAAAAACTGATTACCACCAACGCCGAAATCAAAAAATACGATTTCTACCACCCCGACAACATCTTCGTTTGGGATGGTAAAAGTTTGGACGGTTTGGCAGAATTTGTCGCCAAACCCTACTGCGAACTGTCGCCCGAAATCTACCAAAAATACAGTTTCAGCAACTGGTTGCGCTATATTCTAGACATACCGCCCCATCAAAAAATAACTCTGCCCGAATAAACGGAGAGGTCGTCTGAAATTTGCCGATATAGCAGATTGAAATAGGCAATTCCAGCACCGTCATTCCCGCGTAGGCGGGAATCTAGAGATTTGAGATTACGGTAATCTCTAAACATCTCTGAAAGATTAAGATCGGGATTCCCGCCTACGCGGGAATGACAATACGGAGGCTTCTTATTTTGTTTCAGACGGCCTCAAAAATTAGATTCATCACACTATTTATGCTATAAGGTCGTCTGAAATAAACAGACTCTATTCTCGAAACAAGGAAGTAAACATGAGTACACAAGATTTAAGCGGCAAAATCGCATTGGTAACAGGCGCATCGCGCGGTATTGGCGCGGCGATTGCCGACACGCTGGCGGCGGCAGGTGCCAAGGTCATCGGTACGGCGACCAGCGAAAGCGGCGCGGCGGCGATTAGCGAGCGTCTGGCGCAATGGGGCGGCGAAGGCCGTGCATTGAATTCCGCCGAACCCGAAACCATCGAAAACCTGATTGCCGACATCGAAAAAGCGTTCGGCAAGCTGGACATTCTGGTCAACAACGCCGGCATCACCCGCGACAACCTCCTGATGCGTATGAAAGAAGAAGAGTGGGACGACATCATGCAGGTTAACCTCAAATCCGTGTTCCGCGCCTCTAAAGCCGTCTTGCGCGGCATGATGAAGCAACGTGCCGGCCGCATCATCAACATTACATCCGTTGTCGGCGTGATGGGTAATGCCGGTCAGACCAACTATGCCGCGGCAAAAGCAGGCTTGATCGGTTTCTCCAAATCCATGGCGCGCGAAGTCGGCAGCCGCGGCATTACCGTCAACTGCGTCGCCCCAGGCTTTATCGACACCGATATGACCCGCGCCCTGCCTGAAGAAACCCAAAAAACCTTCGAAGCGCAAACTTCGCTGGGCAAATTCGGCGAAGCGCAGGACATTGCCGATGCGGTATTGTTCCTCGCTTCCGACCAAGCAAAATACATTACCGGTCAAACGCTGCACGTCAACGGCGGTATGTTGATGCCTTGATTCGGCTTGGAAAATAAAGAAGGTCGTCTGAAAACGGATTTCAGACGACCTTTTTGTTTTGTTTAGTCTGCTTGCAGCAGTTGCTTGTTGAGTTCCGCCTGTATCAGCAGGCCGTGGGCGAAGTTGCGGCTGTCGGCGAGGATGAGTTTGCCGCCGTAGCGTTTGGCGATGGCATCGGCGATGGAGAGTCCGAGTCCGGTGCCTTGCTGTTCCGTGCCGAGTATGCGGTAGAAGGCGTCGGTTACGCGGCTGCGTTCGGCGGCGGGGATACCGGGGCCGTCGTCTTCCACCCAGATGGTGAGGGTGGTCGGGGTCTCGCTGAAACCTATGTCAATGCGGCCGCCTGCGGGGGTGTAGCGGATGGCGTTGTCGGTGAAGGTTTTGATGAGGGTGTAGATTTCGGTGTCGTCGGCACGGATGCGGAGGTCGTTTTCAACGGCGACGCCGATGTCTTGCTGTTTGTTGAGGGCGAGGGGCATGAGTTCTTGCAACACACGGCGGAACTGGGCTTGCAGGCTGATGTCGGTCAGGTTGCGTTGGGTTTCGGAGCCTTGGGCGCGGGCGTGGGTCAGGAGCTGCTCGAGCAGGTGGCGGTTGCGCTGTATGCTTTGGAGGATGAGTCCGGTCTGTTCGCGGGCTTCGTCCGATTGGGGCAGCTTGGTGAGCCGTTCTGCCTGAAGGGAGAGGGCGGTCAGTGGGCTGCGCAGTTCGTGGGCGGCATCGGCGATGAAGCGTTGCTGGCGGCGGATGTTTTCGCCTGTGCGTTGCAGCAGTTGGTTGATGGCGGTAACGAAGCCTTGTATTTCGCTGGGCACGCCTTCTCCGTCCAGCGGCGAGAGGTCGTCTGAACGGCGTTTGCCGAGTGAGGCGGAAAGGGTTTTGACGGGGCGCATGGCGCGGTAGGTGATCCATACGGTCAGCAGGATCATGAGGGGCAGGGCGATGAGCAGCGGGAGGACGCTTTGGTAGGCGGCGGTGGCTGCGAGGTCGTCGCGGTATTCGGTTTCTTGGAGTACGGCGATTTTGCCTTGCGGGGTTTGGCGGATGTAGGCGCGGTATTCGTCGTCGTCATCGTCGTCGTCATCAACGCTGCCTTTGATGGTGTGGAATCCTTCGCCGAGTGTGTCGGACAAAGGGACGGTGTCTTCTTGTCCGAAGGTTTGGATAAGGATGTGGTTTTCGCTGCCTATTTGTGTGTAGTCGGTGGTTTTGGGGTTGATGTAGGCGGCGGTTTGGCGCAACAGGTCGTCCTGAAGCTCTTCGGCTTCATGGTAGGTTTGGTAATAGGAGAATGCGCCTGCGATGATGGACAAAGGCAGGAACATCAGTATCAGGGCGATGCTGATACGGACTTGCAGGGATTGTTTGAGGGTCTGGATAAAGTGATGCATAGTGTGTTTGGTGGGGCTGTTTTAGGTTTTGCTATAGTTGATTAACTTTAAACCAGTACGGCGTTGCCTCGCCTTAGCTCAAAGAGAACGATTCTCTAAGGTGCTGAAGCACCAAGTGAATCGGTTCCGTACTATCTGTACTGTCTGCGGCTTCGTCGCCTTGTCCTGATTTAAAGTTAATCCACTATATTGATTATGGCATGGGCGGGTATGGATGCGCGGATTGGGGTTTCAGACGACCTCTTTGGCGACCAGCCAGCCTACGCCGCGTACGTTTTGGATGTGTTCTTTGCCGAGCTTTTTGCGTATGGCGTGGATGAGGAAATCAACGGCGTTGCTCTCGACTTCTTCGCCCCAGCCGTAGATTTTGTCTTCAAGGTCGCTGCGGGAGAGGATGATGCCGGGACGCATCATCAGGGCTTGGAGGACGGCAAATTCTTTGTTGCTCAGGAGGACGAGTTTGTCTTGTCCTTTGACTTCGACTTGGTAGGTGGCGGGGTTGAGGGTGAGCGCGCCGTTGGTCAGCAGGGTTTGGCTGTGGCCACTGTGGCGGCGCAGGACGGCGCGCATACGGGCTTGCAGCTCCGCCATGTCGAAGGGTTTGACGATGTAGTCGTCGGCGCCGCCGTCCAGTCCGTTGAGGCGGCTGTGGAGGTCGTCGCGGGCGGTAACGATGAGGACGGGGGTTTTGCTGCCTTCGTGTCGGATTTGGGTGAGGACGTCCAACCCGTCTTTGCCGGGCAGTCCGAGGTCGAGCAGCAGCAAATCATAGTTCTGCGCCTGAAGGGCGGTAGAAACTTGGCTGCCGTTTTTGACCCAATCGACGGCATAGCCGCTGTCTTTGAGGTTGGCGGCTACGGCTTGTGCAATCATGTTGTCGTCTTCTGCAAGCAATACGCGCATGGTGTTCTCCTTAATCAGCGGGAAGGATAGCAGGGGAAAATTAGGAGGGGTTTAGCGGGAGGTCGTCTGAAAGGGGCGGCTGGTTTTCAGACGACCTTTTGTTGCTTTTCCGTACTTGATTGGGTTTCCTTCGGCGTGGGTTCTGCCGGGTATGGTGGACATTTTCTTCTAAAGGAATACTGCACTTGAATAGTCTGCCGATTTTGCCAAAAGGTCGTCTGAAAACCACGATTCCGTTTGAACTGGCCCCCAAATCTTGGACACTCATAAAAGCCTATTCAGGCGCTCTGTGCAAGCTGGGTTCTGTATGCGACAGGACTCAGCTTTTTCAATTTCAAACTGCAACGCTCCCGGTTGTAGTAATCCATATAGTCATCTATCTGTTTCATCAATTCATCCACCGTCAATTCTCCTGCGTTATAGAAACACTCCGTCTTCAACACCGCAAAGAAGCTTTCCATCGGCG
>ERZ772998.181-NODE-181-length-15113-cov-2.90125_pt1 | contig 15113 bp, 11 predicted proteins | sample MGYA00580669_ERZ772998 | MGnify/ENA primary metagenome ERZ772998 (study PRJEB29015, sample SAMEA2738052) | human oral metagenome | biome: human oral; feature: human-associated habitat; material: saliva | place: China | collected 2226 ... | reverse complement strand
CTCTGGGAGCGTCTCCTCCGCATCTGCTGCTGGAGTCTTCACGTTAACCATCACGATTGCCTTGCTCTTCTTGTCGATTCCATCAACTGAGAACTCGAGCACTGCCTTGGTTATGCCCTTCTTAGATAGGTCAGGCTTTTGAAGCAGCTTAACCTTCACAGAACCATCCGCAGGAATGTTGCTGAACTTAGCCTTGTAGTCTTCGAGTGTAGGTTCAGTTCCATCTACGTCGATAGGTTTTGCATTAACCCTTTGCGGTGTAAATGCTGTTCCGCCGTCCTCGTCATCATCCGCGATTCCGTCGTGGTCTTTATCTCTGTAAATCCAGTACTTGTATTCTCTAACTAGAAGTTTGCCGTTCTTCTTAGCTTTAAACTTCATGGTTACTGTCTTGAACATTCCGCCATCGCCATCCCAGTTGTCGTCATCCACGACTGGTGTGCCGGTGATTGTCGTGCCGTCAAAAGATAGGCCCTTAGGGAGTCCTTCAATCGAAGCGACCATCTCCGCATCCTTGTCGAGGCTTGTAACTGTAGCTGGCTTAATAGGAACACCCTGTGTCCACTTAGGTCTACCTGGCTCGTCGAGTACAGTCTCGATAACCTTGCTGTCTACATTAACCTCTGGAAGATTCTCAGTAGGCTCAGTAGTTCCTGGAGTTACTGGGTTTTCAGTATTTCCACTATTATTCTCTACGAGCTGCTTATCTGCTTCTGTACCAGATAGCTTGAATGTTACGAACAACGCCTGTGGTGCATTAGGATTCTCATCCTTAACCACTGTGTATTTAACCTTTTTGCTGACAGGTGTCTGATCAGCTGTGTACTCGTAGCGATGACCTTCCTTTGATACTAGGCGAACCTTTACATTCTCAAACTCAAACGAAGTTGGTGCATCGATAACCTGCTGATCATCTATCTTGTTGATATCGTCAGAGTCTTTGTTTAAGGAATCAGCCTTATACCACTTTGCTCCGTCCTTGCTGTACTCGAGTCCAACGATGTAGTCCTTACTATAGCGACCAACGAGGATTCTGAAGTTATCGTATGAGAGCGACTGCTTATGAATAACCTTTGCCTTGATGACCTTCTTATCACCGTAAGCCTTGAGGTCGCTACCGTTCTCGATTGCATTTCCGTCCTCATCTGTGATGCTGAGTCCGTTTGCCTCAAAATCATTCCATGCTACTTCCGATTCTGTTCCGTCTCGCTTAACGACCTTAACCTTGAGATTCGAGAAGTCGACTGGGCTACCTGTGTTTACTTCTACCGCTTTCGACTTAGGAGATACAATTGAAATCTCCTTAATCCCAGAGTTAGTCTTGTAATCGTTTGCTGATTTGTTGCTAGCTTCCTTGGTAGCAGCCGAAATTCCGCTCGCACTAATCGTTGCGCCACTCACACTATCGAACATCTTCTTGCCTTCATAGCGGTCGTTCATGTAAGCCTTTACAGCGCGCGACATGAGTGTTAGGTCTGACACGGTGTTATTTCCCGATAGACCACTTAGCATGCCGACATACTTATCGCCAAGGAGCTCCTTGACCTTAGCTTTAGGATCAGTGCTCTTCCTTATAGCTTCAAAGTACTCACGGTATAAGCCTAGTTTAGCGATATTCCAGCGACCGTCTTTACCCTGCAGGAACGGTATCACGTTCTCCGCCTGACTTCTAAATGGTCCCATGTCATCGCGGTAATCGTCACCTACACCGACCCTTAGAGACGATATCTCACCATCCTTTACCGTTATATAGGTCTTGATTCCACCCGGATTGAGATATCCGATACCGATTCCAGTATAGTCTCCATCCTTTAGCTTATCTCCTGGATAATGCTTACGAAGTGCTGCATCTACATATGCTGGATCTCCTGTCTCAGGGTTAACTGCTGGAGATACATTGTCCTCGTTTGGCTTATTATCCGGCGTAGCAGGCGTGTTTGTGCTGCTACTAGTATTAGTAACACTAGTCTTGCCTGCACCTGAAAGTGCATTTCTCACGGCATCGATAATACCGCGGCTAGAGTATGTAGCACCAGAAACTGTATCCACGCTCTTGCCTGGACTTCCGAGCAATCTACCGATTACCGCCTTTGCACGATTAAAGAATGGGGCATCATCACTATTTGAAAGTATTTCAACATTAGTAATATTACCGCCAGAAACGGTTACGCGAACTCTTATTGGACCATTGTAGCCCTGACCCGAACCAGTGTACACACCGTCGTTCAGGTTAGCACTTCCGATTGAAAAAGTTCCAGCTGCATTGCCCTTTCTTCCCTTCGCAGATCTAGCGTCTTTCTTGACTGGCGTTACCTTCGCCTGCTGCTTCGATCCAGCCTTGCTTAGAGCATCAGCAACTGCCTTCTTAATCGCATTCGAAGAGATAGTCGCTCCTGAAACAGAGTCAACGTTTACATTGCCACTGCTCAGTATCTTGCCTATGACAGCTTTCGCCCTGTTAAAATACTCTGGCGTTTCTGTCTGGGATACAACCTTGATATCTGTCAGCTTTCCACCCTTAACGGTGATGCGAACAGTAAGGGGTCCACCGTAACCGGTTGCAGTACCCTCGTATTCTCCATCCTTAAGGCCTTCAGTGGAAACCTCTGAACCAATTGCCTGAGCTTCCTTGGCAGCCTTCTCTTTGGCAGCGTTGTTCTTCTCTACGACCGTAACAGCCGAATAAGCCATAGCGGCGGTAACAGCCACGGCTACGACAAAGGACAGCACTCCCTTGAAACCAGTTGTCTTCATCTTTCCTCCTATGAATGAGTGTGAAAATTTTGAATAAGTTAGATATATTTTACAAAAGTTAGTTAAATTGAACTAATGTATATTGTATTTTAATGCAAATTGCACAAATATGCAATATTTTTTTGAACCAATAATTTTACTTATTTAAGGATATTTATAGGGTTTTAGAACAAAATAATAAAGCAAACAATTAAAGGGACGAGCCGTTGGCTCGTCCCTTTAACAGTGTGTATCTGAAAGAATGAAAATAGCAAATTAATTACATATCGCCATTGATGAAATATCCATACATGACTACTCTATCAAAGGCAATCTTCTGCCACTCTTCCTTGATAGAATCCCTATCTGTAAGGAAGAATCCTGGCTCCATAAAGCGAATAATTATGAATTCAGAGTTCTTCTGATCCCAGTTATTACCCATGCTGAAATCTATTCCTTTACCTGTATTCTTAGTAACTATCGCCTCTAGGAGTGGAGCAGTGACGGAATTGATTGGTACAACCATGTCCGCCTTATCGAACAATCCCTTCTTGGTCTCGCTAGTGTATATGCCGAAGGTTCCTATTGCACTAACTGCGCATACAACTCGCTTAATATCATTGATATCTATCTCGTGCTTAGCACCGATAATCTTGTTACCACGGAGCTTTATCTGCTTCTCCCTGAGAGATGTGCCAAGTGTGAGGTCTAACTCACCGATGTTATTAGGAAAGTCCTTGGTGAGCTTGTGTGCAGCAAAGGCAGTAAGAAGAGTCTTAGTCTCCTTGATATTATGAGTCTCATAGCCATAATCCTCATCCAAGGTTATATCTATCATCTTCTGCTTAGGATCTACACTAACCAGATTAATGTTGTAGCTACCGTTGGAACTGAAATAGTTCGTCGTGATAATGGTCAGTATATCGTCGAAACTAACGTTCAGCACACCCTTCTTCTTATGCGTGTAGGTGAAGCCGTCACTACGAATCTCTAATGTGTACTTAGGCTTTTCGAAAGTCACAATATCGGTATCAAATATGCTAATCATAAGTTCTCCTTATTCCTTCTCAGCTTGCTGCTATACTAGCTATTAGCTACGAGAAGTTTGCTGCTTGATATTATTTATTGTTCTCATGTAGGTAGTATAACCTTATTTTTATGCTTTGTCTCTATGTTTTCAAAAATAGTGTATATTAGGTCAAAAATTGTGCAAATTTTTCCGTTTTTTGGTACTTTTTTGCCTTGCGTTATTCGCATCCAGGTGATTTTAGGGCGCATTTTGAGCGTTCTGGCATGTTAATCATCGCTATCGATATGATAACCAGCACGATACCAACAACCCTCCATGGGCCGAGTTCCTCCCCGAATAGCAGTGTGCCAAATAGCGTCGCTGCGACATTTTCCACCGATGACAATATCGGCGCATACGACACGTGCTTAAGCCTCGTTATCGCGAAGCCGTACATGAAGTATGGAAGGGCAACAGACGTCGAGCCATTGATTATACTTATGAGCGCCAGCTTTCCGTCAGCACGAAATTCGCCAATGCCAACTATGGATCCGTATATCGCGAGGGCGATGAGCCCAAATACCATCGTATAGAATGTCATCGCTGTCGTATCTTCCGACTGTCCGCCAAGTCTACTTGTAATCGCTAAACTTGCAAAGCAGAATCCGCATATAAGTCCCATGAATATACCATAAAGAGACAGCTTCCCTAGGTCGAACACTCCCCCGGTCGCCGTGAATGTAACTCCCATGATGGTCACGCACATGGCGAGGACTTTTCTCAGGGTAGGCTTTTCCTTAAATATAAAGTACGACATAATCGCCACGATTATCGGAGATGTGTAGACGAGCACGACTGCGCTCGCCATGCCGAGTTTACCAATCGCTGTAAAGTACGCCACGTTAAACACGGCCTGTGTGATTACTCCCTGCACGCAGGCTATCTTGAAACCACGCCTACTGAGTTTGAAACTCTTTCGCCCTTTCATGAGCATGAACGGGAGGATGACTAGCATCGCACATGATACTCTCAGGATTGACATCGTCACGGGTGGGATGCCGTACGCTCTATATAGATGTGAATAAATTCCGGTCGTGCCCCAGAGGGTGCCGGAAAGCATTATGAAAATCGCTCCGTTTTTGATCATATTACTTCTCGCTCAGCTTAGCTATCGCTTGGTCATAAGAGATGCAGAGCGCACCATCGAAGCTGAACTTCTTCCAGATAGATACGTTGTTTTCTTCTCTATTTGCGCTGAAAATAATTGCCTTATCGATCTGGGCAAATGAACTTGTAAAAGACTTCCCGCCCTGTGCATTTGGCACGGTTTTACCGTTTCTCTTATATATATCCGAAGTATTTCCCGAATCATCTTGTCCAACGCGGTTAGATAGAGTTTCAACAAGCTCGAGCTTAGAATTCTTCATCACGTATCTATGGATATTATACTGCATGTAATCATCGCCGTTCGAATAGTAAATGTATAGGGTATTTGCATCCTTGCCCTTATACACGACATAAGAAGTACCCGCAGCTGCTTGTTGATCCGCGAATTTGCCACTATATGCACCTTCATTAAAGCCATCGTAACTGAGTTCTACTGCTTCCTTGCCATTAAAGGTGTAGATGTGCATCTGTGCATCGAATTCATTATTCGCGGTGAAGAAGAACAGCTCTGGTACATTGTCACCGTCTATATCGCATAGTGCAATAGGTCTATCTATACCTCTAGCATTATACGTATCCTTACCTGGAACGGTCTGCCACGAGTAGGCTTTTATCGCAGTAGCATTCTGCTCAATGATAGTCTTATACGCACTATACGCAGCTTTCCTATTCTTCTCCTCTTTCTCAGTGACTTTTTTTGGCTTCGACGTCTTCTCCTCTTTCTTAGGCGACTTCTTGCTGCAGCCTGCGATAGATAAGATGAGCAATGCGGATAGTAAAATCGCAATCGCTGATCTTAGCCTAATCTTGGTATTCATGGTTTTCCTCCTTTTGGTGCTCGCTCTGCTATGTACAAATGGTATGCAATTTCTAGCGAATATCACTAGTATCTTTAAGTAGGTAATATCCTATATTCTGTAATCTCTATGTCTATTACAGAGTATTATACTAGAATTACAGGGCAAAGTGAAACTATGCGGTTTGTCGTGTATATATGCATGTGAAGAGTTATTTGCACTAGATGGTTGAAAATGAATGATAATGGGTTTACTCTATAGTCAGAAAATATTGGATACATACCTAGAGGTATGGGTCAGGAGGTTAAGATGCTATTAATCGGAGTAAGAGCGGATGGAAACTGGCTATTGTCACAGTGGAATCTTACGTATGCTACCGGCTGGGAGGGCATTTGCAAGGCTGCTGCTAAGATGTACGACTACTATGATAGCAAGGAGATGCCAGTTGAGATATTAACGGATGATCATCTAACAGGTGCTCATTCGAAAGATGACATCATGAATATAGAGGAAGCTAGCCGTCTAACTGTTAGGGGGTTTTCGACGGTGTTTAAGCTACCGCTGATGATTACTTTTTATAACCAGACTAAGACTGTCTATGTAAATATCGCGCAGGCTACTGAGGAATTTGCATATGCTGATTATGAGAAGTTTAATAAGTCGCTATGTCAGTATCTCGACAGCGTTGAGATGGCGATGTGTGAGTAGGGTTGGATAAATAAGATATTAGATAGGGTAAGGAAAAAATCAGGCGTGGGCCTGATTTTTTTTGTGGCTTTGAGAAGTTGTAATAGTTCTGATAATATGTGTGCTTTATTTCAAAAAAGTAATGGTTTTTGAAATAAGATCTTTATCATTCACTGCTTATTTCAAAAATGATCTATTTTCTGAAATAAACTGTTTCATTAAACTAGTAAGCGCTGACGCTTGACTTACTCCTAGATTATCACAAGTTTCCTTGAATTCTTCTACTACATCCTTTTTTAACTTGTATGACTTATTGATTAGTCCTGCTTTCTTTTGATACTTTTCTGTTGCTTTTGTCTGAGCATTAGGTGTTCCTTTTGGCATAATTACAATTCCTTTTCTGATTGTTTCTTTGAATTCTCAATAGCTATGAATGGACAGATAGTGATGATAAGACAACAATGTGGTTGATATGCTAGTTTACAAGGTTCTCAAACTTTCAGGATCATAGTCTGCCATCAGTTCTTGCTTAGTTGCTTTATTGATTTACAAGGTTCTCAAACAACTTTACTTCAAGGATAGAAAGCCTGAAAGCTTAGTTACTCTACTGATTTACAAGGTTCTCAAACCAGTAGCGACAGCCTTTAGCGTCGGTGTCAGCTTAGTTACTTTACTGATTTACAAGGTTCTCAAACATACCTAAATACTTATACATATCATCTGTTGCTTAGTTACTTTACTGATTTACAAGGTTCTCAAACGAACCTCTTGTGCAAGTTCCACAAGTCTATGCTTAGTTACTTTACTGATTTACAAGGTTCTCAAACATTACATCTATAAAGTTCTCTTTTGTTAGTGCTTAGTTACTTTACTGATTTACAAGGTTCTCAAACTAGTTCATCCTCGTACAGAGGCTGGGCTTGGCTTAGTTACTTTACTGATTTACAAGGTTCTCAAACAACCTTGCCGCTTACACTATCTAGCCAGAGCTTAGTTACTTTACTGATTTACAAGGTTCTCAAACTTGCATTATGTTTGCAAGATATCGATGACTGGCAAAAGAGACCCCTTGATAGCGTGTATCCAATAGTATTCATAGATGCAGTTCATTTCTCTGTGCGTGAAGATCATGTAATTAAGAAGCTTGCAGCATACGTAATGCTTGGGATAAATGCAGATGGGAAGAAAGAAGTAATATCTCTGCAGATAGGTGAAAATGAGAGCAGCAAATACTGGCTTGGTGTTCTGAATGAATTAAAGAACCGCGGAGTGGAAGATATTATGGTCATTTGCGCAGATGGATTAGCAGGGATAAAAGAAGCAATATCTACAGCATATCCAAAAGCAGAATACCAAAGATGCATTGTGCATATGGTAAGGAATACACTTAAATATGTAAACTACAGGGATATGAAATCGTTTGCGAGTGATTTAAAAACCATCTCCCATGCACCAGATGAAAAAACAGCATATGAGAACATGCATGAAGTAACTGAAAAATGGAATAGTAAATATCCTAATTCTATGAAGCGCTGGGAAGATAACTAGGATGCTGTAACACCAATATTTAAGTTCTCACAAGATGTGCGTAAGGTGATCTACACCACAAATGCAATTGAAAGTCTAAACAGTACATACAAGAAATTAAACAGACAAAGAAGCGTATTCCCAAGCGATACAGCATTGCTAAAAGCCCTCTACATATATACGATGCAGGCAACGAAGAAATGGTATCTTCCGATAAGGGATTGGGCAAAGGTATATGGTGAATTCTGCATAATGTACCCAGGCAGAATGCCAGAAACAAATTAACCTATATAACTCAAGAGAAGCCAGCCTAATGGCTTGGCTTCTCTTGACATGCGTAAGCAAATTTAATATATTGACCTAAAGGCGTATCCCTTGCAAACAGCGGGATACATTCACTAATCTACCACAGAAGGCTAATTTACAGAAAAAGTTTCACACACTCAACATTTGTTATAGCTATGAGTTCCTTAAATTATCAATTATTTTTTTATAGAGATTTATCATTATTCTATCTATAACAATCAAAATATAAAACCAAACAAAATAATTACTATAACCAAATTTTTCATCTTCCAAAATTTTAAACTTGGGTAAATTTTGTTGATATGAAGGTATATTATGTGCGACCCTATTACGGTTCAAATATAGTTTTTTGTATATCTCTTGTGTACTACCCTCTTTTAATAAATGCTTATTCAAGGCAATTTCTTTTTCGTTTATTTCAACTGCAATATTATCTATAAAAGCTTTATAGTCTCTTCTATTCCAGTCTTTTAAATTTGATTTTTCAATAATACTCTCGATTCTATCCTTTGCATCTTCTAAGATTAACTTTTTTTCTGTTTCAGACAATCCAACGGATTCACCTAATATTTTTTTCAATTCTTTATAAAATTCATTTTTATCATTATAATTAGAAAAATAGCTGCCTGCATATTTATTTAAATAATCAAACCTAAACTCAAAGTTTTCGGTAGCAATATCCCATGCAATGCACTTGAATTTTTGCTCTTGAAATCCAGTCATTTCTAGAAAAACTGACCTCAAAATATAATCGTTAAGTGGAAACGCTTCAATCCTTTTATTTAAAAGTTTTGTCACGTTTGCGGCATCTTCTAATATTTGTTCAATAGGACTAATAATAAACTCTTCATGCTTCATTTCCATACTCCATAACCTTTTCATAACATTCTATAGAATCTTTAACTCGTTGCCTAATAAATCCTACTAAAGAAGGAGATTTAGGATGTCTATTCATTTTACTCAATTCAGATTGGTTAGGTGTCGGCTCACCTTTATTATCAATATATGGGTACTTATATTTAGTTATTAACTCTTTCAAATTGTTTTCTAATTCATTCCATTTTTTTATATCTATTTGCTTTCTTTTAAAAACAAACCAATATATTAATCCAAAATAATACATATCGCAGTCTATAATAGATTCAAAAGATTTCGCTGACAGTCCTGTTTCAACTATTATATTTCCTAATTCATTTAATATTTCATTGTGTCCATCTTCAAATAAAATATTATATGATTGAAATTCATCCGATTCTTTACCCTCTACTGTTGTCTCAATATATTTACTGTAAAATTCCTCAAGCCTTCTTATACCTGAAAAACCTTTACAAAGTTTATTTACAGTTTCTCCATGTCTTATGTACTGCGATATAATTGATAAATACCTTACAAAATCAATTGAATAATCTCCTTTCATTTCTTTTATGAAATCTGGTTCAAACAAGGATTGCTTTTCATTATCCAAGAAGTATAGGGCTCTCCTACTTTCTTCAGGTAAAAGGTTAACTCCTTGGAAATTTATATTCCTAAAAATAGACGAGTAAAATTTTTGTTGTGAATGAGAATCGTCGTCACTAGGAACAAGATATGAAAATCCAATATATCTTTCCCTTAAAATAGTATCATTATCATTTATTGCATTTTCTTTAATTTCTTTAAAATATTCATTTTTTTCAAGTCTAGTCTTTAACTCTTTTTTAGTTAAATTTCTATCATTGATTTTTATCAAATTATTTAACGACCAATTGACTATGTCTACACCTTCATCATCTTGCGAATCAAAATTATCATCATTTTCATCAATGTTTTTTTTCCTTCGCATTTCTTTCTTATATTTTTCTTTATCAGGAAAATATCCTAAATATGACAATAATATACTTGTTAATCTCTGCTGACCATCGATTAATATATTTTGTCTTATTTTATCTATTTTAAATGATCCAATAATAATAGGGGGAATAAATTCATTGTTTTTAAGGGATTCTATAAGTGCTTTCCTTTTATCATCTGACCAAGCAAAACTTCTTTGGTACTCTGGCAATACAATATTTCCCTTCATTATTAACTCTATCCAGTATTCTAGTGAGTATTCACCGTAGTAAACCTTATTATCCATATCTAACCTCAAATTATTTATATAAATTATGTTTCAACTTTAACATTTTCATATTCAATATGTGTATTTAATATGAAACGAAATGATTACTAAATTATGTTTTTTCATATTTAATCAACTTTTAATTTATTTACTAAATGTATAATATGACTAATCATACTTGGAAAGTATCTTCTTATAAAATCTCAAATCAAGCCATTTCCCGAAACAAGGTACTCCCACTCGCAGTAGCTCAGGGACTCGAACTTCGCGCTTCAATGCGCAGTCACTCAGGGTAATTGAAATATTACCTCTTTTCGAGATTTCAACTAGATTTTGACATAAAATTTTTCTTTTTAAAACATATTTCCATCTAGTTACTTTAAAATATCTTCCTTATTTTGATTAATTATATTTCTCATTTTCTTCTGCAACTAAAGGAATCATCTTTTCACTATTGTCATTTAACACATAATAGTCATTACTATAATCAAAGTTATCAGTCCACAGTTCGCATTGTGTCATGACTGTCTGCACTGCATCTTCCATACCTTCAGGTGGATATCTATGTTTTTTAAGCAGCCTCTTTATCTGCATACGCATTGTTGCCCTTGCAGATTCTCTCTTTTGCCAGTCAATTGTATTATTCTTTCGTAATGCATCTGCAAGCTCTTTTGTAATTGCTATGAGCTCCTTATTTTCGTAAAAGTCTTTAATTGCCTGAGGTTTTGTCAATGCATCATAGAAAGCAAGTTCATCAGCTGTAAGACCTAGCTCTTCTCCTTCATTTTGTGATTTTGTAATCTGCTTAGCTAAATTAAGAAGCTCTTCAATTACTGCTTCGTTTGTAATCATTCCATTAAGATAAGCATTTAGTGATTTCTTTAGAAGTTCACTAAACTTTTCAGCCTTTACAATATTTGTCCTTAGATAAACAGATATCTGCTCCGCTATTAGCTTCTTCAATAATTCAAGAGCTATATTTTTCTCTTTCATATTTGCAACTTCTTGTAGAAATTTAGGATCAAATAGAGAGAATTCCTCTTTGATATCTGAAAATAAGTTTATTACACCATCACTTTTAATACTCTGCTGCAAAAGTTCGCTTATTCTTTTATTTATTTCATATAATGACAGATTCTTATCTGCACCGCTATTACTCAATCTGAGAACTAATACACGCACAGATTCAAAAAATGCCGCTTCAAACCTACCATCTTCATCAACTATAGACGAACACAGTGAAAGTGCTTGATGAAGCATAAGTGCTTCTTTTACAAAAGAATCTTTATCATCGACTTTTTCTCTGCCCATAATAAAGTTCACCGCACCGCTTATAGCTTTTGCTCGTTCAAGATCTGTTCCATTTAAAAATTTTGAGTAGTCATATCCATGAAACTTATCACGACAAACGGAAAGTTTCTCTAAGAATTTAGGATATGCAACCTTTGCAATGTCAGTATCTCCATAATTTTTTTGGTCACGAGCAGTGTACTCATTCATTGCTTGTTTCAAAGCAGTTGCGATTCCAACATAGTCAACGATAAGCCCACCTTCTTTATCACGAAAAACGCGATTAACTCGTGCAATTGCTTGCATAAGATTATGTCCAACCATTGGCTTATATACATACATGGTAGCAAGAGATGGTACATCAAAACCCGTAAGCCACATATCGACAACTATAGCAATCTTCATTTTTCCGTTATTATCTTTAAATTCTTTTGCTAGCTCTTCTTTGTGGCGCTTATTTCCAATAATTTGTCTCCATTCTTCTGGGTCTTTGTTTGCAGATGTCATAATAAGCCCAACTTTTTCTGTCCAATCAGGTCTAAGTTCTAGTATACGCTTATATATTTTCATTGCTATTGGACGTGAATATGCAACAATCATTGCTTTTCCTGTAAGTAACTTTTCGCGATTATTTTCATAGTGATCGAGAATGTCACAAACAAGAGAGTTTACTGTATTATCATTTCCTAGCAGTACTTCCATTTTGCCTAGTTCACGTTTGCTCTTAGAAATAACTCTCTCATCTGATTGAAGCGCCATGATGTCATATTCAGCATCAATTAAATCTAATGTTGCTTGATCAAGATCTAATTTAATTACACGACTCTCATAATAAACAGGGCGAGTTGCACCATCCTCAACTGCCTGTGTCATATCGTATATATCTATATAATCTCCAAACACTTCACGTGTATTTCGATCTTTAGACGAAATAGGAGTGCCCGTAAAACCAATAAAGGTAGCATTAGGAAGTGTGTTTCGTATTGTTCTTGCAGTGCCAACAATACATTTAGCAACTTCTTCGCCGTCTTCATTTTTTGTAATTCTAATTTTCTCAGTGAGTCCATATTGACTTCTATGCGCCTCATCAGCCATAACTATGATATTATGACGTTCAGATAGAGGTTCATATGATTCTTCAAATTTCTGCATTGTGGTAAAGATAATACCATTTGCCTGTCTCCCTGCAAGTAAGCTTTTGAGGTTCTCCCTGCTTTCTGCTTGCACTGGCACTTGTCTTAAGAAATCCTTGCACTTGGAAAACTGACTATAGAGCTGATCATCAAGATCATTTCTATCAGTCAATACCACTAATGTTGGACTATCCAATGCATCCTGCAATAAGCGAGCATAAAAAACCATTGAAAGCGATTTGCCACTCCCCTGTGTATGCCAAAATACACCACCTTTACCGTCGGTGATGGTTGCTCGTTTTGTTGATTCAATTGCTTTTCTTACAGCAAAATATTGATGATATCCTGCAAGAATTTTAAATGTTTTAATTCCCTCGTTAGAGAAGCAGATGAAGTTTTTAATTAAATCAAGCAATCTTTCTTTTTGAAACATCCCTTCAAAGAAAGTATCGAACTGTGCATACTTAGTCTCCTCGTAGTCTCCAGTCTTCGTCTTCCACTCCATAAAACGATCTTCACCAGAGGTAATCGTACCCGCTTTTGATGTCACTTGATCACTCATAACACAAATAGCATTATAAATAAACATGGAAGGAATTTCCTGCATGTAGTTACGAATCTGTCTATATGCTTCTGAAGCATCCGTTTCTTCACGTGAAGGAGATTTGAGCTCAACTAACACAATTGGCAAACCATTTAAGAATAGTATGATATCTGGTCGCTTATTACTATTTTCAATAAATGTCCATTGGTTGGCGATTATAAATGAGTTGTTATATGGATTTTTGTAATCAACAAGATAAACTATAGAGAAGTGATCCTCTTCATCTGAAAAATATCTTACAGGAATACCGTTTTGCAGATAATCCATAAAGACAGCATTCTTCTGAACAAGTTCTCCATTTTCAAAGTTTTTTAGCTTGAATATTGCATCCTGAATCGCTTCATCAGGTAGCCCTCTATTCAAATGATAAAGAGATTCAATTAGAACATCATCATATATCGGGCTGCTAAAATCTCGTTCTATATCAGGACCGTAAACATATTCGTATTCCAATTCATTTTGGAATAGCTCAATTATTGAGTTTTCATAATCTGCTTCAGAATAAAACAATGACATCCAAAAGCTCTCCTTTACTTCATAATTATTTGTTTTAACTTTTTCAAGTTTGTCTGCGATAATAGTATTCTTGCAGTTAACTTACCATTAAAATTGTAGTCTTCAAATAGTATGTATTTTCTATTACTTTTATTTGATAAATATACGTTGCTATGAGCAATTGAATTTCGCATATGGCGAAGAACACATTGACAATCTGTTTCACTCTCTATACCTTTTCCTGTATATTTCTTTTTACAAAGCATTTGTTGTTCGATTAACTGGGTCATCATCACTCAAGCCTAAATCTTTTATACATTTTTGAATCTTATCTGTCTTATAAGAATGTGAAACAATTTTTATTTTAATATTAGGAACTACTTGTACAAAAGCCCCCCACCGTTGATCTAACTTGCTTAAATCTAAATAAATAGAAGATTTGCTTTCAATTGTTGGTGCTTCATGTAAATAAAAACTAAATAATTTTCGTATTTTTTCATCCTCTATTTCAAATGGTACAATTCTATGTTCTTTAATATCTTTAATTTTCATATTCATTATTCTTTCTTAAACAATAATTTTACCGCCTTATTCACACGAAGTGCGAATAGCTGCATAGCAGCATAGGTGAATATCGTAGCCGAATGGACACTTGTGTACAAGCGGTAAGGTATTCGACAAAGGCGGTAACGAGAAAACTGTGGAGCAGTTTTCGAGTCTAGAGGTAGCTTAGATATCGATGTTGGAGACATCTAGATCGCCGGACATAAGTTTGGGTAAAAGTGTGTCTCTTAGTTCGGATAACTGCTGATTTTCTCGCTGATTGCTAATGATAAGGTCAAATAATGGTAGAGCAGTGTTATTAAAGATATTTATTGCTTCTTGGCTCGGAATGGCACAAGGTATACTCATAATATCAGAAGCACTGATGTTAGGTTGTGCACTTCCTTGACCACGATTTACTACTTCGCTATACACTTCAGGTTGTTTTAATGTGCAGTATATGAAAGGCAACTTTTCTACTGGATTATTTCCAAGAAAGAATTTGCCAACACGCTGATTTACAAGTAACACTTCCGAAGAATAGGGGACCATAGCAAACTTACCGATTGTTGCACCAGTCATTGCTATTAGTAAATCTCCAGCCTGCACTACAAAGTCTTTGGCTTTATCAGCTTTATCTTCGTTAATATAGGAACATTCTAACAAATTAAGATTGTCCTGATTGATTGAGCCAATTTTAATTACCTTAACGCCACTATTTGTC
>ERZ772998.173-NODE-173-length-15640-cov-7.61662_pt1 | contig 15640 bp, 16 predicted proteins | sample MGYA00580669_ERZ772998 | MGnify/ENA primary metagenome ERZ772998 (study PRJEB29015, sample SAMEA2738052) | human oral metagenome | biome: human oral; feature: human-associated habitat; material: saliva | place: China | collected 2226 ... | reverse complement strand
AGGCTCCTGCGAAGCGCAAGGGCTGAGCGTTAGGCTGCTGGGGGGCCGCCCGTGGAACACCACGGGCGGCCCCCTTTCAATTCCAACCCCATCAAAGTGACGCGCCTCAGTCACCAACGCTCAGTACAATCACTGTCCTATGCAGCGCTGGAGTACGACAGCCCGCGAATGGTCCGCTTCTCGCCCATGCGAGCTTTCTCTTTCAGTAAAAAGCGTGTTGAATGTGGTCAACTCGGACCATCGAATATCCGTAAGCCAAACGCCACGAGAGAGCAGGACACACAAAATAGGGGCCAATGCCTACGCTGCTCCCCCACGGGGAGACCCAAACCCGCATCTACAAGCCGAAATACGCGCCCACAGCCGCCGCACTCACGCGAGAAAAATCCGCCACAGGATTGCCCTCATCGTCCAGGAACGGGTCACGAATCCACCACTTGTCCACGCCAGGACGACGCGGAACAAGCACCATCGCATCCGCATCCCCGTCATAATCAACTACCAGGTCCGTGCCAAGCACACGGCGCAGCCGCGCCGCACGCTGACGCCCCTCGTCAGACACCGGCACCCCCTGTTCGATGGCAGCCAAAGCGCGCAGTCCCGCGCGGTAATGCGAGTTGCGAGGTTCTTTCGCGCGCATCACCCACGGCGCAGCAAGCGGAAAGCGCTCACCCACGCGACGGCCCCCAGAACGCTTAACGAATCGGCTCCACATGGTAATGGAAGTCTCCACCCCATACTTCTCCCGGTACAGGTCCACCATCTGAGGGTAGGTCCACCCGTCAAGCAGCAGGCGGCGAGCCTCATCCTCGTCCACGATCTTGGTCGGCCGCGTCATGATGACATCAACCCTTCACGATGATTGGGTAAATAAGTGACACGAGGCACATCTTCTCATACCAGAATTCGCCGAGGCAAACCCCAACCATAACGACTCGCGCCATCATGATCCGCTTTAAGCTGATCATGCATGAGCGCGACATGGACTTCGGAAAGACGTTCACCCCTCAGCCCTGGCACAAGCCCTTCGACTACGAACTCCTCGACGCCTTCATCCAGCACCAGCTCACGGACAAACACGACGTCCCATCCTTCTGGCGCCCACAGTCATGAACATTCCGTTATGAAGCAACACATCAGACTCTAACAACTTGTACAATTAGTACATGTCTACCGCTACGCTTTCCGATTTTCGCCAGAACCAGGCTCAGTACATCGCCGCCGCCCAAGTCGAACCCGTCGAGCTGCGCTCGCGCGGCGCACAGACCCGCGCGGTCTTGGTCTCCCCCGCTTTCTACGAAGAGGCTATCGCTGCCCTTGAAGCACGGCGGGAAGCCCGCGAGCGCGAGGAATACGAGACGTGGCTCCGTGAGAATGCTCTACCCGCCCTCGAACACTACCTTGAGCACCCGGAAACTGCGCACACTCTCGATGAGCTGACTGCCGCATGGGGACTGAAGTAGTGGCACCCCAACGACGCCTTGCTATTGGCGATACTGCATACCGCGACCTCGTCAACTTTCGTGGCGAACTTCTGACCCTCACGGGCTCAGAACAGACAACTGATGCTTACCTCTCTGCCCTACGCGATTTTTTGTCCCGTCTCGCTGAGTTTCCTCATCGCGGTGAAGCGCGTCCCGATCTTCACCCGTCAATCCGGGCGATAGGTTTTCGCCAGCGGCTTCGCATCGTTTTCGCCGTGATGGAGGATCAAGTGCTGATACTCGCCGTGCAATCTGCGAGGCAAGGAAGAGTTACCTTACCTGAATCTGTCTATCAGTTCCTTGAGGTCCTTGACGACGAAGCCAGGTAGCACAAACAGCATCCTCAGTTTGAGAGTTTTACTCCCCCACCCTACGGGCGCGTAGGATAGGAAGAGCAGCAGCGCCGCTGGGCTCGTCCCACAGCGCACACCGCCCAGCGACCAGGGAGCAGACATGACCGCCGAAGAAACCCCGGCCTCGTCCAACGATGACGCAACGACGCAGGCGCAGGCGACCACCGAAGCCCTCGAGTGGCACGCCCCCGTCCTGGTGCGCATCGACGAGCACACGACGATCCCCCACCTGCTCAAAGAACGCGTGCAGCGCGGCGCCACCCGCCCCCTCATCCTGCGCAAGATCGGCATCGGCGACACGTGGCGCTCCATCACGGCGCGCGAGTTCTACGACGAGGTGCACGCGCTCGCCGCCGGCCTCATCGCGCGAGGCCTCGAGCCCGGCGACCGCGTCGCCATCATGAGCCGCACCCGCTACGAGTGGACGCTCCTCGACTTCGCATGCTGGGCGGCCGGCCTCGTCCCCGTGCCCATCTACGAGACCAGCTCCATCGACCAGGTCGCCCACGTCCTCGTCGACGCGGACGTCCACCTCATCATCACCGAAACAGTGTCCATGGCCGAGATCGTGCGCGCGGCAGCAGCGCGAGAAAACCGGGACAACACCCACGTGCTCTCCCTGGACTCCGAGGCCATCGAAACCCTCATCGCGGAAGGCTCGGCCACCCCGCGCGAGCGCGTCCTCGCCCGCTCCGAGGCCCTCACCAAGGACGACATTGCAACCATCGTCTACACGTCGGGCACGACGGGCACGCCCAAGGGCACGGTCCTGTCCCACGAGAACTTCACGAACCTGTGCCTCAACGCCCACGCGTGGATGCCGGAAATCGCGGCGGGCAAGGACTCGCGCCTGCTTCTCTTCCTGCCGCTGGCCCACGTGTTCGCGCGCTTCCTGCAGGTCTTCCAGATCAGCGGCAACGGCGTCCTTGGCCACGCCTCCAACATCAAGAACCTGCTGGGCGACCTGGCATCTTTCCGTCCGAGCTACCTCCTGGTGGTCCCGCGCGTCCTGGAGAAGATCTACAACTCGGCGGACACGAAGGCGTCCGGCCCCAAGCGCAAGATCTTCCGCTGGGCGGCCAAGGTCGCGATCGCCTACTCCCAGGCCCTGGACACGGAAGAGGGCCCATCGGCGTCGCTCAAGGCCCAGCACGCGCTGGCGGACAAGCTCGTCTACCAGCAGATCATCCGCCTGGTGGGCGGCAACGCGGACTACATCGTGTCGGGCGGCGCGCCCCTGGCCCCCTGGCTCGCGCACTTCTACCGCGGCGTCGGCATCCCCGTCCTGGAGGGCTACGGCCTGACCGAGACGGTCGGCCCGGTCTCCGTCAACACGCCCCGCCTGTCCAAGATCGGCACCGTGGGCCCGGCCCTGCCGCCCATGTCCTTCAAGATCAGCGACGAGGGCGAGATCCTGCTCAAGGGCTCGAGCGTCTTCCAGCGCTACCACAACGACCCCGAGGCCACGGCCGCCTGCTTCACCGAAGACGGCTGGTTCCGCACGGGCGACCTGGGGTCCCTGGACCGCGACGGCTACGTGTCCATCACGGGCCGCGCGAAGGAGATCATCGTGACGGCGGGCGGCAAGAACGTCGCCCCGGCCGCCCTCGAAAACCCGATGCGCTCCCACCCGCTCATCTCCCAGGTCCTGGTCGTGGGCGACCAGCGGCCCTTCATCGCCGCGCTCATCACGCTGGACGCGGAGATGCTGCCCGATTGGCTCGCAGCGCACTCGCTGCCCCCGATGAGCGTGGCCGAGGCCGCCACGAACGTCGAGGTCCTGGCCTCCCTAGAAAAGGCCGTGGCCTCGGCGAACGAGCACGTCTCACGCGCCGAGTCGATCCGCAAGATCAAGGTCCTCACCACCGACTTCACGGAGGCGAACGGCCTGCTCACCCCCTCGCTGAAGGTCAAGCGCCTGGAGGCCACGCGCCGCCTCGCACCCGTCATCGACGAGATCTACGGCGGCCCCGTGCAGAACTGACGCACGACCAACGCACACGTGAACGAGGCCGTGGCCGGCTCGCGCTCCCCGCTCAGTGTCGGGGTTGGCGAGCCGGCCACGGCTTTCTTGTGTGAGCTCCCTACTGCGAGGCGAGGGCTGCCGTCGGAGGCGTGCGGGCCGCTCGGATCGCGGGGTAGAGCCCGGCGACGGCACCGATGAGGAGAGTGGCTCCAAGACCGGCTGCGATGACCCACCAGTGCAGGGTGGGAGGCCACCCGTAGGCGATGCACATGCCCCAGGTGACGCCCCCTCCGATGAGGCATCCGGCGACGCCTCCAAGGAAGGACAGGATGAGGGCCTCGGCCAGGAACTGGACGCTGATGTGGCCTCTCTTCGCGCCGAGCGACCGGCGCAAACCGATCTCCTTGCGGCGCTCCAGCACCGAGATGATCATCGTGTTGGCCACGCCGATGCCGCCCACCAGCAGGGCAATCGAGCCGACGCCCGCGAGCAGCGTCGTGAACGTCTGATCGGCCGCGTTCTGGGCCGCCAGCGCATCCGAGGGGCGCGACACCTTCAGGCCCGTAGCGCCCTGTGGCGCCAGGGTCGGCCCGAGAAGGGCCCGCACGTTCTCCACCTGGTCCTCGGCGCTGCGCTCGTAGATCGTCGTGGGCGTCTTGCCCGCGTCGAAGAGGGAAGCGGCGGCTGGGATGCCGATGAGCGCCGTGTTGTCGAGCTCCTCGGCCAGGGGCGCGTGCTCCATGATGCCCAGGACCGTGAAGGAGCGGCCTCCCAGCCACACCTGAGTACCCGGCTCGACGACGCCGAGCAGCTGCGCGGCCTTGGAGCCCAGCACGACGCCCGGGTAGCGGGCGGTCGCGTCGTTGAGCCACGTGCCGCGCTTCATCTGACCGGAGACGACCTCCAGCAGGTTCGTGTCCGCAGCCATCGTGATGATGCCGCCGGTCGCGTTCGGGTCGGACAGGCGCGAACGGTAGACGGACACGCCGGACAGCGTGGACGTCGAGGCCGCCGAGGTGACGCCCGGGATCATGAGGGTCCGCCCCACGGAATCCTCGGGCAGGATCAGGTCAGTGCCGCTCAGGTCGGCGCCGCTTCGAGCCGTCAACATGTTGGTGCCCAGCGCCCGCAGCTGCTCTTGGAGCTGGGCCTGGGAGGAGGCGGACACTCCGACGACGCCGACCATCGCGGCGATGCCGATCGCGATGCCCAGGGCCGAGAGGACGGCGCGCATGGGGCGCGAGCGCAGACCGGTCAATCCCAGGCGCGCCACGTCGGAGGCACGCAGGCTCGAACGCTGCGTGCGAGCACGAGTGCTACTCGTCATTGCTACCTCCCGGGCGTCCCGAGTCGGACACGATTTCTCCGTCACGGATGGCGATCTGGCGCGGCAGCGACGCCGCCAGATCGTTGTCGTGGGTGATCACGATAATGGTGGTGCCGGCCTCGTTGAGCTCGCGCAGCAGGGCGACGATGGAGGCGCCGGAACGCGAATCCAGGTTGCCGGTGGGTTCGTCGGCGAGCAGCAGCGCCGGGTGGCCGATGATGGCGCGGGCGATGGCGACCCTCTGGCGTTCGCCGCCCGACATCTGGTGGGGCTTGTGGTCGATGCGGTGCCCGAGGCCCACGCGGGTGAGGGCCTCGCGCGCGGCCTCGCGGCGCTTAGCCCGAGGCACGCCTCGGTAGAGCAGGCCGTCCGCGACGTTGTCGAGGGCCGACACGCCGGCCGTCAGGTGGAACTGCTGGAAGACGAAGCCGATGAGGGAGGAACGCACGCCCGACAGCTCGGTGTCGCGCAGCGAGGACACGTCGGTTCCGCCGATACATACGCTGCCCGAGGTGGGCCGATCCAGCGTTCCGATCAGGTTGAGCAGGGTCGATTTCCCGGAGCCCGAGGGTCCGACGATGGCGACGAACTCGCCTTCGTCGACGCTCAGGGACACTCCGTTGCAGGCGTGCACGGGCGGTGAGCCAAAGGACCGGTGCACGTCGGTCAGTTGCAGGATGGGGCTCATCGGTTGGGCACCACCACGCGCTGGCCCTCGGCGATGCCGTCGCCGCTCACTTCGACGCGGTCGCCCGCGAACAGGCCGACGGTGACGGGCACCCGGGTCACGGTCCCGGCCTCGTCAACGACCTCGACACCAAACTGCTCGGAGGTCAACGCGACGAGGGCGCCCAGGGGCACGGAGAGGACGTCCTTGCGCGTTTGGGAGGTGAGCCCGAGGGACACGGAGGCCTCCTGGGTTCCGTCGAGTGCCGAGGTGTCGTCCGGGCTGACGGTGATCGGGACGATACGTTCCTTGGTCGTCTCCTTGCTGCCCTCGTCGCCGGGCTTATCCCTGGGGGGTTCGACGGCCGTGATCGTGCCGGTCGTCGACTTGGCGGATCCGGGCAGTCGGATGGTCACGGAGTTTCCGACGACGCCCAGGGCCTGGTCAGAGAGCTTGAGGTTCGCGGAGATGATCTGTCGCGACGACGAGGCCGTAAACAGCTCCGTCTCGGTGGTCGCGGTATCGCCCACGCGCGACTTCAGGGCACCGATGCGCATGTCTTCGGGGGCGAAGAGCACGGTCCCCAGCGGCAGCGTGCCGTTTTGCGGCAGCGTCAGGGCCTTCTGCCAGCGCTTGATGGCGGCGATCGTATTCCAGTCGAAGTGCGCGTTGGGGGTCGCCTCGAAGTAGCCAAGCTCGGAGAGCGCGCTCTCCAACTGAGCGACGTCCTCGCCGTCGCTCATGCCTTCCTCGAAGGTCCGCCACGCGGGGGTCGCCCCGTGCAGGAGGTAGGTGTGGTTGCCGCCCACCGTGTAGACGTGCGAGCCCTGCCCGAGCGTGGTTCCGGGAGTGGGAAGCGCGGTGACGACTCCTTCGAAGGCGCTCTTGAGCGTGTAGGAGTCCGCGTAGTGGAGGTTTCCTTGAACGGTGGTCTCCCCCACCAGGTCGCCGCGCTCAACCGTCGCAGTGGCCCCATCGAAGGACTGCGGTGCGTCGGATGCTGCATTCGATCCCGAGCAGGCTGACAGGGTGAGCGCTCCGACCGCAATCATGGCGGCTGCGGCGAGCGCGCGCGAGGAACGAATTCGACTCACTTGGCGCCTCCGGGGTTACCGAAGCACTTGTTGATCGCATCCTGGGGGATGTCCTGGAGGTTCACGCCCTTACCCGGCTCGGGGTCCTTCACGTCGTAGCCGAGGCCGCGCAGGCATTCCGCACCCTTGACCAGCGCTTCGCGTCCTGCGGGGTCGTTCGTCAGGTCATCCTCGCCGGTGAGGTTGGAAACCTTCATCATGCACTCGTTGAGGGCGTTGTTGAAGGCGTCGGAGTTGTCCTTGAGCTGGTCGGGGGTCAGGCCCGTGTCAGGCACGTCGAAACCCTTCTCACGCATGCACTGGGCGAACACGAGGTTGGGGTCGTTGGAGGCCGCGCCATTTCCCGAGCCGGAGCCGCCACGGGAGGATGAGGAGCTTGAACTGCCGCCGTTGGTCGAGGAGGACGGGTTCTGCGTCTGCGATCCGCAGGCGCTCAGGGCCGCCGCCAGGGTAAGAGCGATGACTGCAAGGGCGCGCGTCTGCGTGCGAGTCTTCATTGAAACTCCTTGAAGAATGTTAGGGTGTGGGTCTCACTTCCGAGATAGATTACAGCCCTACATCCTGAAAGCTACCTGAAAACTATCGGGGAGCGGGCGAAGAGTTTCATCAGACAACCCTGAGAGTGCACGAGGCCGGGGCTTGGCACTCCCCCAGCGCACAGTTCAGAGGCGCGAACCCCCGTCGTATTCGGCTTTGATGTCCTCGTGGTGGCGGATGACCTCACGAACCATGAAGCCCAGGAACTTCTCCGCGAAATCGGGGTCGAGGCCGGAAGAGGCTGCCAGGGCGCGCAAGCGCTCGACCTGGCGGGCCTCGCGCTCCGGGTCAGCGGGAGGCAGGTCCAGGCGCGCCTTGATGTGGCCGACGCGCTGGGTACAGCGGAAACGCTCGGCGAGGATGTGCACGAGGGCGGCATCAATGTTGTCGATGGTGGCGCGAGCCTCCGCCAGCTCCGCGGGTACGCCGTCCACCGCGCGGTCGGCTGGTGCGGCCACCCGAGCCTCGTCACGATCCTGCATACAATCCTCCTGGTGCGTCTCGACTGATCAGAAGTCTAGCGGGAGGACTCAGGCGCTGCGCTTTCCTTCCGAGGAGCGTTCGGGATACAGCTCAGCCTCACCCACGCCCTCCACCAGGTCGCGAGTGACGACCACGCGGGCGACGTCGTCACGGCTGGGCAGGTCGAACATGAGGTCCGACAGGGTCTGCTCCAAGATCGAAGACAGGCCACGCGCGCCGGTCTTGCGCTCGTTCGCGCGCGCGGCGATCGCCAAGAGGGCCTCGTGAGTGAACTCCAGCTCCATGCCGTCAAGCTCGAAGAGGTGCTGGTACTGGCGCACAAGCGAGTTCGACGGCTCGGTGAGCACACGCACGAGATCCTCCTCCGTAAGCTCCTTAGTGGAGGTCAGGATGGGGAGGCGGCCAATGAACTCGGGGATCATGCCGAACTTGTGCAGGTCCTCGGCAGACACGGCCTCGTAGAGGTCCCCCATCTCCGAGGTGCTCTTCAGCTCGGACCCGAAGCCGGTCGAGCGGCGGCCCAGACGGCCCTTCACGATGTCTTCGATGCCCGCGAACGCGCCGGCGGCGATGAAGAGGATGCCGGAGGTGTCGATCTCCAGGAACTGCTGGTGGGGGTGCTTGCGTCCGCCCGTGGGAGGCACGGAGGCGACCGTGCCCTCGATGATCTTCAGGAGGGCCTGCTGCACGCCTTCACCCGACACGTCGCGGGTGATGGAGGCGTTCTCAGCCTTACGGCCGATCTTGTCGATCTCGTCGACGTAGATAATGCCCTTCTCGGCCTTCTTGATGTCGCCGTCGGCTTCCTGAATGAGGCGCAGGAGGATGTTCTCCACGTCCTCACCCACGTAGCCGGCCTCCGTCAGCGCGGTCGCATCCACGATCGCGAAGGGCACGTCAAGGAGGCGGGCCAAGCAGCGCGCCAGGTGAGTCTTGCCCGTGCCCGTGGGGCCCAGCAACAGGATGTTGGACTTGGTACCCAACATGTCCTCGGCGTTACCGGCCTCGCGCGAGCGCACGCGCTTGTAGTGGTTGTACACGGCCACGGACAGGGCACGCTTGGCGCGGTCCTGGCCAATCACCCAGGTATTGAGGAATTCGTTAATTTCACGAGGTTTGGGCAGGGGCGTCGACGAGGTCGAGGCCTGCTGGGCGCCAAGTTCTTCCTCGATGATCTCGTTACACAGCTCGATGCACTCATCGCAGATATACGCGCCGGAACCACCGATGAGCTTACGCACTTGCTTCTGGCTCTTCCCACAGAAGGAGCACTTGAGCAGTTCCGCACCATCAGTCAGACGAGCCACGAGACCTCCAAGGTGTTGAACGTTTTGCCGTTCGGTCGGATGCACTTTCGCACTTACTAGCAAATAACGTAGTGCACGCTGGCGGTATTCCGCGTAGCCACGCCTATTGTTATGAAAAGTTCACCCGCAGCCGATAATTGTCAGCGCGACAACCGCCTGACCGGTCACATAGCAACGAGGCCGTGGCACCCCGCACTCATCAGCGGGGAAGCCACGGCCTCGTCAACGACGAGCAAGTCACAGAGCCTTGCGGGACTCCAGCACCTGGTCGATCAGGCCGTACTCGGCGGCCTGCGGGGCGGTGAGGATCTTGTCGCGCTCGATGTCGCGGCGCACCTGCTCCACCGGCTTGCCCGAGTGCTTCGAGATGGTGTCCTCGAGCCACGCGCGCATGCGGTCGATCTCGTCGGCGACGATCTGGATGTCCGAGGCCTGCCCCTGCATGCCCTCCATCGCCGGCTGGTGGATGAGGACACGGGCGTTGGGCAGCGCCAGGCGCTTGCCGGGCGAGCCCGCGGCCAGCAGCACGGCGGCGGCCGAGGCGGCCTGGCCCAGGCACACCGTCTGGATCTGCGGCTTGATGTACTGCATCGTGTCGTAGATGGCGGTCAGCGCCGTGAAGGAGCCGCCGGGCGAGTTGATGTACATGGTGATCAGCGAGTCGGGGTCCTGAGACTCCAGGACCAGCAGCTGCGCCATCACGTCGTCGGCGCTGGCGTCGTCCACCTGCACGCCCAGGAACACGATGCGGTCCTCGAACAGCTTCGTGTAGGGGTTCTGACGGCGGAAACCGTAGGCCGTGCGCTCCTCGAAGTCGGGCAGCACGTAGCGGGCCTGCGGCATCTGGCGGGCGACCGCCTCAAAGTAGGGCTGGGTGCTCATCAGTTCTCTCCTCGCGTTCCGATCTCCTGCGGGGTGTCGATCACGCGGTCGACGAAGCCGTACTCGAGGGCTTCCTGCGCCGTGAACCAGTGGTCGCGATCGCCGTCGGCTTCCACCTGCTCGACGGTCTTGCCCGTGCGAGACGCCGTAATCGCTGCGAGTTCCTTCTTCATGCCCAGGATCAGGTCCGCGTTGATGCGGATCTCCGTCGCGGAGCCGCCCGCACCGCCCAGGGGCTGGTGCAGTAGCACTCGGGTGTGGGGCGTGATGTAGCGCTTGCCGGGGGCACCCGCGGTGAGCAGGAACTGACCCATCGACGCGGCCAGACCCATGCCGACCGTGACGACGTCCGGCTTGATGTACTGCATCGTGTCGTAGATGGCCATGCCGGCCGTCACCGAGCCACCGGGCGAATTGATGTACAGGTAGATGTCGCGGTCCGGATCCTCGGCCGCGAGCAGCAGCAGCTGCGCGCAGATCGCGTTCGCATTCTCATCGCGAACCTCGCCGCCCAGCCAAATGATGCGCTCCTTGAGCAGGCGCTGGTAGACCGAGTCGCCCAGTCCCAGCTGCGAGCCTTCGCCGGCAGCCCCGGTATTGTGCACGCTCACGCGTACCTCCTCGTCTGTTCGCGGGCCCAGTCGGCCCCATTGGTGTCAACCGTACCCGCTGCGCACCCGCTCGTGTGCGCGCCGGGCCGTCGTTTCGCTGTCGGCACATGCACTGAGGGGGTGAGGCTCGCGCCTCACCCCCTCAGCCCACGAGTTAGTCACTCGTCAGCGGGTAAGCCCGCCGCGTGTCACTCCTGCTCGTCGGCCGCCTCGGTGACGATCTCCGCGCCCTCTTCGGTGGCGGGATCGGTGCCGAAGAACTTGGACAGGTCGACGTCGGCGCCGTTGGTGTCCTTGACGGTGACGACCTTCAGGGCCTCGATGAGGGCCTTGGAGCGGCCGAGGTCGGCCACGACGTTCGCCATCTGCTGGGAGGAAGAGAACAGCTGGTTGATGTCGATGCCGAAGTTCTGCGACATCTGGATCGCGTAGTCGATGAGCTCCTGCTGGGAGACCTGGACGTCGAACTTCTTGGCCAGGGCCTCGGAAAGCAGCTCGGTGCGCATTTCCTTCTCGACGGCCTCGCGGGCCTCCTTCTTGGCCTTGGGCTTGGCGTCCTCGCCGACGCGGTGCTCGACCTGGTGGTCGACCGCGGACTCGGGCAGGACGATCTCGACCTTGTCCAGGAGGACGTCGATGAGGGCGTCGCGCGCGGCGAGAGCCTGCTGGGACTCCTTGGACTGGGCGGCCTGCTTCTTCAGGTCTTCCATGAGCTCGTCAATGGTGTCGAACTCGGACACCATCTGGGCGAAGTCGTCGTCGGCCTTGGGCAGCTCGCGAGCCTTCATGGCCTTGACGGTGATGGTCACCTCGGCCTCTTCGCCCTCGTGGTCGCCGCCCTTGAGCGTGGACGTGAAGGTGACCTCGTCGCCGGCCTTGGTGCCGCGCAGGGCGGTGTCCTGGCCGTCGAGCATGGAGCCGGAGCCGATCTCGTAGGAGACGTCGGAGGCGGAGTCAACCTGCTTGCCGTCGATGGTGGCGACCAGGTCGATGGTCGCGAAGTCGCCGGTCTTGGCCTTGCGGTTGATGGTCTTCAGGGTCGCGAAGCGGCCGCGCAGGTCGTCGAGTTCCTTCTGCACGTCCTCGTCGGTGACCTCGGTGGGCTCGACCTCGACGACGATGGACTCGTCGATCTCGGGCAGCTCGAAGGGGGGAACGACCGCAACCTCGGCGGTGAAGATGAGCTGGCCGCCCTGGGGGCCGGTCACGTTCGGGATCTCGGTGACGTCAATCTCGGGCTGAGCCATGGGGCGCAGGTCGTTCTGGTTGATGGCGTCGGAGTAGTGGCCGGGCAGGACCTGGTTGACGACCTGCTCGATGACGGCGGCGCGGCCGAAGCGCTGGTCGATGATGCGCGGAGGCACGTGGCCCTTACGGAAGCCGGGGATGTTGACCTGTCCGGCGATCTCCTTGTACGCCTTGTCCATTTCGGACTTCAGTTCCTCGTAGGGAACCTCAACGGTCAGGCGAACCTTGGTGGGCTCGAGGTTTTCAACGGTGCTCTTCACGTGCGCACGCTCCGTAGTCTAACGAATCGGGGAACGCCCATTTCGGGCGCATAACAACTCGCCTAGTCTACGCCACGCTTTGCCCGATGTCTCTCTTCGGCACCCCAAATGCGCGTATGGGGCCCCTCACGGCCTCATCGCGTGCGAAATAACACATGTCCCCCTGCTCGGCGGCGCGGCCACGAGGCCTGGGCACTCTCGTCGGAGGCGCGCGCTCAGGGGGTCAGGTAGTGGGAGCGGCCGCGCACGACGGAGGCCAGGCGGGCGCGGGGCACCTCGGCGACGGCCCTGACGGCGTCGGTGATCGCGGCATGGGTCGCTGCCGCCTCGGCGTCGTCGATGGCGGTGAAGCGAGCTGTGACGCGCGGCTGGCCGGAGGCGATGGCAATGTCCCAGGATTCGAGCCGGGTGACGGAGCGGGCGGCGGCCTCGACTTCTTCGGGGGCCCGGCCGGGTGCCAGAGTCGTGACCGTCATGATGGTGCGATAGGACGGCATGGACTCCCCCGGGATCGTATGAAAAAACCGCGGCGCTGTGGCCGCGGTTGGTCGGGGTGACAGGATTTGAACCTGCGACCCTCTGCTCCCAAAGCAGATGCGCTACCAAGCTGCGCTACACCCCGTCGGACTGTTGTCCGCTGCCCCATCATACGGGAGGGACGTGTAAATGTCGCGCACGTGGACAATACCCGCTAGGATCTTCGTGTCCCCTTCGGGGGTACGCGGATGTAGCTCAATGGTAGAGCCTCTGCCTTCCAAGCAGATCACGCGGGTTCGATTCCCGTCATCCGCTCCAGTATTGGGAAAGCCCCGGGCCACTTGGCCCGGGGCTTTCGCGTCACGACCTCACGCTCACGCGGTCTCGGGGAACGTGGAGGTGTCGATGACGTAGCGGTAGCGCACGCGCGAGGCGACGACATTGTCGTGGGCCTGCGTGATGTCTTCGCCGGTGATCATCTCGACCTGCGGGATGACACCGTGTGCGGCGCAGAAGTCGAGCATCTCCTGAGTTTCGGCAATGCCGCCGATCTGGGAGCCCGCAAAGGACTTGCCGCCGTTGACGAAGGCGCGCAGCGGCAGGGAGACGGGCTCGGAGGGCAGGCCCACGTCGACGAATACGCCGTAGGGGCGCAGGGCCGCCATGTAGCCGGCGTAGTCCAGACCCTCGGCGGACACGGTGCACAGGATCAGGTCGAAGGAGCCGCGCAGAGACTCCAGGACCCCCTCCTCGCTGGTGGCGTAGAAGTGGTCGGCGCCGAAGCGGCGGGCATCGGCCTCCTTGGAGCGGCCGTGGGAGATGACGGAGACCTCGGCGCCCATGGCCTTGGCGATCTGCACGCCCACATGCCCGAGGCCACCCATACCGAGGATGGCCACGCGCGAGCCGGGGCCCACGTTGTAATGCTTCAGGGGCGAGTAGGTGGTGATGCCCGCGCAGAGCAGGGGCGCGCAGGCAGCAAAATCCAGCTCGGAAGGGATGTGCAGGGCGAAGTCCTCGCGCACGGTGAAGCCGCGAGAGTAGCCGCCCGTCGTCGGGTTGCCCTCGGCGTCGGCGCGGTAGGTCCACAGGGTGCCGGGCGTCGAGGTGCACCACTGCTCGTAGCCGGATTCGCACATCTCGCAGGCGCCGCAGGAGCCGACCATGCAGCCCACGCCCACGCGGTCCCCCACCTTGAACGTGGTGACGCCGGGGCCGACCTTGGCGACGGTGCCGACGAACTCGTGGCCGGGAACGAGCGGGTAGTGCTGGGGTCCCCACTCGCCGCGGGCGGAGTGAATGTCGGAGTGGCAGATGCCCGCGTAGGCGACATCGAAGTAGATCTCACCCTCGCCGGGCTCGCGGATGTCGATGCGCAGGGGGTGGAACTGGGTGGTGGCATCGTCACAGCCGTAGGCGATCACACTGGGCACAAGAACTCCTTTGTCCGGTCAATTGGATTGCTACAAGCATACTCCAGAAATAAAAAGCCCGGCGCATAAGCGCCGGGGCGGTGGGGTGGCTGACGGGACTCGAACCCGCGACGTCCTGGACCACAACCAGGTGCTCTACCAACTGAACTACAGCCACCATCGCGTCGCCGTGAAGGCAACGGGTAGAGCTTAGCACTACCCACCCGAGCTTGAAAACTCGAGCCCTGCCTTCACGGCGGTGGCGTGCATCACCAGTGGGCGCGCGCGGAGATCGCGTCGGCAAAGTTCCCCAGGGCGCGGGGCGTCGCGCCGAGGTACAGGTCGGCGTCCACGAGGGAGACCTCCATGACCAGGAAGGAGCCCTTGCCGTCGGGGACCAGATCCACGCGGTTGAACAGGAACTGCTCGTCGTGGCCCAGGCGGGCACGCACGTAGTCGTGCAGGACGCGGCGGATCTCCTCACCCCACTTCCACGCGACGGAGTCGGCGGCCTCGGCGGTCACCACGGCCTCGTGCACCGCGGGATCACTGACCGAGGCGGGGTGCAGGGCAGAGCGCTTCTCGACGGCGTGGGAGACCAGGCCGTTGAAGAAGACGAGCGAGATCTCGCCGTGCAGGTCGATCTCCTCGACGTAGCGCTGGATCATGACGGAACGGCCATCGCCCAGCAGCCCCTGGACTTGACGCATGGCGGCCTGGCGCTGTCGGGTGTCCACGGTCGTGTAGCGGCCGATGTCTCGCACGCCGGAGGACACGGCGGGCTTGACGACGAACTCACCGAAGGCCGGGAAGCGCGTGTGGATCTGATGCTTGGACAGGTTCTGCTCGGGCTCCAGCCAGTTCGTGGGAATCGTGGGCATGCCCAGGGCGGCCAGTTCCTTCAGGTAGTGCTTGTCCGTGTTCCAATTCAGCACGTCCGCGGAGTTCTGCACGCGGCGCAGCTGCTTCGTCCACTCCAGGAACGCGGGACGGTCGCTCGCGTAGTCGGAGACGGAGCGCACGACGACCATGCCAGCATCTGCCCAGTCGACGTCGGGGTCGTTCCAGACCTTGATCTGCGGGTCGCATCCGCGCGACGCCAGCTCGTCAAGCAGCCCTTCTTCGCCGGGGAACAGGTTGGGCAGGGCTTTGCAGGTCACCAGGGTGACTTTGGGGGTGGTCGTCATGTGTGTCCTTTTGTGTCGTGTCGGTGGCATGGGAAGTGACGAGGTCGTGGCTGGGCCTCAGCGCACGCTCAGTCGCGCGGTCGCGCCCTTAGCGCAGTCCCAGGGGGCGCTGCGAAGCTTCGGTGAGGAGCTCGCTGAGCAGGTCCGGGTAGGACATGCCCGAGGCAGCCCACATCTGCGGGTACATCGAGATGGGGGTGAAGCCGGGCATCGTGTTCACTTCGTTGATAATGACAGTGTCGCTCGCCTCGTCGAGGAAGAAGTCGACGCGGGCCAGGCCCTCACACTCGAGGGCGTCGAAGGCACGCCACGCGGTCTCGCGGATGCGATCGGCGTATTCGGGGG
>ERZ772998.160-NODE-160-length-16409-cov-50.5548_pt1 | contig 16409 bp, 13 predicted proteins | sample MGYA00580669_ERZ772998 | MGnify/ENA primary metagenome ERZ772998 (study PRJEB29015, sample SAMEA2738052) | human oral metagenome | biome: human oral; feature: human-associated habitat; material: saliva | place: China | collected 2226 ... | reverse complement strand
TCCGCTGACGGAAGCGCAAACCAAACGCAACCGATATTTGTCGAAGACCCGTTATGTGGTCGAACAAAGCTTCGGTACGCTGCACCGTAAATTCCGCTATGCGCGGGCAGCCTATTTCGGACTGATTAAAGTGAGTGCGCAAAGCCATCTGAAGGCGATGTGTTTGAACCTTTTGAAAGCCGCCAATAGGCTAAGTGTGCCTGTTGCCGCCTAAAAGGCGGTCGGATGCCTGATTATCAGGTATCCAAGGAGGATTAAGGGGATATTTGAGTAGAATCAGTGGATCTTTGAAACAAAAACAGCCGAAAACCTGTGTTTAGGTTTCGGCTGTCGGGGAAAAAGGAATTTTGCAAAGGTCTCAGTTTTTTTGTCATGTTGCCCCTATTCTGGCGTTTCTTACATTTAAGGCCGTCTGATAGTATCCCTTCCAGATTTCAGACGGCCTGTTCTTGATTTACTCTTTACGCGGTGGCCAATAGACCTCTTCTTTTTTGACGATACCGCGTTTAAGGATATCCGCAGCTAAGGCAGCGGTATCGGGCGGATTTTGGTAGAACGCCGCGTCTTCCTTACTCATTGCAGAGTAGATGCCTTTCCAATGGGTTTTGGCGGGAGGCAGTGGCAGAACCTCGTCCAGACGCGGGAAGGTATAGAAGATATTGCCGCTGGTAGTGTCCGTGCCTTGAAGTGCTACATATAGTTCATGATAGGCTGCTATTCGAACGGGGTCGGCAGGGATAGCGGAAAATTCCTGCATAAAACCTTTTGACTCCCCAAAAATGTCTGTCAATATTAAAGCTGATATTCCCCCTTTTTCGCCTCCATACCGTACGGCATTGTGCATCAGTGACAGTGCCTCATCTAATTTGCCGTTCATTGCCTTCAACATCCCCAATTCATACATTGCCGCTGAAAATTTCTGCTTGGCGGCACAATCAAGCAACACTTGAGTGGTTTTTAAATCTTTGAGCTTTATATCGTAAATCCGTGCCAATTCATACTGCGCCAACGGGACGCCTAATTCCACTGCCTTTTGCAGGTAGGCTAGGCCGAGTTTCGGGTCGTAATAACCTGCATGACCGTCATACAAGGAGTCAAACAGCCAGTAGTATGCTATTGCCCAATCCTTCTCCAAGCCGTAATGCAACCATTTGCGGGCGCGGTCGGGACGTTGGTCAAACAAATCCCCCATCGCTCCTTGGGTGCCGGTGTAGAGCAGGTAGAGATTGTTGATGGCACGGTAATGTCCGCGACTTGCCGCCGCTTCGTACAGAATCACCATATCCTGCAACTCTTGTGCGGTTCTGCGCCAACTTTGGGCATGGAGTAAGGTTGCTGCCCGATACCATTGCTCGGCTTCGGCATCAGTGTCGGACGGCGGCGTCCAAGTGGCGCAGGTGTATTGGGTACGGTTGGGATCGAATGCCTTGGGTGCAGGATGGGTTTGGGTGTAATCGCGGTCAGATTGGGACGGTGAAGCTGAACCGCAGGAAACCAGCAGGGGGATAAGTACGGAGATAAAAATAAATTTTTTCATGGTATCGATTCGTTTGTTTTAAGGCCGTCTGAACATAGGACTTCAATAAAGTTATGCTGTCAGGGGCTGGTTACTGTGAGGAGCTTTGCCTGAATACAGAAACCTGTGCCGGATAATATTTTATATAACACAAGCTTCCCCTTATTCCTTTGTTCACCCTTCCCGCTTTTTTGCAACGAGGACTGTCTCGTGGGCGTTCTATCAGTGGAGAGACAGAAAGGATTAAAGGTAGCCAGGTTTACCCAACTCTTTCTGTGCATATTACTCAACTGCATGGCGCTTGCCGATTTTCTTTTTCCGTTTCGGGTCGTCATCTTGCGGCCATCCATAAGGATACTCTGGGTAATCAGGCGTTTTAGCTGTCACAAAAGTTTTGATTGAATCATTAGGAAAGAAGTGTATTGCCAAATAAAATAAATCTTTATCCTCATATTTTGGAAGTTTGACAAATGCCCGTTTCGGATTTGTATAGGTTTCGTTATTACCCGCCCATTGGAAAAAAATAGTGTAATTGGGGTCCCATTTATCGGGTACACGCCATGCACTACCTGAAGCAGTATTGTATGTAGCCACCTCGTATCCGCCTCCTCCATACCCCAACTCCCACCCTTTCCAGTCTTTTTTAGTGGCATCGGTCATATTGAAATTGATGGCCTTGGAGGTATGGTTATATATTTCTACGGGGAGCACAACGGTATTAGGATGGCTGCTGCATGCTGCCAACAGGCACGTCAGCAATAAGATTGTTCTGTTCATATTAACTGTAGGTATTTAAAAGTTTTTTTATCAAAATCGTTTTTATAATGTGGGCAATATTGCATCTCAGGACTTCAAAGCTTCCTTCTTATGAAGTATGACAATGAATTTGATATGGTATCTGTGATCGTGCCGATGGTAAAGGGAAAGGGATGAATGGGATGAAGGCCGTCTGAAAGGCAGTATGTTGAGGAATTGAAATCTTTACCCTGCCCTATTCCATTACGCCCATAATGAGTGATAAAGTGACGACAGTTATAGTAGGAAGATTTTAGAAGTACGATATAAAGGATATTGCCTGTATACCCAAGAATAAAGTACCATAATAGCTACTCTCAAGGAGTATCATTAACTCTCAGTTAACAATCAGGAACAAAAAGCGAATTTAATGTAGGAATAGAGAAAACATCCTTAATTTATATTATGTTAAATTCATAAGTCTAATATTTTTAATTTGCTAGTTCCTGTTTCTCTTAATTCTACAATTACTTACAGAATTCAAAAATAAAAAGGCCGTCTGAAATTTTCAGACAGCCTTTTATTTATATCTCCCAGCCTTTTCTCAGCAAATCCTTTATTGTTTGCAATTACCTACTCCAACTTTAACAATGGAAAGTGGGCAATCTATTCAATCCGTTTATGCCGCACCAACGCTATACGTTTCACCCTTGCTGTCTGCTTGGCCGACAATGGCAGCAACGGCAGCAGCCAAGCCGTTGCGCGTCATGTATTTTTGCGGAATTTCTTGGGCATTTTGTGTCAAGGTATAGGCATTATCTTCGCCATCGGTAAGGCCGCAGGGGCGCAAGATGGTCCAATTCAAACCGCTTTGTTTGAGATAGATTTCGGCTTCCGTTTTGGCACGGACGGCTTCGCCGAGTGCCTGTTTGAACGGCTCGCTCATCATGTCCCATTGTTCACCGCAACCCATGCTGGTAATCAGTACAAAGCGGGCTTGCGGATTGGCGGCTTTCGTAGCGGCAATGATGTTGATATTGCCCAGCGCATCGCTGCGGATGCCCTCTTCATTTTTGCCGCCGACAAAACTGATCACGGTATCGGGACGATATTGTGCCAACGCTTTATCGAGCGCGTCGGCATCAAGCGCATCGGCGACGACGGTTTGGATATTGTGTTCGGCAAAAAAGCTGTCTTCAGACGGCCTTCTCAATACGGCGACGGTATCGGCTGAGTCAGTCAATGTGCGGATATAGGCGCGGCCGGACGGGCCGTTGGCTCCGAAGATGAGTTGCATAGTAGTTTCCTTATATTTTTATATAAATTATATAAACCAAAAATTCTTAAATATTGTTAAAAATAATGACAATACTAATATAGAAGGCCATAATATTTTTCTAATTATTCTATTATTAAAATAACTACCAATCCTTGATGAAATATATTCTGAAAAATCATCATGCAAAATAACTAAAAATATTAAAAAATAAATAATAAATTCTATAACTGCACATAAGAACGTAATACTACCAGAATCAGTAGAAAGAAAAAAATCATGACATAAACCAAAAATTGTTATTCCTAGAAGATATGCGATTGCTACTAACACTAAGTCAAATAATTCACTTTTAGCAACATCAATATGTTTTTTGATAATGTTACAATTTGTTATTACTTCCAACATCTTCAGTAATGATAAATAAAAAGCCAAAACTAATATACCATTCATACTTACAAAAGTTTCAATTAAATTTTTTATTATTATAGAAGTATCTTTGGAATAAATTATTAGAATCCCAGTTATAAAACCCAAAGGTAAGAAAACAATTATTTTAGAAATAATTCTAATTATTACAGTATGATAAATATTATACAATATAGTTGTTAAAATACTATTATTTGTATTCATGGCAATATAAAAAACTATTTAAACCTTAGGTAACCATCAGTATCCAAATCTAATTCTAGAAATTAAATCTTTACGAGATTAACTGAAGGTTACCTACCATACTTTAGTTATACTACATCAAACAGTTTGCGCATGGCTTCGATTTGATGTTGTTTCAACTCGCCTGCTTCGTCGCGACCAACAAAAATTTTAAACATGGCGCCGCCGTTGCGGTTGATAAAGTTGAGCGAGCAAGTGGCTTTGCCCATGAACGGACGTTCCAAAAGGTAGATGGATGCGCAGTTTTCATAGTAGATATGACCGTGTACGCCGCCATCGGTTTCAGGATGGTCAAAGTTGTAGAAACCGCGGCCGACTTTGCCGTTAGGCAGTTTGCCGCTGACTTCGACGATGGCATCGGGGGTATGGGCGATGAAGGTTACGGATTCATCCCATGCGGCAACGGCTTGGAGGATTTCGACTATGCGGCTGCCTTCGGTTTGGCGCACGTTCTCTTCTGGCAGACAGCGGATAACGTCTTCAAAACTGCATTGGTTTTGCGCGGCCAGCATTTCCAGCACTTGGCCGGGATTTTTTTCCAATGATTGACGCAACATGGTTTGTTGTTCGGCTGAAAGTTTTTGCATGGTTTGATCCTTTTCTTGAGTCGGAAGAGTGAGCATGAGTTTGCGGATAAGGGTGGGCGACCAATAACGGCCGCTGGTATTCAAACGGATAATGCCGTCTGAATCGGGTTCTTTAAAAAGCTGCATTTCCTGCCATTGGACAATCAGCTTTTGCGCTGCTTTGTTGCCGTCAAACAATAATGGATTCAGACGGCCTGTTTCAATATCGTGCTGGACTTTGCTGAGCAGTGCTTTATTTGGACTATGGCCGCTCATAAATGCGATGTTTTTCTCGCCTTTTGGCGTGGCGAGATAACTCTCCAAATCGCCCTGCACCTGATAGCTGAAACCGCCGAAGTTACCGCCTGCGCCGGAGCCGAACGCCAAACAGGGAATATCGGATTTGATCAGGGTATTGTAGCGGTTGCGCTCGCCGCGGCCGGGATAGGCGAAGTGGCTGTTGCTGACCTGTTCCCAGCCTTTTTCCAGCAGTGTTTCAACCGTGTAGGCATATTGGTCTGCCTGAATATCGAAACCCGGCGGTGTCGGAAATGCACCTTTTTCAATCATGCGGTTGATGGGCAGCATGGGATAAAGGTTGAACGCGTATGTATCCAAACCGGACAAGGGCAGCTCGGCGGCGCGAGCGATATCGTTTTGCCAAACGTCATCGGTTTGATTGGGCAGGCCGAACATCAAATCGGCCACAATCACGGCATCGAGTTCGCACAATTTTGCCAAATATTCAAACGCCTCGTCGCCACTGTGTTTACGACCGAGACGGCGGCGGATGGCGGTATTAAAGGTTTGCACGCCGATGGAAATGCGGTTGGCGCCTGCTTCGATGCAGGCCTGTGCTTTTTCCAAATCGAAATGGCTCATGCGCCCTTCGATGGTGAACTCGCAATCTTCGGCAAGCGGCAGATATTGGTAGCAGGCACGAATCAGGCGAACGAGGTCTTCCGTAAGCAACGCGGTCGGCGTGCCGCCCCCGAAATAAACAGCTCGGATTTTGCCCTCGCCTGTACGGACTTCGGCTTCAGCGGCCATTTCTTCGATAATTTTGTCGGTGTACACGCTGCTTTGGCTGTCCTTCCACGCATTGCGGTAGAAGCCGCAAAAAACGCAATGGTTGGCGCAAAATGGAATATGCAGATAAGCAAGCGCGTCCACATCGGTGGCATGGGGAAGCTTTTTCTTCCAAATGTTCTGCCACTGGGGACGCGGCATTGGAACACCGCCCCAAACGGGCATTAATGCCTGACGTTCAGGAAATGCCTTGGGTGCGGATTGTTTCGGAGTCCAAACAAGCTGCTGTACCATGATAATGATTAATAAAAATTATTAATAAGATTTATATATTAAATAACCATCATCATTTCCTTGTCAATGTTTTTGTGTAATTAAAAATTAGTATTATTTTAAAATATTGTATTCTATAAATAATTAAATGTATTTCTATTTGATGAAAATCGGCATTTACTTGTGAAATGCGCAAAATTTGGTTCTTCAAGTCGGGAACATCCTCCCATCTCGTTTCATTTTTGAACGATAAAATAAATTTTCTTTATTGTTTTTCAGACGGCCTGTTGGCGTTCAGCTTCTGAAATAAAACCCTGCTTCATCTTCGCAACGGCGTATCTGCCAACCATAAACCGATTCAAGCAAGTCGGGGCGCATCACTTCGCCCACCTTGCCTGATGCAACTACTTTTCCCTTATTCATCAAAATAATATGTTCCGCATAACGCGCGGCGAGGTTTAAATCGTGCAATACCATCATTGATGAGGCACGGTTTGAATGCCCGACCAAATACTGCATCAGGCGGTGTTGGTGGCGGATATCGAGATGGTTGCACGGTTCGTCCAAAAGCAAGACCGGCGCGTTTTGCAACAGGGCGCGGATGATGTTGGCACGTTGTTGCTCGCCGCCTGAAAGCTTGCCGATACGCTTATCCGCCAACGCCGTCAAATCAAAATAATCGAGTAACTCGTCCGTCCATTCATGGTTCAGACGGCCTTTTTGTACGAATGACGCCAACGCAATGTATTCGCGTACGGTCATCGGCATGTTGTAACGGCCATGCTGCCCGACCCATGCCACCCTGCCCGCACGGATTTGCGGCGCAACGGCCTCACCGAAAAGCGTGATTCCCCCCTGCCCCGTTTGCCCGATTAAGGCCCGCAGCAAAGTAGATTTGCCCGCGCCATTTGGGCCGATAATGACAGTCATGCCCGAAGGTATATCCAGTTGATCGATTTCAAGCAGGGTTTTGTCTTGGACGCGGACGGAAAGATTACAGATTTGAAATAAGGTGTGCATGGCAAAAGATATGGGGCAATGAAGTTTCAGACGGCCTGTTTAGGCATCAACGGCTTTTCAAAGGCTTGATAAACAAATACATAAAAAACGGTCCGCCCAATAAGGCAATCACGATACCGACCGGCAGATCGACAGGGTATGTCAGCCAGCGCGCCGCTCCGTCCACCACCATCAAAAACACTGCGCCCAACCAAGCTGACAGAGCGATCAGTTTGCGGCGGCTGCCACCGACGGTTTGCGCCAGCACATTGGAGATCATCATGCCGAGAAAACCGATGATGCCCGAAAGCGATACCGCCGCCCCCGTCATCAATGCCGCGCCGATTACGGTTTGCACACGCAAAGCCCCAACTGATACACCCATACTGGCAGCCGTATCTTCCCCCGTCATCAAAACGTCCAGCCGCCTGCCTGCCGACAGCAAAATCAGAAAACCGGGCAACATGACCGCGATTGCCGCGACAGGCGATGAGAAACCGGCTTCGGCAAGGCTGCCCGACAGCCATGTGGTCGCGCTGCGCAATACCAAATCGTCAGATAAAAACAAAATCATGCTGACCACCGCGCCCGAAAACGCGCTCAACACAAACCCCAACACCAGCAATCCCAAAGTACCGCCGCCGAGCAGTTTGTGCACCGCCAAAATCAGCAGGCACACACCCAATGCACCGAGAAAAGCCGCCGCCGGCACACCCATCGCGCCACCGCCCAAAGCCAATAGCACAATCACTCCTAAGGCCGCCCCGCCCGACGTCCCGATCAAACTCGGATCGGCCAGCGGATTTTCAAATAAAGCCTGCAATGCCGCACCCGAAGCGGACAAACCGGCCCCAACCAAAAGCGCGGTATAGATGCGCGGTAAACGGATTTGGCGGACGGTTTCATCCATCGCCAACGGCGACTCCCACATGCCAAAACCGATGCCGCAGCACAAATAAACGGCGGCGGCAGTAAGCAGCAGGCAGAGGGTAAGGGTATGCGGTTTCATGACATCATGCGGTTTAAGCGGATTGAGGGACGGTTTCAGACGGCATTTTTAAGACAGCCGTTTTGCCTCCTCAACAAGAAGGAACAAATCAAGGCCGTCTGAAAACAAAAATCAGGCAAGGTGTTCAAAACAGGCGCGTTTATTTCGCCAAACCGTGCAAACGCTGAATCACTTGCGGCGTATCCAGCCCGTAACGGAACATATCGTTGGCCTTCCACAAATAAATTTTGCCGTTTTTCGCCGCAGGCGAGCCGGCGATTTCGGGGCGTGCGGCAAAGGTTTTGACGTTGCCTATCATGGCGGTGTTGTGGTCGGCAATAATGATGATGTCGGGTTTGGCCGCAATCCATGCCTCACGCGTCACCGGTTTGAGGCCGTCAATGGCGGCTGCGGCATTGATACCGCCGGCTCGGCGGATGATTTCATCGGCAGCAGTATTCTTGCCCGATACGATGCGCCCGTCGTAGCTGAAGAGGTAGCGTTTGCCGCTGGAAGGCTGCTGTTTCATATCCGCCTGCCACTTACTGGCCAACTTGTCCGCCTGCGCGCTTTTGCCGATAAGCTGGCCGATGTTGCGGATACTTTGCGGATAGGCGGCGATGCTGTCATCGGGCGCAACATTGACGGCTTTAATGCCTGATTTTTGCAGGTGGGCAAAAATATCGGCAGGCTGCGCCATCCATGAACCGATGGCGATGTCGGGTTTGGCGGCCACAATCGGTTCAACCGTCAGGCGGCGATGAATGCCGATACTGGGCTTATTTTTCAACGCCGGATTTTGAACGGTCTGATCGCGGCCGACGATTTCATCCAATGCACCGAGCGCGGCAACGATGTCTGCCGTATCGGGGGTTAACACGACGATGCGTTGCGCGTGTGCAGTGCCGGCCAACGAAATAAACGCGGAAAGCAGGAGGAGTTTGAGTTTCATTGTTTTTTCCTTGTCGCATGCTTTCAGACGGCCTGCTCATTTTCTCAGGCCGTCTGAAAACGGTTGAATCACATTAGAACTTAAGTTGTACGGTTGCGGCGAAATTGCGGCCGGTTTCGGTGTACAAGTCCATCACACTGGTACGGCTCATGCCGGCAACGTCTGCGTGCTGCCAGTATTTTTTGTTGCCGACGTTGTAAATGTTTGCGCCGATTTCGAGGTTTTTAAACGGCTTGTACCACGCGCCGACATCCCATACGCCATAACCCGGCGCTTGGAAAACAGTATCGCTGCTGACGCGGCTGTGTTTTTTCGACCAGCGCAGCTTGGTACCCACACCCCATTTTTCCTGAGTGTAATCCAAACCCAAAACGCCGTTGAGCGGATAAGCGGAATCCAACGGTTTGCCGTCCTGCTGCTCACCGCGCATCCAAGCGATGCTGCCGGAGACTTGCCAGCCCGGCAGGAATTTGTAGGCGGCAGAAGCTTCGGCACCGTAGGTTTTGACGTGATCAAGGTTTTGATATTGGTACTGGATAATCGGGCGTCTGCCAATGGTGGAGGTACCGATTTCAGTGCGGTTGATGAAGTTGCGGTAACGGTTGTAGAACGCGGTGACTTGCGCGCGGGCGCGTTCGTTTTTGAACTTCATCCCCAATTCAAAGCTGTTGGAGCGTTCGGATTTGAGGTTGGCATTGGGAATGACGGCATAGCCGTAGGTTGTATTGGCAAACGCCATGGTCGCGCTGTCAAACGGCGGCGTGCGGAAGCCTTGGGAATAAGTGGCAAAACCAGTGAACTGCTCACCCATCGGCACGCTCAGGCGCAGGCTGGGCGTAAACGCGGAATCACTGAAGCGCGTCGCCGTTCCGCTGGGATTGGCATTGAGATAGGCTTGGTCGGTCGACGTGTTCAGCTTGTCTTTTTCGTAACGCAAGGCCGGAGTCAGGACGATACCGTTGCCGAAGGTCAGGCTGTCTTGTGCGTAAACGCTGAACGTTTTGCGCTTGCTGTCGGGGAAGGTTTTATTCGGATAGGTACTGCCTGCATAAACTTTGCTGACGGCGCCGGTCAGATTGTCCACTGTCAGACTGTCGCGCGGACGGGCGGTCTCGGTATGTTTGTATTCTGCACCGGCAACAACGGTTTGTTTGACCGAGCCGTCAAACTCCCACACGCTGCGTCCGTTCAGCCCGCGTATGGTCTGATTGAAACCGTAGTCGGAATAACGGGTCGAGTTACCTAATTGGCGCGCGCCCATACGCGTAATGCTCGCATCGACAGCATCGTCTTCCGTACGCAGTTTTTGCTGATAGGCAGTCAGGTTGGCTTCTTTCAGACGGCCTTCGCCAGTGTAGCGGTAGCCTGCTTCGATACGTTGACGGCGGATACGGTCGCGAGCATTGCTCTCGGATGTTGCGATGGTTACTGGCCCGCGCGATTGCGAACCCAAGCCGTTTGCCAATACGGTATCGTTGGCGTGGTAATACTGTTCGTACAAAGTTTCCAAACGGTGGCGTTCGTTGCCGATATTGCCTTTCGCCAAGATATTGTAGGCATTGTTTTTCTGTGGATTGGTAGCAGTACGCGCAGTCGAGTAGCTGGTATCGCTGCCCATGTTTTCGGTTTCATGACCTTGGCGGCGCGTCAGCATCAGCAGACCTTCAGCGTTTTCATGGAAACCGGCGGCTGTTGCCGTCACGCCGTGGCTGCGGTCGCGGCTGCGGTAGCCGTGTTTCAAACCGAAATGCCCGCGTTTGCCCGCATCGACGAAATCACTCGGAGAAAGCGTCACCATGTTCACCACGCCGCCGAGCGCATCGCTGCCGTACAGCGCGGAATAAGGACCTTTGACAATATCGACCTGCTTGAGTGTGTCGCTTTCGACCATATCTCGTCCCGAAATCGCGCCGTTGGAGCCGCCGCCTATATAAGATTCGGGAATGCGCACACCGTCCACCATCATCAGAATGCGGTTGCCGTCTATGCCTCGGATATTGATACCGGCATGACCGCGGCGGTTGTTGTCTGACGGCACGCTGACGCCGGATTCATACATCACGATATCGTCCAAATTCTGGGCCGAGGCTTGATTCAAGGTTTTGCGTCCGATAACCGACACATTCGGCGCGGCTTTATCCAAGGTTTGCGCATTGCGGTCGGCCGTGACCACCACAGGCTCTATTTCTGCCTGAGCTACCGGCATCTGAGCCGCATATAACTGTCCGGAAAAAACCGCCCCGACTACACAGGCAATCGCTTTCTTTTTCATTACATTACCCTATTATTTGAATAATAATGGTTTGCATTTATAAAACAAATAGGTAGTTTTTGCAAGTTTAGAAACTACAAGATAGCAATAACAATCACTTCAAAAACGCAAAATATAGTATGACGTAGCGGGATAAGTAATTCATGGATCAGAGGCAAAATGCCCGACCTCGTCGGCATAGAAAATCGACCTGCCGTCAGCGACCAAAAATCCCGCATCGGCGATTAGGAGGCCGCCCCCATCATCGACAATGATCGAGAAGTACATCGCAAAGAAAAACATTTAGCTACGAAACGCCAAGTGTTTTATTCTTGAATCTGTTCCAACCACCGGTACCCGAGTGTTGCTTTTGAAATCCGAATCCAAGCCTGTTTGAAATTTTCAAACAGGCTTTTATTTGTTCCACTTATCCCTCACCCTTCTATTTACCTTAAACTCAAAAAACATTTCCATATTATTAAAAACAAGTTAGAATTTCATAAAATTATAAATAATAATCAAACTTATTTGTATTATTTTAGTCAGAGTGTAATCGCATCTATTCAGTCTGTCTCATTCAGACGGCCTTACCAATCAAGTTATATGGATACATTCTATGCAACCGATCAAAGTCACCACCCTCTCCGCCTGTATCGCCGCCATTGGTTTCGTCCCTGCCGTTTATGCTGCAGATAATTCGACAGTTATTCTCGATACCATCACTGTCAAAGGGACTCGAAATAAGGATGAAATCGGTAAAAACCGCGTTTATACCCGCGAAGTCGTCAATCTTTACAAAGGCAAAAACGAAGTCGAAACCTTCAAGGGCAACACCGTATCCGACCTTTTGAGCGGTATGTCCGGCGTGTACAGCGGCGACGCGCGCAACAGCGGCGCGTTGGATCCCAATATACGCGGCGTACAGGGATAGGGGCGGATTCCCGTTACCATCGACGGCACGGAGCAGGCGATTACCGTTTGGCGCGGCTACGCGGGCGCAAACAACCGCAACTACGTTGACCCCAACATCATCAGCAGCGTTTCCATCGAAAAAGGCCCCTCGTTCAGCCGTGATATGAAGAGCGGCATAGGCGGCTCCATCGCCCTGAAGACCATCGATGCCGACGATATTGTCCCCGAAGGGCAGAAATACGGCTTTGAAGTGAAGGCGGAGGCTTCCAATAATTCCATCAAACAACGTGCCAATGTCTATGAAAAATCGGTCGATTATCGGACATTGGATGCGCCTGTTGTCGCACTTGGCGGTATTTGGCGGGCGATGTTGGACGATACCGACCGAATCGACCAGCGTTTCAACGGACGCAATAAATTTGGGAAGGATAAAGCCTACCGCATTGCCGCCGCCACCAAGCAGGACAATTTCGATGCCATGCTTGCCTATGCCTACCGCAGTAAAGGCAATTATTTTTCCGGTAAAAAAGGTGCGGAACGCTACGGTTACATCGGTCCTTGGACGATGGAAACGGTCAATGAATTAAACAGACGGGTTGCAGATGCCGCGGCAAGAGGCGAAAAATTTTACGGCAGTGAAAATATGTTAGGTTCACCTGACATTGCCAAGATCGGACTTTTTTATCATCCGGGCGGAGAGGTAACCAATACTTCGCTCGAAACCAAATCATGGGTAGGTAAAACCACCTTCCGTCTGCCGAACCATCAGACTCTTAAATTCGGCCTACGCCATACTGATGCTATTTTTGGCGAAATCATGCCTTCCCGCGTTATCGGTCCGATTTATGCCACGCCGGAAAACTTGAATAAGATTGCAGAATGGCCGAGGGCATGGGTTAAGCAGCGTTCCTACAATATCGATTATGCATGGAAGCCCGAGGGCAGCCGCTGGATAGATTTGAGCGCATCATTGTGGACAACCCGTACCAAATCCAAAACCAATACAGCAGGCGGTTCACCCGGCGATGCTCTGTATCAAGACAGGGTGGATAATCTGTCTCCATGGAAAACCGCCATGAATCGATGGCATACCTATGACGAAGAAACCAAGAGAATAATTGAAGAAGCAGGTTACACAAAAAAACCGGATGTCGTCGAACAGCTTCCGAATACCAACGGGCGATTCAATACCATAGAGGGCAATGCTTACTATGCCAACAATACCCGCAACGGTTTCAATTTTTCCAACCGTATGAAATTGCACGATAAACTGACGCTGACCTTAATGGGTGATTTCCAAAATGAAAAATTGAGATCCCGTAATGAGTTTGCCGAAGAGTTGCGTAATGAGGGAAGGGACAAATACCCCGAAGAAGTGGAAGAAGACAAAATCCGAGCCAATTATGAGTTGACCAATTTCGGAGAACCGCGCAACGGTAGGCGTAGGGAATGGAATCTCGGTTTCAATTTCCGGTATCAGCCGCTGAACTGGCTGACACTGACGGCAGGTGCGCGCTATACCAACTTCAAAATACAAGATCACAGTGAGCGTTTGAAAACGGGAATAGACAGTTGGGGGCAGCCTTTGATGATGAATCGTGGGATGGTTTACAAGCTGACACGTGTGGCTACCGAGCAGGAATATCGTGATTATCTGAATGCAATTAACAATGACGAATTCAATGCGGCAAGAGACAGTATCGTAATAGATGAAAGAGGGGTGGCAATATTAAATCCCACTCCCCGTTATGATGAAAACAGACCAAGGCTGGACAAGCTGGAATACTATTGGCTTAAGGACGATAAAGGACGTTTGAATCCGAGTACAAATCCGATTTTCTCTACACCTGGTTTGGTTACACCTGTGGTCAACCCCGCATACGATCCAAATAATCCTGAGAGTCCCCGTATGGTGTTGCCATATAAAGTGCTTATAGGAAATAATGAAAGGGATAATTATCTGACTCCGATTACACCTGCGGAGTTGCAGCGCGCCCGAAAACAGGGCGGTAGCGGGTGGGCTCCAGCTTTTTCCGCGACCGTCAATTTTACCGATTATGCCCGCGCCTATCTGCGCTATACCGAAACCCTGCGCTTTCCCAGCATTTTTGAGGGGACATACGGCTTCTCGACAGCGGCAGGCTCATTCGCCCGTTACGGCTACGGCTGGAAGCCCGAACACGCAAAAAACTGGGAGATCGGCTATATTCATGATTTGACAGGGTTGTTTCCGAAAATGAAAAGTGCGGATTTCCGCATCAACTACTTCCACAACAAAACAAAAAACGTCATCGACCGCGACTACAATCTCGAGTTTGAGCAGTTCGACAAATTATTGAGGACAGGCGTGGAATTGCAGACGCGTTTCGATACGGGAAAATTTTTTGGCGGATTGGGCGTACTGAGGACATTGAAAAACTGGATGTGTGATGATTCTTATGCATACAGGGATATTGATGTTGTATCAAAATATCTTCAAGAAGGAAAATTAATCAAACATCCAACCTGTAATCATGGCAGCATCACTGACGGTTATCTTGCTACGGCGATTCAACCCCGCTGGTCTATCGATGCAGATTTGGGCGGGCGATTCTTTAGCAATAAACTGGAAAGCGGCGTCCGTTTCCATTTCCACAGTAGGGTTTATCAAAACCGCAGGGCGATTTTTCAGGCATATCACGACCAAGCAGGTAATGGAAAACAGGCAGACCCCGACTATATGAGATGGCAACCTGTCGCTACATGGGATGCCTATCTGCGCTACAAAATCGGCAAGAACCTAACCGCAGAACTGGTTGGAACGAATTTGGGCAATCGCTATTATCTTGATCCAATCAATCCTACCCATATGCCCGCGCCGGGTAGGACAATCCGCATTGGGATAACTGGAAAATGGTAATGATCAATTAATCATTTTGAGAGTAAAAAGCCGTCTGAACATTGGGTTTCAGACGGTTTTTTACATGATGGCTTAGTTATGCCCTACTCTTTCATGTTATATGAAAGTTGAAGCTAACCTGCATAATTTTTATATCTTCTGCTTTGGAATCAAAAAGGCTGCTTGAAAATGAAACGTCTATATTTCAGACGGCCTTTGCTTTATAGCAAACTCAAAATTTAAGCCACGAAATCCAACCCTATGTCCAGCGAACGGCTGCTGTGGGTCAGATAGCCGAGGGCGATGCCGTCCACGCCGGTTTGTGCCACGCGCTTCAGGCGGTCGAAGCCGATGCCGCCCGATGCTTCGCAATAGATGGTGTGGGGATGGGTGGTTTGCGTGTGGCAGCGGTTTGCCGCTTCTTTCAGGGTTTCGTCGTTCATGTTGTCCAGCAAAATCCGTTCCGCGCCCGCTGCAATGGCTTCGTCCAGTTGTGCCAGCGTGTCCACTTCGATTTCCACACAGGTCAACGGTCCGACTGCCTGCTTTGCCTGCCGAACTGCTTGGGCGATGCTGTCACAATAGGCGAGGTGGTTGTCTTTGATGAGGATGGCGTCGTCCAAACCCATGCGGTGGTTCACGCCCCCACCTGCTCTGACGGCATATTTTTGCAGGACGCGAAGCAGTGGGATGGTTTTGCGGCTGCACACGATGTCCACATTGTAACCGGCAACTTCGGCTACTGCGCGAGCGGTGGCGGTGGCGATGCCGCTCAGATGCGTGAGGTAGTTGAGCGCGGTTCGTTCAGCGGCAAGCAGTGCGCGAGCGTTGCCTTCGACGGCGGCAAGCGTCTGACCTGCGCGGACGGCTTGTCCGTCTCGGATTTTGGCTTGGAAACGGACGGACGGATCCATCGTTTGAAAGGCGAGGCGCGCCAAGTCCATGCCTGCGATGACGCCGTCTTTGCGGCTGACGAGGAAGAGTTTGGCAGTTTTGTCGGGCGCGATGACGGTGGCGGACGTAATGTCGCCGCGCCTGCCCAAATCTTCGCTCAAGGCTCGTTCTACCATGGGACGCAACAGGGTATCGGGTAGAGGAAGAAGATTGTTTTCAGACGACATGAAGTTTCCTTTGTTGGAAAAATATTGATATTGCACCGATGAGGCAAAATTTAATTTGAGGCCGTCTGAAAATCACTTAGCGGCCACCCAGTGGCAGTCCGATATCAGAAATCAGCTGATCGGGCAGGACATCGTCGCGGAAGCGGTAAAGCTGCGCAGGACGGCCTTTGCTGCCTGATACGCCGATATCCGACGGCTCGATAAGGTTTTGCTGCTGAATCTGGCGGCGGAAGTTTTGCTT
>ERZ772998.159-NODE-159-length-16418-cov-3.2139_pt1 | contig 16418 bp, 19 predicted proteins | sample MGYA00580669_ERZ772998 | MGnify/ENA primary metagenome ERZ772998 (study PRJEB29015, sample SAMEA2738052) | human oral metagenome | biome: human oral; feature: human-associated habitat; material: saliva | place: China | collected 2226 ... | reverse complement strand
AAATATTTCTCATATGACGTATCATTCTTCTTAGCAAGAGCCTTGTACGTGTCAATCATCTTCTTCTGAGCATCCTTAAGCTCCTTGCTAGGATATTTCTTAATCTTACTTGCATTTAAAATCTTCTGGAACAGCTCCTGCTTCTCGGAGCTTGCTGCTTGAGCTTTCTTATCCTTCAAAAGCTGTTCTTTGAGATTTTTCTCATACTCAGCTTTGTTCTTGAATTTTGTATTCTTTTTTACAAATTCATCATTATACTCAGGTGTAACAGTCTTAACTAGAGAGTTGAGCTTTATTGTAAACGTCGCTTTCTTACCTGAAAGCTCAGTGTTATTAGAATAGTTAGCAGGGAACGTAACCGTTATATCAAAAGTCTCTCCCACCTTATGTCCAACTATCTGCTCAGCAAATCCACTGATAAAATTGCTATCTCCCAGATTCAGTTCATATCCAGTAGCAGATCCACCATCAAACTTCTTGCCGTTAATCTTACCCGTATAATCAATGTTAACTATGCTATCTGAAGCTGCAGTTCCTTCTTTTACCTGTTCCTTGGTTTTCGCCTGTTCCAGCGTAGTATTAATTGCATCCTGAACCTCAGCATCGCTCACTGAAGCATCAGCCTTGGTGTACTCAAGATTCTTATATTTGCCTAGCTTTACATATTTACTAAAATCATCATAGTTATACTTGTCTGGTACAGATGCTCCACCGCACGCAGTAAGCATGAGTGCACCGGCTACCATAACCGCCACAATTGTCGACTTGCATATTTTGTTACGTGACATATTAAAACCCCTTATATATTGTACTTGAAGTTGTCTATACTTATAAATTCTTTCAATATATATTATCATAGCAAAATCGAGGGTTCAACGAGTTTCACAGTAACCACACGAGTATTACAATTAATAAATCTTAAGAAATAACAAATGACAGGGATAATTCCCTGTCATTTGAGTTAATCATTATTTTCTTGTTCTCTGCGCTTTGCAAGTGCAGCCTCTTTACGTGCTTTTGCTCTTTCTCGCTTAAGAACTTCATTTCTCGCCGTTAACCCCCACCAAGTAACCGCGCACACAGCAACGATTAGGCCAGCGATAAATATAACGCCAACATGGCTTAGAAAATATTCCATTATTAGTTAGCCTTCTTTGCCAGTTCGCAAAGCTCAGCAAAACCTGCAGCATCATAGATAGCCATCTCGGAGAGCATCTTTCTGTTTAGCTCTACGCCGGACTTCTTTAGACCGTTCATCAGGTTGCTATAGTTAATGCCGTTAGCTCTTGCAGCAGCATTAATTCTTGCAATCCAGAGTCTTCTATATTCTCTCTTCTTGTTCTTTCTTCCAACGAAAGCAGATCTTAGCGCTCTCATAACTGCTGGGTTAGCAGCTCTGAAGTTCTTGCTTCTCTGTCCGTAGAAGCCCTTTGCCTGCTTTAAAATCTTCTTGTGTCTCTTATGAGCGTTTACGCCCTTCTTTACTCTTGCCATATCTTAAAACCTCCCTAAACTACTTTGCCATTGATCTAAGCATACGCTTTGTATCTGCACTAGTAAGCACTGTGGACTTACGAAGACCTCTCTTTCTCTTGGCAGTCTTCTTTGTCAGAATATGGCTCTTAAATGCCTTGTTTCTCTTAATCTTACCTGAACCAGTAAGCTTCATTCTCTTGCTTGCGCCTCTATGAGACTTCATCTTGTTCTTTGCCATAATGATTTCCTCCTAAGTTGTTAATTCATTACTTACTATTCTTTGGTGATAGGAACATAGTAAGACTTCGTCCCTCAAACTTTGGCTTCTTATCTATGATGCCGTATTCAGAAACCAGCTCTGCGAAGCTGTTCATAACATCGAAGCCTTTCGCTGTATAATCACGTTCTCTCCCTCTGAATCTAAGGCTAACCTTGACCTTATCTCCATCCTTTAGGAACTTGATTGCTGTATTCGCCTTTACATTTACATCGTGCTCCTCGATAAATGTGCTGAGACGAACCTCCTTAACCTGCATGGTCTTCTGGTTCTTCTTAGCCATCTTATCCTTCTTCTGGAGCTCGTAGCGATATTTCCCGAAGTCTAGGATCTTGCAAACTGGCGGTTCAGCATTCGGAGAAACATTTACGAGGTCTAGATTAGCCTCTTCTGCAATTGCAAGCGCTTCTCTTATGCCCATAACTCCGCGCATATCTCCATTTTCATCTATCAAACGGACTTCCTTTGCACGAATATCTCCGTTGATCTGTTGTTTATCCTTGCTAATTGGTCTACCTCCATATAATAAAAAAAAGCGGATACAGAAGTATCCGCGAATTAACTGAAATAAATCAAGTTATTGATAACCCGTACGCCTGTGCCCACAAGGTGAGAAGCGGATAACTTCTTCTTTGACTAGATGATTATAGACTATTGCTGAACTTGTGTCAATACTAAAAGACATATGCCTTTACTGTTTTTCAACTTCTTGTTCTGGCTTCATATTCTCCCAGTTCCACTCTCCTTTACACACAACCCTATTATACGAAGGTAACACTACTGAGATTATCGACATTATTCCTAGAATTATCAGGTACCAGTTATATGGAATCATACTAGTCGGATTTACTGCATTTTTAGTCAAGCTGGCGATTAGAAGGAACTGTGCTCCGTACGGAATGAAGCCCTGCATTATACATGAGAATATGTCGAGGAACGAAGCTGTTCTTCTAGGATCAATCTTATACTTCTCTGAAATTTCTTTGGCAATCTCACCAGTAACGATGATCGCTACTGTATTGTTAGCTGTTGCAGCATCTGTTAAAGCTGCTAATGCCGCGATTCCTACAGATGCAGATTTAGGACCTTTTAATAGCTTACTTGTCTTATCTATAATCCACTTAAGACCACCGTAATGCTTAGTAAGTTCTGCAAGACCACCTACAAACATTGATAAAATAAATACTTCAATCATACCCTGGTAACCTGTCCAGATTTTAGCTGCAACTTCCATAAGACCAATCGCACCAGTTCCAACACCTACTGCTGAAGCGCTGATAATTCCGATAATCAGTACGGCGAACACATTGAGTCCTAATAATGCGAGCCCGAGGACAAGCACGTATGGTACTACCTTTATCAAGTTATAATCTAAATTTCCAGTTACAGTACCACCCTTGCTAAAGATAACCATAAGTGAAAGAGTAATTAGCGCAGAAGGAATAGAAATCCAAGCATTAGTTTTAAACTTATCCTTAAGATCTACCCCTTGAGTCCTTGTAGCAGCAATAGTCGTGTCAGAAATCATCGACAGGTTATCCCCGAACATCGCACCTGTGAGAACAGCAGCAACCACGAATGACATATTAAGATCTGCTGTCTTAGCCATATTATAAGCAATTGGAACTATAGCTCCCACAGTACCCATAGATGTGCCAGTAGCAGTAGATAGAAATGCTGCTATTATGAAAATTCCTGGGACAATGAACCTAGGTGGAATAATCGCGAGTCCAAGATTTGCTGTTGACGATACTCCTCCCATCGCACCGGCAACAGAAGAAAATGCACCTGCTAAAAGGAATATCATGAGCATCGTCATAATATTTTCATCCCCAGCACCTCTTGCAAATAGTTTAAAATTATTGTCGATTCCCGTCTTGTGATACATTAAAAAAGCCAGTATAACTGCAATTGTCATAGCGACCACAGAAGGAAACTGATAAAATGCCATCTCTACACCCTTGGAATGTAGGACAATTCCAACGCCCAGGTAGATAACTATAAAGAATAGAAGTGGAATTAACGCCAAGCCACTTGCTTCTCTTTCCTGATGAAGTTTAACTTGTTCTTTCATTAAAATACCTCAGTAACTCGTTCAGCAAAAAAGCAACATATTAAATTAAAGCTTTTACTAATCCTATAAAAGCATTATTATTTATTTTACACAAAATTACACTCTCTTACACTGTAAATTTGTATTTTTCTTTGTATTTTAAGTGATTTTTATATAACTTTGTAAGTGTATCATTAAATTTAAAACGTCAATGGCATCAATCTAATGTTACAATCATATTAGCAAATGTTTTAGTTTATATAATAATGAGGAAATAATAAATGAAGTATTACAACATCTGCTTGGATGATACTGATTATTTATACTTAGGAAGAAATTCGAAACTTAATGTACAGTTCTGTCCATTGATAAAGAAAAAAGTAGTATATTTTATAGGATTGTAGAGTAAGGTCTTTACTTTGTTTTAAAGATCTAATGTGTTCAATATTTATAATAAGGATTTAACATATAAATACAATAACAAAATCAATGGTCACACTGATAAAATTTATCGTATTGCAATATCACATTTAACAATATACAATTAATAAATGAAATATTGCTGGGGGAGCGATAGCTGAGAGTTGCTTCACTTACGTATCAAATCGGTCATTTTATACATTAAGATGAAGCGAGACCCTTCTACCCTGCGGATAATGCCGTAGCGGGAAGCTGGCTAAAACATACAAGCACCCCCTCCTGTATAATAGGAGGTTTTTTTATGACTTTACAGAGTTTTGTTGAATCAAGAGTTGGTCAGGTATTGATTGTTTTTATAATCATCCTGTTGCTATGCTTAATTACAGTTAGTGGGAAATCAAAGAATGATAACAAGAAAATAGATGTTAAAGCACTAACCATTTCCTCACTTCTAATTGCAATTGCTGTGGTACTATCCAACATTAAGATATTTACCATGCCTCAAGGAGGCTCTGTCACCCTACTCTCACTTCTTCCAATAGCGGTAATCACATACCTGTACGGAACAAAGCGCGAAGTAACTGCCGGAGTTGCGCTCGGTCTTGTAAATCTAATCTTTGGACCTTACGTAATCCATCCGGTTCAGCTACTTCTCGACTATCCGATTGCTTTCGGAGCCCTCGGTCTTGGTGGAGCACTGCGCGACGGAAAGAACGGGCTCACAAAGGTATACCTTACAGGTGTATTTGCAAGATACTTCTGTGCTGTGGCATCGGGCATAATCTTCTTTGGAGCGTATGCGCCAAAGGGATTCCACGCAGTTACATGGTCGATTTGGTACAACTTCACTTACCTAGCAGTTGAAGCTGCAATAACGGTTGTTGTAATTAATATGCCACCTGTTAAGAGCATATTTGAGAGGATTAAGAATGAAAACTAAGCTTGATAATCCTTTGTTATCAAGATATGACAGAGTCATTCTTGCATCGAAATCACCACGTAGATTAGAAATCTTGAGGAATCATGGTGTTGAACCAATCGTAATGCCAGGAAATGCCGACGAGGAACTGCCAGATGGTATATCTTTTACGGATGCAGTGACGATGCTTTCCGAGAGAAAAGCTATGGCAGCACTAGAGCTTCCAGATATATTAGGACTTGAAGGCAAATTGCTACTTATAGCTTCGGACACTATCGTCTATAAAGACATTATCATGGGCAAGCCGCACGATAACGAGGATGCTTTTAATATGCTTGCTTCGCTTAGAAATGATACTCATTACGTGGCTACAGGAGTTACACTTATCGACATTATTGACGGAGTTCCTCAGCTTGATGACAGATGCTCATTTGCTGAAGTTACGAAGATCATCTGCGGTGATTATACAGATGAAGATATATGGTCATATATAAAGACTGGTGAACCGGCTGACAAAGCTGGCGCATATGCTATCCAAGGTGGTTTTAGAAAATATATCAAAGAGTTTAGAGGAGATTACGAAAATGTCGTTGGGCTACCTTATAATATGATAATCAGCGAACTTAATAAACAATATTAACATCAATGTAAATGGGGCTGCATATTACATATGCTAGCCCCACTTTTTATAGCTTCATATAATATGACATTTGACACGCGCCACTTGCTCCAGCCGAGGAAACTTCTTCTATATTTAACTCGTCGATTCCACCTATCGCATATACCGGTACATCAACTTGCTCTACTATACTTGTCAGGAAGTCTATACCACGTCCTGGAAGCCCTTTCTTGCAATCAGTTTCATAGATATGACCCGCGATTATGGCATTAGCACCCGCACAACTGACTCTAAGCGCCTCTTGAAGAGAATGAACTGAAACCCAAGCTTTTAAGCCGTCCAAGGATTCAATATTAGATTCATAATCAGCAATTGATAATTGAACGACTGTACCGAGTTCGCGCGCAATCTTATAGTACTTGTTCACAATTAGTCTTACGGAGTATAAATCACAGAGCAATTTAACTTTATAAGCTAGTTCCCTATATTCGTCTTCAGAAAGATCTTTCTCTCTAAGTATCACGATATCCGGCTTCGAAATTGCAAATACTATCTTAAGTTGTTCATAAAGTGACCTATCAGTTAAGTGGCGGTTCGTTACACAGATTTTTTTAAACGTACACATAATCGTTCATAACCGGCTGCATGCCGTGCTCCTTAAGAGCCTTACAGATTTCATCGACGGATCTTCCGTCTGCAATTTCAAACTGATTATCACCAGAACTCGTTTCATCATCGCTATGGCTACCGATTCCAGTATCCACACCTGCTGAGATTTTTGTAGCAGTTATACCCATGACATTATCTCTGAATCCAGCTCGCTCGCGAGTTGAAATGGTCATCGCAGCAAACGGAAGAAAAATCCTATATGCGGAAATAACTTGAAGCAGTTGGCGTTCTCCCACAATCTCATTATTCTGATTCGGTGTGAACATCGCCCCTTCATCGTTATTGCTGATGATTGGCCTCAGTCTTGGACATGAAAGCGAAATCTCTGCCCATGGATACTTACGCTGAATTAGATATGCATGAAGTCCTGTCGCTAAAGCATCTTTTCTAAAATTATCAAGTCCTAGAAGTGCCGCAAATCCTACACCCCTCATCCCGCCCATAAGCGCTCTCTCCTGGGCATTAAACCTATATGGAAAAACCCTCTTGTGTCCAGCTAGGTGAAGCCTCTCATATTCATCGGAATTATACGTCTCTTGAAAGACAGTTACGTAGTCAGCTCCGCACGACTTTAGATACGCATACTCATCCGAGTTCATTGGATATACCTCAATCCCGATGTTCTTGAAGTATCTTCTGCCAATTTTACACGCTTCACCGATATATTCTATATCTGACTTACTCCTACTTTCACCTGTTAAAATTAGTATCTCTTCAAGCCCGGTTTTCGCTATAGCCTTCATCTCCTTCTCTATCTCGTCCGCGCATAACTTTGCTCTATGAATTTTATTATGGCAGTTGAAACCGCAGTACACACAGTAGTTCTCGCAGTAATTCGATATATAGAGAGGTGTAAATAAATTTACAACATTACCGAAATGTTTCCTCCTCTCGATACTTGCTTTCTTGGCGATTTGCTCTAGGTATTTGTCAGCTGCGGGAGATAGCAGTGCTTTGAAGTCATCGATACTGCAGCTATCAGCCTTAATAGCGCGCACTACATCTGATTCGCTGTATTCCAAAGGGTTATATGAATTAATTTCGGCTATAACTCTATCAAAAGTATCATGAGGAATAATCTCCATTCCATCCATATAAGTCATATGGTCAGTGCGCAGCCTCGTTTTCTCACTACCAGATGACTCCATACGTTTTACATCATTCATATTTTAATCCTCCAGAAATCCAGTAAGCGGTGACGATGCCACTCCGCCATCTCTTACGATGCGTCCAAGACCAGCAAGGTAAGCTGCTCTACCTGCCTTAATGGCACTTCCAAATGCTCCTGCCATCCCTGCTACGTCATTTGCCGTAGCGATTGCCGTATTAGCCATAATCGCACTTACACCCATTTCCATAGCTTCACAAGCCTGAGATGGTGAACCTATACCGGCATCAACAATGATTGGGATATCCACCTCATCAACGAGAATCTTGATTATATCCTTAGTTACTAATCCCCTATTTGAACCGATTGGTGCAGCTAGTGGCATAATAGTCGAAGCGCCTGCATCTACGAGAGCTCTTGCAACATTAAGATCCGGATACATGTACGGCATCACGACAAATCCTTCATTTGCCAAAATCTCTGTTGCACGTATAGTCTCATAATTATCTGGGAACAAATACTTCGAATCCTTGATGACTTCAATCTTAATGAAGTCGCCGCATCCCAGCTCCCTAGCGAGCCTTGCTATTCGAACCGCTTCTTCAGCATTCCTCGCTCCAGATGTGTTAGGAAGCAGAGTTACGTGGTCTGGGATGTACTGAAGGATATTCTGAACGTCTGTATTAGCTCTTCTCACCGAGAGAGTAATCATCTCTGCCCTTGCCTGTTCAACGGCAGCCCGTATCAATTCCACATCGTATTTGCCTGAACCCAATATAAATCTGGAATCAAATTCATGACCACCAATCACTAATTTATCATTCATTATGTGCTCCTTATATTTTAAAAACTCCTGTTTACGCGTGTAACAAAAATCCCTTTATCCCAATTACATCTCAATCTATCTCGTTTTAATATTAGATATCGATTAAATATTATCCACTCCTAGAATATGCCCTATCACGATATTCGCCTGATGACCTGCACAGATAGAAACCCTTGGTGCCATTAGTCCAATGCCACTATCGACATCAGTGCATCCATCTCCACAAATGAATAACCTGTCCATGATACGTCTGGACTTTATTTCATTTGCGCTGTCATATCCAGCCATTCCAGAGCCAGAAATTACGATTGGCCCATCTTTAATTGATAGTAGTGAATCGATAAGCATAGCTTTCGACTCAGCACTATCGAAAGCCTCACACACAATATCAAAACTTTCAAATATCTCTTTGCAGTTATCCGCCATTACACGAATACACTCGGTAGTTACTCTCATATACGGATTAATCTCCATGAGAATTTCCGTAATGGCATCGACTTTACGCATTCCTATATGCTTAACAGTGTATGCCTGCCTGTTCAAATTAGTTATATCTACGATATCGAAATCTACAATATGAAGGTGCCCTACTCCGCTTCTAGCGAGCATAACCGCGATATTTGAACCGAGACCACCCGCACCTGCAATGGCTACGCTTGCCCGCTTTAGTTTCTGATGGACAGCCTGTGAAAATCTATCGTCTTTAGCCTTATCAAACTCACTGGCACTAGGAAACTTCTTAGTAGAAGAATTTAAATTGTCCATCGTTTAACCTCCTCCCATGAAGCAAACTATTTCTATCTTGTCACCATCGTTTATTAGAGTGTCTGCATAATTCTTCTTAGGTATGATCTCACCAAGCCTCTCTACCGCAATACGAGATGTACTATACGAGAGCGATATCAAAAGGTCTTGTACTGTCATGCTAGATGTATATTCAATTTCCTTACCGTTTACCTTAATCAAATTCTCACCACCTTTCATAATGGACTTTATAATTCGCCTATTTCCCTCGATTCGTTTATTAGCTGCTGTCATAAGTTAAGTAGCTATACGGCAACAAAAAAAGGTCATACGAAGTTTTACACCCAAGGTGGTGTACCCCTTCGTATGACCTTGCATACTCTATCTTTAATTATAAGTGATTGAGTTTTATTGTCAATAAAAAACTAGTGTTTAAACTATTACAATTACTAATAGGTCATCCTTTATTGATTAAAATAAAGTCTAAGATATGCCCATACAATATGATAATATTTAGTTAAATTTAAATAATCTAATTAATATCTAAGAAAGGGAAATCATGCGCAAGGACAATTTAAAGTTAATTTTAGGACTGATATGCATTTGCTTGCTTTCTACACCAATAAGCACGTTTATCTCAGATCATATTAACGTGACTACCGATGAAATCTCTATAAGCAGAATTACGAACTATGCATGGAGTATACGAATTGCCTGCCTTATTTTGGCAATGTATTTCTTATCCAATGATAATAATAAGAGATAGCTTACATATTGGATAAAAATATTCTATTATCATTCAGCATTAAAGACAAAACCAGTTGCTACGCAAAGCAACTGGTTTTTACTATCCAATTAATCTAATTAATGTAAATCATCGCAATCATTAGAATCAGCGCAAACATTGATACTGAAATTTCGATTACTAGACCGATATCGCGATCTTCATTCTCAAATGAAATATTTCTAATAGCACTATTTCTTGAGTTCTCTGTCCATTTATACGGATTCCCTAGTCTCTCGCCGAAGAAATGGACAAGTTTCAGTGACCTTCTATCTGCCCAGGCAGTAAACCTGTTTAGACCGAGTGAAACGCAATTAACGAACTTTGCCATTGGCTTCCTAAAGAACCAGTCAAAATCTAATGATAGCTCATCATGTGGTAGCATCTTAACTCTGAAAATCCAGAACACTAGTGTAGCCCCAGCAAACAGTATTATGTACTCTGCGATATGACTGATGTTAAAAGGATTCACTGATATTTTATATGGCATAATCCTATATAGAAGAGATGGATATACGCCCAGAATTATACATCCTGAAGCGCCTAGAATCATACCTATCTTCATACTTATAGGTATCGGCTTTACCTCGAATTCGCTTCTAGCCTTACCGAAGAACACGAACCAGTTCACCTTTAGAGCTACAGAGAGCCATGTTCCTATTGATGTCACGGTAAGTAGTAGTGCTGCTGTCTCATGTCCACTGAGGCTGACTGCGTGCATAATAATACTTTTGGAAGCAAAGCCATTCAAAAATGGCATACCTGCAATGGATAGCGAGGCTATGAGAAAAGTCCATGCTGTAATTGGCATCTTCTTCCTTAGTCCGCCTAATTCTGTAATTTTTCGCTTACCTGTCGCCATTATTACAGCCCCTGAGCACATCATAAGTACACCCTTGTATAGTATATGGTTAAATGCATGAGATGACGCCCCATCGATTCCCCATGCTCCGCCTATAGCAAGCGCTGCGACCATGTATCCGAGCTGTGACATGATGTGGTAGCTGAATAGCCTGCGTAGATCGTTCTCCAGAAGGGCCATTAATACGCCATATAACGCCATAAATACACCAACATACACAAGTGCTTCAGTGCCGGCAAAAATCCTTATCATAGCGTAAATACCAAGCTTTGTAGTATATCCGCACATGTAAACTGTTCCTGCAATAGTAGACTCGGGATATGAGTCCGAAATCCACGAGCTAAACGGCGGAACTAATGCATTTACCCCAACTCCAATTAGAACGAACCAGAATGCAGCTGAACCACCTAGTACGGTAAATTTAGGAATTCCAAGAGAATTCGTCTGGGCTGCATGCAGCAAGAAACCTACTAGAAGCATGTTTCCTCCAAATGCATGCATCAGAAGGTATCTAAGCGCGGACCTTGATGAGCGCCTCGTGTGCCTCGCATATATCAGATATGCCGCACTAAATGCAGCAACCTCCCAGAACACGATCATAGTAATTATGTCACCTGCTAAAGTTGCAGCTATGATGCTGCCTCCATAGATAACTGAAACACCCTTCTCCCACTTGTCCTGTATGTCAAATGAATAAATGGAGTTGATGACCATGATTATGCTGAAGATGATTACAAATATCATTGATAACCTATCAATATGAATCATCTGTAGCTTGATGTCTGACGTAATCTGATACACCAAATGGCTGCTACTATTTAGCGTGAACAATCCAAGAATTCCCAATGCCGCTGCAACAATCGAACACGGCTTTTTAAATCTATCCGGTAAAACGAGGATTAATGCTCCAATCAGAATCATAAGGAGTCCAGGGTGAAAACTATTTATCATCATCCGTCCTCCTTTCCAAATAAGACGCATCTAATCTAGCATGCTGAAGAAGTTCCATCTCTTCATTTATTTCTGTGCCCTCGTAGTAATTCACATTACGGCGTAAAAACTTATTTAAGATAACCTTACTTATAAATACCAGCGCCAATGAGCCTACAATAGAGAGGACGGTGTAATGTAATATCTCGCTTAACATATCACACCTCCCACATGGGCAAACACCGCTTCACCCGTGCTCATCGCTAGGTCTAGCAGGTGAAGTCCGAAGTTTGGAGCCACACCGAGTATCACAGATACAGTCGCTGTGATAAGCAGCGGAACTAACATCGTCTTGCTAGCTTCACCGTACGTATTGAACTCTGGATTCACCGGTTCTCTCTTAAAAGTAATAAGCACAACTGGCATCAGATACGTAAGTGCCAGTACTGCACTTACAATAAGTGTAGCACCAAATAGCAGCTGCCCTGTCTTGAGTGCACCCATGATGATATTTGCCTTACTTACAAATCCCACGAAAAATGGGAATCCTGCAATACCAAGCGAAGCAATCGTAAATGCACTCATAGTAACGGGCATTCTTCTACCAAGTCCAACCATTTCACTGATATCCTTCTTGTGAGTAGTCACAAATATAGCACCGGCACACATAAATAGTGTAATCTTCATAAATGCATGAGCAACAAGGTGATATAGAGCTCCCGCTGTGCTTAATGGAGACAGAATAGCTATTCCGAGTACGATATAAGACAGCTGCCCTATGGTTGAAAATGCAAGCCTAGCCTTTAGATTGTCTTTCTTAAGTGCTATCAGTGATGATATTAAAATAGTCGCTACTGCCATCCAAGCTAGTATAGTTGCGCCACCGCACTCTCTAGCTAGCTTAGGTCCAAATACATATAGCACCACCCTGAGTGTTGCAAATGCTCCAGCCTTCACGACTACTACAGCATGAAGGAGCGCACTTACAGGAGTAGGCGCTACCATCGCCGCAGGAAGCCAGCTATGAAGAGGCATAACACCTGCCTTAACTATTCCTGCTCCTATCATCATCATAAATACAACTAGTGCCCAAGGCGCTGGTAGCATGCTTTTATCCAGGAATCCACCCGGTTTAAACTCCATACTACCTGATACAGAGTAAACTATGACCATAGCTGCAAAGAATATCTGTCCACTGATTAGCGTGTATGCTAAATATTTTCTTCCAGATCTAGTCCCTTCTGCATCACGATAGTGTACAACTAAAGGGTAAGTCGCAATAGTCAGCACTTCGAAGAATATGAAGAATGTTATCATGTTTGCCGCAAAGCAAATTCCCATAGCCGCTGACAGGCACATTGCAAAAGATGCATAATATCCGGTCTGATTTTTCTCGCCATGCCCTCTCATGTACCCAACAGAATATATAGATGTTAATAGCCATAGCGTCGATGCGCTACATGCAAAAACAATTCCAGCTGTATCCACATTTAAAGTGAAATCTACGTCATCCACTATCCTAAATAGTTCTAATCTTATAGTATGACCAGCCAAAACAGCTGGAACCATTGAATATACGAGAGCAATTTTAATAATTGCAGCTATAAAGGTTATAGCTTCTCTTGCATTTTCCTTTATATGATCACCTAGCACATATATAAGTCCCGATGCACATAGTGAAACTAATATCGCAAGAAGTGGGCGGATATTTAGAGAAATTAAATTCATATTCCTACCCCCTTCACAGTCATCATAATCACATTTACAACGCTTACGTTAAGTATTCCTATAGCAATTATTGCTACAAAACAAGTTACAATCGCAATAAGCATAGATATAGGAAGTTCACGCACTTCTCCTTCTCGTCTATCATTAAGCTCTGTCGGTTTATTAATAAAGATCTTCTCAATTAGCTTGAAGAAGTAAATCGCATTTAGCAAGCTGCTAAGCACTAATACAGCTAAATACACAAACTGATGATTCTGTACAGCTCCTAGCGCTATGTACCATTTGCTGAAGAACCCTACAGTTGGTGGTATTCCAATCATCGAAAGTGAGGCCAAAACGATGAGAGCTGATGTAATAGGCATCTTCTTATAAATCCTGCCGAAACTCGAAAGCTCGAAGTTTCCGAATCTGTATCTGATTGCAGCTGAACTGAAGAAAAGCCCGCTCTTCATGAATACGTGTCCAATCAAATGCAAGAAGGCTCCAGCTAGTGCATAGGAATTACCTATAGAAAAACCGAGTGTTATGTACCCAATCTGAGCAATAGATGAATATGCGAATATCTTTCTGATATCCTCCTGTGCCATAGCTCTAATCGATCCATAGATAATACCAATGCAAGAGAGCACACCGATTATGGTTAGAAATAGATTAAAATACTTGAAATCTGTGCCATAGATAATATACAGATATCTAAACATGGCGAGAGCTGGAATCTTACCCATTATTCCGACGATTAGCGGTCTAGAACCTGGTTCAGCATGTGTGTATGCCGATGGCTGCCAGCCGTGAAACGGGAACATCGGCATCTTGATACCAAAAGCACCGATAAAAAGACACATGGAGACAGTCATCTGAACTGTATAGTCCTGTGAATCCAGAATGCTCCTCATATCAGTCATGTTTAGCGTTCCTGTTGATGCATATAGTATGCCGACACCGAGCAAGTACATGGTAGCTGCAACTGTACCCACTAGAAGATATCTAAAAGACGCTACTATTCCCCTGCTACCACCTAGAGCAATTAAACAATAACCAGAAAGTGAAGTAATCTCTAAGAATACGTATAGATTAAATACGTCGCCAGTAAGCGTCATACCACACATTCCGACTATTAACAAGCTTATAAGAGCATATGCTCCGCCTATGACCTTGCGTTCATTGGTAACTTCAAAATTCATGGTATAGAGAACTGTAATAAATCCTAAGAGCAGAATTATCAAAACGATAATTGCACCGATTGAGTCGATATAAAATTCGATACCATACGGTGCTTTATAGCCTCCAAATGTATATCGAATTGCGCCCTCATGTATAACTTTAGTTAGCAGCTTTACCGAGCAAACAAATGCCGCAAATATCGAAATTGCAACCACATTTCTTCCTAAGTGTTTATTTATCTTGGACAGTGGGAGCGACAGCAGCGCACTTATTAGTGGAAATAAAATAATAGTTATTGGAAGATCATTCATTTGAAACGGTTCTCCCTTCTTATTATATCGTCCTCTTCTATGCTGCCATACTTTTCCTTAATTCTAGTTAGTAGCGCAAGTCCAACACCAGTAGTACCTAAACTTACAACGATTGCTGTTAGCATTAATCCATGGGGAATTGGGTTAACGTATTTATCAGCATTAACTATTGTATCTAGCGCAACAGGAATAGTTCCACCTTTCTTCTGAGCAAAGCATAGGTAGAAAAATATTACTGCAACCTGCATGATATTCATGCAAATGAGTTTCTTCATGTAGTTCTTACAAGAAACCATTCCATAAACTCCAAGTAGCAAAAGTAGTAAAGTTAAAAAATAAATCCCTTTACTCGCCAGAAGTCCATTTATCTGTGTCATCATCAAATCTTACCCTCTTCATAATCGCATTAAGAATCGTAATAATAGTGCCCATTACTCCGATAGTTACGCCTATCTCAACGAGCAGAATTCCAATCGCATGTCGTTCTGCGGCGTGAACCGGAATTGGCAGATAGGTGTAATCCATGAATGAGCCTCCGTTGAACATCGGAACAACTCCTGTCATCACATATATCAAAACACCAACGCCTGCAATACTCGCTGAATTTTTGCCTGTCATCATAAACAGGTTTTTCTTATCGGGAATTACTAGAATATCAATGATATACGTCAATGCAATGAGTGCTCCAGACTGGAATCCTCCACCAAGGCTGACTTCTCCATGAAATAATACATAGAATGCATATATCAAGATTAGCGGTTCAATGAGCGTGATCATTACATCCTTATTGATAGTCTTGTATGCAGGATCTCCGAGCTTATAACGGTGACCAAAATATCTCTTTGGCTGTACAATTCTATTCTTTGCCTTTGGTCTACCCGCTAGGATCATGATTACCCCTATTCCAGCTAGGAACATAACAGTCGTCTCGAACATAGTATCGAATGCACGGTAGTCTACAATCATAGCAGTAACCATATTTGGAGAATTCGTATCCTGTACTGAATGCTCTATATAGTATTTTGAAACATGAAGTGCTGGTGCAGAGTCGATATCTCCAATTGCTGGCAGTACATCGATCTTAGCTACTATAACAAAGAGTAGCAGTATCGCCGTAATCAAAAATGTCACGTTAATATACTTGCGCATTACTTACACCGCCTATCTATACTCTTCAGTGTCATTATGAAGTAAATAGTTGAAATAACACCAATTACAGCCTCTGTAAAGGCTACATCAGGTGCTCCCATTATGATGTATAGGAACATCGTTACAAAGCTGAATGCGCAGTACACTACGACAACTGACACGAGGTCTTTATCAAATATAATCACGAGAGTAATAGATATTAAAGCGAGAAGTAGAAGTGCCTCTACAAGAAATGAACTCATCTATCTTCCCTCCTTTTCATCCGCAGTATCATCCTGATTTACCCCAATATGCTTCTTGTGATTATAATCCTGGTAATTCTTGGCATGAACCGATGTTATCATAATCAAATTAGTTCCGAGAGGATTCGTAAGTAGTAGTA
>ERZ772998.137-NODE-137-length-17799-cov-3.31132_pt1 | contig 17799 bp, 16 predicted proteins | sample MGYA00580669_ERZ772998 | MGnify/ENA primary metagenome ERZ772998 (study PRJEB29015, sample SAMEA2738052) | human oral metagenome | biome: human oral; feature: human-associated habitat; material: saliva | place: China | collected 2226 ... | reverse complement strand
TCTTCACATAAGAGTTGCTTTTCATTTGAAAATACTGCTATTGAAGATTTATTTTGTCTTTAGCCAGTAAAAATTTAACAAAATAATATGAAATTAGTACAAACTGAATTTACAATGTGATGAATAAGTGATATAGTATGAATTGTTTTAGAACATATGGACTCGAGGGAATTGGGTTCAAGAGCAATTGGCGAAACGTATTATATTAATACCTAATATATATTCGTTACTTGCAATTATATTTTTATTACTTTAGGAGGTTTGAAAAAATGGAAGCTACATCAAGAAAACTCCCTTTTGGGTTTTATGTATGCGCCCTCTCTTTTTCGTTTGAGAGACTTGCGTACTATGCAGCTAAATGGGGAATGGTGGTTTTTGCCGTTTTGAAAGTGGCAGAAGGAGGTCTTGGACTCACTAAGGGTGAAGGTGCACTTTTACAGTCATGGTTGGTTGCCTTCACATATATTACACCGCTAATTGGCGGCTGGATTGCTGACAGATGGATAAGTCCTAGAATACTTGTACCAGTTGGAGAACTATTGATGGGTGCAGGATACTTTGTTGCATGGCAAGCAAATAGTAAAACGAGCTTAATACTGTGCATTGCTTTGGTAGCGATTGGAACAGGATTTTTTAAGGGTGTATTGTCTGGCGTAAACGGAAGACAATTTGAAGGAGAAGATCAATTACTTATCAAGGTATTTAGTTGGCAGTATTCATTTGTTAACATTGGCTCATTCTGTGGAACGACATTCCTGTCTTTGATTGCATTAAAGTACGGATACAGAAGTCTATTCCTTGCGTGTGGAATATTTATGGTTATAGATACACTCTGGTGGATTTTCGGAGTTAGATTTTTAAAGAATGATGCAGGAAAGAGACCATTCAAAGTCGATAATAGATCCGAAGAAACAAATGAAACTGTGGAGAAGACTGCTGAACCACTTACTTTAAGAGAAAAGAAACGTGTTGCAGCAATCGTTATAGTAACTGTATTTTCTGGAATTTTCTGGCTCATATGGTATATGGTATACATGCCTGTATACTATGAGTTTGGACCAGCTGGACAAGGCGGTAGAGGATGGGCTGATTGGACTATAGGTAATTTCACTATGCCTACAGCGTGGTTTGATTCTGCGAACGGTCTATTCTGTATAATTCTTTGTCCAATATTTGCGACTATTTGGTATAAGATGTCCAAACGCGCTAAAGGTGACTGGAGTATGTGGAAGAAGACTGCAATAGGTATTCTGCTGCTAGGATTCTGTATACTTTTCATGGTATTTGCTGCTATGCTAGCTAAGGAAGGTAAGGGTACTCCTGTTGGAATCTGGATTATCATATTAGCTGCTTTATCTATGACCGTAGGAGAAGTTGTATTTTCTCCTCTTGGAAATGCGTTCATTAATGAGTATGCACCTAAGCAGTTGCTAGGGACACTTTTAGGTGTTTGGCCGTTTGTAATTTTCTTTGCGGGTCTTGGATATGGACCACTGTATAATTTCCTTGAGAGATTTTCGTTTATTAAGGCTTATGGTGTAGTTGCTGCTTTAATCCTTGCATGCGGTTTTGTTATGCTGGCATTTGATAAGCGTTTCATGAGACTTGTAAATGACGAGGATGATAAGTAAGCATATATCATTGATGTGTAATTACAAAAATTTCTCTTTAAATTCGAGTGCAATGTAAGTTTGTAGAGGAGAAATGTTAATTTCAATCGCTATATCTGGTGAAGTTTCAGTAGATATAGCGGTTTTGTTTTTTGGATTATAGGATAAAAAGAGTTGACAAAAACCGCTGTAGCCGTTGAAAATTCAACGGCTACGGCGGTTATATCTTTTTTGAAAGAAGATACAGGGTGGACAAAAAGAGTTGGTAAAATAGCCTGAAACCCTTGAAATTTCAAGGCGGATTAGGGTTATATCTTCCTTAGAAATAGTATTCTGTGAGAATTGTAAACTATGTGATATCTGTATATATTTTTTGATAGCGCGTTCAAGAAATATATACATAAGATGTTGAAACAAAAGCTGTATTATATATTGCAGGTTATTAATTAAAAAAATTAATAGAATCAATCAAAATATATATTGACAATAAATTATCATGGTGATAAATTTTAGACAAATAGAAACGAGTTATTTAAATAGTAATTGATAGGTGAGATGTTTGGAACCAAGTACAAGACCGGGTCAAATAAGCAAAAGTATAATATTATCAGTTTCCGAAGTTCTGAAGCATAGCAAAATCTTTATATTTTTGACTTATATAGTCATGATAATTAGTGGAATAGCACCAATTATATCGATAAAAATTATACAAAGGTTAATGAATAATTTGCAAGATGTACATGGATCATTCAGAAGCATAGTAGTATTGCTAATTGTATATTGTATTGTCAATTTAACATTAGGGCTGATACTCAGTATGTATAACTATTACAGTTCTTTATTTGAACAGGAGTTTAATAAGTCGTTAAATATTAAGATGTTAAAAAAAACAGATGAATTTAATCTTAAAGATTATGAAAATCCTGATACATATAACTTGATTACAAGAGCGCAAAGTCAAAATGGGACAGCAATCATTTCAGTTGTAAGAAGAACTGGTTCTATAGTTAGAGAATTTGTTTCAATAATAGGAGCCGTATCGATATTAATAAGCTTTAGGTGGTGGATTATTATCCCTTGCGTGGGAGTCCCAGTATCAAAAGCATTTGTTTCATATAAAATAGATAAAAAAAGATTTATTATTCATTTTAATCGAACAATAGAAGAGCGAAAGGCTTGGTATATAAAATATTTATTAATGATGGGACGCGGTATCAAGGATATTAAATTTCTAAATTTAAGTAGATACTTTGTGAATAAATATGATGATTTTCAGACTAAATTTAATGAACAAGATCGATATATATATCGAAGCAATTTATTAATAAGCATCTTGTTTGATGGAGTTTCATGGGTTTTAAATGGATGTATACTCTTATTTATTATCGTAAAAACCTTTTTGCGCGAATTGATGATAGGTGATTTTAGTGCGTATGTTGACTGTGTAAGTAATATATTTGATAGTACAGAAAATATATGTGATGGAGTGGAAGAACTAGCGAGTGAAGCACTGTATGTTTCAATGTTGTTTGATTATCTGAATTATGATTTAGATAACAGTACTGTGCAGTCACAACGTGATATCAATTTAAAAGATATTAATTCTATTGAATGTATTGAGCTGGAAAATGTTTCTTATAAATATGGGGATATTGTTGTACTGAGTAATTTAAATGCAAAGATTAAAAAAGGAGAACATGTGAGAATACAGGGCTGTAATGGCTCTGGCAAAACAACATTGATTAAAATTCTATCAGGACTATACACTGACTATGAAGGAACTATAAAAATCAATGGCGTTGACTTGAAATTTATAAATTTAGATACATATAGAAAGTGTATAAGTTGTGTTTTTCAAGATTATGCTAAATTCGAATCAAGTTTTTTAGACAATGTAGCATATTCAAATATTTATTCGACGATTGATTACGAAAGGATATTGGACACTTTAGCAAAAGTACAATTACGTGATAAAGTTCAGAATATAGGTATACAGACATTAATTGGAAGTTGGTTTGGAGAAACAGAGTTATCAGGAGGGGAATGGCAGCGTCTGGCCATTGCTAGAGCATTATATAGAAGTGCTGATGTTTATATTTTTGATGAAATCGATGCATCCTTGGATGAAGAAGCTCGAAAATCAATTAGGAATTATGCGATAGATTCAGTAAAGGGGAAAATAATTATAGAAGTATCTCATAGAGAAAGTGCATATGATCAAATTACTAATGAAATATATCTAAAATATGTGTAGGTTACTATGTGGAGGCCGTATGTATGGTTAACAAAAGGAAAAACATACCATTTATTCACGTTTTCAGAACATCTGTAGGAAATTATTTTTACGATGTAAATAAAAATGAAATAGTAAGAATATCAGAAGAGGTATTTGAAACTCTTTACAAATGTGAAAATAATAATACGATAGATGAGAGGTTTTACTGCAATAGTGAAATTAAGCATCTGATAAATCGTGGATATTTGAGAAGTGATAAAGTCATGTTATCAAAACATCCTGATTTAGATTATATTCAATTTTTCTTACAGAACCATTTAGATACACTTTTGCTTCAAGTTTCTCAAGGATGTAACCTTAGATGCGGATATTGCATATATTCTGGAGGATATGATAATAGGACACATCAGAATAATATGATGAGTTGGGATACGGCAAAAAGGTCTATAGATTTTATTGTGGAGCGATCTGCAGATTGTAAGACACTTTACTTTGGGTTTTATGGAGGAGAACCATTATGTAACTTTAGTTTGATTAAAAAATGCATAGAGTATATTAAGCAAGTATGTACAGATAAAGCATTGTATTTAAATATTACAACAAATGGTACGCTGTTATCAGAAGATATCTCTGAATATTTTGTTAAAAATAATGTTTCGATAATGGTTAGTTTAGATGGACCAAGAGATGTTCACGATGCTTCACGACGATATGCTATTTCAAATAAAGGAAGTTTCGATGATGTGTGGGATAATATTAAATACTTATATGAAAATCATCCTGAATATTATCGAGAAATGGTTCATTTTAACACTGTTTTAAATAGCGAAGGATACAAAACAGTTGAGGAATTCTTTTCCAATGAACCAATGTTATCTGATTCGGTTATAACTTCTAGCTTTATTTCTAACAATTATAGTAAAAAAGCTAATAGTGTTTCTAATAAATTTATGAGGGAGTATTCTTATAATGAATTTGTTTGCTTTTTATCTAGATTAGGTCTAATAAATGAAATCCCACATAAATTATTAGATTTAAAGTTTTTAAGAATTTGTGAACTAGATGAACGGTTAGGAGGAAGGGAATTTTTACCATGTGAAGGGCATAGAGCTGGAGGATGCATTCCGGGTGTTCAGAAGCTTTTTGTAACAGTTGAAGGTAAATTTTATCCATGTGAACGTGTCAGTGAAATTTACGATACAACGAATATTGGTAATATAGATACTGGACTAGATATTGATAAAATAAAAGCACTTTCCAATATACAAGACTACACGTTTGAAATCTGTAGAGAGTGTTGGGCATATTCTTTTTGTGAGATATGTTTAACAGGAGTAGAAGATGCGGATGGTATTTCTTCGAAAAAAATTCTCAATAAGTGCAAGGCAACAAGATGTTCAATTGAAGATACATTTAAAGATTACACAGTCTTAAAGCATGTGGGATTCAATCTAGATAAGGAAAACAGAAAAAATTTTTGTTTAAATTATGATTTTGACAATATCGACTCCAAGAATTATGAAGTAGAAAGTCAAGAACTTTATAGTATTTCAACTCCAATTGTGTTCGTAACAGGACTTTTTAACGGACTGGATACAAATAGCACGATTAGGATGTTACATAAGTCCTTAATTGAAAAAGGGTATAAAATAGCTTCTTTCGTATGTGATTATGAGGATAATGACAATAAAGTATTTTCGATTAAGCATTTAAACAAAATATGGGAGATTCCAACTAGTTTAGGATTAGTATTAAATATTAATCATGCGATTAAATTTGTAGAATATACCCAAGATGTAGATTTAATTTTACTAGAAATACCAAGTGGTATAACTCAGATGACAAATAAAGTTGTGAAGTGTATGGATGATTATTTATTCAATGCAATAAGGGCAGTAAATCCTGATTGTATTACAGTAAATATTCCGTTTAACAACTATCTTGACTGCGACATTGATTATATCATCAAAGATCTCAGTGAAAGATATGGAAAAACATTTGATGTATGTAATGTTACTAACAAAAAAATATGCTTGGAAGAATCAGAAAGATATAATGAAGCGACATATCTAAGTATAGATAGAGAGTTTGTAAAGACAAAATTAAACGATCTTGTGGAAGAAAATAGCAAAATAGTTTTTGATAATGGTAAAGATGGTGACAATTTAGCAGATACTATAGTAGGTATATTACATGGGTTTTATTTGGAGGAAACTAGTGATGAGTTATAATTCATCAATACATGAAATTTTAATAAAAATATTTCAAAAGCGGGTAAATATAAATTTTGATGAAAGACAAGATTTGAGATGTCACAGTCTTTTTGATGAGACACTGCAAATTCCGATTAGAGAACTTGTTCTTGTAGTAATTGATATTAAAGAAAAATTAAATTATGAATTTACAGATAACGATTTGAAAAAAGGGAGCTTTGAAAATTTTGAATCAGTAGAGCAAACCATTATACAGAATTCTTTATCAACATAATATGTTGACAAATATATAGAAAGAAAGGAGGTGTGTATAATGTTAGAACTAGCGAAGAAGAGTGTAGGATCCAGAGAGATTACACCTATGTCACAATGCTTATTAATTTGTGTTTCTGGTTGTAAGAGTGGAGCAATAGCACAATGCAAATGCTCAAAGAAGAGAAGTAAAGCTAAGAGTTATGGTTCAAAATATAACTCGTTCCACCTTTATATGCTAAGTCCAGATGGAGGTTAGACACCTAAATAGTTCTATTTGTTTTTGATATACAAGTATTGTATAAGAGAACGTTTAGAATTAAAACAGATGATAATCATTCGATAAATGCCCTCTTTACTAAGGAATTAGGTAAGGAGGGTATTTTTAATATAGTGTATTTGTTCCCTAGATTCATCTCGTCTTTTATATTCCTTTTTGTAAGTTTCTAAGAAATATGTCAAGAGAATGAATGAGCCATTGCATTACGTGAAAAGAATCTACTACTGATACAATATTTGGGAAAGGCATTGTCTTCTATGTCAAGTAAAGATGTGATAATATTCATATGAATTCCTTTCTCAGATGTTTACCCAAAAACATATTATGAGAAAGTGAAAAGCGAGGCAAAGAGTAACATTGCCTCGCTTTTCATATACCAAATCTGCCCATAAAATTCACCCCTAAAATATCTAGACCCTAAAAAACTTTGATTACCTTGCAGAAGGTGAGTTTTTTATTCGTCCGAGAAATTATTTATGCTAGTATATTTGCATAAATATACCGATATACTAAAATAAATACAAAAAATTATTGATTTACAGATAAAATGGTGTTACTATATTTGTGTCGTTAAATGATTATAGAAAGTAAGGAATCAAAATGGATGCTTATATCACAGGTTTTCTAGTTTCATGTAAGGGAATTCCCGCAACTGTATTTGTAAGCGTATTATCAGTTGCCATAGGCTCGGTAGTCGGACTACTGATTGCTCTCATGAGAACATCAAAGAATAGATTTTTAAGTGGGATCTCAAAGCTATATGTCGATATAGTTAGGGGTACCCCTATGCTCGTGCAGGCGCTTATATTCGCCTATGGAATACCGGAGTTCATACAAACACATCTGTTTTACTTCAAATGGGCAAACCTAATCATACCTGCTATAATCGTTTGTGGGCTTAATAGTGCCGCATATATGTCTGAGGTAATTCGCAGCGGAATCCAGGCTGTGGATAAAGGACAGATGGAAGCAGCGAGGTCGCTCGGTATGAGTAAGACTATGGCTATGAGACTTATCATCATTCCGCAGGCTGTTAAGATTATACTTCCAGCGGTTGGAAATGAATTTGTAACACTTATCAAGGAGACCTCTGTTCTGAGTTATGTAGGAGTACATGAGATTTTGCGTAAGGGTACACTGCTTAGCGCGGCAACATTTGAAGCGTTCCCAGCATACATAGGCGTAGCATTAGCTTATCTGCTACTAACACTGCCTCTTTCTAAGCTAATCGCTGTTCTTGAGCGACGCGGCAAGGGAAGTGAGAAGAAGATAGGGGAAGAGAAAAATAAACCAGTGCTCGAGGGAGGAGCAGCATAATGATAGAGATTAAGAAGCTATATAAATCATATGGAGATAATGAAGTGCTTAAAGGCATCGATCAGAAGGTAAGCGAAGCGGAGGTGCTGTGCATAGTGGGACCTTCAGGCTCTGGAAAATCCACGATGCTTAGATGCATCAATTTACTTGAAGTTCCTACATCCGGAGAGGTATACATCGATGGAGAACTCGTGACGAGCCAGAATATCAATGAAATCAGAACTAAGATGGGGATGGTGTTCCAGAACTTCAACCTCTTCCCGCATATGACAGTACTCGAGAACGTGACCTGTGCACCTATCAATGTTAAAGGTGTGAGCAAGGCTGATGCTGAAGCAAAGGCCATGGAGCTTCTTACGCGAGTTGGACTTGATAACAAAGCTAATGCCTATCCGCGTTCGCTATCAGGAGGTCAGCAGCAGCGTGTTGCGATAGCCAGAGCTCTAGCTATGGATCCTGAGATAATGCTCTTTGACGAGCCTACATCTGCACTTGATCCTGAGATGGTAGGAGAGGTTCTAGATGTAATGAAGGACTTAGCCAAGGAAGGGTTGGCGATGATTGTGGTTACTCACGAGATGGGTTTTGCCAAGGAGGTAGCTGATAAGGTCATATTCATGGATGAGGGCGTTATCGTCGAGCAGGGAACACCCGAAGAGGTTCTTGTAAATCCGTCAGAGGAGAGAACGAAGAACTTCTTATCCAAGGTTTTAAGTTAATATTACGCAATTCAGCTAATGCATTACAGCTATGCTAGTTGTTTAAATACTGATATGTAGTGGCTCTCGAAGTACGCACAACAATATTTTGCGCTATTTAGTTTTTATGTGAAGGTTTCGGATAAAATCGTTAGTTTTGGGCACGGTATAGGGCTTCTATGCCGTGCTTTTATAGTGCCTTTTGTTTATTTTTCAGCGTTTTTGGTGTATAATACTACAATCTGTTGGTGTATCTAGGAGGTCATATGATCGAATTTAAGAATGTTACTAAACATTATGGCAACAACGTAGGACTAGAGAACGCAACTGTTCGTATTGAGAAAGGCGATTTCGTCTTCCTCGTTGGACCGAGTGGTGCGGGCAAGACAACCTTTGTAAGGCTTATACTCAATGAAATTAGCACAGACAAGGGAACCATTGTAGTTGCCGGTAAGGATATAACAAGATTGTCCAGAAGGGAGATCCCAGAACTGAGGCAGAAGATTGGAATGGTGTTCCAGGATTTCAGACTTCTTGAAAAGAAGACTGTGTATGAAAACGTCGCTTTTGCTATGGAAGTAGTACATGCTAAGCGCAAGGATATCAGGAGACAGGTCCCATACGTACTTGACCTAGTCGGCATTCTCGATAAGCAGGACAGATATCCTAATGAGCTCAGTGCTGGTGAGCAGCAGCGTGTCGGCATCGCTAGAGCGATTGTCAATAATCCTAGAGTACTTATCGCCGACGAGCCAACTGGAAATCTTGACCCTATTACGGCCATGGAAATTATGGAAATCCTGGATAAGATTAATCTTCGTGGCACCACAATCCTCATGGTTACGCATGCGAAGGACATCGTTGACCAGATGAATAAGCGTGTAGTAGCGATTGAAGATGGTCATATTGTCCGTGATGAGCAGGGGCAATATGGATTCTATAACGAAGAAGAATACTACGATTACGATGAGGGGGTAGATAAATATGTTTTCTAGAGCAAAGTACACTCTCAAGCAGTCGGTTTCGCAGATTGGTCGTAATAAGGGTATGAATATCACTGCCGTACTTGCTATTTCGGCGATGATGCTTATCCTCGGATTATTCTTCGTAGCATTTGTAAACGTTGACCTTTTTGCCAATGTTATCAAACAGGATTACAATATCGTTGAGGTCTTCTTAAACGATAACAATACAGATGCTGTAAATAATGATATTGGGAGCAAACTTAAGTCCACAGAAGGTGTGGACAAGGTTGAGTTCAGATCTAAGGCGGATGCGATAAAGATCATGAAGAAACGCTGGGGAGATAACGGTTATCTTCTCGATAGCCTTGCGGATAACCCGCTACCTAACTCATATCTCGTGTATGTTAAGGATAAGTCGGTAGCAGATAAGCTTTCCAAGAGTGCAACATCCATTTCTGGTGTTGAAGATATTAAGTACTATCAGGATACAGTTGAGAAGCTGCAGAGGATAACGAATTTCATTCAGACAGCGTCGATTATTACAATGATTTTCCTTATAATCGTATCGGTTATCATAGTTGCTAATACTATTAAGCTAACTGTATTTGCACGTTCTAAAGAGATAAGCATAATGAAATATCTTGGAGCGACGGACTGGTTCGTAAGAGGACCGTTCTTGTTTGAGGGGATTATTCTCGGGTTTGTGTCTGCGACCATTTCAACGGCGCTAATGTTTGTTATATATTCGAGACTCATCGGAGTAGTTGGACCTGATATCATGAGGATGCTATCGGTGCCGGTAGTTCCAACAGGATACCTGATTCCTAACGTAATGCTCATATTCATTGCGCTTGGAGTAGGAGTAGGTACCTGCGGCAGTATAATCTCGATAAGAAGGTTCTTAGATAGATAAGGAGGAGACGAATGACTAGGGTGAATAAAACAAAGTGTGTAGTGGTTTCGCTGCTCGCCTTAACTATGGTTGTATCGGCATTTGTAACATCTGTGCCGTCATATGCAACTAGTGCCGATCAAAAGAAGAAGCAAGCGGCAGCAGCAGGAGCGAAGTCTGAAGAGTTTAGTGCTAAAGTCGGTGAAGCGACTAAGAAGGTAGAAGAACTAGAAGCTAATATCAATAATGCGCAAGCGGAGATTAATGCGACGCAGGCAAAGCTCGAAGCAAAGAAAGCTGCTGTAAGCAAGCAGACTGAAGCTCTAAATTCAAGGCTTAGAGCTATGTATAAGACGGGTACAGCAGGCTTTATCAATGTAATCTTGAGTTCAGGCAATGTTAGCGAACTGATAACAAACGTTAGTATGGTGCAGAGGGTGCTCTCTAGTGACAAGAAGCTTCTCAGTACACTTCAGAAGGACTATAAAGAGATTGAATCGCTTCAGGATCAGCAGATTAAACAGGAAAAGATTCTGGAGAAGAACAAAAAGGAAGTCGAAGCAACTCGTGAAAAGTACAAGGGGCTTGCGGATGAATATTCTAAACAGCAGGATCAGCTAAATGCTGAGGGCGATAAGCTAGCAGCAGAGGCAGCAGCAGCTCAGGCTGCAGCAGAGGAAAAGCTTAGAAGACAGCAGGCGGCACAGGCTCAGAGCCAGTCTTCTTCGAGTAGCTCGAGCAGTTCAAGCTCAAGCTCAAGTTCGAGTAGCTCAAGCAGCTCAAGCTCAAGCCGACCAAGTGCGCCAACTACTTCAAGCGGATATCAGTGGCCAGTAAGCGGTGGAACTATAACTTCTCCTTTCGGATGGAGAGTTCATCCAATATTCAAGACAAAGAAGTATCACGATGGTGTAGATGTATCAGGTCTCCCAAAGGGTACACCTATCAGAGCTATCGCTAACGGTTACGTTACCAAGGCATCATACTATGGTGGTTACGGTAACTGCGTTATGATTTCAATCGGAAACGGATACACCACCCTATACGGACATATGAGTGGATTTGCGGTTTCTAATGGTCAGTATGTAACTAAAGGGCAAGTTGTTGGATATATTGGAAGTACGGGTTGGTCAACAGGTCCGCATCTTCATTTCAGTTTAATCAAGAACGGCACGTATATTAACCCAATGAGTTTATTCTAATTATATGAATATAGATATTTTTAAAAGCACTCCAGTGCTGAGTGAATTATTAAGAAAAAGAGGGATTGAAGGAGATGCGGAGCTCGAAGAGTTCCTTTCTCCGAGTCCTAAGCTCGCATATGATCCATTCCTGCTAGCAAACATGCATGCGGGAGTGGATTTGTTGTTAGATGCTATATACAGCGGATCTAAAATAGTTATATATGGTGATTATGACTGTGATGGCGTAACTTCGACAGCTCTTCTGATGAAGGTTATCGGCTCTCTCACAGACAATGTGACTTACTATATACCTTCCAGACTTGATGAGGGCTATGGACTTAATAAGTCAGCCATAGACCAGATATATCAGGACGAAGGTGAGGTTATAGTCACGGTTGACTGTGGGTCTGTGTCAGCCGAAGAGGTTGCGTATGCGAATAGCCTTGGCATCGAGACCATTGTGACTGATCACCATACTATAAAAGATGTGATTGCGCCAGGAATCGTCATTAATCCCAAGGCGCCAGAAGATGCTTATCCCTTTAAGGGTCTTGCAGGGGTAGGGGTAGCATATAAACTTGCATTAGCACTTAGTCGTAACTGTGAAATCCCTCGCAGCCTTATTACAGGAGTGCTCGAACTCGTTGCGGTTGGAACTATCGGAGATGTAATGCCGCTCATAGATGAGAACCGCTCGCTTGTAAAGTATGGTCTAAGACTCATGAGACTTGGATTTAAGAACAAGGGACTAAGAAGGCTTGCAGAACTATCAGGTGTAGATTATAACAATATTACTTCTACGAACGTTGCTTTTTCGTTAGTCTCTAGGATTAATGCTGCGGGTAGACTTGGTGATGCCTCGCTTGGAGTTAGAGCATTGCTATCTGATGACGATGATGAAGTAGAGCGTCTATGCACAAAGCTTATGGAGACAAATGCGAAGCGACGTGAGTTACAGCAGGAAGCTTTTGAAAACTGCATAAGTCTTGTGGATGATGAACTTGAAAAGGGTGATTTCATAATGATTGAGGCCGACCATGCTCACGAGGGAATCCTGGGAATTGTAGCTGGAAATCTCAAAGAGCGCTACAATAGACCAGTTGTTATTGTGTCACCAAACGATGGGCTCCTCAAAGGAACTGGCAGATCTATCGAGGGGATAGACTTGTATTCTCTGCTGAATCGCCATTCAGAGTATTTTGTGAAGTTCGGTGGGCATAAGGCTGCTTGCGGATTCACGATGGAGACTGAGAATCTTGAAAAGCTCAGGACTTCGTTAAATGAAGATGTGGCCGGACTGCTTGCGGATAATGAAAAGTTATTTGACAAGACGATAGAGGCGGACATGGATATAATAGTTCCGGATACAAGTGTAGAGCTTGCGCGAGCGCTAGAGCTTTTTGCACCGTTCGGAGCAGGAAATCCAGAACCAGTGTTCAGATTCGAGAAGGTGCAGGTTGTAGACTTAAAATTCCTATCGGATAATAAACATGCGAGATTTTCTGTGATGCAGCACGGAAGTGCTATTCAGTGCATAATGTTCAACAAAGCGATGGACGCGTATAGCCTGATTGCTAGCAATAAACCTCTGACAGTTTACGGAGTGATGGACATAAATAGGTGGAAGGACAGAGAGAATGTTCAAATCAGAGTCCTCGATATTGAGGAGGCATAGAACATTATTAATCGCATTTGCCGCAGGGTTTGGAACTGCGGTGGTTTGCGCTGTGATTTTCATGCATATTGTGCTTGGAGGGAGACTGATATCTCAGTACAAGCTCGACCAATATGAGGCCTTAGATGATGAGTTCGGCAAGTACTATGACATTCAGAAAATAATCAATAACAAGGCATACTACAAGCAAGACACCGACGAAGTCGATAAAGCTGTAGCACTTGGTATGCTAAAGACGCTAGATGATAAATACGCCGAATATATGACGGAGAAAGAGTACGAGGCATTTGAACGCAGGTATTTAACATCATATTCTGGCGTCGGAGTAGCTCTTAAGCTTGATGAAAATGATAAAATCGTGGTTAATAGGGTCCTATCTGGAAGCGATGCAGAACAATCAGGGATTCTAGCGGGGGATGAACTCCTTAAAATTAATGGCAAGAATGTAAAGAGTCTAAACGATGCAGCCGAGCTAATGGAAGGCGGCGGAGACAACGATGTCGAATTTACTATCTCGCGAGGGGGAGTCGTTAAGAAGTACAAGCTCACTCGTTCTAAAGTTGAAGATGATGGCGTGACTTATGAGGTTAAGGATTCATCAAAACACATAGGATATATACGCATCAGTACATTTAGAAAGGGAACTTCAAAATCATTCAAAAACGCTATAGAGATGCTTAAAACCGAGGATTGCAATAAGATCATCATTGATATACGCGGCAATACCGGAGGGGTAGTCGAAGAAGCATTTGGTTCAGCAGACGAGGTTCTTAAAAAAGCGAAGCTTGGCAAGATAGTTTCCAAGAAAAAGACCAAGAAATACACTTCGGATGACAGTTCGGCTGATGTAAAGCTTGCAGTCCTTGTAGATCAAGATACAGCAAGTGCGGCGGAGATATTTGCGGCTGCACTAAAAGCAAACGATGTGAAAATAATTGGAACTAAGACGTACGGAAAAGGTGTAATACAGACGATTTTTAAGCTTAAGGGTGGATCTGTGGTGAAACTGACGACTGCAGAGTATATCGATCCAAATGGCAAAAGGATAAATGAAAAAGGCGTAACGCCTAATGTGGAAGCAAAGTCTGGAGATGTAGCAATCAAGGAAGCGGTGAAACTGCTTGAGAGCTAGTAGGGGGCTCGCAATGTATTTATTCTATACAAATGAATACAAGAGGAATTCTGCGCATAGTAGAGAGCTCCTTGCAAGGAGTATTAGAAAGCTTGCTGGGAGTGGGTGTAACTTAGAAGTTCTTCCTGAATTAGCTACACGTACAGATGGAGAGCTTCTAGGTTATATATCGGATAATATCGAGTTCAATAAAAATGGAAAGCCTCATATCACTGGGATTCCAGACTATTCGATATCTCATAGCGAGAATACTTGGGCGATCATTTTTTCAGATGCACCATGCGGCCTCGATATACAGTATAATAAAAAAGCGAAGCTCGAGAAGATTGCTGTAAAGTTATATCAGGAAGATGAGCAGGAGAGCGCAAATAGACTAGGGATAGATGAGTTCTTCCGCATATGGTCAAGGAGAGAGGCGCTTATCAAAGCTGCCGGAAGCTCTGTCTTCTACGATGCTCCGAGCACAATGTGGGGAAGCGTTTCATATGAAGGCTATCTGTGGCGCATCTATGATATTTCACTAGGCGCTGAGATATGTAGTGCTGATAATGTGGAGACTATATATAGCGATAAGCAGTGCAAGAGAGAGGGACTCCCTCATGTAGCAGTAGCGGTAAGAGATGATTCTGCATTTGGAGGAACTAATAATCTGCAGGTATCTACGCTTGATTAATAAACACGGGTAATATATTAGCGCCTAAGGTGCGCAGCAGCAAGGATACTAAAGCAAAATATATTACCGATAGGAGTATATGTGGACATGAACAAGAAACGCGGCGTCGGTGATGAGGCTATGAGATACCTATCGCACCGCATGAGAACTGAGCAGGAGATGCGTCAGCACCTCAAGGAAAAGGAATATGAGGACTCCGAGATAGAGGGTGCAATTGATGACCTTAAGGCTCACCACTACATAGATGACTATGAATACGCACTCGCTTTCTACAGGAATTCCTTTGAGAAGCTTAGGGGCGGTATGAGAGCGAAGCGTGAACTTGAGCAGAAGGGCGTCGATGCTCTAACTGCAGAAAATGCTTTAGAAGATTATAAGTACGAAGCGGGCGTAGATGAGCTTGCAAATGCCAGGCGAATAGCGGTAGAGAGCATATACGGTTCCGAAGCGATGAGAGGGTACGAGAACTCGGTAGAAACCGTGCTACTGGATCCTTCATATAGCGAAGAGGCAGAATACCTTGATGAACGCAAGATAGCATCTATGGCTAGAAAGCTAGAGAACAGAGGATATACCAGCGGTGTTATCTATAAGATAATCTCCGAGATGCGTAGCTGGAAGGTCAAAGCATAAAGGTAAAGCAATAAATATATGAATACTATAATGATATTGTTATTAATTATGTGTTTGGGATCGATGCTCATGAGCATCCTCGTTCTGATGCGCACGAAAGGCAATGAAGAGCGAATGGATACGTATTTTAAGGCATACGGCGATGCTATTGCTAAGAGCCAGATGACGATGTCCGAGCATCAGGATTTGAGGCTCAAAGAGCTCAATGACAGCATGGCGAGGCTTCGTGCTGAGAATAACACGCAGATCGAGAATATACGCCATACGGTCGATGAGAAACTGCAGACGACTTTGGATACAAGGCTCACAAAGTCATTTGGATTAGTGAACGAGAGACTAGAGCAAGTGTACAGAGGACTCGGCGAGATGCAGTCAGTTGCACAGGGAGTTGGTGACCTCAGAAAGATACTGTCCAATGTAAAGACTCGCGGTATACTCGGTGAAGTGCAGCTTGGGTCTATTCTCGAGCAGATGCTTCCGCCTAGTCACTACGTTAAGAACGCGAGGCTTAAGGAGAACAGCAGAGAAAATGTTGAGTTTGCGATTAGACTTCCTGGAACGGATGAGCACGATGTGTTCCTCCCTATCGATGCGAAGTTCCCTGGAGATGCTTATAACACACTGCTTGAAGCGTATGACCTAGGGGAGAAAGAGGCGATTAGCGAGGCGAAGAAGAAGCTCGTTAATATAATTGAGAGTGAAGCCAAAGACATCAACTCTAAGTATATCAATCCACCGATTACGACGGATTTTGCAATACTATTCCTTCCGTTCGAAGGACTGTATTCTGAAGCGATTAATGCTGGACTCATCGAACCACTGCAGAGGAAGTACAAGGTAACCATTGCTGGACCGACCACGATGGCAGCACTTCTTAATAGTCTTCAGATGGGCTTCAACACTTTAGCGATAGAGAAGAAGAGCAGTGAAGTGTGGGAGCTACTGCACGCTGTACAGAAGGAATTTGAAAGATTTGAGGTGGTTCTAGCCAAGTCGCAAGGACATCTAAAGCAAGCTAGTGATGATATCGATGAACTGGCAGGTGTGCGCATGCGTCAGATGAAGAGGGCGCTACAGAGAGTTAATAATATTGAAGGCGAAGAGGAATAAGTATGAAAATATACGCCATTGCGGATCTTCATCTTTCCTTTGATGAGAGAATAGATAAGCCGATGGACGTCTTTGGACCTGGCTGGGGCGACCATGCAGAGCGAGTAAAATCCGCTTGGGCTGAGCTGGTTACAGACGATGACATTGTAATAATTGCAGGAGATATATCGTGGGGTCTGAAGCTAGACGAGGCTATGGCTGACCTGGAATGGATTCATGAGCTGCCTGGTCAAAAAGTGCTGCTGCGCGGAAATCATGATCTATGGTGGTGTAGGATTCAGCACCTTAGGACACTCTACGACGATATGCATTTTCTACAAAATGATTGTTACTATGTAGAGGCACTAGACCTTGCGATTTGCGGCTCACGCGGCTGGCCGACACCTGACGCTGCTACGTATACCGAGCATGATGAAAAGATGTATTTGCGTGAGCAGGGCAGACTCAGAAATAGCCTCGTAGAGGCGAAGAAAAAGGGCGCATCGAGAATTATCATGGCGATGCACTATCCGCCGGCTAAGGTGGAAGAGACGGAATTTACCAGGATTATGCAGGAATACGGTGTTATGCAGTGCGTCTATGGTCACCTTCACGGCATGGTCGCGTGGAACAATGGTATCAAGGGCGAGCATGGTGGTATAGACTATAAACTCGTTTCACTAGACTACCTCGGTGCGAAACCAAAGCTAATTTATGATAGTGAACAGGAAATGTAACGATAAATTAAAAAAGAGGGTATTTATAAGTGAAATATGCATTTATCATTAATCCGATTGCTGGAAATGGCAAGAAGGCGGACAAGCTGTGCAAAGAAATCAGTGCAGCGGCGCTAGATTCGGAATTCGACATTGAGCTACATTATACGACTGGACCAGGTTCTGCGACGCACATCGCAGATAAGGTAGCGACCGCAGCAGAGCGTGATGGTG
>ERZ772998.121-NODE-121-length-18800-cov-5.10003_pt1 | contig 18800 bp, 21 predicted proteins | sample MGYA00580669_ERZ772998 | MGnify/ENA primary metagenome ERZ772998 (study PRJEB29015, sample SAMEA2738052) | human oral metagenome | biome: human oral; feature: human-associated habitat; material: saliva | place: China | collected 2226 ... | reverse complement strand
CTTGAATAGCGATTATAAAGATAATTTTGTGCCAAGAGTTGAAGGGCCTTCAAGACTTTTCCATGATAGCCGATAATACGGCCTGGTTCGTTGGTGTCAATTTGAAGATTGATGGTACGACGATTGTAGTCGCTCGAAATCGTACCTTCAACATCCATATCATCCACAATGGTTTGAACGTAGTTAGCTACTTCTGTTGCCACTTGTTCGGTATCATAACTTGGCTCTACTTTTAAGCCCAAATCTTCCAACGATTGGCTCGCTACTTCTTGCGTTTCAGCTTCTTTTTCTGGAGCAGGCTTAACTTCCTCAGTAGCATCTTCTACTTGTAGTTCATTTAAAATTGAAATATGACCTGTTTCTTCCAAAATCGTGCTGGCATGTTTTTCATTTTTCAAGATTTCAGCCTTGACCTCTTCAGAGACACCTTGACCTTCTTCTTCAATTTTCTTGATGGCTTCAACCACATATCCCAAATCAACAGTCGCTTCGCTGACGGTTTTCACTGGCTCATTCTTTTCATTGACTTCTTTTGGAACACCTTTGACAGCCTGTTGATTGGCTTTAATCACTGTTGTTTCACTGATTGCTTCGATATCAACTTGAGCTGGCTTCTTACCAAACAAGCCCAAGAAACCTTTTTTCTCTTTTGAAACGACCTTTATGTGGGCCTTCATTCTTGAAATATTTAATTCTTTCAACCCTTTTTGGATTGCTTCTTCAACCGTTGAACCTGTAAATAATACCATTACCAGATTCCTCCTTATTTTTTCTTTTTCTGTGCTTTCTTCAAGGCTCTTCTCTTCTTGCCTTCTAAATCTCTTTCTGCTTGGACTACTGCTTCTCTTTCGGCAATAATCTTGAAAGGATTGTTCAAGAAATAGGTTTGCAAAACTTGATAAGCATTGGATATTGCCCAGTACAAGGCAACTCCACTAGGCGCAGAGATGGCAAAGATAAAGATCAGTACCGGCATCCCGTACATCATCCCTGTCATAGCTCCACTTCTTTCAGGCAAGGCCTTATTTGATAACCAACTGCTCAAGAAGGTAAAGACTGCCGCCAAAATCGGAAGGATAAAGCTTGTGTCTACTCCCCCTAGGTTCACCCATAAGAAGTGCCCTGTTTTTAAAAATTCCACTCGACTCAAGGCTTGGAACAAAGCCAAGAGGACCGGCATTTGTATTAGAATCGGCCAAATAGAGGACGAATGTTTGACCCCCAATTCCTTATAGACCTTCCGCATCTCCTGGTCTAGCTTGGTTCTACTTTCCATATCGCGACCCGGATATTGTTCTTGTAGAGCCTTGATGCGCGGTTGAGCCTCTTGCATTTTTCTAGAGGCAACCATCTGAGTCTGAAAGACTGGTAATAGAATCGTACGAATCAGGATTGTAAAGAGGATAATCCCCACTCCGATACTAATGTCAAAGGACAAAAAGCGGATAATTTCAGCAAAAAAATAGACAAATTTGCTCCAAAGATCTGTCGAATCTGCCGTTATGTCGCTAGCTGTACCATTTGTTGCACAGGCCGTCATGGTAAACAAGGACAGACCCAACAAACTAGTCAACTGTAGTTTCTTTTTCACTCCCATTTCCTTCCTGGTATATCTTTGATAACTTTAATACGTGGAGTAGATTTTTCTCCATCTCTGCATATTCCAAGGTTTCCACCCCTTTTCGAGCAATCACAACAAAATCGACATGATCTACCAGACTCCCCTTTGCATTTTGTATGATATGTCGGATTCGTCTCTTAATTTGATTTCTGGTAACTGCATTCCCCAGTTTTTTACTAACGGACAGTCCTACTCGAAAATGGTTTTGCTGGTTTTCCAATTGGTAGACAACAAATTTTCGATTGGCAAAACTTGTTCCTTCCTTGAAAATTGCCTTAAAATCTTTCTCTCTTTTTACACGAAAGTTTTTCTTCAAAACTCAACTCCATCTATTATATTACTACTATTATACCATATTTTTCCAAAAAGCCAATAACAGCAAGGTTTTAGAGATTTTCTCCATAAAAAAAGGTGGGAAACTACGTTTTCCGACCTTCTTTTCTTCTATTATTTGCTCAATAAAATGTTAAAACAGCTTATTTTTTCAAACGTTCCACATCACGCGCAATCACTAATTCTTCATCAGTTGGGATAACCAAGACACGAACAGATGCTGCATCTGTTGAGATATCTCCAGTTACGCCAAAGACGTTCTTCTCTGAATCTACATCACATCCAAACCAAGAGATGCCTGAAATAACATCACGACGGAAATTTGCTGCATTTTCACCAACACCTGCTGTAAAGATGATTGCATCTGCTCCGTTTAGGACAGCAAGGTATTGACCGATGTGTTTTTGGATACGGTCAACATAGATTTCATAAGCCAATTTCGCATCGTGATTACCTTCTGCTACAGCTGCTTCGATATCACGCATATCACTTGACTTGCCTGAAACGCCCATGAGTCCTGATTCACGATTGAGAATACGACTGATATCTTCTGGCGTGTTGAAGTCCTCAGTATACTGCATCAAATAAGGGATGATAGCTGGGTCAATATCTCCTGTACGAGTTCCCATCATCACTCCACCAAGCGGTGTGAAGCCCATAGAAGTGTCAACCGAACGACCGCCCTTAACTGCCGTAATCGAAACACCATTACCGATGTGACAGGTAATCAATTTCAAATCTTCTAGAGGACGTCCCAAAAGTTTTGCTGCTTCTCCAGCTACAAACTGATGACTTGTCCCGTGAGCTCCGTATTTACGAACCTTGTTCTCAGTGTAATACTTAGTTGGTAGAGGATAGCGGTAAGCCTTCTCTGGCATGGTTGTGTGGAATGAAGTATCAAATACGACAACGCTGGTAATATCCGGAAGCAATTCCTTGAATGCACGAATTCCTGCTGCGTTGGCTGGATTGTGGAGAGGAGCCAAAAGTCCCAATTCTTCGACTTTCTCTAAAACATCGCCCTCAACGACCGTTGATTCCTTGAAGTATTCACCACCAGCTACAACGCGGTGTCCAACACCTGTAATCTCATCATAAGATTTGATGATATCGAAACGAATCAAATCATCCAATAAAATTTTAACGGCTTGTGTGTGATCGTCAATATCAAGAATTTGTTTTTCAGAACGGTCGTCAAATTTTACAGTTGAGATCGAATCCTTCAAGCCAATACGTTCAATCAAGCCTTTCGCCAATACAGTTTCTTCTGGCATTTGGTAAAGTTGCCATTTCAAACTCGAACTTCCAGCATTGATTGCAATTGTTTTTGTCATAACATGATACCCCTTTTTAAGCGTTTTCATCTATTATAACAAAATCTACCTTATATTTCAGTACCTTTGCTCCAATTTTGAAAATTTTCTTTAAAGGTCAACAATACTGAAGGATCTTGCAGACTTGTTAGAGGATAGACAAAAGGTTCTGTTTCCTTGTCTCTTTTCTTTTGTAAGACAAAAATACTCTTGGCCTGACTGGCTGTTGAAAAAATATCCTCTGGTAAGGCGATGATAGCAGTCAGACTGACTTCGTCTTTGAGCCAAGCTTTTAACAAATCACTTTGGGGGCTGGTCAACAAATCACTCGGAGCCAGAAAAATAGCATAGCCATCTGACTTGAGGTACTTGAGACCTTGCTCCATCAGCAAATGGTGGGCATAGGTATGTTCTTGACTAGAAGCCACTTGATAACGAGATGCAATGGTGTCATCCGGATAATAGCCGACAGGCAAATCGCTGATGACCACATCGCTTTCTTTAAGCATTTGCGGTCGAACGGCATCACCTTGAACAAAACCTGCCTGCAAACCAATCACATCTGCCATACTGGCTGCCAGATCAATTAGCAAATCATCCACTTCGACTCCCAAGTAATCCACTTTTTTAGCAAGAGAAGTCAAGAAGGTAGCCCCCAGAATCCCCATGCCAGAACCCATTTCGAGGATGTTAATTTCCTCTTTATGAAGCAACTCTTCCACAATAAGTACCAAGAGGAGGGCAATGGCAGCCGGTGTAAACTGGTGATTGGCTTGTAAAGGCTCCGTTTGCCCTGCCTTCATCAAGAGAAACTGGTAGGTCTTGAGCCACTCTTCCTTGCGAAGTGCTAAGCGCCTAAGGGCTTGATTGTTCTCCTTGACCTGCTCTAGCTCAGTCTCACCATCCAGATAGATGCTGTTTTGCTCTACCAAGGCGTCATAAAAGTTGGTCGCCAAATCACTTTGGATGATTTGGACATTCTCTAGTAAATACGTATAAGCTTGTTCTATTTTTTCAAAATCCATATTCCTATCTTATCAAAATTCCCCTATTTTTTCCATCTGAAGAGAAAAAATCACTGCTTTAGTGAGCGAGTGATTTTTGGGCTACAGTTAAAAAGAGCTCTGCATAATTTCCTAGGAAAAGATCTTCAGCACTGTAAAGAATCTGACTGTCAATGCTCGAAAAACCAAACTGGGCTAGCTTGTTTTCTAGTTCAACCATTTCAAAGCCGTGGTGGTTGGTATCTGTCTTGACAAAATCAGCAATGAGGACTTGCCCCTTCTCCCTAAGGTGTTGGTGAAACATGGCAAGGGTCGCGTCTAGATCAGGCATATGATGAAGAACCCGACTGACAACAATCAGATCAAATTGTTGCTCCAAAGGATTCACCAGTAAATCCTGTTCCAAAAACTGGATATTCTTGATGTCTTGTTGCTCTGCTTTCAAACGGGCTTGCTCCAGCATTTTCTCTGAGATGTCTACAAGGGTAACAGACTTGGCTTGCTTAGCTAGAGGCAAGGCTAACAGACCCGTCCCACCACCAAAGTCCAGTATTTCCTTGCCTGATAGCAGATTAATCTGTGCTTCAACTGCTTGACAAACCAAGTTTGCAAGAAAGATATTTTTGGGCGAATCAAAGGTTTCTGCTTTGTGATTAAAATCGTGTTTCATGCTTTTAGTGTAACACAAAGAAGTTGAATTGCCTAGGAATTGGCTTTCTTATCTGCCTTGTCTTCTGTTTTTTTCTGATTTTGTTTTGGATTTGAATCAGTCGCTAGCTGTTGCTTTTTATCCGTTTTCTTTTCCTTGGCTTTCATCGACGGAAAGAGAAATTCATAGTTGCCCTTATTCATATGAACACTTGTTGCAAAACCTGTTTTCGTATTTTGATACGTGACTTTTCCTAGATTAAAGACTCGTTCCCCACTTTCTTGCTCAGCCTTATCTTTGCTTCGTTTAGCCATGGCAAAAGCGGCCAACTTTTCTTTGTTTAGGGCAAAGTCTTTGTGATGGGCAACTTGCCGATTTAAATAAAACTGTAGCAATAGACTAAAGATGGCTGCCATGGTGACCGCATATAGGAGAACTCCTGCCTTAACTTTTTGCTTTTTCCACACGATAGATGAACTCCCTTTCTAAGCCTTTTTGAAATTGGAAACGAAAGCGAACCAATTGATTTTCCTCTGTAATTTGAGCTGATTTGAGTCCATAAACCATTGGCTGGTAACCCCGTCCACTGCTATCGGTTTTCCGAAAATCATCTGATTTGAACTTGCCCATAGCGATATCCTTGCCATCTTGCTTCACATAGAGGTGATTGGCTTCCACCTTTTCAAACTGCGAACGTTCTAACTCTGCCTCCAGTTGATCCACAAACAAGAGCCACTCCTTTTGCTCGCTTTGTTGCTGGTAACGAACTTCTGAAATGAGGAGCTGACTCATGGCTTGAAAGAGAAGCAAGCCACCACTAATGACGATAAGGGCAAGCAGAGATTCTAAAAGAGTGAAAGCTCTTACCTTACTGCTCTTTAAGATCGAGCAACTTCTCTGAACCATGGTAGACCTCCACTCCTTTTTCGCTAGCAAACACCTGAATCTCCACTCCATTGACCTTCACTTGATTTTGCCCCGTCTGTAAGGCCATCTTAGCCACACGTAAGACTTCTTCCTTTTGCAAAATTTCTGCCTCTTCTTGTCTACTTTTCTGGATTTGTCCCAAAAGAAGGGTCGCAATACTGGCAAATACGACCAGTGCCACTACTGCTTCCAGTAAAATCACTGCCCTAATTTTTTGTTTCTTTAATGCGTTTAATTTTTCCATTTCCTAGATATAATTGATAGCGAATCGCTCCTTTGCTGGTCTGAAACTCAACCTTAGCCAGAGACGAATTGCCTCCAGCTCTGTCAAAGTAAATCGTCTGTCCTGATGGTGCTTGAATCCCTTTGGGAACGGTCAATTTTTGACTGCCATTGCTAATGGTCTGTCCCTCTATGCTCAAACTTGTCTTTTGTTGACTAGCTACACTACGCTTTTGCGTTTCACGGTAGAGTTCTTCAAACTCCATAAAGAAAATCTGCTCCTCTACAGCTGCAAACGTGGACTGGACTGAACCTGATAAAGCCATAGCAATGATACTCACAAGTCCCAAAACCAAGAGGCTTTCAAACATGGTAAAGGCCTTAATCTGCAACAGTTTGACTTGTTTTTTGTTTTGCATGGTAGTCTTTATAAGCTTTGGCTTGCTCAGCTGTGATACGACCGTCCGATTGTAATTTGCTGAGGCTGGCATCATCATTTTTATCCAAACGATAAAGTTCTGCCTGGCTTTCTACAACCTTGACAACAGCAGCTTTTCCTTTGTCATCAACGGCATCCTTTTGCTTGGTCAAATTGGGTACAAAGAGCAAGAGAAGAACACTGATGATGAGCAAGACGACTAACATTTCTACCAGAGTGAAAGCTTTAACCTTAGCTTTTTTAAAATTTGTCTTGATTTTTTTCATTTTAGAAATTTACCTCCATATTTTGATACATGGGCATGAGCATTGCCGCATAAAGTAAAACGATAATCAGGGCCACAAAGATAAAAACCAGTGGCTGTACTAAGTTCATGGTGCGATTGACTCGGGTAAAAAAGGCTTCCCAAGTTTTTTCGGCATAGATTTCCAACTCGCTCCCCAGCTTGGACTTGACTTCCCCATACTCGATGATGAGACTCAACTCCTTTTTAAAGAAAGGATAGGTTGCTATGGTTTGAGAAAATTCACGACCATTTTGCAGGGCTTGAGCCAGATCTTGACCGATTTCTTTAAAGAGCTGGGAGCCTTGTTCCTGCATGATTTGAAAAATCTGCGCCAGCTCCATCCCCTGCGAAATCATATTGCCCCATTCACGCGCGTAATAGGCCGTCAGATAGGTCTGAACAAAGATTCCCAGAAAGGGCAGGCGTGCTAAGATAGAAAAGACGCGCATCTTGGAACTTCTTTTATAGAAAGTGAGGGATAAAAGTAAAGATAGAGAGCAAACCAGCACTAGTCCCAGAAATATTTGTGGTAGATTACCGATGATTTGGGTAGCAATATTGCTACTGTCCAGTTGGGGCAGTAGGTAGTTGCGCAAGCCTAACATGATTAGCAGGAGAAATCCCAGCAAAATCAAAGGATAGGTCGCCACTTCGATTAACTTTTTCTTGACCTTGGCCAGATTGTCCAGATATTCTTCTATCTTTCCCAAACTCAGGTGGAGATTTCCATGAACTTCAGCTAGGGATAGCTGGGTCACAATGGCACTTGAAAAGCCCAAACTGTTCATCATTTCTGAGAAAGATTTTCCCTGAGACAAACCTTGGTGCATCTGGACCACATAGTCCTTTTCCAGCAAGGCACTTCTACCCAAAAAAGAAATAATTTCCACCAAATGAAAGCCACTGGAGAAGAGATTATGAAACAGGGTGATGATTTTCTTCTGCTTAGCGGTAGCTAATTTTTTCCGTTTCAGCCTGAAGACTTGTGATATGTCCATCTTTAAGAAGCTGGTCAATCTGCTCATTCCAGCTAGTTGGCTGGTGTTCTTGATAGTCTTTGTTTGCAAAGTCAAGGATTCCTCCTCCCCCGATTAATCTCTGATAGCAGACACCTTGTAGGACAACTGCTAGTTCCTCCTCCGTCACACCCAACTCCAGAAGGCGTTCATAAACACCTCGGATACTCTTGGCATGAATGGTTGAAAAGACTGTCGCCCCTGTCAAACTGGCTCTAACTACTGCACGCGCCGTCTCGCTATCCCGAATTTCACCGATAATCAGGAGATCCGGACGATGTCGGAGAGACAGTTTGATGAGATTTTCATAGGTCAAGCCAATCGCCTCATTCAACTGTAACTGGAGCATGTCTTCCTGCTTGATTTCTACTGGGTCTTCGATAGACATAACTTGCTGCCCCTTAAAGAGGGACTTGGCTAATTCGTGCATCAGAGTCGTCTTGCCACTGCCGACCGGACCCGCAAAAAGGTAGAGTCCCCGTTGCCGGTACTGCTCACCCAGTTCGTTCATATCCTGAAACCAGAAATGCAGCTCCTGCTCCTCATCGTGCAACAAACGAATAACCAAACTCTCATGTCCCCGATAATCTCCTACGGTAGACAAACGCAGAGAAGACACCTTCTCCCCATGCTGATAGTCGCAAGAGCCCAGCTGACTACGCCTCTTCTCTCCTACATTCATACCCGCTACAAACTTAAAATGACTAATCACAGCAGCTAAAACATCAAACTCATAGGAGTCAACGAGACACCGCTCGTCTCCAACCCGCATGTGAAGCTCATAGGATTTTTCCTTGGGAATAAAATAGATATCCTGAGCCTTCTTTTCTTTCGCAGTAGCAATAATTTTCTGTGCAATTTCTTGTACCATACCGCCCTCCTTATCTAACTATTCGCAAAAAAATAAAAAAAGCAACTTAAAAAGTTACTTTTTTTATCTCCATTTCATACGGCAAGAACGGTGCTTTTCTTGACCTGTTTGTTTTTCGTAGCCTGGACGTAGTTTTTCATCGGGTATGATGCCTTCGTCTTCGAGAAGGAGGAGGGAGTGATATTGTTGCAAATACTCATCACACTCATCACACCAACGCTGGTCCGCAGGATCCCAAAAAATGGTCATAAGGTCACTCCGACTCTTATAGAAAGGAGTTTTGCTTTCTAACTCAAACCAGCAAGTTTTGTAATATTTTAGAGCATCATAGTACTTGTCAAACTGTTGACTCATGATGACATCTTCTTCCCAACCTTCCATGAACCACCAAGGCTCAAAGTCCCCATACATTTCTATAACACGATACATTTTCACTACTTCCTTTGTACCGTATATTATAACGAATTTTTCAAAACAAGGAAAGAATTTTGCTTAAGTGCCCTATCAGAGAAACTTATTAAAACCTATTTTGAGACTATCATAAAAATAGGAGTCCTTTGCCGACTCCTATTTTATCATCTTATGCTTGGTAACGTTTCACACCATCTAGATAGGTAGCTACCAATTCCAAATTTTTATCTAGCACGATAAAGTCAGCATCGTAGCCTTCACGGATTTGTCCACAGACATCATCAATGTGAACAGATTTTGCTGGGTTGAAGCTGGCCATCATGACTGCTTCATGTGGAGAGGCAATGTTCCAGTCAACCACATTCTTCAAACCGTCTTTGAGTTTGAGAATAGAACCTGCCAAGTTACCTGTAGATTTGAGACGAGCAGTTCCATTTGCAACGACAACTGGGAATTCTCCCAACATGTAGTCACCGTCTTCCAATCCACCAGCTGTCATACAGTCTGTGATAAGAGCAATATTTTCTGTTCCTTTTTGTTTGATAAGGATTTCGCAGGCTTTCGGATCCACGTGGTGACCGTCACAGATCAACTCTGCATAGGTATGAGGTAATTGATACATGGCTCCAACCATACCGAGTTCACGGTGAGTCAAACCACGCATCCCATTGTAGGCATGTACCCAAACACTAGCCCCAGCATCTACTGCCTTTTTAGCTTCGTCAAATGTTGCATCTGAGTGACCAAGAGCAACTGTCACACCTTCTCCCGTAACCGTACGTACAAAGTCTTCTACACCTTCACGTTCTGGCGCAAGGGCAATTTTATTGAGCAAGCCATTTGCTGCTTTTTGCCAAGCACGAAACTCATCCATACGAGGATCTTTCATGTAGGCAGGGTTTTGAGCCCCCTTGTATTTCTCTGTGAAGTACGGACCTTCAAAATAGATACCACGAATTTTCGCTCCAGTTGCTTCCTGGTAACGGGCACCGATATTTTCTGTTACTGCGAGCAATTGCTCATAAGAAGAGGTCAAAGTAGTTGGCAAGAAACTCGTTACTCCCATGCTAAGGAGCCCTTCACTCATGGTATGAAGCGTTCCTTCGATGTTATTATCCATAACATCCACACCGCCAAATCCATGAATGTGGGTATCCACAAGTCCTGGAGCAATGCTGTAGCCTGTATAGTCAATGACGTCAGCGCCTTCAGGAATCTCTTCCACATGCTTTCCAAACTTACCATCCACAAGTTCCAAGTAGCCGCCACGACGAACTCCGTGTGGATAGAAAAACTGATCCGCTTTAATATAATTAGGCATAATGATAACCTCCTTGATAGATTGTTTCTAGAACTTATTATGTCAATTACATTATAAACCTTTCTTTTTCATTTGTAAATGGTATAGACCTATTTTCTAGAGATATTTTAAAAGAGCTGGATTTCTCCAACTCTTTGATTTTATTTTGATTTCACAGGCAGTTCTTGAGCGGCCTTAACAGCAGCTGCGATCGTTTCTGCGTATAGCTTAGCACCTTCTTCGAGCTTGCTATTGTCATTCCCGAAGTGAACTTGGTCTGTTCCAGCCCAGATTTCAGGATGTTCTTTAGAAACTTTGTTCCAATCAGCAATGCTCACGTAAGGAGTCTTTTCTGCTAATTCACGCGCATAAGCCGCATACTGCTCCACTGAGGTATAAGTATCCTTACTCTTATCTCCCTCATAAGGCGTCACCAGTATCAGATGGTGCCCTTTCGGTAGATTGCTAACGATGCTATCCAAATCATTCTTGTAGCCTTCAGGATTATTAACCCCTGTTGCAATGACAACTGTTTTTAGCAGTGCCTTGTTCTGGCTGTTAAGAAGCATAATGTCATTGGCTTGCTTGGTCGTCCGACTAACCTGAGCGTTAATATTTGCTTCAGGAAGTGCCTCTTGTAAGGCTGTATTGGCACGCAAGGCTACCGAATCTCCAATTAGACTCGTTCCCTCAGAAATTCCTAGACGACTCAGTTCGGCTTGTTCAGCAAGAGTCTTTGTTTGTCCTATATTGGTTTGATCTTGTTTAAAACCATTGACCATCAAGTCTGTTTCAAAGGCTCCAACTTGGGGAGAGACAATAGTAATCACCAAAGCAATCACTCCAAGGAGTCCCACACTAGAAGCACTGATGGATTTGATATGAGGCAATCGACTAATCTTCCGTATTAAAGGATTGGATTTACCGGCAATCAATGGCTCAATAATATAGAAGGATAGGATAGCAAAGAAATAGGAAAAGATAACTGTTAGGATAACAGCTAATAGATTCCCCATTAATTGAGAAAAGATAATATAGAAAGGCCAGTGGAAGAGATAAACCGCATAGCTGGTATCCGCTAGAAAGGTGATTATCCTAGGTTCTTGTATCTCTGGAGTCTTCTCATGCAAGACACGTGCAGCGAAAATCATGACCACGGCTGCTAAGCTGGCAAGTAAGAAACCAAACAAGTAAGCGAACAGGTAGGTAAACTTAACAAAGAAAGTCAGAAGCAACAATACCAAAAGCCCTGCAGCAAACACCAATAGATTCTGACGAAAATCCCACATCCGATCAAACTGCTTGACCAAATCGGTCGTCTGACGAACTCCCACAACTGTCGCAAGGATACTTCCTAAAAAGAAAGGGTAGACATGTGTTAGACTTGAAAAGTAGACAGACGAATAAGAACTAGCCATGAGACTACCAATAAACATGGAGAAGAAGCTAAGGATGAATGCTCCCGCAGACAGGAGAAAGACGGTTCCTCTCAACTGACTACTAGATTTTGATCGTTTAGATAAGAACCAGACAGCCAAGCCCCAAAGGATGTAGTAGTGAACCTCAACAGCCAAACTCCAGTTATGAACAAAGAGGTGGGGAATGAACTGAGATTCGTAACTACCCCCCGTAAGCATTTCATAAAAGTTGGTCATAAAACCGAAAACTCCAGCAATCTGACCGCCAATACCTGCAACATAGTCTTGACGAACTAAGAGAGTAAAGGGCATGGTCACCAAAACCATCAAAACCACAGGTGGCACGATACGGTAAAACCGTCTCTTAAAAAAGCCCAGCAAATCAATCTGGCTTTTCTTACCAAACTCTTCCAAGAGGAGAGAGGTAATCAAGAATCCTGAAAATGTGAAAAAGACATCTACCCCGAAAAAGCCTCCAGGAAAGATGGTCTGAAAGAAGTGGTACAAGAGTACCAGTAGTAAACCTGTAATCCTAATCAAGGAAAACCATTTAATGCGCATACGAGTTAATTCTCCCTTTCGTTATACACTTTATTCTATCAAAAAAAGAAGAAAAATCCTACGAGAAAACGCAGGATTTTTTTGCTTCTATAAATTCTATTTTAGAAATTCCGTCCGGACTTGTTGTAGCCATATTTTTCTACAAAATACTCGCGGAATTCCAAGAGATTGTCATCCATGATGGCTTGACGCACTTGCTTCATCAGGTTGAGCAAGAAGTAAAGGTTGTGGTAGCTAGTCAAGCGGATACCAAAGGTTTCATCAGCCTTGAGCAGGTGACGAAGGTAGGCGCGTGTGTAATTCTTACATGTGTAGCAGTCACACTCAGGATCCAACGGTGTGAAGTCCTCAGCAAACTGAGCATTTTTTACAACCAAACGCCCTTGGCTAGTCATACAGGTACCGTTACGAGCGATACGAGTCGGCAAGACACAGTCAAACATATCCACCCCACGAATAACCCCATCAATCAAGCTATCTGGCGCTCCCACTCCCATCAGGTAGCGAGGTTTATTTTCAGGGAGAAGTTGGGTTGTGAAATCCAAGACCGCATTCATCTCCTCATGCGTTTCTCCAACGGCTAGTCCACCGATAGAGTAGCCTGGAAAGTCCATGCTAACAAGGTCTTGAGCCGACTGACGACGAAGATCTTCAAATCCCGCTCCCTGCACAATCCCAAACAAGCCTTGATCATGCGGACGACGATGAGCCTTCAAACCACGTTCAGCCCAACGGCTGGTACGCTCAATTGATTTCTTAACGTAATCATAGGGTTGGTAAAACTGAGGACATTCATCAAAAGACATCATGATGTCTGAACCTAGATTATTCTGAATAGAGATAGCTTTTTCTGGCGATAGGAACATCTTGGAACCATTGAGATGGTTTTTAAAGGTTACCCCTTCTTCTGTGATATTACGGCTATCTGCTAGGGAATAAACCTGAAAACCACCGCTATCTGTCAAAATCGGCTGGTCCCAGTTCATAAATTTGTGGAGACCACCTGCACGTGCGATGAGTTCATCTCCAGGACGAAGCCACAAGTGATAGGTGTTTGACAGGATAATCCCTGAACCCATCTCCTTCAACTCCTCTGGTGACTGGGTCTTGACAGTAGCTTGGGTCCCAACCGGCATAAACATAGGTATCGGGAAGGTGCCGTGAGGGGTGATGATTTCCCCCAGACGAGCTCCCGTGTGTTTTTCTTTCTTAATCAAACGGTATTTGATTGGTGAATCTGACATTTTTTACCTCCGAAGCTGGGAAAAACAGTCCCAGTTCATACTTTGCGCCCAAAGGCATACTGTATGATTTTATCAAAAAAAGCGGGAACTGTCACGAACTATGGTATAATGAGAGAATGAAATACCCAAAAATTGATTTAAAAACTATTCGTCTGCAGACGAGGCAATTTCAGGCTGAAAATCCCCGCCTCCTTCTGGTCTATCTCCTTCCTAGTATGCTGGTCATCTTGTCAGGCTTTCTCAACCCCTTGGCTCGTCTCCAGGAAAGTGTTTTAGAGCAATCCTTTTTCAGCATGCTGGCGCAAGTGCTCCAAGCCTATCTCTTCCCACTAGTGGTTTCTTTTATGAGTACGATTTTTCTAGCAGGTGCTGCTTTTGCGACACTCAGACTTCTCAAGGATCCTGATACGGAACTCTCAGCAAAATCAAGCCTGACCCTTTTTACTGAAGAGCGCTTCTCGCAGACCTTCCTCACTCTGCTCCTCAAACGTTTCTACCTTTTTTTATGGAGTATCCCAAACCTAGTAGGTGTTTATTTTCTCTTTTATAGCAATCTCTTGGCTCGTAGATTTGTCGCCCTACATCCTGAATTTCCAAAATTAGATCTCTCGTCGCTTGAAACCGAGCAATTCCTTATGACCTTTGGACTCTACTTTTTCGCGAGCCTCATCTTGATGATTGTAGGAAATGCCCTCTATATCCCGCAACATTACGCTTACTCGCAGGTAGAATTCCTCCTCTGCGACACTCTGGATTTAGGGCAGGCTAAACCCAGTCAAATTCTGAAAACCAGTCGATTCTTGGTGAAAGGTTACAAATTTCAACGCTTTGTCCTCGACTTACAACTACTTCCTTGGTACTTCCTCAATTGGATCACTTTTGGAATTGCTAGTTTTTCAATCCTTCCCTATATCCAAAACAATCACATCTTCTTTTACAGAGCCCTACTAGACCGTAAACGTCGAAATGGATAAAAATCTAAAAAAGAAGCATCTTGCAGGATGCGGCTTTTCTTATTTCAAAAGCAACATACTAAGCAGAATCAAAATAGCGGGCCCACCTTGCTTCAGAATAATCTTCTTATTATCCTGAAGAATTTACACACAAAAAAGAAGCGGGAACTCAATCAGTTCCCAACTTCCATTTTAATGATTAGTTCATTGAAACGTGAACGTGGTCATAGTGGTTTTCGGTCACACTACCACGGTCTGGCATTGGATTCCACGTATAGGCTGGCCCATATTTACTATCGTATGGAGCGTAGAAACGTTGTTTCCAAATGATGTAGTTGATACCACGGCTAGCCATATTTTTGACTGCATATTCTGTAATTTGATCTCCGAGTGCTGAACTCACTGGAACCATAAAGTCGATGGCCAAACCTTTACCATGGTCCCCACTGTCACCAGGACGGTAGCCACTAAAAGATGTAATCCCAAATAAGTTGGCGATTTCTTCTTTAAAGGCTGCAGTTTGTGGTTGAAGACCTGCATTCTCAGACTTAGCTACAGCAAGTCCTGCATAGTCAGGAGCCGCTGGAGCTGAATAAGTTCTTGAAGGAGTTTGGATTTGCTCTGCTTGATAAGTCGAAGTTTCAGTGTCAGAAGTTGCTGTTGTTGCTGCTGTTTCTTCTGTTGCACTTGTTCCTCTTGTATCAGCAGGCGTTTCTGCTACTGGTGCTTCTGCTGGAGTTGTTGCTGCCGTTTCTTCTGCCGCAGGTGTTTCTGTAGATAGTGTCTCTTCAGCAACTGTCGCTGTCTCAGAAACTTCTGAACTTGGTGATACTTCTACTGGTTTTTCAGTCTCTGTTGCAGTTGGAGCATCCTCAATTGGTTGAGAAAGGTCTTCTACTTGAACCGTTTGTTCATCGACTGTTACTTGGTTGGTCGTCAAATCAGCTGTCGCAGTCGTCACTTCTTCACTAGCATCTGTTTGAGGAGTTTGGATTTCAACTTCCGTTACTTCTTCTGCCTCATTGACAGTTGTAGTGAGGACAGTATTTGGGAAAATCAAGTCCATATTGGTGATCTTGTTCAAATTAGCAAGAACCGTCACATCAACTCCCAAAACTTCTGCAATCGTGCTCAGGGTATCACCATACTGAACTGTATAGCTGTTTTTGTTCTCGTTTTTCGTCACGTCATTTTTGATTTGCTCAACGGTACGAGCCGTCCATGCAATTTCTTCCGCTTGAGTTGCCAATGCTGGCGCAAAAGACAAGGCTACTGTTGAAGCTAAAATAATTCTTTTCTTCATTCTTTCACATTCCTTTCAAATGAGTACCTGTCTATCATAACACAAAAAAAGCAGAAAAAAAGCCCTCTCGGGCCTATTTAACAGAACTGTCTATTCCTTGTAACAAACGCGATCACTTGAAATAGTTTGTTAGGTTTCTGTCACAGAACTGACACAATCTTCTCGTTACTTATCCTCAAAAATATAAGGAATATCTGCTAGTGCTTGAATCTTCTGATTCCCTTCATAGGACGATTCTAAAAAGTTAATGCTTTGAATGCCGCTATTCTGGGCAAATTCCACATCCAAAGTCCGGTCCCCTATATAATAGGTAGTCCTAGGATCCAACTGATATTTGTCTAGCAGATATGTCGCCGCCTCTGGACCGGGCTTGCGTGCAAAACCACTCTGATTAGTTAAAATTTCTGTGAAATAAAATTCCAAACCCAAGTCTCTTAGAATGGTAAAGGCATTGCCCCCTTTATGGGTATAAACAAACTGCTGAATCCCTTCTTGGTCTGCCCAAGCCAACACTTCACACGCATCTGGCATCAAAACTACCTGGGCATTCTTCTCAGCCAGACTCTGGGCACGCACCTGATTGAGCACTTCCGCATCCAGATTTCGCTCTTCTGCCACTTGCTCCAGCAAATCCTGCACCGAATACTTGAGGATAAACTCTCTCACGCTCTCCTTATCATAAGGAATAGAAAACTGACCAAAGGTTTCCTCAATTCCTGACAAAATCGCTTCGTAAGAGTCCAATAAGGTTCCATCTAAATCCCAAATGAAAGCTGTTCTTTGCATTTCCTATCCTTTCAAACTCATATAACGCTGGTAACGGTAGCGTAGAAATAACCATCGAAAACCATTATCCAAAAGGGTTCCTGCCCAAATACCAGGTAAGCCCCAACCAAGCACAATCCCCATCAGATAGGCTATCCCAATGCGGATACACCACATCCCGATACTTGTCGCATAAAAGGGGAGACGAGCATTTCCTAAGCCCTGCCAAACCGCCGTATAAATAACTGTCCCTGTCGCCATGGGAGTCCCTAGTAGTGAGAAAAGTGCCACCAAAACGCTAGCTTCAACCGCAACAGGATCCGTCGTATAGAGGTGTGTCAGTGGTGTCCCTAAGGCATAGATACTGAAAGTTAAGGGCAACATGAGAAGCAGAGAAAGCCAAAAGGTTTGTTTACTCAAATTATCTACTCTTTTCCAATTATCCTCTCCAACTGCTCGAGCCACCAGCATGACCGTTGCCGTAGCGACGCCAAAGGCAGGCATATAGTTAAACTGGGTCAAGACTTCTCCGACTGCATTCCCCGCTACTGCCTCCGTTCCAAAAGAAACGACCAAGGCAATAATCACTACATCTCCAGCCCGCATCATGAGACGTTCCCCTGCCGCTGGCAAAGCCAAGGTCAGTAAGTCTTTATCCAGTCCAAAAGTCGGTTTCTCAAAGGGCAGCTTTAATTGCGACCACAAAATCACAAAACCAACCAAGCGAGACAAGATGGTCCCCCAAGCAACACCCGCTATGCCCATATCAAGGACAAAAATAGCTAGACTTGAAAAAAGAATATTTAAGGCATTGGATAAAAAACTAACATAGAGGGGTAGACGCGGATTATGCGTTGCACGAATCAAGGCACCCAAACTCGTCATCAAGCCCAAAAGAACAATCGAACCACCCACTAAAGAAAGATAGAGACCTCCACTTTCGGCCACAGCCTGCTCAGTTCCCAAAAGACCTATCATCTCTTGCCCAGCAAAGAGCGATAAGGCGCCTAAAAGTGCACTCAGCAATAGGGTTATCTTGAGAGCCTCTGTCACGTGATAAGCCAACTTGGACTGATCTTTCTGCCCCAAACTTTTTGAAATAACACTGGAAATGGCAGCTCCCAGAGCGATAAAAATTGCCTGGTAAATGGTGATAATATTGCCAGCAACTGAAACACCCGAAATAGCTATCAGTCCCAAGTGAGCGACCAAGTAACTGTCCACCATTCCCATGAGCATCTGTAAAAAGTTTTCACCCATAGCTGGCAATGCAATGTTAAGAATGTCTTTATTTTTTCTAAACAATCTGTTCTCCTGATGAAAAGAAACTCAGTTGTTTCCCAACCGAGTTTACTCCCTCTGTTTTAAAGTCCTAGATAAGCCTCAACCGCTGCTTGCATGTCAGCAGCTGCCACTGTTGTTTTATGACGAACTGGAGCTGTTTCAAGGTCATCAACCGCTGGTGGCACTGCCACTTCTGAAATGTCATGTAATTGAGCCAAGGCTTCAAAGTCAGTTAAGCCTGCTTTTCCTGTTACCGCTTCTACGGCAACCACTGGGAACTTGTATGGACTAGCTGTTGAAGCTATCACTGTCTTAGTCGTATCGCCAGTAGCCGCTTGGTATTTTTTATAAACTGCTGAAGCAACCGCCGTGTGTGGGTCCTCGATGTAGGCATCTGTTTGATAAACACGTTTAATTTCTGCTCCTGTTTCTGCTTCCGTCGCATACTCAGCTGCAAAGAGATCCAGAATCTCTGCATCAAAATCAGTCAACTCATACTGACCTTGAGTGTTCAAGGCATTCATAAGTTCAGCTGTCTTAACCGCATCATTCCCCAAAAGATGGAAAATCAAGCGCTCCAAGTTTGAAGAGACTAAGATATCCATAGATGGGCTAGTAGTTACCTTAAACTCACGCTTCTTGTCATAGACACGAGTTTTAAAGAAATCTGTCAAGACATTGTTGTCATTTGAAGCACAGATTAACTTGCCGACTGGTAGGCCGATTTGTTTAGCGTAAAAGGCAGCCAAGATATTTCCAAAGTTTCCTGTCGGTACGGTGAAGTTAACCTTATCACCAGCATTAATTTCGCCAGTTTTAACAAGTTGAGCGTAGGCATAAACATAATAGACAATCTGTGGGACCAAACGACCAATATTCA
>ERZ772998.116-NODE-116-length-18961-cov-9.92325_pt1 | contig 18961 bp, 16 predicted proteins | sample MGYA00580669_ERZ772998 | MGnify/ENA primary metagenome ERZ772998 (study PRJEB29015, sample SAMEA2738052) | human oral metagenome | biome: human oral; feature: human-associated habitat; material: saliva | place: China | collected 2226 ... | reverse complement strand
TCTTAGGAAGAACTTCGAAAGTTCCATCTTCTTCCATACGTTTGATTTCTTTCAAACGAGCGATACGTTTTTGGATTGTTCCCCAGTTAGTAAGGGTACCACCCAACCAACGGTGGTTGATGTAGTATTGACCTGAACGTTCTGCTTCTTCTTTAACAGCGTCAGCAGCTTGTTTCTTAGTACCAACAAACAATACAACTGCATCGTTAGCTGCTGCATCACGCATAAAGTCGTATGCTTGGTCAGCGTATTTTACAGTTTGTTGCAAGTCGATAACGTGGATTCCGTTACGCTCAGTGAAGATGTACTTAGCCATCTTAGGGTTCCAGCGACGAGTTTGGTGACCAAAGTGTACACCAGCCTCAAGAAGTTGTTTCATTGAAATTACTGCCATGAGTATTTCTCCTTTTTTGTTTTTTCCTCTTCTCGATTTCAGCTTGCAAAACAACCCAAAGGCAACAGTTTCACAATTCATCAAGAATGAGTATTATCGTTTACACGACAAGTTTCATTCTACCATATTTTATCAATATTTTCAAGTGTTTTTACTAGTTTTTGGTCTAACTTAAAACAAAAAAAGAAAAGAGACTCAAATCGAGCCTCTTTATTTGGTTCATTAGTTTGGATAGATGTATGTTACGTAACCTTCAGAAGTTGTAGTTGGGTTGAACCATCCACGTTTGTTTCCGATTGTACGATCTCCACCGTAGTTTGATTCTGATACTTGGATACGAGATGATGATGAAACTGCTGTAACAACCGCTACGTGTCCATAACCACCATCATTCCAACATGCAATCGCACCAACTTGTGGAGTTGATCCTGTACGGAATCCTGCTGCAGCTGCACTTGTTGCCCACTGAGCTCCGTTCCCCCAGTAGTCTCCAGCCCAAGGTGCCAATGTTTTAGCTCCCCAAGTACATTCACCAGTTGGGTAACTTGATGCATTTGAGCTATATGTTGGACGTTGTCTAGCAGGAGTTGGAGCAGGTGCTGGAGTGTAGCTTGAATCCTCATCATCAGATGTTGATATCGCTTGTACTTGAGCAGAGAAGCTTGTATTTCCTGAAGCAACTACTGATTGTTGTTGGCTTGCTTGACGAGCTTTGTAAGCTGCTTCTGCTTGAGCCGCTGCTTTTGCTTCTGCTTCTGCAGTTGCTTTTTGTTCTAGCAAAGTAGCTTTTTCGCCTTCTGCAGTTGCTTTCTCAGCAGCAAGATTCAACTCAGCAACTTTCAACTCAGCTTGCTTTGTTGTCAATGTTTGTGCATCGTCAGCAAGAGTTTGTTGGTTGGCAATTACGGTATTGATAGCTTCGTTATTCGCAACTTGTTTTTCAGCAATTGATTTTTTATCAGCCTTTTGTTGTTCCAACATTTTGTTGTTAGCAGATACAATCTCGCTCATAGCTGCAACACGTGAAATAGCTTCAGTAATTGATTTTGAGTTTACAATTGTGTTGATGTAACTAGTTGCAGCACCATTTGTTTGTGCGCTACGTGCTTGTTTTTCCAATGAGTCATTACGAGCAACAATGTTCTTAGAAAGCTCTGTAATTTCTCCTTCAAGTTTCTTAGACTCAGCTTGAAGTGTTTCATTTTCAGCTTGCAAGCTTGCTTGTTGTGTTTGAATAGCTGTAACTTGCGTTTGGATTTCATCTACTTCTTTTTGAGCTTCTTTTTGTTTAGCTGACAAGTCACTAATTTTACTATCTTGAGCAGCAATTTTTTCATCAGTTGTTTCAGCATGAACAGTTGTTAATACCGCCGTTTGTGAAACCAATACTGTACTTAATAAAAGTGACGCTAAGATTTTTTTCTTCATATTATGTAGATACTCCTTCTATTTAAGACATTACTAGTATACCAAAAAAAGACATAATAAATATTACGCCTTTGTTACATTTATATTTCTTTCTCATAGATAATATTTTTCAAAAATGTATTGGAAAATCACCATCCATAAGAAGTTCAGAATCATTGATGGGACAAGACTATAGACAATGAAAACTGGCATAGAATCTACCGTCAATCCTACAGCTAAAGCCAGAAGATAACTCCCCATATCAAACAGAAAACTGATTACAATAATAGTCAGCATCCTTGTCCAACGATTTGTCAGAATCACACTGTTAAACTTGTGGAGCGAAGCACCAATCACGATAAACAAAAGCGTGGCAATTCCAATCAAGTGGAAAAAATAAATATCGTAAACCAAACCCACTATACAACAATAGGCTAGATAGAGATACTCTGACACCTCGATTGTCTCAAATAAGAGAAACAAGAATAGAAAATGACTGGCCAAATGAAAGTGGGGGAAGAAGGATCCCACCAATTGACCAATATGAGCATCAACTAGAACAACAACAGGGAGTAAAAAGAAAATACCAACTTGTTTAAACAGTCTCATTACGAATTCCCCACTAACTCTACCACATGAAGATCTTTGGTGTCAGCACTCAACTTTACTGTTACCTCTCGTGTTAGATAATCACTGCTGTGTGTTGTGGCAACAACCTCGCCAACAGGAATATCCTTAACATTAAAGTTTCCGAGCCCCCCTGTCGTCACCTTGTCTCCCGCGCTAATGTTGCTATTACTATTTAATTGACTAATTTTAAGCAGTTCTGTTTCCTTGTCATAACCAACGATGATTCCATAAATTTCAGTAGAACCATGCAGGATTTTAACGGAAATTTTGTCGGAATTTTCAGTGTTTGTCAATAAGTTGACCGTTGTTGAATGCTCCTCTACTTTTGAAACACTACCAATCAAGCCACCGTTTGCAATGGCCAACATGTTTTCAGAAACTCCTTTTGAACTTCCCGCATCAATTGTTAACTCTTGCTTCCAAGACACAGGAGCTCGCATAATCACATCTGCTGCTAGGGTTTTTGTAGCCTGTAATTTTGACTTCATCTCTAGAAGCTGACGTAGTTGTTCATTTTCTGTTTTTAAACGTTCTGATTGATTAGACTCCACCTCTAGTTGATAGAGTTGTTTTTTTAGACTTTCGTTTTCATTGTAAGTCTGCGTCAAATGTCCCAAATCCGATTTGAAAGCATCAAACCACTGAAAGGGTTTTTGAACAATTCTATCTACTAAGGAAATGCCATCTCCTAGTTTTGTCACAATAGCACTTGAATAGGTTGTCACTAATAGTACAGAAACTGCCAGAACTGTGACAAAAACGATGATTAGATATTTTGATTTTTTAAAACGGTTCATATTCCTACCTTTTTACTAAAGATCTACTACTGTGATTTTTTTATAAATCTTACAAATCCACTAAGATTTTAAGAAAAATAAGAGACATCCCAGCACCAGAATCACAAGAATCGCCAGTGTATCCTTTTGACACCATCTCAACTGTCTATACTGGCTTCTACCCTTTCCTCCCTGATAACCACGCGCTTCCATGGCTATTGCCAATGAATCTGCACGCTTTAAGCTCGTCGCAAAAAGAGGAATTAAAATCGGAATCATAGCCTTTACTTTTTGAACGATACTACCTTCGCCAAAGTCAACTCCACGAGCCTTCTGAGCATTCATAATTCTCGTCGTGTCATCCATCAAGGTTGGAACAAAACGCAAACTCATTGATAACATGAGACCAATTTCATGAACGGGAACTTTCACGCGTTTCAGAGGCGCTAAAAGAGATTCAACTGCAGCTGCCAGACTCAAAGGCATGGTCGTTAACGTTAGCAAAGTTGAAAAGAAAATAATCAACACAAAACGACAGAAAATAATCCCGGCTTGTTGCAAAGCATAATCCGTTATTCTTATAAAAGAAAACTCAAATAAGACATTTCCACTTGAAATGAAAAAGAGTTGAAATAGAGTCGTAAAAGCAATCAAGAAAAACATGGATTTTAATCCCTGGACAAAAAATGAGAGGGAAACGCCCGACAAAGCGATAAATATACCTGTTGCTACAAAAAGAATGAGATTGGCGAGGGGATTATTGGCCCAAAATACAATCAAAATCAACAGGATCATAGCGAGCAATTTACTACGGGGATCCAAGCGATGAATAATGGAATCTCCTGGTATATAACGCCCTAAAATCATACTATCCATTTAGCGACTCCTTAAACTCCTCTATCTTGATTGGCAGTTTTTTAAAAGCTACACCTCTATCTGCCAAACGTTTACAAAAGGCTGTGATTTTAGGCACACCTAACTGTACTTTTTCCATAGAGACTACATCTTGGAAAACATCACTTGGTTTGCCACTTTTGACCAAACTCCCCTTTTCCATAACATAGACCTGATCAGCATACGTAGCTACATCATCCATCAAATGCGTTACCAGGACGATTGTCATTCCAGAAAGATGAAGTTTTTTAAACAGGGTCATCAATTCTTTTCTGCCCAGAGGATCTAGCCCTGCTGTTGGCTCATCCAAAACCAAGACAGTAGGCTCCATGGCTAGTATCCCTGCAATGGCCACACGTCTCATCTGACCACCCGAAAGTTCAAATGGACTCCTCTCAAAGAGTGACTCATCAATGCCCACCAAGGCTAACTTTTCACGCGCAATTTCCTGTGCTTCTTCCTCAGAAACTCCAAAATTTTGTGGTCCAAACGCAACATCTTTCAAAACAGTTTCTTCGAAAATCTGATTTTCAGCAAATTGAAACACTAGACCGACTTGCTTTCGAATCTGTCGAATTTCTTTATTTGTTGATGTAGGAGTAATGACGGTATCGAAAACTCGAACAGAACCCTTACTTGGAAGCAATAGGCCATTTAAAAGCTGTAAGATCGTCGATTTCCCACTACCTGTATGTCCTATCAAAGCTGTATAGGAGCCGTCCTCAATCGCCAAGGAAACATCAGTCAAGGCTGATGAAGATAGGGGAGTCCCCTCTTGATAGGTAAAGCTCACATTTTCTAGAGTAATTCCCATAACTTGTCCTCTAGCTCTCCTTCTGTCAAATAACCATCTGGCAACTGATAGCCTGTCTCTCTCAAAGATTCTCTCAATTGATTCGTAAAGGGATCATCTAAGCCTATCTGGTCAAGGTCGTCCCGAGAAAAAAGTTCTCTTGGGCTACTGGTTGACTCCACTTGGCCTTTTTTCATGACCAGGACACGGTCACTCATCGCAACTTCTTCCAAGTCATGCGTAATGGAGACAACTGTCATCTGATAGTCTTTTCGAATCTCTTGAACTGTCTGAATCAGTTCTCTGCGCCCCTCGGGATCCAACATACTTGTAGCCTCGTCCAGAATCAAAATAGCAGGTCTCAAGGCAACAACTCCTGCAATAGCCACCCGTTGTTTTTGTCCACCAGATAAGCGGGCTGGTTCTCTCTTCTTAAAGTCTAGCATACCTACTAACTCCAAAGATTCAGCCACTCTCTTCTTCATTTCTTCACGAGGAAGTCCCTGATTTTCTAGGCCAAAGGCAACATCATCTTCAACAGTTGCACCTACAAATTGATTGTCTGGATTTTGAAAAACCATACCAATTTGACGACGCAAGTCCCAAACATTCTCAGGGGACAGCAATTGGCCATCTATCCAGATTTCTCCAGATTCCGCTTCAAGCAAGCCATCAATCAAACGAATAGTTGTTGACTTCCCACTCCCATTATGACCTACGATTGAGAGCCACTCCCCACGTTTCACGTGAAACGTAACGCTGTTAACATCATAATACTCTTGATCTTCTTTGTATCGAAAAGACAGATCTTTTACTTCAATAATCGATTTCATTTCGAACCAAATGTTCCTTTGAATAGATGAGCGCTACCCTTGAAATAATCATAACCAGAGTAGATAGTGAAAAACAAAGCGATATAAAGCAACAGTTGCCCAATTAAATTCCAATGTAAGAGCAAAAAGATAATGGCAAACATTTGACTAAAGGTCTTGATTTTCCCAGGCATCGCTGCCGCCAGAACTGTTCCTCCTGTCTCAACGAGCAACAGACGAAGGCCTGTCACAGCGAGTTCACGACAGATGATAATAGCAACAACCCAAGCTGGAGCCATACCCAACTCAATCAACATGATAAAAGCTGACATAACCAACAACTTATCCGCCATTGGATCTGCAAACTTTCCAAAGTTGCTAACCACATTCCATTTACGAGCAAGGTAACCATCAAGATAATCTGTCACACTAGCAACTGCAAAGATAATCGCTGCCAGCAGGTGACTGCCTTGTGAATCGTCCAAAGTCAAAATAAGAATAAAGAGAGGTATAAAGAGAATTCTACCAATTGTTAATACATTAGGGATTTGTTCTTTTTTCATTGGTTCTTCCTTAATCTGTAGTAAATGTAAGTGTTACAGTTCCAGTCTGAGTTGTCAGCTTCGAGGTATCGATTGTTTGATTGTCCACAGTTAAAGTAACTCCCTTCACTACACCCAAAGTAATCGTCACAGGTTCTTTCGTCGAAACTGTTGTTTTTGCGTTTTTATTGTCTGATGACAAGGTCACACCACCTTCAAGGTCACTTCCTGAAACACTTACCCAGCTAGTTGCATCCGAAACAGTCAGTTGAACCACAGCTGTTTCCTTACTCGTTTTATAGCGGGCTTCGATGCGGTTCCCTTCACCTGAAACGGTAATAGTTGATTCCGCAGTAGAAGATGAGCTTGATACCTGACTACTAGAAGATGAACTAGATGAGGTTGTTGAACTAGATGAGTTCACAACACTATAGTTAGCTGAAGAAGGACTTGGCTGAGTTTGGATGTAGTTCCAAACATAGTAAGTCACAAAAATTAAAATTGATAAAGCAAATAGCACAAAATAAAACAAAGGGAGATAAGACGTTTTTTTCTTATTTGATCGTCTACGACCAGACAAGTCTTCTTCATCAACATCGACCTCTTCATAAGTGATCATACTACCTGAATCATAGGCATCCAAGACAATTCTTTCATCTAACTCTACTGCCCAAGCATATTTTCTTAAAAAAGAACGAGCGTAAAAAGTGCTAGGAAGTTGATCGAAATCATCCGCCTCCATTGCTTCTAGAAAATTCAACTGAATTTCAGTTTTTTCCTGCAATTCTTCTATACTCAATCCCTGGTTAATTCTAGCTAAACGCAGAACCTCACCAATTGTTTTTTTTCTCATACTTACCATTCCTTCTTTCTAGTGTTCTTGCCTTATTTAAGCCGGAAAAATTGTAAAATCAACTAGATCACCATTATCAATCAAACGATGCCCAGCTTCAATAACATCTTCCAAAGTAATTTCCTGTAAAATTTTCGGAAAATCAAAAATTGTTTCTCCGCGATCCATAGGATCGTATTGAGTTGCAATAAATTCCAAGGAGTTCATACTACTGAAAAATTCTCCAAACATCTCACTCTTAACAAGATCGAGATGCTCCTCAGTAATATCTGCATCACTACTAAACTGACGAATCGCTTTCCGAAATTGGTGCGACAAAGAAACAGGTTCCTTGGTATCCATCGTCAATATCACAAAATGAAAGCGACTATTTACCTCAACCTCTAGTGACAATGACGCATCTAATTTCCCTGTCTCGTATAATCTTTGAAAACGATCCGAGGTCCAGCCAAACATCATCGTAAATAGCAATTTCAATAAAATGTTGTAACGATAAGACTCCTCTTCCGTTATTTGACCAGTTCCTCTAATAGCAACAGCAAGCTTGGGTGAAGAAATTTCCATACGAAGACTATCTGTTTGCTTCACAGGTTGCAAAGGAAGTTGCTCTTTTGAAACTGTAAACTGCTCTAAAATCATATTTTCCTTTTTCGAAAAGTATTCCTCAATGAGCGCCACATCAATATTTCCAACTAAAAACAGAGACATGTTGACAGGATTGTAAAAGTCTGTAAAGTTTTCTTTTAAATTTGAAACTTGAATCTCAGAAATTGATTTTTCACTCCCTACGATATCTGTTGCTAAAGGAGTACCAGGATAAAGATTGGCCAATGTTGCAAAAAACAAACGCGAATCTGGATCATCTTGATACATTTCTCGTTCTTGCTGGATAATATCTTGTTCCCTCAAAACAGACTCTTCTGTAAAATGAGTATCTCCAACTAACTCATCAAGCAAATCTAAATTATCTAATAAATGATCAATTGTTGAAAAAAGATAGCTGGTCTTAGTAAAGCTTGTAAAGGCATTGCTGTCTGCGCCTAATCGAGTAAAAGCAGCCATTATATCCTCAGAATTTTCTCTTTCAAACAATTTATGTTCAAGAAAATGTGCAATTCCTGCTGGATGATGACGTAAACCTTTTTCCAAGCTTGTATAAGTTGCATCTACAGAGCCAAATTGAACCGTTACAACCCCGTAAACCTCATTGAAATCTTGCTTAGGGAGTAAAGAAACTGTCAATCCATTTGACAATTGTGCTTTGTACACTCTTTCCTTTACAGCAGAATAGTATTTCTCTTCAAAAGTAACCTTTGTCATTCTACTCCTTCCATAAAGTAAATCGCTTGTAACTTCAAACTGTTGGCAGCTTTACATACAGCCTCTTTATCGACACTCTCTAATTTTTCCAACAACCGGTCAATGTCAAAAGTCTCTTTTCCAAATAGTGCAGTTAAATAGATTCTTTCAACTAGGGTATGCTGACTATCTTGAGAAATCAATAAAGATCTTCGAATCATCTCCTTGGTTTGTTCAAACTCAAAATCTGTAAAGTTGCCCTTTTTCAAATCCATCAACTGATGATTCATCATTTTTCTAGCTTGATTCCGATTTCCTCTATCGATACCTGCATACATTCTTAACAAGCCACTAAACAGATCCAATTGACTAGAGACCGTATAGGCTATCCCAGCATTCTCACGAACGTTTGTAAAGAGTTTCGAATGTGCAAATTCCCCCAACAAACCATTCATAACAAGCATAGGCAGATGCTGATCATCACCATATTTTACTGGAGAATGATAACCCATTTCCAAAATAGATTGTCCAACATTTCTCTGAACCATTCCTTCTTGTAAAACATTCGAATAAGACTGATTGTACTGGATGGCAACATCGCTCTTTCTAGCTGTAAAGGGCAATGACTTCAGCGATTCTGTAATTTCTACTTCATTAAAATCACCTAAGAAAAAGAAATCAATCCGATCATTTTTCAGAGCATCTTGAAAGCAAGTGTAGCTACTTTCCGGAGACTCATTTGAAATGCTATTTCGTAAATCACTGTATCTCAATTGAAGACGCTCATCATGGAAGAACAAGCTGTCTAACTCCTTATGAGCAAAATAAAATGAATCATCCATATCAGTAGCTAAGCTAGCTAATAATTGCTTTTTTTCAATTTCAAACAAGGTTGGCTCAAAGGCTCCATCTAGAACTAATGGGGCAAATAAAGTCTGTTCTACCAATTCCATAATTCGAGAAGTCAAGACATTTTTTTTACTCAAAAACTCATCTCGTACATAGGTAAAGGTTAAGTCAAGAATATGTGCCTGTCCTCTACGATAAGCACTCGTAGAAATATCTGCTCCGTACAAACTTGCTAAATATCTACGAAAAGCTTGGGAAGTTGGGTAAGCTTTATTGGCAGTCTCCAACATACTCGCACTTAACATGCGTCCTGTTACTGTCTCAAGAGATAAGGGAGTAGTAAAACGAACAGTGATTTTATTTGTTTTAAACTTTTTGGATTGAACAAAATGTGCTGAAATTCCAGGCACTAACTCCATACCTTACCTCCTTACATATAGAGTTCTATTATATCACGAAAAGGAAAATATTTCTTATTCTCTTTACCGCTTTTAAAATAAAAATCGTTTTCATTTCCAGTGATTTCGCTCACTTAATTCTAAGAAATATGGTATAATACCTTAGATTGAGGTGAATTATGGAATACAAATTATTTGAAGAATTTATTACGCTCCAAGCCCTCCTAAAAGAGCTTGGAATTATACAAAGCGGTGGTGCTATTAAATCCTTTTTGATGGAACATCAAGTTTACTTTAATGGTGAATTAGAAACTAGACGTGGGAAAAAAATTCGTGTTGGAGATGCGATTGACATCCCTGATTTAAAGATTGACATCACCTTGACACAACCAAGTTTAAAAGAGCAAGAAGAATACCAAGCAGATAAGATTGAAAAAGAGCGGATTACTAAACTTGTCAAAGAGATGAACAAGGGTGTAAAGAAAGAAAAACAAAAAACTGCTTTATCACCTAAAACCAAACAAGCTCCACGTTTTCCAGGAAGATAATCATGTGGCTCCAACATTTAACAATAAAAACCTTTCGCAACTACAAAGAGACGAAAATTGATTTCAATCCAAAACTAAACGTTTTTCTAGGTCAAAACGCACAAGGAAAGACCAACATTCTAGAAGCAATCTATTTTTTGGCCTTAACACGTAGTCATCGGACTCGAACAGATAAAAATCTCATTCATTTTGATGAAGAACAACTCCATCTTTCTGGCTTGCTACAGAAAAAAACAGGTTCTATCCCACTAGAAATTGATTTAACACCAAAAGGTCGTGTGACTAAAGTCAATCACTTAAAGCAAGCTCGACTATCAGACTACATCGGACATATGAATGTAGTTCTCTTCGCACCTGAGGATCTCCAGTTAATTAAAGGAGCACCCTCCGTTCGTCGAAAGTTTATAGATATAGAACTGGGACAAATTAAACCAATCTACTTGTCAGACTTGTCAAACTATAACCATATACTCAAGCAAAGAAACACTTACCTAAAATCCAGTCAAAAGATTGACGAAACATTTCTGTCGGTCTTAGATGATCAATTAGTAGAGTATGGTTGTCGTGTCATAAAACATCGGATAAAATTCATCAAAGACCTAGAGAAATTTGGTCAAAAAAAGCACTTAGAAATTTCAAATCAGTCAGAAGAATTGTCAATATCTTATCAATCAACTATCAACTTCACTAATGAAGAAGTCTTAATGGATTCATTTAAAATGGCTTTAGAAAAAAGTAGATCAAGAGATTTATTTAAAAAGAATACTGGTGTTGGCCCTCATCGAGATGACATTGCTTTCTATATCAACGGTATGGATGCTAGTTTTGGAAGTCAAGGGCAACATCGTAGTCTTGTGCTTTCTATCAAACTAGCAGAGATTGAACTAATGGAAAGCATTACTAACGAGTCTCCAATACTCTTGCTTGACGATGTTATGAGCGAGCTTGACAACACACGACAACTAAAATTACTAGAAACTATTTCACAATCTATCCAGACCTTCATCACAACAACAAGTTTAGATCACTTACAAAACTTGCCAGAAAATCTTAGCATTTTCAACATCCAAAACGGTAAAATATCTGTAAATTAAAATTGACACCTTTGTAAACAAAAAGAACTCCTGGATTTCAGGAGTTCTTTTTTACTTCTTACATAGAGTAGTTTGGCGCTTCATTAGTAATTTGTACATCATGAGGATGGCTTTCTTTGAGACCAGCACCTGACATTTCAATAAATTGAGCGTTGTCGTGCAATTCTTTAAGGTTAGCTGCACCACAGTAACCCATACCAGAGCGAATACCACCAATCATTTGGAAGACAATATCAGCTGCTGCGCCTTTATAGGCAACACGACCTTCAATTCCTTCTGGAACGAGTTTGTTTGCTTCATTGATAGAACCTTGGAAGTAACGATCACTTGAACCTTTTTTCATTGCAGCGATTGATCCCATACCACGGTAAGTCTTAAACTTACGTCCTTGGAAAATTTCAGTTTCACCTGGTGCTTCATCTGTTCCAGCAAACATTGAACCAAGCATAACTGCATTTCCACCTGCAGCAAGAGCTTTTACAATATCTCCAGAATACTTGATTCCACCATCAGCAATAATCGTTTTTCCATATTCGCGCGCAACTGCTGCCGCATCATAAATTGCTGTCACTTGTGGGACACCTACACCTGCAATCACACGAGTAGTACAGATAGAACCTGGTCCAATCCCGACTTTGACAACATCCACACCCGCATCATAAAGAGCACGCGCACCTTCAGCAGTAGCGATGTTCCCCGCAATCAGTGTACGGTCTGGGAAATGAGCACGAATTTCAGCGATTTTACGAAGTACACCCGCTGAGTGACCATGGGCAGTATCGATAACAATAGCATCAGCTCCTGCTTCAAAGAGGGCTTCTGCACGTTCAAATGTGTCAGAAGTAACACCTACCGCACCAGCAACTAGAAGACGACCGAATTCATCTTTTGCCGCATTTGGGAACTCAATCACTTTTTCAATATCTTTAATGGTGATTAAACCAGAAAGACGACCCTCTTCGTCAACTAGAGGTAGTTTTTCAATACGGTGTTCTTGAAGAATACTCTCAGCAGTTTTTAAATCTGTACCAACCGGAGCAGTAACTAGGTTTTCACTAGTCATGTGTTTTGAAATTGGTTGGTTGTAGTCAGAAATGAAACGCAGATCTCGGTTGGTCAAAATACCAACTAACTTACGGTTTTCTAGAGTTTCAACCACTGGGATACCACTGATACGGTAACGGCCCATGAGTTCATCTGCTTCAGCGATTGTATGTTCAGGAGTCAAGAAGAATGGATCAATGATAACACCATTTTCAGAACGTTTTACCTTACGAACTTCGTCAGCTTGTTGCTCAATAGACATGTTTTTATGGATAACTCCAAGTCCACCTGCACGCGCGATTGCAATGGCCATTTGGCTTTCTGTTACAGTGTCCATAGCTGCTGTAATAATTGGGATATTTAAAGTCAAATTATCTGCCAATTTCGTTGTTAAATCTGCATCATTAGGCAATACATGACTCTCTGCTGGAATAAGCAATACATCATCAAAGGTAAAACCTTTTTTCAAAAATTTAGTGTCCCAATTAGACATTGAAGTTTCCTCTTTTCTTTCTTTATTGAGCAAAACGCTTTTTGTATTGTATCTATCATACCATTCTATGAAAATTTGTCAATTAAATTTATAAGAGAATAAATAAAAAACTATCCCTCTTATTTTAAAGAAGAAATAGTTTTATAGTTCATATTTTATCCATTAGTGAAAGTAATTTAGACCCATTGCAGCTTTTACTTCTGATAGTGTTTGCCCAGCAACTTCTCGAGCTTTTTCACTACCTTTTTGGAGCATATTATAAACCTCACCCATATCTTTAGCAAACTCAATACGACGTTCACGGATTGGCCCAAGTTCACGTTCTAGGATTTCAAGGAGATAACGCTTGGTCTTCACATCACCAAGACCTCCACGTTGGTAATGTTCTTTCATTTCAGCAATTTCTTGAGCATCCTCAGGTCGACCGAATACGTCCAAGTAATGGAAAACCATATTTCCTTCAATCTTACCTGGATCCTCAACACGGATATGGTCTGGGTCTGTATACATACTCATTACTTTTTTACGCAAAGTATCTGCATCATCGGATAAGTAAATCCCATTATTAAGTGATTTCGACATTTTGGCATTACCATCAAGACCTGGTAAACGTCCCGCACCTTCGTGCTCAGGGTAAATTCCTTCTGGTTCTACTAAAACATCACAGTTATAGGCATGGTTGAAAGAACGCACAATTTCACGAGTCTGCTCAATCATTGGTTTTTGGTCTGTTCCTACTGGAACCAAGTTAGCCTTAAATGCTGTAATATCTGCTGCTTGCGCAATAGGATAAACTAAAAATCCAGTTGGAATACTTTCACCAAAGCCTTTTTGAGCAATTTCAGTCTTTACGGTTGGATTTCGTTCCAAGCGAGCTAATGAAACTAGGTTCATATAATACATAGAGAGCTCTGCCAATTCTGGAATCTGACTTTGAATGAAAATCGTTGCTTTATTAGGATCTAATCCCACTGCAAGATAGTCCAAGGCAACATTCCCAATAGACTCTACAATAGTTTGTGGATCTTTTGCATGGTCTGTTAGTGCTTGCTGGTCAGCTAAAAAAACAAACATGTCATATTTATTTTCTTCTTGTAGTAAGACACGATTTTTCAAACTACCAACGTAGTGCCCAATATGTAATTTCCCCGTTGGACGATCTCCTGTTAAAATAATGGGTTTACTCATCTTATTCTCCTTTGATATGGTCCTTTCAATTATAGCATTTTTTTAATAAAAAGACAGATAATTTTTTTATCGAAACAATAGAGATATTACCCCTTTCAATCGTAAAGGGGTTGTCAACTTTGTTTACAAAAAATTGACAAATAAAAATTTGAATAATTGGTGATTTTCTAGTAGAATTAGAGTATTACATATAATAGGAGAAAAACTTTGCTAACAGTATCTGATGTTTCACTACGTTTTAGTGATCGTAAACTTTTTGATGATGTCAACATCAAATTTACAGAAGGAAATACCTATGGTTTGATTGGGGCCAATGGTGCTGGAAAATCAACCTTTTTAAAAATCTTAGCTGGAGATATTGAACCGACAACTGGGCATATCTCTCTTGGACCAGACGAACGTCTTTCAGTACTTCGTCAAAATCACTTTGACTACGAAGATGAGCGTGTTATTGATGTTGTTATCATGGGTAATGAAAAACTATACAACATCATGAAAGAAAAAGACGCCATTTATATGAAAGAAGATTTTTCAGAAGAAGATGGTGTTCGCGCAGCTGAACTTGAAGGAGAATTCGCTGAACTAGGTGGTTGGGAAGCTGAGAGTGAAGCTTCACAACTCTTACAAAATTTGAATATTCCAGAAGAACTTCATTACCAAAATATGAGTGAACTAGCAAATGGCGACAAAGTAAAGGTTCTCCTTGCTAAAGCCCTCTTCGGTAAACCAGATGTCCTTCTTTTGGACGAGCCAACCAATGGTCTGGATATTCAATCCATCACTTGGCTAGAGGATTTCCTAATCGACTTTGATAATACTGTCATTGTCGTATCCCACGACCGTCACTTCTTGAATAAAGTATGTACTCACATGGCTGACCTTGACTTTGGAAAAATCAAACTCTATGTCGGAAACTACGACTTCTGGAAGGAATCTTCTGAGCTTGCTGCTAAATTGTTAGCAGACCGTAATGCCAAAGCGGAAGAAAAAATTAAGCAATTGCAAGAATTCGTTGCTCGATTCTCTGCCAACGCTTCTAAGTCAAGACAAGCAACGTCTCGTAAAAAAATGCTTGACAAGATTGAACTAGAAGAAATTGTTCCATCCAGTCGTAAATATCCATTTATCAACTTTAAAGCAGAGCGTGAGATTGGTAATGATCTCTTGACAGTAGAGAATTTAACTGTAAAGATTGATGGTGAAACTATCTTGGACAATATTAGTTTCATCTTGCGTCCAGGTGATAAGACGGCTCTTATTGGACAAAATGACATCCAAACTACGGCATTAATTCGTGCAATCATGGGTGACATTGACTATGAAGGAACAGTTAAGTGGGGAGTTACTACTAGTCGCTCTTACTTGCCAAAAGATAACTCTGCTGATTTTGCAGGGAGTGAGTCAATTCTTGACTGGTTGCGTCAATTTGCAAGTAAAGAAGAAGACGATAATACCTTTTTACGTGGTTTCCTTGGTCGTATGCTCTTCTCTGGTGATGAAGTTAACAAACCTGTAAATGTCTTGTCAGGGGGAGAAAAAGTTCGTGTCATGCTTTCAAAACTTATGCTTCTGAAATCAAATGTCCTTGTACTTGATGATCCAACAAATCACTTGGACTTGGAATCTATTTCAAGCTTAAACGATGGATTGAAAAACTTTAAAGAATCAATCATCTTTGCCAGTCATGACCACGAGTTCATTCAAACTTTGGCAAACCATATCATTGTTTTGTCTAAGAATGGCGTCATCGATCGTATCGATGAAACCTATGATGAATTCCTAGAAAATACAGAAGTACAAGCAAAAGTCAAAGACCTTTGGAAAGACTAAATAAGACTTCAAAACTCAGTTGGGTTAACCAACTGAGTTTTCTATCATTCTACGAGATAACATGAAATCATTTTTTAAAACATATTGGACCTATTTTGTTTCTTTCATCATTCCTTTAGTAATTATGACTGGAGTATACCTAACTCAAGGTATCTACTGGAATAGCGATACATCTCCACTATTAGGAGATGGTTTTCATCAATACGTTATTTTTGATGTGGCTTTACGGAATATTCTACATGGAAATGGCAGTTTGTTTTACACCTTTACAAGTGGCCTCGGACTGAATTTCTATGCTCTATCTAGTTATTACTTGGGTAGTTTTCTTTCACCTCTGGTTTACTTTTTTAATCTGTCGAATATGCCAGATGCTGTTTATCTGACCACTCTCTTAAAATTTGGATTGATTGGGCTGTCAACCTTCTTCAGTCTAAATAGATTATTTAAAGATATTCCGAAATCTTTAAAACTTGCCTTATCTACTTCCTATGCTCTAATGAGCTTTACTGTTAGTCAGTTAGAGATAAAAACCTGGCTAGATGTTTTTATCTTGATTCCTTTAATTATAACTGGTTTACACATGCTTATAACGGAAAAGAAGCGCCTGCTATACTTTACAAATCTGTCAATCTTGTTTATTCAAAACTATTATTTTGGATATATGACAGCATTGTTTCTTATTTTCTGGTATCTCTGCCAAATTTCATGGGACTTTAAAAATAGAAAATCATCTTTTCTTGATTTTGTTGTTACCTCATTTTTAGCAGGAATGGCTAGTTTGATTATGACTCTTCCTACATTGTTTGATTTACAAACTCATGGGGAGAAGTTAACTGCCATTACAAAATTAAAGACAGATAGTAGTTGGTATTTGGATATTTTCGCAAAACAATTCATTGGATCTTTTGATACAACTAAGTATGGATCTATACCAATGATTTTTGTTGGATTGCTTCCTTTTATTTTGACCATTCTATTTTTCACAATAAAATCCATCAAATTTCACGTGAAACTTACTTATGCAATTTTCTTTATTTTTTTAATAACAAGCTTTTACATAGAGGCACTTGATTTATTTTGGCAGGGGATGCATACTCCAAATATGTTTTTACATCGCTATGCTTGGATTTTTTCTACTCTGTTAATTTATACTGCAGCAGAGGTCTTAAATCGTCTGAAAGAATTGAAGCTCTGGAATCTATTTGTCTCCCTTTTTCTTGTATTAACAGGATTTTTGACTACTGTCTATTTTAAATCACACTATTCTTTTCTAAAAGATTTGAATATTCTACTCACCCTTGAATTTCTCCTAGTTTATGCTCTTTTACTCCTTGCAGTCATCAGAAAATTTATCTCTGTAAAACTATTTGCAATTCTTTTATCTTTATTTATAACAGTTGAAATAAGCCTAAATGCTTCAGCTCAAATGGAAGGAATAGCTAAAGAATGGGCCTTTGCTTCTCGTAGCGCCTATAATAGAGATATCACCGCTATGGAATCCATTCTAAACCAAATTGACAATCCATTTACACGTACTGAGAAACTGCAAATTCAGACAGGAAATGACAGTATGAAATTTAACTACAATGGAATCTCTCAATTCTCGTCTGTACGAAATCGCTCAGCTAGCACTAGTTTAGATAAACTGGGATTCAAATCCTCTGGAACTAACCTCAATCTTCGTTATACAAATAATAGTATTTTAGCAGACAGTTTATTTGGAATCCAGTACAATATTTCAGAAACTCCCCTTGATAAATATGGATTTCAAGAGATTTATCAAAAGGATCATTTAACCTTATATAAAAATCAACTTTCCCTCCCCATTGCTTTTGCTACTCAATCTATTTACACAGATGTAAACTTTAATAATCACACTCTAGATAATCAAGCTTTATTTATAAACCAGCTTGCTAATCTCAACTTAGATTACTTCTCCCAAATAACATATGATAAAACAGATGATTCTGAAGGTTTAACGAGCATCACAGGTTCTGCGAATGAAGATGCAAAGATTGATTATCAAATTGAGGTTCCTCAAAATAGTCAAGTCTATCTCTCTTTTTCAAATCTTCATTTTACTAATGATAAACAAAAGAAGATTGACATACTTGTCAATGGAGAAAAGAAGACTTTTACAACTGACAATGCTTTTAACTTCTTTAATTTGGGCTATACTGAAGAACAAAAAAATTTCAATATCAGTGTTAGTTTCCCTGGAAATTCTCAGGTGTCATTTGAATCTCCAACCTTCTATCGTTTAGATACTCAGGCTTTTACTGAGGCAATCCAAAAGATTAAAGAACAACCTGTAGAAGTATCCACCTCTAAAAATAAAGTCTTTGCTACATATGAAGTAAAACAAGATACCTCTATTTTCTTCACCATTCCTTATGACAAAGGTTGGTCTGCATACCAAGATGGAAAAAAGCTCGAAATCAAGCAGGCTCAAACTGGTTTTATGAAGGTTGATGTTCCAAAAGGAAAAGGAACCATTATACTTTCCTTTATCCCCAATGGTTTTGTTATTGGAGCAGTCTGCTCAGTAACTGCCCTTCTACTTTTTGGAATCTATAATCGCAGACAAAATTTATCTAAGATAGAAAAAGATTGACCAATTCCTTGGTCAATCTTTTTAATCTTCTTCCATTTTCTTAGATTGATAAGCTAGCATACCTAAAGCAGTAAAGAAAGCTAGTGTTATAATAAGGAAAATCACTTGGTGATGAATATTTCCTGTCATAGAGATTGTTTGTCGTAAGCCTGATACAGAGTAACTCATTGGTAACCATGGATTGATACCTTTAAAGAAATCATTTGTCAAAGCAAGTGGATAGGTCCCTGCACTTGATGCTAACTGTAATAAAAGTAAAATAAGAGAGAAGAAAGCTCCAATACGGCTATTCCAAGTTGTTAAAGCTGTCACCATAGACATAAAAGCTAAACTTGTGATTATAATTAAAATTAAGGTTCTCATCTCATGGTTAGCAGTTAAACCAATCAGATGGACACCGCCATAAACTAAAACACCTGCTAAGACAGCTATAATGCCATTTATTTCAGATCGAGACTTCAACCAAGCCCAACGACTCTCTGGATGACGTCCAGAAGGCAACT
>ERZ772998.110-NODE-110-length-19452-cov-3.85477_pt1 | contig 19452 bp, 18 predicted proteins | sample MGYA00580669_ERZ772998 | MGnify/ENA primary metagenome ERZ772998 (study PRJEB29015, sample SAMEA2738052) | human oral metagenome | biome: human oral; feature: human-associated habitat; material: saliva | place: China | collected 2226 ... | reverse complement strand
TATAAAGACAACCCTTTCCTTTCTGTGTTTAAATAATTGCTTTTCGTGTGACGACGGCGACGCCTTCTGGTGCCCAGACAGCGACTCTGGCGCTTCCTGTTACGCGAATCCAGCCGAGTCCTGAGATAACTAGGTCAGTCTTGTCCTTGATGGTAAATACATGCTGGACTAGTTTTGGGAAATCTTCTTTTTCCTTATTGTTAGGTGGTGTGAGAAGAGTTCCGAGGTGCTTGTCGTAGAATGCACTCGCTCCTTCGAGCTTGGTACGGTGGAGTTTAAGTTCATTATCAAAGAAAGCAGTAAATCCTTGCTTTTCTCCTGCAATGAAGTCAAAACGTCCGAGACCACCTAAAAATAGGGTTTGTTCAGGATTGAGCTGATAGGTTTTGGGCTTGATTTCCTTTTTAGGACTGACATACTTGAGGTTTTTGGCCGTCAAGTAGTGGGCCATCTGGTGACGGTGGATAATCCCCGGTGTATCATAGATATAAGATCCGTCATCAAGTGGGATTTCAATCTTGTCCAAGGTTGTCCCTGGAAAGCGTGAAGTCGTGATGACATTCTGATCACCCGTTATTTCTTGGATAATGGCATTGATGAGGGTTGATTTTCCTACGTTGGTCACACCGACTACATAGACATCACGGCCCTTTCGGTAGTGCTCGATTTTGTCAATGACTTCCTTAATGGCATGCTTGTTTTGGGCTGAAGTCAGGACGACATCCACAGGGCGAAGACCTTCTTCGTGGGCACGTTCCATGAGCCATTGGCTAATCTTGCCCGGTTTAACAGACTTGGGCAGGATATCTTTTTTATTTCCGACCAAGAGGACATCATTACCCGATACAAAGCGTGGCAAGCCTGGGATGACAGAACCATTAAAGTCAAAAATATCAATGACATTGACCACCAAGGCATCACTGTCTCCCACCTCGTGCAAGAGTTTGAGGAAATCATCATCCGTCAACTGGACATCTGTAATTTCATTGTAATGACGGAGACGGAAACAGCGTTGGCAATAGACTTCGCCTGTCTCCAACCCTTTTTCGAGTGCCGACTGGGGCGTAAATCCAAGACCAGCCTTGTCTGTCGTCTGAATGGTTGCTCCACAACCAATACAGAGAATTTCTTCCATAGTTAGATTCCTTTTTTATATGTAATCGGCCCGTACTTTTCAGTAATTTGCTTCATGACACGGCGCTCGCGAGCTCGGTTAATCTGCGTTTTGATGGAGTCGTGTTGGACCAAGGGTTTGACCAAAATTGAGCGAATACCTGCACGATGGGCTGCCCGAATATCGGTCATGAGCTGGTCGCCGACCATGACCACTTCATTTTTCTCATAGTGGAATTCCTTCATGGCACGGTCAATCCCAAATGTGAAGGGTTTCAAAGCCCAATAAACGTAATCAATTCCAAATTTCTCAACTGCGCGTTGGACCCGTTTTTTGGTATTATTTGAGACTACAATGATGCGAATGCCTGCATCCCGAAGGTCATGTAGCCATTGCTTCATCTCTGGCGTCCCATCAGGGTTGTTCCAAGCAATGAGGGTATTGTCCAAATCGACCAAAACAGCCTTGATCCCCTGCGCCTGCAGGCTTGGGACTGTCAGATCATAGACTGCTTCCACAGCAAAATCTGGCATATAGTTTTCAATTGCCATTCTGGCTCCTTTTCTTAACTTTTTTTCGCAATTTTTCTCAAAATCAATGACAAGACCAACCATAAGACCGCACTAGCCAAGCTGATGTAGACCCAAGCATAGGGCTCGTCTGTGAAGGGGAGGGGAACATTCATCCCGAAGAAGCCCGTCACTACTGCCAAGACTGCTAGTAAAACTGAAATAATGGTCAAGGTTGTCAAGTTATCATTCAGGTTATTATTCAAAATGTTGTTGTAAGAGGCTGATAGTTGTTGCAGAACTTGAGAGATTAAATCGGTCATCGAAACCAACTGATGAGCCTCAATCATGGCATCATCAAACTGTTCTCTCTCAACTTCGTTAAATCTGCGATAAAGGGCATGTCCTTGGATATGTTCTAGCAACATGCGATTTTGCTTGGCAGCCGCTGTCAGATAGACCATACCAGTCTCCAAGTCGGAAAGGGCAAAGAGGTTTTTCTTAGTCGTTCGCTGACGCAAGAGGCCATTGACCTCATCCTTACTTTTATCCATCTGTTCGATGACAGGATAGTAGGCATTGCTGATGATTTCCAGACTAGCAAAGAGAAATTTATAAATAGAAAGCATATCATGACTCTCTAAATAACGTGTCATCTGTGCAATCACATAGGCATTTTTCTTATTGCTAATCGTAATCAAGCGCTGATGTTCTACGATAAAGGTCATGGGAAAGGCTTCATAGTATTCCTTGTCCTTTTTCAAATCCAATACATTGTAGATAAAGGTGACGGTTCCACTTTCGCGGTGGTAGTCCATGTGGGCGCGCTCGTTTCTATCCAGTGCGTATTCAATGGTTTCCTTGTCCAATCCATAGATTTCAGAGAGATCTTCTAGTTTTTTCAATTTTCCCAAATCTAGGTTAATCCAAGTGCATCCATTGCCCAACTGCTTTTCTACAAACATATTTTCTCCTTTACCAAACTCTTTCTATTGTACCACAAATCTGCCAAAATAGCAGACCTACTCTGTGCGGGAAAAGTTGCTGACAACAGTGATATTTCGGTTGGGAACAAAGTGAAGGGCTTGGTCATCACTTCGAAGTTGGGTCGTACGGATTCCGACACTGACAACCTTGCCAGATACGGTAATCGGTCCATTTGTGAGAACCACTTCATCACCCACATCGAGCTGGCGTTCAAAGAGGATGAAAAAGCCATTGATGACATCGGATAGAAAGCCTTGAGCTCCCATCCCAATGGCAACCCCAGCAATTCCCGCACCAGCAAGGAGGCTGGAAACTGGCAAACCTAAAATGGACAAGATACAGTAGATTAAAAAGAAATAAAGGGTATAGTTAAAGATATTCTCAAGCAAACGAGAAATGGTCTTTTGTCTACCAGCATCTCGATTTGAAAATTTAAGCGAGGGCTTGACAATCTTTCGGACAGTCGCATGGAGGATCTTTTTGGCTATATAAAATAGAAGGATAAGAATCAAAAGAGAGATCAACTTGGTCAAAAGATTCTCTAATAGGCCTGTGAGATCCAATTTGTCAAGATAACGTTGAAAAAATTCTTGCATACAAAACTCCTTTTTTCTATTATACCATAACTTATCTGAAGACTATTCCCTATAAATAATCAAATTTCATTTGATTATTTAGTCAAATCTTGATTTTATGGCATATTTATACTATAATCAACAAAAGTGTGGGATTTGCTCCTTTCCGCTCTCTATTATCAACTTTTTAGGAAATTCTCATGTCTATCACCCAACGTACGACAAAACTGATCTTGGCGACCTGCCTTGCTTGTTTTCTCGCTTATTTTTTAGATTTATCATCAGCGGTTTCAGCTGGCATTATCGCCCTCTTAAGCCTTTCTGACACGCGCAGAAGTACGCTAAAATTGGCCCGTAACCGCCTCTTTTCCATGCTCCTAGCGCTCGCTATCGGCGTTCTAGCCTTTCAGCTGACCGGCTTTCACATCTGGAGTCTAGGCCTCTATCTGGCTCTCTACGTGCCTCTTGCTTACAAAATGGGCTGGGAAATCGGCATCACACCTAGCAGTGTCTTGGTCGGTCATCTCTTGGTACAGGAGTCTACTTCTCCAGCTCTCTTGCTCAATGAAGTGCTCCTCTTTCTCATCGGGACAAGCTTTGCTCTGTTGGTCAACCTTTACATGCCCTCTCGGGAAAAGGCCATTCACAGCTATCACCTTCAGGTCGAAGAAAAGTTAAAAGACATCTTGCTTCGCTTTAAATACTATCTGTCAAGAGGAGACGGGCGCAATCAAGCCCAACTCGTTGACGAATTAGATAGCCTTCTCGATGAAGCCCTCAAGCTTGTCTATTTGGACCACTCGGACCACCTCTTTCACCAGACGGACTACCACATCCACTACTTTGAGATGAGACAGCGACAAAGTCGTATCCTGCGAAATATGGCCCAGCAGATCAATACCTGTCAGTTAGCTGCTAGTGAGAGCTTGATTTTGGCCCAGCTCTTTTCTAAGATTGCTGCCCAGCTAAGCCAGACCAATCCTGCTCATGACCTACTTGATGACATCGAACGCTATCTGCAAGTCTTCCGCAATCGGAGTCTCCCTAAAACACGTGAGGAATTTGAAACCCGTGCCACCCTCCTGCAACTACTACGCGAAGCCAAAACCTTTATCCAGGTCAAGGTCGATTTTTACCAAAAATATGGAAACTAGAACGCAAAGAACCTCAGAGACTTCCTCTGAGGTTCTTTTGTTTTGCATTTGGAAGGGAAGTTCATCCTCTCGTACTGTTCTCAAAAAAGAAACAGCAGCTCCTAGTCGTCCATCACGCCACCTGTGAGCTGGTACATAAGGCAAATGTGCTCCAAGACTTTTACCTTATCCATATGATTCACATCTTTTACGCCTCCCAAGGCTAGTAAAGGAACGAAACCAAAACATTCATCGTAGGCTAGCTGATCATGTTTGGCGACAGCTTTTTTGTATAACTTTTGATCGAAATATCTTAAAACATATTCATCGTCCAAAAAATTCAAAAAATGTGACAGACGCTTAATTATAATGTTACAATCCTGAATATTGTATTGGACAATCAATACATAGGCGTTCTCCTCCCAAGTAATAACATCACCAAATGCTGTTACAAACATAGGACAAGCGACATTTCCTCTGAAATAGCTATCTTGGAGAAGCTCTAGATAATCATCTGGATTGATGACTTTTAGATATCCATCAAGAAAAAGTTCCTAGACCATTTTCCTGCTAAATTTGAACCAACTCAGCTGGAACTTGATCCTTGTTTTTTCAATCACTTTTTGGGGCATATCTGCTACTTTTATAAAGTTTTCTAACATTTTATCCACCATTTCGTGATAACTGCAATACTTAAAATTCACATTCTTCAAAATGTAATCAAGCTTATACTACTTTTGATTATGTTCCTGCTGAAAGGCTTCCATGGCCTTGAACTGTTCTAGTTCTTTTTCATTGGCTGGTTGCTTTCCAAGGTATTTGTATTCAAAGAATTCTATTCTATCCGTTGGTCCAAAGCTACTTTCCAACCATGGTGCATAGTCAAAGTCTAAAGAGGCTTTATTGTTTTCATCCACCTTAATTGTAAAAGCAGACCACTCTTCCAGACCCTGCTCGATGAAAATCTTCTTCATATCTTCACCTAAAGCAAAAAGATTTATGTAATCTATTCTGAATTCTGTCTTAGGGATAGCAAATAAAGATGGAATATCCATGTAATAATGATATTCTCCTTTATATTTAAAGAAAAATATCACGCCACCACTAAGCGTCTTATCTACTTCAAAATTAATATAAAGATCATCCCATTCAACTGAAATCATTTCATTCACTTTATAGATAATCTCTGTCATTTTATCATTAATTCATTTTTCCATATTTTCCTCCGGTTTAGATGTATTTTCCCCGTCTCTAGTATCCTTTATCTGTATATGAAATCACATCTTACTGATAGGTCACTATCATAAAAACAAGGAGCAAGACAAACAAGGCGATACTGAGCAAAAGAGTTATAATTTTCACTAAGCGGTTGTTCTGCCAGTAGCCTGGTTTTCCGATATTGCTGGTCGCATCCATGGAAAAGAGTTGGCTTTGACGAGGTTGGATGAGAACCAGGACAATCAAGGCGACGGCTAGGATTATTCCTACAATCATCAAAACTTCCATCAATTTCACCTCAAGATTCCTAATAGTGTAAAGATCAGGGTAAGAAGGATGAGCAAGCCGAGTAAAATGGAGAAGATTTTACTGATCTTTTCTCCTCGGCTAGGTTTTTCTTTCTTAAGCGCTCCTTGCTTTAACTCTTCCATGCGTCCTTCGACATCCTTGTAAAATAAATCTTTTTTAGTCATGTCCTTCCCCTATTATCCTTTCCATCCTCTCTTGGTAAGTAGCCAAGTCCACATAGTTGGCATGGCGGCCTTGATGTCCAAGGGCTTGGCCCATCTTGTCAAGACTGCTGAGAGCTTCTTGAATCTTCGCAATCATGTCTCCAACTGCCTGCACATCAAAAAGGTGTTCTGGAGCTGTGTAAGATCTGTTATGAGCTGTCTGGTCAAAGGCTAGTATGAGCATATTGTGCTCGAAGGCTTGACGGACAGCATCCAACAACTCGTTTCCGTAATTGATATCCAGATAGAAATCCGACAGATGGTAGAGTTCTCGAATCTTTTGCGGACTGGCGTTTTGGTAGAGAACGACATTGGGATAGGAAAGCAAGGTCAGCAACTTGGACGACATTTCAGTCACTGCCGCGATTCGGAAGGTCACCATTGGCAAGGACTCAATCAGGGTTTCGATATGCTCGATCTGATCCGAGTTGGTAACGATCAAGGCATCTGCTCGAACGAAGTTTTCTCTTTTGAACTGATAATGATAACCTAGATGGAAAAACTTGTCATGATAGGCTGGGTTGGTCAAGGCCAATGCCTTTTCATAGGTAGCCTTGTCTGGTATGAGGATCTGCTTGGCTCTCAAGTCCTCTTGCTCCAGTAGTAACTGCATATTACCAGGAAGACAATCATCTATCGGTTCTTGCCAGACCAAGATGTCCTGTCCGCTCTTGTCTGGATAATGGTATGAGACCAAAAAAGAGGTAGCGAGAGTGTTAAAGAGAAGGTGGCGAGTGTCGATTCCCAAATCTTGCAAAAAGAAGATCGTGAACTCTACTCGATTTTTAAAATGGCGCAGGGCTTGTCCTGGCAAGGTTAGGAGAATATCGCCTGTCACATGATTCTCCAGTAGAATCTCCTGTCCCTTTGCATCCTGGTACTTGGTCAGGATAGCCTGCCCATCTGCACTATAGGTGGTCCTGGCAAAGCAGGCTCCGTATCGGTTATAGTGGTCTGATTGGCAGATGCGACCTGACCAGTCCTTCCAGTCGACCTGCTTGACCAGACGGGCCTGAGGAGCATCCACATAGTGAATCAACCCTCTCTCCCGAGAATCCTCTAAGATATGCGCCGACTGATTATTGCCCGCAATCTCCCAAAATTCAGGTACAGCTACTTGGTTGAAATAAAGAGCTTTCCCTGACTCATAACCTAGATAGTAGGTAAAGGGAGAAAGAATCCCATCTGGGAGAAAGCCATCTGGCTCGATCACAACCGTGACATGAGACAGGCCAGCAGCTTCTAGACTTTCATGTAAATCTCGGCTTTCCTGGCCATATCGATCAAATAGTTGAATCATGCAGGACCTCCTCTATCGTCTTCTTCCACTTGTCCCTTACTTTGTCTGTTAAAAATCCTCTAGCTAGGTCATAAGATGCTTTTCTCATATTTGGCAAATGATTTTCTTGATAAAGCTGGCAGATCTTTTCTGCAAAGGCCCTTTTGATCGCCATTTCAACATGGTCGTCTGAACTTGGAATCAAGTAGCCATTTTGACCGTCCTGGATAAAGGTCTGGTTTCCATAAGGCACATCAAAACCAATCAGGGGCAAGCCTGAACCAACTGCCTCCATCAAGGTCAGACCAAACCCTTCGCTGGTTGAAGCTGTCAAATAGACTTCGTACTGGGGATAAATCTGAGCTAGATCTGCATGCCCCTTGAGCTGGATATAGTTCTCCGCTTGGTGAGCCCTGATGATTTCCCTTAAAAGGGATTCCTCACCCCCACTGCCATAAATGTCAAAGGTAAGCTCTGGAAGGACTTGATGCGCCTGGATAACTGCCTTGACGAGCCAGTCGATGTGTTTTTCCTTGGCTAGACGCGAAGCGGTAATGAGAGAAAAGGGTTTGCGTTCCCTAGCAGGATCCGTCAGCTGATCGATGCTCCCAACTGGAATCGTGACGATTCGGGGACGATGCTGACTGTACTGGGCAAATTGACCTTCGAGAACTTCCTTCTGCCGATCCGTGGATACGATAAAGCAATCGACCTTGTCCGCATTTGTAAACTGATACTCATAGTAGTTATTCCAAAGGAGATAGTCTTCGTTACTAGCATTTTCACTATAGTGCTCTGCGTGAACGACAACTGCTAGATGGGCCTTTTGTGCTTCTTCAAAAACAGCCTGACCAATCCCTGTCTCCCTATCCAAGATGACCAAATCAGACTTGCTCAAGTTCAAACTTTGCATAAAATAGCGCATAAGGGCTGGCTTTCCGTACAGAATCCGGTCCTTAAATCGATAGACCTCTTCCTGTCCTTCAGTCAGCAAGATATCGTAAGCAGTGCTACCATCTTCATTGAAAAAGCTTCGTTGATAGAGCCTAGCCACCTGGTCTTTTGGCGCGAAATATTCTGTACAGTAGCGCGTGTAGGAAAAATAATCCTTGCGAATCAAGTTTCCCCCAAACACATACTCTGCATGCTGCACTAGATTCTTAGCCGAGTCTACCAAGTAGCAGGTCACAAACTTGTCCTCGTCTGAAAAGTAGACACGCAAAACCTTGCCATCCTGCTCCCTATGACTCTCAAGGCCACCGAAAGAAGCCAAAACCTCGTCAACTGTAACACTGGTCGGTGCTAGCTTGATATCTGTAAAATGATTGTAAAGCCAGATTACCTGATCATCCGCAAAGCCGATATTGGCCGTTAAATGCTGGATATTGTCCGCTAAAATCAAGTCGGTAAAGATAAACTTAGATGCTAGGTCTAAACTTCTAAAAATCCCTGCACGGTAGGCCTGGGCATATTCGACACCACTACTTGCCCAACCGATTCCTAGATTTATATTGTAAATTGTCATATGATCCTCTTTTTATGGAAAATGGGTGAGAATCTCACCTTTGGGCGTTACTTCCACAATCCCCATGAGAAGATTGCGTACCATATCTGTACGGATTTGTTGCTTCATGGTTTCAAAGCCTGCATAGGCCTCCTGATAGTACTCCACGATAGGGTTCTTTTGAGAAGCAGACTGGCTCCCGATTGCTAGACTGAGCTGTTGGAGGTAGTCGACTTGCTCAACCCAATTGTCATCAATCGCCTTGAGCATGGATATTCTCAGAAATGAATCATAAAGCTGGTGAGGTTGGAGGACTTCCTTTTTAGCTGCGATTTCCTTGGATATTATTTCCTCTAGTAACTCCCGAATCTGATCTGCATCAGCTAAATTCAAATCGGCTGGTAATTCTCTCATCCCAAAGCTAATATTGGTCACGATAAAGTGAAAGAGCTCTTGGGGGCTACTATAGGCTTTTTCTGAGATTTGTTTGGTATAGTCTGCCAGTATATCCTCAAGGATATGCTCTAAATCACGACTCCCATCTAGCAAGCGATCTCTTTCTTTGTAGACCATCTGACGCTGAATATTGACGCTTTCCGCATACTCTAAGGTTTGTCTGCGTGCAGAGCGACTGGCACTATCACTAGCCTCTTGGGCTTTTCTGACGAGATTGCGGTACTTGCTAGCCTTGAGTAGGTTGGCTTGTCTTATGTCCTCTACTTGATAGTCTTGATACAGGTCATGAACCCAAGATGGCCCAAACTTTTTGATCACATCATCTTCAAGCGATACGAAAAATTGAGACATACCTGGATCGCCCTGGCGGCCGGAACGACCTCTGATTTGCAGGTCAATCCGTCGGCTCTCCATTCGCTCGGTACCAATCACAATCAAACCACCCAAATCTTCTACCCCTGGACCGAGTTTGATATCCGTCCCGCGACCTGCCATAGAAGTCGCAACGGTCACTGCTCCCATCTGTCCAGACTCTGCGATGATCTGGGCTTCACGCGCTGCATGATTGGCATTGAGGACATTGTGGGAAATCCCCTCTCGCAAGAGCAAGGATGAGTATAGCTGGGACATTTCAACAGATCCGACAAAGATCAGGAGTGGATTGCCTTTGGCGTGATAGGTCTTGATAGCTTCCAGAGAGGCAGAAACTTTCTCAGGGAGGGTAACATAGAGATTGTCCGGATGGTCAATTCGCCTAAGTGGGCGATTGGTCGGGATACGAATGACAGACATGTTATAGGTTTCGAAAAATTCTTTTTCTGCTACCTTTCCCGTTCCTGTCATACCTGAGATTTTGCGAAACATCTTAAAGAGACTCTGGTAGGTGATTGAAGCCATGGCTCTGGTTTCAGGAGAAAGCTTCACATGTTCCTTGGCTTCGATAGCTTGATGGAGACCACCTTGAAGTTTGGTCATTTCCATCAAACGTCCTGTGCTCTTATCCAACAAAACCATCTCTTGCCCTCGAACCAGGTAGTCCTTGTCCTTGGTAAAAAGCGTGTGGGCTCTGAGAGCATAGACTAGATGGCGAACATAACTTGCGTACTCTTCTTTGTAAAGATGATTGATTCCTAAGAATCCTTCGACCGTCTGGGCCCCCTTTCGGGTCAACCAAACCTGGTCTTTTTCTTCCTTGTAGATGTAGTCTTCTCCCTTGACCAAGGTCGTCACTAGGGTATCAATCATCCCATAATAGTTAGACTGGACGCGGGGAGACCCTGCAATGATCAAGGGAGTTTGGGCACTATCGAGTAGAATGTCATCGATCTCATCGATGATGACATAGTTAAAGGGAGGCAGGAATTTCCCCTCACGAGTAGAAGCAAGATTGTCATTGAGATAGTCAAATCCCAGTACACTATTGGTCGTGTAGACGATGTCTGAGGTATAGATCTTTCTTTTCTCTTCGGAAGTCAAGTACTCTTTTGGATCCTCTGAAAAAGGCAGACCGACAGTTAGACCTAAAAATTGGTAGACTGGACCCATTTCACTCGCATCCCGTCTAGCCAGATAGTCATTGGTCGTTACCAGCATACTTCCTTTACCCGTTAGGGCATTAAGGTAGAGGGGCATGGTTGCAGTCAAGGTCTTGCCTTCACCCGTATTCATCTCAGCCACATTTCCTTGGTGGATCACGATAGCTCCCATGACTTGCACATCATAGGGAAAGAGACCCAAGACACGTTTATCCGCCTCACGGACAAGGGCATAGGCTTCTACCAATAGCTCATCCAAGTTTTCTCCCTGGGCAAGACGCTGGCGAAACTCCTCTGTCTTTGCAGCCATTTCCTCATCACTGAGAGCTGCCATCTCTTCTTTGAAGGCGTTAATTTGGCTTAGAAGCTTCTTGACCTTTCTCAGTTGTCTTTCCTGATACAAACGATTAAACACCAGCATCCTCCTCAATAGAAAACGAAACAAAGTCAAGAGCCTCAAAACCTGCACTAATCAAGGAAAGTCTATAAGTATAGGTGGCTTCAGGATAGGTGAAGCTAAAGGAAAATTGTCTTTCAATCTTCTCCTCGATGATTTCCTCATAACGGTTTAAAAAAGTCAGTTTGATGTAAAGGCCATTAGCTGGTTGAACTCGCATCTTCATGGATAGGCGGTAGGTGAGATTTTTCTTGAGAAGAGGGAGGCTGGGTTGGCTTCTGGTAGCCTGGTAGTTGACACTAGAAAACCAGGTTTTAAGGGTTTCACCTGAAGCCAGCAAAGGATTTTTCAGGGTAACATGACCGTCTGCATGATAGGTAATTTGGCTACCATAAAGGTAAGTGGCTCCCATCTCACCCCACCTAATATCCTCTCTCTTGATGATAATCATGTCTCACCTCTTCCGTATTCTTCTAGTATCATATTATAAAAATGAATAAACCAGGCAACGTTTGTTCCTGTGTCATCATTGTGTCGACCTGCGGTTCCTTTGGACAAAATCTTAGCTCCTGTCTGACAAAGTGTCTCCACTAGCTGGTCATAGGCACCACTATCCATATCCTCGTCCTTCATGTAAGAAAGGCCGAAGGTCGTCTGGGAAAAATTAGCTTTTTTAAATCGGGTCCAAAAGCGTTGATCCAATTCCTTCATGTCTTTTGGGCTCACTCCTCCTGTCTGAAGGTGCAAGACATCAAAGCTGGTCGGGAAAACTCCTGGTGCTTCTAGTCGGCCCCTCTGTGCGATGGTCCCTAGATTTGTCAGAGGTTTCCCTACTACGATACCTTTGGGTTCAAAGTGAGAACCATAATAGAGGGCCGGGAAGGTTCCCATTGACAGCCCAGATAAGATCAAGTCACTTCTATCCAAACCTAGATAGTCTAAATAGTACTGGATGGTGGCTTGAATCTTATCTTCCAATTCCTCAGTTCCTAGGTAAAAGGCTCCTCCTTCTAATCGAGGGTCCGAAAAAAGGAGAAAGGGGCATCGGAGATTCTTCATCATCCAGTAACCCTCAAAGCCTTCCGCCGGACGGTAACCTGAGAAATAGACTGCTAGAGGTGGCTTGAAATCTCCTGGGTGAAAGAAATAGTTGATTTCCTCACGTTTTTTGTCATGCAGGATATTGCCTCCGAGAACAAACTTTCCAAACTGTTTCCGGCTCCAGCGTTGGTGGAGATTGCCGATGTTGACCTTTCCCTGGCCACGCGCTTCAAGAGAAATGCTCAGATAAGCGTCATAGTCTTGTTCCACAATGATTGCTTGGGCAAAGTCTGCTTCCTTGAGGAGAATGTCCTGTCTAATCTCTGAAATGGATCCTGCTGGGATCTTTCTCAAACGCAGGCACAAGTTCACTGGCCCACTCTTTTCATATTCGAGCCAGAGTTCGATTGGCGAATGGGCTTGGACGGTCTGATTATAGGCCCAAGAGGCTAGTTGGGTATAGTTCTTGCCAAAATCACCTTCTAATTCCAGATGCTCAAATCCTTGATAGGAGACAGAGCCTTGGAAACTCGGGTGAATCCGTATCGTAGCTGGACTCAGCTTATCTCCATAACCACCTTCAAAGAGGGAGGTGGAGAGGTCTCGAACAAAGCCCTGTCTGTCTGTTAGGTCCTTCGCCTGCATGCAGTGCTGTTTGATGAGGTTCTGAATGTTTTGTTCCTGACTTACAAACTGTTCTGGATAGAAAACCGTATAGGGTTCCAAGCTAGATGTAACAGGCAACAAATCTACTAAATAAGCTCCATCCGTGAGAATGACAGCATGAAAGTGATCTAGGTCATTTTCATCCATGATTTTCTGGATAGCAGACGGTTTGTTGGGAAGGACATGGTACCAGTCTAGTTGGGCTGGTAGGGAAAGTGTATCTCGCCAATTCTCTGGACCGATTTGCAAGATCTTATACTTCTTTTCCATGAGTCACCTCCTCCAACCACTTCTCTAGTTTAATCAGGAATTGCTCCCCAGTATGTTCCTTTATCTTTTCAATCGAATGAATCAGGGAGTCATTCCATACCTGCAGGCTGTCGAGATAGTAATGGGCAGCTTGCGCAAAATCCGCAATATTTTCCAACAGATAGCCATTCTTCTGATGGCTGACATACTCTGTTTTGACCCTGTTGATTTGAGGGATACCAGCACTAATCCCCGCTATCTGGGTATAAAGAAGAGGCTGACTGTTCAGATCGACAATCAGACGAACAAATTCCAGCTGCTTGATTAACTCCGATTCATCCTTCATATTGACAAACGAATAGCGCTTGCTCTGATGGCGATTGTCCTCAAGTGGATTTTCAGCTCCTTGGTAATCTACTTCCTTCTCCAGTTCCTGGTCTTGAAACTGGTCTGTAATCATCTCTGCAACTCGTGTTTCCAGCTGCTTCATTTCTTCTTGACTAGCAGCAAAGGCTCCAAAGACCAGCTCTGTATCCTTGTTTTCAGAAAGGAAATGCAAGACCTGATAGAGAGCTTGGTCCTCTATCCCCTGCTCAAAGTCAAGTTGATAGTAGAGGAGCGACTCCTTCCGAGTCTGACTCTTTCCTAGCTCCAAGCGAGTATCAAAAGGCGATAAATGACGAAACTTCGCCGCTTGTTCTGGAAAGCCAGATTGAGCCAAGCGCAGGGTATCCTCCCTGTCGATCAGAACAAGGTCCACCTTAGGCAACAAATTCGCCAACTGAGGTAGTTGCTCTTGAGGATTTCGTCCGATAAAAAGACTGAGAACCTTAGTGGTTTGGTGAGGCAATCGTTCTAAAAGGAAGTCATTGTGCTGATCACAAGCAGGCAGAAAATAGGTCGCTCCTCCCTCAGGGAGTTGAGCTATTTTCTTCTCAAAAAACTCCGCAATCAAATCTCCCATATCTTGGTAGGCCTCTTTTTGGAAGCGAAAAGCAAAGATAGGATTGACCACGATACGGCCCCCATCTTGCAAATACTCTCTAAACTGCCACAGTCCCTTGGGATTGAGGTAGTCTTGGTAGAGAGCCTGACCCTCTTGGTAGTAAATCACACTGGAAACCAGCCCCCGATCATCCATCAGGTAATTGGCAGACAAGAGCCCATCTTCCTTGAAATACTGAATCGTACTAATGAAACCTTCAATCCCATGCTCCACCTGAGCATAGGGCTTTCCATTTCTCAAAACTAAAATGGTAAAGGGACTGTAAACAAACTCGCAGTCCTCTTCCCACTCAATATCTATGAGCTGCAAGACCTGCGATCGAATCTCGTGAAAATCCTGCAATTCATCAAATAAGGAATAAACCTGTGCTTCTAAAATACCTTGGCGATGGAGAAAATAGCGCAAATGAGGCTGATAGGACAAAAGGAGGACCTGTGCAGGGATCCCTTGGCGTTGCATCAAGCGAATCTGATTGAAGGTGTCATCAAATTCTAGCTTAAAATGAGAAAAATACCAGGGTGTCAAATCAGCATGCCAGGGACGCTCCTTGCCATACCAGGCTGGGATAAAGTAATACATCAAAACCTCCTAGAATAGTGGCCGATACCTTTCATTTAGTCTGAGCGCTTGCAGTTCGTCGTGAATCGTAAAGAGCATGCCACTCAAAATTAAAAAGAGTCCGGGAATCATGCTGACTTTTAACAAACTCTCATCCTTCAAGACAAACAAGATCGGAAGTCCAGCCAAGGTAACATTAAAGATTGCACCTATCAGAGCAAATCGGAGAACCAAGCGATTGATAAAGCGACTAGTATCCTCACCAGGATAGACCCCGTAGATGTAATCTCCTGATTGTTTCATCCGATCTGCGATCTGTTGACCACTCACATTGACAAAGGCAAAGGCAATGCTAAAGACAAAGAGGATAAGGATATAAGCGTAGATCCACAAGGGTTTCCCCATCGCATACTGCTCCAGTATGGCAGGGTAGAGAGGATTACCCTTATCCAGATGTTGAAGCAAGATCAAGAGATAGGAAGGTAAGCCCATGAGACTCATCACATACATATAAGGCATGCTACCTGCAGGATTGAGCATGATTTCCAGATAAGAATAGCGTTTAAAGCGAGAATGAAGTCCGATTTTATTGATAGGGATGCGGTATCTAGCTCGGTAAAAGAGAACAACTAGATAGGTAAAGAGGACGCCAAGTATCAGCAACAGGAAAAGCAACCAAGGAGAGATCTTATGCACTTGGACCGATTGGATGATGTCCTGAGGGAGTGAAGCCACCATACTTGCCAATAAAATGACGACAGGGCCTCCAACTCCGATAGTCGCATTGATATCTGACAGCCAAACTAAGAAGAAGGTCCCCGCAACCAAAAGGCTGGTATTGAGGAGAAAGACCAAGAAGGGATTGTAGGGAGCTTGGACAGGAAGGTTTGTAGTCAAGGCCAAGGCCTGAATCAAGGCAATCCCTAACGTCAAGTACATTTTCCGTCTATCCTGGACTTCCGAAGAAACCGAGTTTAAGCCCAGTTTCTTTGAAAAAGAAAACATCTGCCACAAGATCATAGCTGACATCCAAGGTGAAAGCCCGATGGAAAAGAGAGAGAGGTTGCGAAGATTTCCACCAGTTAGGGCTACTGAAAAGTCCAGATAGGCTGCGCCTCCTCCGAGAAAATTTCGGCTATTGAGGTCAACAAAAGGAAGAGCCAGACGACTCCCGAGCACATAAATAAAGAGCAAAAACAGGGTGTGCATCCCTTTTTTTACTGCTATCGATGAACGAAATTCTTTCACTAGCTCCTCCTTTTCATTTTATCTTTCTGTCCTGTCACACGAAGCCCATCCAGCCTTCTTATCTTAGCACATTCAAATCTCTATCTCAGTTTTCATGAGTTTTCTCGTCCAGATAAGCCTTCAGAGCTGCTACCATTTCTTCTGGTCTTTCTGCTGAGAAAATACCCGCATAGGCACTTTCAGGTAATCCCTGCGACTGGGTATTGTCAAAAGTCAAGATCGGTTTCTCAAAGTGTGAAATATAGTCATAAACAACACTCAACTTGTCATCGTGGTTAATATCAAGATAGACATCTGTCTGCTGGATCAGTTTCTCAACCAAGAGGGGGAAGGTGTTGGGATAGAGGGTCACATTTTCAAAACGTGACAAGAGCATGAGTTCCGGTGCCATCGTCGTATAGGCTGCAATGTAGAAATGCACCTCTGGTAGGGCTTGAACCAGATAGTCGATTTTCTCAAGATGCCAAGAATTGGTCAAATTAACACAAGTCATAACTGGCTGATAGACTGTGACTGGATAGTCAATTCCTGCCTGACGCCATTTTTCAGTAATGGCAGACCACTCCATCAGATGATAGTGCCACCAAACCTCACGCAAACGCCCAACCGAATGAGTGTTCCAAGGTTTGTCCTGAGAGAGGAAATGCAAGATGGCTGGCAGAGGCTCTAGGGGAATCTGGAATATGAACTCATGTCCATGTGAGGCAGCCCCACTGTCAAAACCAATCTGGAAATTATATTTCTGATCCAGAGGAGCATAGCTGTCATGAAAGAGCATATTGAGGATGGACTGGTCTCCCTCACTCACATGTTGGTGTTCCCGCTCCGTCAACTCAACTAGCTCTCGTCTCACAGCTTCTGCCCGCCATTTTTTGTTATTGATCAGGAGGACACCGGCATTAAAACCAACCCCAACTCCAAAACAAGATGGTGCAGCTGCCAGGTAGTTTTCTCCCAAGTCCATTTCAAAGAGGGGCGTCAGATCAGCCGTCACTACCAGATCACTGTCCAAGTAAAGAACCTTGTCCTCTTCGACAAAATCAGGGATAAAGTAACGGGCAAAGGTCATATGATTGATATGGGGCAGTTTGTTGCTCCAGTTCATCTGAAACTGGGCGCCAAGCATCTTGACATCCACCAACTCACCGCCCATTTGCTCTACTATCGGCCTGAGAGCACGGAACCACTCCTGGGGAATATCCTGATTAAAGATATAGACCTTGACATGGCTATTATGGTAGCAGAGAGACTTGAGCGCTGTTTCAATCTGACGAATATAGGCATAATCTCCTGCGAGAACAATTGTTTTTTTCATTTAGTTTCCTTCAGTTTACAACGACTGCTTCTTTGATTCCAAAAGCGTACGTATAGACTCGATCATTTGACCTACGGCTGCTGGTGAGTAGACATGACTGTAACCACTCGAGTCATGACTAGTGGTCTCAAAAGCAAATATAGGGATTTCTCTTTGCTGCACCTCTTGGATAATGTTTGCAATTTCATCCTCATGATTGATATCCAAGTAAAAGTCAATCTTTTCCAAGACCTTTTTGACATTCATGGGATTAAAGTAAGGATAGAGGCGTACGTTCAGGTGCGATTGCAAATTCATGATTTCCGGCGCAAAGTTTGTATGAGCTAGGATAGAGAACTCTACATCTGGCAGTTCTTGGATCAGGTATTCGATGCTCTCTATGTGACACGTATTGGTAAAAATTGCGGTCGCATACTGGGGAGCTTGAACTAAAGATGCCAATCCTTTGTGGAAATCACATTTTTTCATGACGATATCAGACCACTCTAGTCCGTAGTAAAACCACCAGTCCTCCCTAAAACGATTGAGGTTGATTTGGTACCAAGGCTTGTCCCCAGTATAATGGATAATCTTGGCTGTCTTCTCAGTAGCAAGAGAGTCCCTATACCAAGAATCCATCTGGTAATTTCGAGCCACTGTATCCATGCCAACCATAAAATTATAGGTGGCTGGCAGCGGTTTCCAGCGATCTTCAAAGAGGTGATTTAGGATGCCCTGATCACCAAAAACTTGGTCATGTAGCTGATCTGTCAAGCTCAACAAGTGTTCCGTCACCTTCTCTTGGCGCCAGAGAGCCACATTAATCAGCAAGACACCTGCATTAAAAGTGCTAGGAACTAGAGCATCTGCTACAGCCGCTACCGGCCAGTCTGCCATGTCTTCTAAAAAGAGTTCATCTAAGTTTGATCTAACGATGATATCTGAATCCAGGTACAAGGCTAGGTCTTCACTAACATACTGAGGAATAAAATAGCGAAAGAAAGTTGCATAACTTAGGTGAGCTAGTGGCAAACTATACCCTTTCAAACCTTGATGACTAATCTTGACATTGATGATTTTTGAGGCTAGAGGTTCTAAACGTCTCTCCATGAGCTGAAACCATTCAGATGGCAAATCATCATTGAAAACATAAAAAGTCACTGCTCGGTTATGGGCGCAGATTGACTTGATTGTTGTTTCAATCTTGTCCATATAAGCATTATCACCACCGAGTACAATGGCTTTTTGAAGCTCTTTTTTCATTTCGTCCCCTTTTCTTTTCACATTCTTTTGGCTACTTTTCTACTACTATAGTTCTGATTTTTTCGAGGATTCTCTCACCTCCCTATTATACCTTTTCCCCTAGTTTATTTCAAACTCAAAAGAGGATTTTCCCCTTCTCGTATATAGAAAAACCCTTTGAAAAATCAAGTTTTCAAAGGGTTTCCATTTTACTATTTATTCATTGATTTTTATATCTTATCAATGACTTTCTTGATCGTCATTCTGACCCTTCTTTACAAGAAGACCTATACCTGTCACAGCTGCCAATGCTCCCAATAAAGCAGATGCTACCGAAGTCGACGCTCCTGTATTTGGCAAGACTTGTTTTGACTTGCTTGAAGGGGATTGACCTTGGCTTGCAATGTTTGCCATTGAGAGAGAGGTGCTTGTTGAAGTAGATGCCAGAGCACTTGCTGACTCATATCTACTAATAGAATCTGAAGTTAAGAGACTAGTATTAACCGACGTTGACTCGCTCACTGATGTACTTGCTGAGATCGAAGCACTTTCCAACGCCAACTCGTCTGCTAGCATACTTGCAGAAGTTGAAGTACTTGTTGATGCAGATTGGCTGGCACTCGCTGATGCGGATTCGCTAGAGCTGACTGATGCAGATTCACTTGTGCTTACCGATGCAGACTCACTAGAACTTACTGAGGCAGATTGACTGGCACTCACCGAAGCAGACTGGCTAGCACTCGCTGATGCGGACTGGCTGGCACTTACTGAAGCGGACTCACTTGCGCTCACTGAGGCTGATTCACTTGCACTTGCTGAAGCTGATTCACTTGTGCTTACCGAAGCAGACTCACTTGCGCTCACTGAAGATGATTCACTCGAACTTACTGAGGCAGATTGACTGGCACTCACCGAAGCAGACTGGCTAG
>ERZ772998.105-NODE-105-length-20026-cov-11.234_pt1 | contig 20026 bp, 14 predicted proteins | sample MGYA00580669_ERZ772998 | MGnify/ENA primary metagenome ERZ772998 (study PRJEB29015, sample SAMEA2738052) | human oral metagenome | biome: human oral; feature: human-associated habitat; material: saliva | place: China | collected 2226 ... | reverse complement strand
CCGCGCAGCAGGATGCCGTTTGAATCGGGAATCTGCCCGCGCTCGAGGGCCTCGCCGGCGCGCTTGAGCTCCGTGCCCGTCGACACGACGATGACGCGCGGGCGGGGCAGGACCGTGAGGGTGCCGTGGCCGACCGAGGCGGCGGCCGACAGAGCCGTCCCGTCCAGGATTCGGCCGGCCTCCAGGACCGGGGAACCTGCTTCTAGGGCCTCGCCCGCCACGCGTACATTCGCCCCCCGCTTCGGGGCGACGCGGATCTCGACGGTGTCGGGCGCCTGAGCGATGCCCGCCGCGTGGTCCGTGTCCTCGACTTTCACGACAGTGTCGGCGCCCTCGGGGATCGGCGCGCCCGTCATGATGCGCCAGGCTTGCCCCCGCTCGAGGCGGTTCTCGCGGGTGTCGCCCGCCGGAATGTCGCCCGCGACGGGCAGAGTCCAGGGGCCCTCGCCCTCCAGGTCATCGCGGCGCACCGTAAACCCGTCCATCGCGGAGTTCGTAAACGGCGGCAGGGGAATCAGAGACAAGACATCAACCGCCAGGCGGCGACCCAAGCATTCCTCGACGGGAAGCGTGTCGTGGGGGAGGACGTGGCTGAGCGCCAGCGCCTCGATCAGCTCGCGATGCTGCGCGGTAGACAGGGCGGGATCGTGCATGCCACCAGTGTAGGGCCAGGTTCGGTGGGGGATGTGTGTGGGGGCACGTGCGCGCATGGTGTTGTGCGGTTGCTGGTCGGGCGGCTGGGAGTGGCCGTCTGCCTCGCGCCCGCTGCGCGAGGCATGGGCTGGGGTGGGTGGTTGCAGCTCATTTCAGCGGACCGGACGTGGTTGCAAGGGGGGAATTGCAGCATTAGGGGCGCGACACGCCGGCGACACGCCGTGGCGGAACTTCTAGTGCTGCCAAACCTCCGGTTGGGTGACGATGTGGGCCTTCGTTGGCGAAAAGGAGGCAGCTGCTGACGGTGTTTGTCGGGTGTCGTGGACTCATCCGAGGCGCGCGGCGAGTGCGGCGCGGACCTGCGCAACGAGCTCGTCCGGATGGTCGAGGTCGTGCCAGCCGACGCGTATGATGTGCCACCCCTCGGCCTCGAGGTGGCGTTGGAAAGTGACGCGTGGATGGTGCGGGCGTCGTCCCCGTATTTGGCTCGTCCGTCGAACTCAATGCCGACTTTTTCGGCCGTGAACGCGCAATCGATGAAATAACGACGACCCCGCGTGTGCACCTCGACCTGTGTGCGCATGCCTGTCAGGCCCGCGGCGCACAGTTCGTACAGTACGCGCGCTTCTCCGGGGGAGGCGCATCCGGCATCTGCGTGAGTGATGATCCACTGTGCTTGAGAGCGTCCTCTTGCCCGATTGCCTAGTTGTTTCAGCTCGCGCTCAAGAAAGAACTTCCATGACTCCTCGTTGTTGCGTGACGCTTTCATGTGGAAGTTGTCGAAGTGCGTGTAGGCGTGGGCGTTCATGCACATCTGCGTGAAAGCAGCACGTCGGTTGGATGATGTGCGGGCAGCAGTAATCTGCGCAGATTCGAGGTTCTCGATGAGGAGCCCGCGTGTGTCACTGATAGCAGGGAGGTGACGTACGTGCCTGGCCTTGACCTTCACGGGAGCAAAGGTGTGAGTACCGATCGCTATGGCAGGTAGGACGATGGGGCGGATAGTGGATGATGCGGCAACCGTGATGGGTGGAAGCGTGGGATCACTTCCATAGCCGTGCGCCCATAGCGCACATTGTCCGGTAGCAACGAGAGTTTGGTGCGTGTGTGCAAGATGGTAGAGGCGTGCGGCGAGCACGACCTCCGGTAGCTGACTCATGTTTATATCTGTCAAGAGAGATAGATCAAGGTACGTCTTGCCCGCGATTTTCACAGCCGTCGGTATCTTTGTGAGACCGTGGTGGCTGGATCGCGGCACGCGAATGATCGCCCGTTCGACGGTGTTGAGGATGAAGGGAGCATCGTTGCCCCTGACTTCTTGGCTCATGAGTGAATTCTAGTACTGATATCTATCAGTTCGTTACAGTTTGAATCTTCTGATTGTGTTTGATCGCTGAGGCGTTCTTGTGCGGTGCGATGAGATGTGGGCGGGGCGCATGGGTGTGGCGTTCTCGCGCCCGCTGCACGAGGAGTGGGCCGGGTTGTGCGGTTGCAGCTCATTTCAGCGGCCCGGACGTGGTTGCAACGGGGGGAATTGCAGCATTAGGGGCGCGACACGCCGGCGACACGCCGTGACGGGACTTCTAATGCTGCCAAACCCCCACGCGCGTGGCCTGGTGGGCCGGTGGGTGCGACTTGGTGAGGCGCGGGCAGTGTCGGGTGGTTGTGGCGCGTTCGGGCGGTTTTCTAGGTTCTATCTAGGTTCTAATGGTGGTTGCAACGGGGGGAATTGCAGCATTAGGGGCGCGACACGCCGGCGACACGCCGTGACGGGACTTCTAATGCTGCCAAACCCCCACGCGCGTGGCCTGGTGGGCCGTTGTTGGGGTGAATGTGGCTGCAACCGCCACCAACAGGTGCAATGAACTGGTTTCGCACTGCCGGGGTGGGCGGTGGTGGCTTAATCCTCGCTTGACGACGCTGATTGGGCGCTGGCCGCTGTCTCCTTTCTCTCAGCGACGAGGCCGGGGCCGCGTCTTGCCGTTCGTGCTTGTTTTTTCAAGGGGCGAGCACCGGGTAAAACGCGGTAGGGTTGCGCCATGTCTGTCGAGTTCGTTTCCGCCCCTCAGGCGGCAGATGCGGCGGCGTGTGATGCGCCGCTGCGGCTCGTCGACACCTTCGGGCGTGTAGCCCGCGATCTGCGCGTGTCGCTCACCGACCGCTGCAATCTGCGCTGTTCCTACTGCATGCCCCCCGAAGGCCTGGACTGGCTGCCCACCGAGGAAACCCTGACGGACGACGAGGTCGTGCGCCTCGTGCGCGTTGGCGTCGAGCGGCTCGGGATCCGCCAGGTCCGCTTCACCGGCGGTGAACCGCTCCTGCGCCGAGGCCTCGAGGGGATCATCGAAGCCTGCTCCCACCTGCGCACCGACGAGGGAAACCCCCTCGATCTGGCTCTCACGACGAACGCGCTTGGCCTGGCCAAGCGCGCCCAGGGTCTGAAGGATGCGGGCCTGAACCGCGTCAACATCTCCCTTGACTCGCTGGACCCTGAACACTATGCGGCGATCACTCGCCGCGATCGCCTCTCCGACGTGCTGGAGGGTATTGAGGCCGCCGCCCGAGCGGGCCTGAGCCCCATCAAGGTCAACGCCCTCGTGCTGCGCGGCATGAACGAGGCTGACCTGCCCGACCTGGTCGACTACTGCCTGGATCGGGGCATCGAGCTGCGCGTCATCGAACAGATGCCGATCGGGCCCCCGGACACCTGGGATCGCCAGAACATCATGACGGCTGACGAGATCCTGCACATCATGAGTACCCGCCACACGCTGACCCCGGCGCCTCGCGAGGATCCGCACTCGCCGGCGGGGCGTTGGATTGTGGATGGTGACCCGGCGAAGCGCCTCGGAGTCATTGCCTCCGTGTCCGACCCCTTCTGTAGCGCCTGCGACCGCACCCGCCTGACCTCGGACGGCATGGTGCGCTCCTGCCTGTTCTCAACGGAAGAAACTTCGCTGCGCGACGTGCTGCGTGGAGGGGGATCGGACCGTGAGATTGCAACACGCTGGGCTGACGCCATGTGGGCTAAGCCGGCCGCGCACGGCCTCAATATCGACGCTTTCGCGCGTCCGTCGCGCACGATGAGCCGTATTGGTGGGTAACTTCCCGCTAATTTCGTAACGTCGATGTTTTCTAACAGCGGTCAATACGATCGTCGACGGTAAGTTTCCTTTGCTTGGAGACCCTACTTTTCCTTGTTGTACCAAGGGTGATGTACGTCCCAATAGATTGGTGTGACGGAGGTTATTTGCCTTGCTAGCCTCCGTGTTAAAGAATGTCCGGCGCACGCCCGCGCCCGGACTCCCTTCAGACACGAGGAGAGCCATGAGCGCGACCGACCCCGCGGCCAAGAAGAGCCGTTACCTGCTCACTGACTGGAACCCCAACGACGAATCCAAGTGGGACTCGAAACTCGCGTGGCGAACGCTGTGGATCACGACCTACTCGCTGATCCTGGCCTTCTGCGTGTGGTTCCTGCCCAGCGCGATCGCCCCGAAGCTGACGCTTCTTGGCTTTGACCTGAACAAGTCCCAGCTCTACTGGCTCACCGCCCTGCCCGGCCTCGCCGCCGGCATCCTGCGCCTCATCTACATGTTCCTGCCCCCGCTCATCGGCACACGCAAGCTCGTGGGCATCACCTCCCTGCTGTGCATCATTCCCATGGCCGGCTGGTTCTACGTCGTCCAGGACAACACGACCCCCTACTGGGTCCTGCTGACCCTGGCCTTCATGTGTGGAATCGGCGGCGGCGCGTTCTCCGGCTACATGCCCTCCACCGGCTACTTCTTCCCCAAGCGCCTCGCCGGCACGGCGCTCGGCCTGCAGGGCGGCATCGGCAACCTCGGCATATCCGTCATCCAGCTGGTCGGCCCCATCCTCATGGGCTTCAGCCTCTTTGGTATGACCTGGCTTGCCCCGCAGCGGCAGGTATCCGGCGACCACGCCGGTGAGAACATCTGGGTCTACAACGCCGCGGGATTCTTCATCCCGTGGTGCCTCGTCGCTGCGATCCTCGCCTTCATCTGGCTGCGCGACGTTCCAGTCAAGGCCAACATCAAGCAGCAGCTGGACATCTTCTCCAACCCCAACACCTGGTACATGACCATCCTCTACGTCATGACCTTCGGCCTGTTCTCCGGCTTCTCCGCCGTCTTCGCTCTCCTGATCAACAACCAGTTCGGTGACCAGTCGGCCCTCAACCTGGGCGTCAAGGGTGCGACCTTCGCCTTCCTCGGCCCCCTCATCGGCTCGATCATCCGCATGTCCTGGGGCATCTTCTGCGACCGCATGGGCGGCGCCATCTGGACCTTCATCTCCGGCGTCGGCATGGCCATCACCCTGGGCGGTATCGCCTGGGTTCTGCGCAACCCCACAGGCTGGACCGACTTCTACATCTTCATGGCGCTCATGCTCACCATGTTCCTGTTCTCCGGCTTCGGTAACGCCGGTACCTTCAAGCAGATGCCGATGATCATGTCGGCCCGCCAGGCCGGCGGCGCCATCGGCTTCACCTCCGCCATCGCATCCCTCGGCCCCTTCCTCGTCGGCGTCGCTCTCTCCGCGGTCGGCACTGGCGGTGCATGGGCCTTCTTCCTGGGCTGCGCCATCTTCTGCGCCCTGTGCTCGGTCCTGTGCTGGATCATGTACGCGCGCAAGAACGCCCCGTTCCCCGGCTGATCCACCCGGCACTGCGTGGTGCCAGCGGACCTGCCACTGCCTCGTCAATCGACTCTTAGGAGCACCCCATGACGAATCTCGAATCCGATATGACCTTCCCGACCTACGGCGGCGAGGTCAAGCCCGCGACCGGCGCGACCCTGTTCGCGCTCGGCTCGTGGCTGCGTCGCGGCAAGGCGTCCGCCGACGCGCGCCAGCTCTTCCTCGAGGGCGGCCGCGACGGCGACTCCTTCTACCGCGACCGCTGGAGCTACGACAAGATCGTGCGCTCCACCCATGGCGTGAACTGCACGGGCTCGTGCTCGTGGAAGATCTTCGTCAAGGACGGCGTCATCACCTGGGAAACCCAGCAGACTGACTACCCGACCACCGGCGCGGACATGCCCGAGTACGAGCCCCGCGGCTGCCCGCGTGGCGCGGCGTTCTCGTGGTACGAGTACTCGCCGACCCGTATCAAGTACCCCTACGTGCGCGGCGTCCTGCTCGACATGTTCCGCGAGGCCAAGAAGCGCCTCGGGGATCCCGTCGACGCGTGGGCCGCGGTCGTCGAGGACCCGGAGAAGGCTCGCGCCTACAAGTCGCAGCGTGGCCGCGGCGGCATGGTCCGCGTGTCGTGGGAAGAGGCGATGGAAATCGTCGCCGCCGCCTACGTCCACACGATCAAGCAGTACGGCCCCGACCGCATCGCCGGCTTCTCGGTCATCCCCGCCATGTCGATGATCTCCTACGGTGCGGGCGCCCGCTTCCACGAGCTCATCGGCGCCACCATGCTGTCCTTCTACGACTGGTACGCGGACCTGCCCCCGGCCTCGCCTCAGGTCTTCGGCGACCAGACCGACGTGCCCGAGGCCGGCGACTGGTTCAACTCGCAGTACCTCATCATGTGGGGCACGAACCTGCCGCTGACCCGTACCCCCGACGCTCACTTCATGGCCGAGGCCCGCTACCACGGCCAGAAGGTCATCGTCGTGTCCCCGGACTTCGCGGACAACACGAAGTTCGCGGACGACTGGTTGCGCGTCCAGCCCGGCACGGACGGCGCCCTCGCCCAGTCCATGGGTCACGTCATCCTCAAGGAATTCCACGTCGGCAAGCGCGAGCCCATGTTCCTGGATTACATGTTGCGCTACACCGACTCCCCGTTCCTGGTGGAGATCAACGAGGTCGGCGAGGGTGCCCACGAGGGCATCGACCCGACGACCCTGGTCCCCGGCAAGTTCCTGACGGCCGCCAAGATGCCCGCAGGCACGACCGAGCGCACCGAGAACAACGAGTTCCGTCCCCTCGTCATCGAGGCCGACGGCACGGTCAAGGACCCGGGCGGCACGCTCGCCGATCGCTTCGGCGAGGAGGGCGCCGGCCACTGGAATCTCAACCTGGACGGCGTCGAGCCCGTCATGTCCATCATGGACACGGACGAGTGGGAAGCCGTCGAGATCGCCCTGCCGCGCTTCGACCTGCCCGCGGCCCCCGGCCAGGCCTCGGTCGGCGGCGGCTACGTCAAGCGTGGCGTGCCCGCGCGCCGCGTCAACGGCCGCCTCGTGACGACCGTGTTCGACATCCTGCTCGCCCAGTACGCCGTCGAGCGTGAGGGCCTGCCGGGCCAGTGGCCCACCGACTACATGGACGCCTCCACGCCGGGCACCCCCGCGTGGCAGGAGGAGTTCACGTCGGTTCCCGCCGCCGCAGCCATCAAGATCGGCCGCGAATTCGCACAGAACGCGGTCGAAACCGAGGGCCGTTCCATGATCCTCATGGGCGCCGGCACGAACCACTACTACCACTCCGACCAGATGTACCGGACGTTCCTGGCGCTCACGGAAATGTGTGGCACCCAGGGCCGCAACGGTGGCGGCTGGGCCCACTACGTGGGTCAGGAGAAGGTCCGCCCGATCATGGGTTGGGGCTCCTTCACCTTCGCCCTGGACTGGGCGCGCCCGCCGCGCCAGATGATCTCCACCGGCTGGTACTACATGACCACCGACCAGTGGCGCTACGACGGGGCCGCGGCCTCGGCCATGGCGAACCCGATCAAGTCCTCGCACCTGGACGGCAAGCAGCTGGTCGACACCCTCGTCGAGTCGGTTCAGCGCGGCTGGATGCCCTGCTACCCGACGTTCTCCAAGGGCTCGACCCAGCTGGGTCGCGAGGCCGCCGAGGCCGGTATGGCACCCGCGCAGTACGTGTCCCAGGAGCTGCGCGAGGGTCGCCTCCAGTTCGCGATCGAGGACCCGGACGCCCACCACAACGTCCCGAAGATCCTCGCGAACTGGCGTACGAACCTGCTCGGCTCGTCCGCGAAGGGCACCGAGTTCTTCCTGCGTCACATGCTGGGTACCGGCAACGAGGTCAACGCCGAGGAGCTGGAAGAGGGCAACCGTCCCGCGTCCGTCAACTGGCGTGAGGCTCACCCCGGCAAGCTCGACCTCATGTGGGTCGCGGACTTCCGTAACACCTCGACGACGCTGCACTCCGACGTCGTGCTGCCCGCCGCCACGTGGTACGAGAAGCACGACCTGTCCTCCACGGACATGCACCCCTTCATGCACTGCTTCGACGAGGCCGTGAACCCGCCGTGGGAGGCACGCACCGACTTCGAGGTGTTCCAGACCCTGGCTCGCCTCGTCGGCCGCATGGCCCCCGGCCACCTGGACACCCAGACGGACGTCGTCGCGGTTCCGCTGGGGCACGACTCCCCGGACGCCATGACCATGGTGGATGGCGTCGTTCCCGAGCAGACGTGGACGCCCGGCAAGACCATGCCGAAGCTGGTCCCGATCGAGCGCGACTACACGCAGGTCGGCTACAAGTTCGACCGCATGGGACCGCTCCTGCCCAAGGCCGGCCTGGCCTCGAAGGGCGTGGCGTACAACGTGCAGGAGGCGTACGAGCAGCTCGGTGACCTCAACGGCCGCGCCCCCATGGACGGCAACGCCGGCGAGGGCATGCCGCTGTGCGACACCGCCATCAAGGCGGCGAACATGGCGCTGCGCTTCTCGGGCACCACGAACGGCTCCCTGGCCGTTCAGGGCTTCCGCACGCTGGAAAAGCGCGTCGGCAACGAGATGGCGTTCCTGGCCGAAGGTGACGAAGAAAAGAAGATCACCTACCAGGACACCGTCCTGCAGCCGCGCAGCGTCATCACCAGCCCCGAGTGGTCGGGTTCCGAGCACGGCGGTCGCCGCTACAGCGCCTTCGTGCAGAACGTCGAGTGCCGCAAGCCGTGGCACACGCTCACGGGCCGCCCGCAGTTCTACGTCGACCACGACTGGATGATGGACATGGGCGAGTCCCTGCCGATCTTCCGTCCGCCGCTCGACCTGGCGCACATCTACGGTGAGCGTCCCGTCGGCGACCACCGTCCCGGTCAGCCGGGTCAGGCCGAGGTCGCGGTGCGCTACCTGACGATCCACAACAAGTGGGCCATCCACTCCCAGTACTACGACAACCCGTACATGCTGACGCTGGGTCGTGGTGGCCAGACGGTGTGGATGAGCCCGCAGGACGCCGAGAAGATCGGCGTGCGCGACAACGAGTGGATCGAGGCGAAGAACCGTAACGGCACCGTGTCGGCTCGCGCTGTTGTCTCCCACCGCATCCCGGAGGGCACGGTGTTCATGCACCACGCCCAGGATCGCCAGATCAACACCCCGCTGAATGAGGGGTCCGGCAAGCGCGGCGGTACGCACAACTCGCTGACCCGAATCTTCATTAAGCCGACCCACCTGGCCGGCGGATACGCGCAGTTCGCCTACGCGTTCAACTACTACGGTCCCACCGGCAATAACCGCGACGAGGTCACGGTTATCCGCCGCCGCTCCCAGGAGGTGCAGTTCTGATGAAGGTCATGGCTCAGATCGCGATGGTGATGAACCTCGACAAGTGCATCGGCTGCCACACCTGTTCGGTCACCTGTAAGCAGGTGTGGACGAACCGCGACGGCACCGAGTACATCTGGTTCAACAACGTCGAAACCCGTCCCGGCGTGGGCTACCCCCGCGGCTGGGAGGACCAGAAGAAGTGGAAGGGCGGCTGGAAGCGCACCGCCACGGGCCGCCTCGTTCCCCGTCAGGGCGGACGCGTCGCCTCGCTCGCGAAGATCTTCGCGAACCCGACGCAGCCGACCATGAAGGACTACTACGAGCCGTGGACGTACGAGTACGACAAGCTGCTCCAGGCGCCCGCGAACTCCCGCGCGATCCCGACGGCCCGCGCGAAGTCCAAGATCACGGGCGAGCACATCGACAAGCCCGAGTGGGGCCCGAACTGGGACGATGACCTCGGTGGCTCCATGGAGACCCTGGATCAGGACCCGGTCCTGCACCAGATGAACCTCCAGGTCGCCAAGACCATCGAGGACGCGTACATGTTCTACCTGCCTCGCATCTGCGAGCACTGCCTGAACCCGACCTGCGTGTCGGCGTGCCCCTCGGGCGCGATGTACAAGCGCTCCGAGGACGGCATCGTCCTGGTCGACCAGGATCAGTGCCGCGGCTGGCGCATGTGCGTCTCCGCCTGCCCCTACAAGAAGGTTTACTTCAACCACAACACGGGCAAGGCCGAGAAGTGCACGCTGTGCTACCCGCGCCTCGAGGTCGGCCAGCCGACCATCTGCTCGGAGACCTGCGTGGGTCGCCTGCGCTACATGGGCGTGCTGCTCTACGACGCGGATCGCGTCACCTGGGCCGCCTCCCAGGAGGACGAGCGCGACCTGTACCGCGCCCAGCGCGAGATCCTGCTCGACCCGAACGACCCGCAGGTGGTCGCCCAGGCTCAGGCCAACGGCGTTCCCCACTCGTGGATCACGGCCGCCCAGCAGTCCCCGATCTGGAAGCTCATCACCGAGTACGAGGTCGCCCTGCCGCTGCACCCCGAGTTCCGCACCCTGCCGATGGTCTGGTACGTGCCGCCGCTGTCCCCGGTCGTCGACCAGGTGACCGCGTCCGGCAGTGACGGCGAGGACCACAAGGTCCTGCTGTCCGCCATCTCGCAGATGCGCATCCCGCTGGAGTACCTGGCCGGCCTGTTCACGGCCGGAGACACGGCTCCCGTGGAGCTGGCGCTGCGTCGCCTCGCCGCGATGCGCTCCTACATGCGCGACGTCTTCGTCGACAACCCGACGAACGAGGAGATCCCGGCCTCCGTGGGCATGACCCCGGAGAAGGTCAAGGAGATGTACCGACTGCTGTCGATCGCCAAGTACGACGACCGCTTCGTCATCCCGACCGCCCACCCCGAGATGCCGCGCGGCATCAAGGAGCTCGAGGGCTGCCCGGTGTCCTACGACGTCGAGGCCTTCCACGGCCTGGCCCCCGCCACGTCGAACCGCCCGATGGGTGGCTCGTCGCCGGAGGGACGCCAGATGCTCCCCCTTGAGGTCGTTCGATGAGTACTTTCGTCGGCATTCCGCGTATTCCTACGGCCGCTCCGGAAACGGAGATGGATCCGCAGGACGCGCGCGGTGTGCGCATGGCGGTCTCGGTCCTCCTGGACTACCCGGGGGATGACTTCGAGACCAAGCTGGACGCGGTCGAGGAGGCTCTGGCGGACCTGCCGGAGCCGGCCTCGGCGTCCCTGGCCACGTTCGTGAGCTACGCTCGCGCCGCTGGCCTGCGCGCCATGCAGACCACCTATGTGGAGACGTTCGACCAGCGCCGCCGCTGCGCCCTCGGCCTGACGTACTACACGCACGGCGACACCCGCGGACGCGGCCAGGCCATCTTGGCCTTCAAGGAGGTCCTGCGCCGCGCCGGTTTCGAGATGGAACGCGAGGAGCTGCCCGATCACCTGCCGGTGGTCCTGGAGTTCGCCGCGTTCGACGAGACGGGCACGGCCGAGGGGCTGCTGCGCTCCAACCGCGAGGGCATCGAGGTGATCCGCACGGCGCTGCGCGCCGCGGACTCCCCCTACGCGCCGCTGCTGGACGCGCTGGTCGCGACGCTGCCCGAGCCGGACGAAAAGACCATTGAGGGCTTCCGTAAGCTCATTAGCCAGGGGCCGCCCACCGAGCTGGTGGGCGTGGGCGATCTGTCCGCGACGCCCTTCCCGACTTCCGATTCAACGATGGGACGGTAACGTTCATGGAATCCGCACTTTTGCATGCCGCGTCAGCATCTGCGACGCAGTCGCTGTCCTTCCTGGACATTGCCCTGTGGGTGGTCCTGCCCTACGTGTCCTTCGCGATCCTCATCGTGGGCCTCGCGTGGCGCTACAAGACGGACCAGTACGGCTGGACGTCTCGTTCCTCGCAGTGGAATGAGCCGACCATCCTGCGCTGGGCGTCGCCGCTGTTCCACTTCGGCGTCCTCTTCGTGTTCATGGGCCACATCCTCGGCCTCGTGATCCCGAAGACCTGGACCGAGGCGGCCGGTGTACCCCAGCACACCTACCACCTGATGGCGACGATCCCCGGTACGATCGCCGGACTCATGACGATTGTCGGCCTCGCGCTGCTGATCTATCGCCGCCTGGTGGTCAAGTCGGTGCGCGTGGCGACGACCCGCATGGACATCGTCACCTACGTGATGCTCAGCATCCCGGTGCTCCTGGGTGGGGCGGCGACGCTGCTGAACCAGGTGCTTGGTGGACACGAGGGCTACGACTACCGCGAGACGATCTCCGTCTGGTTCCGCTCGATCTTCTATCTCCACCCGCAGGCGCACCTGATGGTGGATGTGCCCCTCAGCTTTAAGCTGCACATCATCGCGGGCCTGCTGCTGTTCTGCATCTGGCCGTTCACCCGCCTCGTGCACGCGGTGAGCGCGCCGGTCGGCTACGTGGCGCGTCCCCCGGTGATCTACCGGTCGCGCGACGAGCGCCGCACGCACGAGATCACGCGCGGCGGTATGTCGGACTGATCGGTACTGGCCGCATGGTCTCCTCTGGATGACGAGGCCTCGGCTGGCTAAATGACAGCGTGGGGGTGGGCAAAAGCTCGCCCCCACGCCGTATAGCATGGGCCGAGTGCCGTAAGTTGGGCGCGTGCGCGCGGCGGCCCCTCCAAAAGTTTCCGAGCAATGGAATTGACCGTGCGCGGCAAGGCTTGTGCTGGTTAAAATAACACCAGTTTGTAAGTAACGTAACAGAGCTAATGCCGTTACGGAGATTTCCGTCAAGGGGGTTTCCGCAGATTAAGAGGGAGAGAGGATGAATATGACTGACACCTCCCATTCTCGGCCGCTGGCCGAGACGCTTGACGCGATGGCTGCCCTGACGCCCGCTCAGCACGCCCTGTTGGAGCGCATTTCGCAGCACGCCACGCCCGTGACCGTCGCGGAGTTGGCCCAGGAGGCCGGCCTGCATGTGTCGAGCGTGCGCGAGACTCTCGAGGGCTTGTTTAACGTGGGCCTGGTGGAAAAGCAGCAGCTTCCCTCCTCGGGGCGTGGGCGTCCCGCGCTCGGATACTCGACGACGACCCCCGCCGACCCCTCGTTTGCGGCGCAGATGCTGCACCAGCTCACCTCGTCGCTGCTGGCATGGCTGCGCGCGGACGCTGCCGACCCGGCCGCGTCGGTGCGTGAGATCGGTGCGCGGTGGGCGGATGCGGCGCTGGAGACGATGGCGGTGCCGGACCACAGCCACGGGATTGCGCGCCGGGCCCTGCGTGACAACTTCAATATCGCGGGGCACCTGGGAAAGGTGCGCCTCTTCATGAACGCGATGGGTTTTGCCTCGGTGCCGCACGAGTCCGATCAGATGGCCGTCGTCCTGACGGCCTGCCCCTTCACGGAGCCGGGCGCGCCGGACGACCTGGCTCTCGAGCTGCGCCGCGGCATTGTCGAGCGCGTCTTCGAGCGCACGGCGACCGGGGTGGCGAGCTGGTCGGTGGACATTGATCCGGTCAATCCGCTGCGCCTGACGGTCTTCCTGCGTCCGCTCAACGAGCCGAATCCGAAGCCCCTGTCGACGACGGTGCACTTCTTCGGCGGCGCGGCTGAGGCAGCGGGCGGCTACATGCGTGAGCTTCCTTCCTCGCAGACACCCGCGACGCTCGGTGAGCTGGTCGCGTCGTTGAGCGCGGAGAACCCGGAGCTGGGCCGCATCCTGGAGGTGTCGAGCTTCCTGGTTAACGAGCGTTCCGCCCGCCTGGACGCGGAGCTCATCGCGGGTGTGCGCGTCGACGTGCTCCCGCCCTTCGCCGGCGGGTGAGATGTCGACAGCATTTGTGCGGGTCGGTCAGGGTTTTTACAAAATCCTGACCGATTCCGCTTAAAATGGAAGTAAGCCTCTCCCACTCTTGGAGGATCCCATGTCAGCAGAGATTGCAACAGGTATTACTGACGACCCCCTCGACTCGAGCACGCTGATCGATAGCGCACGCCGAGATACGTGTGGCGCCGTGGCGTCGTTCATTGGCGTCGTGCGCAACCACGATGGCGGAGAAAGTGTGGATGCGATCGAGTATTCGTCGCATCCTTCGTCGGCGCAGATCCTGCGTGAGATCGTCACTGAGTTCAAGGATCGTCCCGGTGTGCATCGCATCGTCGCTTGGCATCGGGTGGGCCGTCTGGAGATCGGGGAGGACGCGATGGTGGTGGCGGTGGCCGCCGAGCATCGCGCCCAGGCGTTCCGCGCGGTGGAGAGCATTGTTGAGGACGTCAAGGCGAAGCTTCCGATCTGGAAGAAGCAGGAGCTGACCGACGGTTCCCACAACTGGTCGGGTCTGTAAGCCGTGACGATTGGTGACCCATACTCGCGTGAGGCGGCGGTATCGGGGCGGAGCGTCGCGCTTCCGCTGCGTGTCGCCCCTGTCCCCTACGAGGCAGGGGATCCCGAGCTGGAGCGTTTCCGTCGCAATTGGCTGGTGTCTGGTATCGGCGAGGCCGGCCAGGCGCGCCTGGCAGCCGCGCGCGTGCTCGTGGTGGGCGCGGGCGGCCTCGGCTCCCCCGTCCTGCTGTACCTGACGGCGGCGGGCGTCGGGACGATCGGCATCTGCGATTCTGACGTGGTCGAGGTGTCGAACCTTCAACGTCAGCTCCTGCATGGAGAGGCCGACGTCGGGGTGCCGAAGCCGGACTCCGCGGTGCGTCACCTGAGCGGACTGAACTCCTCGGTGCATTTTGAGCGCTACGGGCATGTGACCCGCGAGTGGCTCGATGAGCATGGCCGCGACTGGGACCTGATCGTGGAGTGTACGGATAGCTTCGATTCGAAGTACCTGGTGGCCGACTATTGCGCGGATTCTGGCGTCCCGCTGGTGTGGGGCACGGTCGTGTCGATGGCGTTCCAGGTGAGCGTGTTCTGGTCTGCGGCGCCTGCCCCCGTGCCGTCGCTGACGCTGCGGAGTTTGCACCCGGTCAAGCCCGCGCCCGGGACGACGCCGGCCTCGCCGAAGGTTGGTGTGCTGGGGCCGGTCGTTGGTCAGGCGGGTACGGCGATGGCGACGGAGGCGATCAAGGTGCTGGTGGGATTCGGTGAGCCGTTGATCGGCCGAGTCCTGACGGTGGACGCTGCGACGCAGCGCGCCGACGTGTTGACCTTCGCGCCGTGGGGCTGAGCGTCGTGGTTGCCCCGCGTACCGATGTCGCCGCGATCGTTGTCGGTGGTGGCGGGGGAGAGCGCCTGGGGGGCGTCTCGAAGCCTGACCTGACGCTGGGCGGCGAGCGCCTCATTGATCGTGTGTGTGGTGCGCTCTTGGAAGTGTGCGGCGCGGGTTGCGTGGCCGTGGTGCCGCCCGCCGTGCGTGTCCCAGATGGTGTTCGGCGTACCCTCGAGGACCCGCCGAACGGCGGTCCTCTTGCCGGTATCGATGCCGGTCTGCGCGCGCTGGGTGTCGGCGATAATGTCCTCGTCGTCATTGTTTCCGTCGACGCTCCCGGGGTGGGCTCTTTTCTGCCTGCCCTCCTCGAACCAGCGTTGGGGGAGGGGAGCGTCGGGCGCATCGTGCGTGGCGGCGAGCCGGAGCCTTTTGATCAGTACCTCATGGGCGTCTATCGCGTCGGCGCGCTGCGCCGCGTCCTCGACGAGGCCGAGGCTTCCCTTGGCTCCGTGCGCGGAGTGGGGGTGCGCCGGGTGCTGCGCGCCCTCGAGGTCGAGCGAGTGGGTGTGAGCGCGGACGTCTGCCGCGACATCGACACCCCCGCGGATGTGGCCTGGTGGGAGACCTATCTTCGTCGATGATATATCGGTGATACCGACCTCACTTAGCGCCGACCGGCGCGCTCATCGAGCAGAAGGAGGCTGACGGTACGGTGACCGCCGTATCGGACGGCTCCTCGACGCCGTTTCCGACCCGGTGGGTCATCGGTGGTGGCGTGGTGCTGGTGATCCTCGCCGGCGTTGCCCTCGTCCTGCGTCGCCGGGGCTGACCTCAGACAACGACGAGGCCGTGGCGCGCCTCGTTCTGGTGTCCGGAGGCGGCGGCCCGCCCGCTCGAAAAGCCGCGCTTGGGCGTGGCTCCCCACGCGCTTCCGGCGTGGCTCCCCACGCGCTTGGTTGTGGCTCCCCACGCCCCTCCGGCATGGTTCCCCACAAATGTCGCACGTAATTCCCATGTAAACCTTTCAAACCTTGAAATCGTATCGTTGAGATTCTGCGGGTTTCTAGATACCTTACAAAAGTGAGGTGACCCAAATTACGTGCGACTTTGAGGGGGAGGGGAGGGGAGGGGAGGGGAGGGGAGGAGGAGGGGGTTAGCGGGGCTCGTCGAGCTGGTGGAAGATCGCGGGGAGCAGGGGCGTGACCACCTCGAGGGTGTCGAGCGCGCCGCCGTGGGAGCCCGGGGAGGAGATAATGAGTGCCCCCGAGGAGTCCCGCGCCGTCACTCCGACGACCTCGCGGGACAGGCCCGATAGGGGAGTGTTGGCCAAACCGTGGGCGCGGATCTGCTCGGCGATGCCGGGGATCTCAACCTCGATGATGGAGCGGACCACCTCGGGCGCGTAGTTGCCCACGCCGAAGCCCGAGCCTCCCAGGATCAGAATGAAACGCGCGCCGGCCTCGAGCGCGTCGCGAATCTCCGTTTCCAGGACCTCGGCGCTCTCGGGGACCGCGGCCATCGTCACCTGGCCCAGGCCTGCCGAGGTCAGCGCGCCAATACACGCTGGGGTCGCCCGATCTTCCTTCGTGCCGCGCTGCACGCGGTCCGAATAGGCGATGATGTGGGCGCTGATCTGGCTGAGGTCGTAGTTGACGGGCTTGGGCATGGGGTCCTCCGTGTGTCTGCGGGTGTGTACAAATGTGATCTTAGTCCCGTGTGGGCGGGCGGTGGTAGTGGGGTGGGAATAAGTGCTCGCCTGATCCGAGGTAAATGTGCGGTTGGGTGGATGTCTGCGTCCGTGGGATGCTTGCAGGTCGCGATGGAAGCGGAAGCTTTCGATTTAAAATGGGTTTGGGCAGATAAAATGGTAGGCCTGTTTGTCTTGAAATAAGGCCTCATTGCGGGAATGCGGGATCCTCTCATGTCGGGTTGTTGCCCAAATCTCCTTCTCTTGTTAGATTAAGCACGTTCGATTCCCTCTCAAAAGGAGATGTCATGCGCTCCCTCCGCTTCCTCCCCGTCGTGGGCGCTGCAGCCCTGGCCCTGGCCGCCTGCTCGGGCGGCGCCGCCCCCACCTCCGAGACCACGGCCTCGTCCGACGAGAACCAAGTGCCCGCCCGCTCCGTCGTCCTCAACGTCTACGCCGCCGCCTCCCTGACCGAAACCTTCGGCGAGCTCGAAGCCGACTTCGAGGCCGCCAACCCCGAGGTGGATGTCCGCTTCAACTTCGCGGGCTCCCAGGACCTGGTCACCCAGCTCGGCGAAGGCGCGGACGTCGACGTCCTGGCCACCGCGAACGAGTCCACCATGAAGAAGGCCGCCGACGCCTCCCAGGTCGACGAGCAGACCATCTTCGTCACCAACACCCTGACCCTCATCACGACGCCCGGCAACCCCGCGGGCGTCACCGGCCTTGACTCCTCACTCGACGGCGTCAAGCTGGTCATCTGCGCGCCCGAGGTCCCCTGCGGCAAGCTCACCAAGACCCTCACCGACGCTCTCGGCGTCACCCTGCACCCCGTCTCCGAGGAACAGTCCGTCACCGACGTGCGCGGCAAGGTCTCCTCCGGCCAGGCCGACGCCGGCATCGTCTACAAGACCGACGCCCTCGCCGAGGGGGATGCCGTCGACACCGTCGCCATCGCCGGCGCCGACGAGGCCGTCAACAAGTACCCGATCGCCCTGGTGAGCGCCTCTACCAAGAAGGACTACGGCCAGAAGTGGATCGACCTGGTCCTCTCGGCCCAAGGACAGGCCATCCTCGAAGAGGCAGGCTTCACGCCCGCCGCGAAGTAACATCGACCCGTGAAGTCGCGGAAGACGCCAGCCGTCAGCCCCCTGCCCATCTGGGCGGGGGGCCTCGGCGCGCTCGCCCTGTGCTTCCTGGTTCTGCCCCTGGCCTTCATGCTGGGGCGCGTCAACTGGGCCACCCTGAGCGCCACGCTCGCCACCGACGAGGCTGCCGCCGCCCTCGCGCTCTCCCTGCGCACCTGCGCCGTGGCCCTCGGCGTTGACCTCGTCCTCGGAGTTCCGGCAGCCCTCCTCCTGTCTCGCCCGTGGCGGGGCGTGCGCGCCGCCCGCATCCTCGTCGCCCTGCCGCTCTCGCTGCCTCCCGTCGTCGCCGGCATCGCGCTGCTTGCGGCCTTCGGAAGGCGCTCGACCCTCGGGGCGCTGCTGGGCGGCGCCGGCCTCGATATCGCCTTCACGACGACCGCTGTCGTCATCGCGCAGGTCTTCGTCTCGCTGCCCTTCCTCATCGTCACCCTCGAATCCGCGCTGCGCGCCCGCGAGCAGGGACTCGATGAGATGGCCTCCTCCCTGGGTGCCTCTCCCTCACGTGTCTTCTGGCAGATCACGCTGCCCACGGTCCTGCCCGGCCTCGGGCGCGGCACTGCCCTCGCGCTGGCACGATGCCTCGGCGAGTTCGGGGCGACCCTCACCTTCGCCGGATCCATGCAGGGCGTCACCCGCACGATGCCCCTCCAGATCTACCTGGCCCGCGAGTCCGACGCGGATCTGGCCCTCGCGCTCGGCGTCGTGCTGCTGGGCGTCGCCGCCGCAGTCGTCGCGCTCACGGAGACCCCGTGGGGTCGGCTCTCCTCCCTCCTGTCCGCGCGTCAACCATCGACGAGGCCGGGGCGGGCTTGCGCACGCGACCTACCCTCGGGCACGGGGGCAGGCGTGGGAGCCCTGAGCGTCGATTGCGGCCGCACCCTCACTCCCGCTTCTGGCTCCGACGATGCTGGCGCCGACGCCGCACCCGTGCGCGTCGCCGGAACCGTGGAAGCGCGCGGATGGGACGTGGACGCGGAGCTTCGCCCCGGCCTCGTCACCGCCGTCGTCGGCCACAACGGCGCCGGAAAATCCACCCTCGCCCAGGTGATCGCTGGGACCCTGTGCGTGGATAGCGGGACCGTCAGCATTGGCGAGCGAGTCGTCGATGACGCCGCCACGTTCGTGCCCGCGCGCCGACGCGGCGTCGCCATGGTCTCCCAGGCGCCCCGCATCTTCACCCATATGAGCGTCCTGTCCAACGTCGCCTTCCCGCTGCGCGTGCGCGGAGTCGGGCGCGCCCAGGCCCGCGCCGCGGCTCTCGCCCAGCTGCGCGCCGTGGGGATCGCGGACCTCGCGAACAAGCGCGCCTCCGACTTGTCCGGCGGCCAGGCCGCCCGCGTCGCCATCGCCCGGGCGCTTGTCTTCCGGCCCGAGGTCCTCATCCTCGACGAACCCACGGCCGCCCTCGACGTCGAGGCCACCGCCCAGGTTTCCGCCGTCCTGCGCGAGCGCCTGGTGGGTGCGGGTATCACGACGCTGCTGGTCTCCCATGACATCGCCGAAGTCCTGTCCCTCGCCTCCCACATGATCGTCATGGGGGAGGGGCGCATCGTCGAGGAGGGCGAACCCGCCCGCGTGCTCGCATCGCCTGCGTCGGTGTTTGCGGCCCGACTGGCCGGGCTCAACATCGTGAGTGGGGCTCCCGTGGCGCGCCCCGGCATGGTCGGCGTGCGCGTCGGTGACGGGGCGCTGTGGGCGGCTTCCGACGGCGTTGGCCCCGAGGAGGAGTTGGCGCGCGTCGCCCTCACCTTCCCGCCCGAGGCCGTGGCCCTGTCCCGCGAGGAGGCCCACGCCTCGCCGCGCTCCGTCCTGCCCGGCGTCGTCGCGGGCATCGACGTCGACGGCTCTCTCGTGAGCGTGCGCGTCGCGCTCGCGGAGGGCGTGTCGGTGACCGCCCGCGTCACCGCCGCCGCCTGGTCCGAGCTCGGCCTCGGCGTCGGTGATTCCCTGTGGGTGAGCGTGAAGGCTACCCAGGTCCGGGCGATCCTCGTTCCTGCCGCCTGATCGTTTCCCTCCCCCAATGTCGCACGTAATTCCCATGTAAACCTTTCAGAAATTGAAATGGGAACGTTGGTATTCTGCGGAATTCTTGGGCCCATAGAAAAGTGAGGGTAACCAAATTACGTGCGACATTGAGTGGGGTGGGGCTGCCCGTTGTGGGTGGCGCTCCTACCGTCTCCCCGGTCGGATTTTGAAACGCTTCATATGTTGTAATTCTTGGTTTTCGCATGAGCGGGGTCTGCGCCTCCAAAACGCAAAACTCGTCCTGTTTTCGCGGTTATTCTGCGGTTTTAGTCAACGCATACCAGGAGTCGGTGGACAACTTTGACTCTGCGAAAGGGGTTTCCTAAGTTGTGGTGAGAACCCAGGAGGTACCTC